>Ga0207696_1000037_pt1 | contig 334893 bp, 298 predicted proteins | sample KBSS54metaG_FD_184403 | JGI IMG/M metagenome (GOLD analysis project Ga0207696, IMG submission 184403) | Switchgrass rhizosphere microbial communities from Kellogg Biological Station, Michigan, USA - KBS S5-4 metaG (SPAdes) (version 2) | ecosystem: Host-associated > Plants > Roots > Rhizosphere...
CTTCGGCGATGTCGGCCATGCCCATAGGGGCACCAGGGTGGCCGGAATTCGCTTTCTGCACGGCGTCCATGCTGAGTGCGCGGATAGCGTTCGCAAGCTCTTTACGAGAGGACATGTTCTACTCCAGGTCGGATTAAAAAAGCAGTCGAAAAAATCATTTTCTCAGACTACGTATTAAAACGGCAATCTCTATTACTGCACGGGACACACTTCAGAAAACAAGCGCTTTGGGCAGAGAGTGTTTAGTCTACCCAACTATATCGCCCCCGCTGTTAAAAACCAATCACGGCACACGGCTTATAAGGAGATGTTGTTTTCGCTGCGGTTTTATAAATATCGGTGCGGGATCGAGACAGAAAGAAACAAAAAGACCCGGCAATGCCGGGTCTCGTGTACGTGTTAGTCAGAAGGTTAAAACGCTTACGCGCCTTTTTTATCCGCCTGCACGTGAAGCATTTCCAGGGCCAGCGTCGCCGCGGCCAGCGCAGTGATGTCAGACTGGTCGTAGGCTGGGGCAACTTCAACGATGTCCATACCCACGATGTCGAGGTCCAGATTCTTCAGGCCGCGAACCAGCTTCAGCGCACGGTCAGAGGTCAGGCCGCCGATCACTGGCGTACCGGTGCCAGGCGCGTGCGCCGGGTCCAGACAGTCGATGTCGAAGCTCAGATACACCGGCAGGTCACCAACAATCTGCTTAACCTGCGCCAAAATATCGTCAACGGTGCGGTCATTGACCTGAGCGGCGTCGAGAACGGTGAAACCGAGATCTTTGTCGAACTCGGTACGGATACCAATCTGCACCGAGTTCTCGGCAGAGATTAGCCCTTCTTTCGGCGCATGATAGAACATGGTGCCGTGGTCGAATTTGCTGCCGTTGGAGTAGGTATCGGTGTGCGCATCGAAGTGAACCAGCGCCATCTTGCCGAATTTCTTGAAGTGCGAGCGCAGCAGCGGCAGCGTCACAAAGTGGTCACCGCCGAAGGACAGCATGCGTTTGCCGGAGGCCAGCAGCTTGTCGGCGTGCTCTTCAAGATTGTTGACCAAGCTCTGTGCATCACCGAACTCGTAAACTACGTCGCCGCAGTCAACCACATTCAGGCGCTCACGCAGGTCGAAATCCCACGGCCAGCGCTTGCCTTCCCACGCCAGATTGACGGATACCTGACGGATAGCCGCCGGGCCCAGACGCGAACCTGAACGACCAGAAGTCGCCATGTCGAAAGGAATACCGGTGATCACCCACTCGGCATCGCTGTCGTACGGTTCGAAATTAACCGGGAAACGCAGAAAACCAAACGCGTTGGAAACCAGCGAGTTATCAAACTTATGTCCCAAAGTGCTCATGACTTATCCTTATATAAAGCCTCGCACGAGCGATTTTCGGCGAGGCTGTTCTTAACTTATTCGTCTTCTAAGTAGGTATAACCGTAGAGACCGCTCTCGAACTCTTCGATGAACTGCAGCTGCAGGTCGGCGTCGAGATCGGTTTCTTTAACCTGATCGCGGAAGCGGGCCAGCAGTACGTTCGGGTCCAACTGTACGTATTCGAGCATGTCGGCCACGGTGTCGCCTTCGTCAGACTGCTGGACTTCGATGGTGCCGTCAGGGAAGACAAACACGTCTACCGCAGCAGTATCACCGAACAGGTTGTGCATGTTGCCAAGGATTTCCTGGTAAGCACCAACCATAAAGAAGCCCAACGCCGGAGGATTTTCCGGATCATAAGGCGGCATCGGCATGGTCGTTGCTACGCCGTCGCCGTCAACATAGTGGTCGATAATCCCGTCGGAGTCACAGGTAATGTCGAGCAGCACGGCGCGGCCAACCGGTGGCTTGTCGAGGCCTTCCAACGGCAGCACCGGGAACAGCTGATCGATACCCCACGCGTCCGGCATTGACTGGAACAGCGAGAAGTTAACGTACAGCTTATCGGCCATGCGCTCCTGTAGCTCGTCAATGATTGGACGGTGCGCACGGTTGCTCGGGTCAAGCTGCTGCTGAATCATGTTGCAGATATTCAGGTAGATCTCTTCCGCCCAGGCGCGCTGAGTCAGGTCCAGAATACCGTGCGCGTACTGCGAGTGAACGTCGTGCAGGTCCATCTGGCAGTCGTGCAGCCACTCACGCAGCGAACGACGGTTTTCAGGATCGTGCATCTCGTTCCAGGTGTCCCACATGCTCAGCAGCGCGCGCGGGGCATCGGCAGCAGGGGCAACTGGCGGAGTAAACTCGTTGCGCTCAACGCCGATAACGTTGGACACCAGCACGGTGTGGTGCGCGGTAACCGCACGGCCAGACTCGGTGATGACCGTAGGGTGCGGCAGGCCGTGTTCGTTACAAGCATCACCAATACCCCAGATAACGTTGTTGGCGTATTCGTTCAGACCATAGTTGACCGAGCAATCAGACTGGGAACGAGTCCCTTCGTAGTCGACGCCCAAGCCGCCGCCGACGTCGAAGCACTGAATGTTCACGCCAAGCTTGTGCAGTTCAACATAGAAACGCGCCGACTCACGGACGCCAGTGGCGATGTCGCGGATGTTGGCCAACTGCGAACCCAAGTGGAAGTGCAGCAGTTGCAGGCTTTCAAGACGCCCCGCTTCGCGCAGCATCTCGACCAGTTGCAGCACCTGTGCCGCCGCCAGACCGAACTTAGATTTCTCGCCGCCGCTCGACTGCCACTTGCCGGAACCCTGAGAAGACAGACGTGCACGTACGCCCAGACGCGGGATAACGTTCAGACGCTCGGCTTCTTCCAGCACCAGCTTAATCTCGCTCATCTTCTCGATGACCAGATAAACCTTGTGACCCAGCTTCTCGCCAATCAGCGCCAGACGGATGTATTCACGGTCTTTATAGCCGTTACAGACAATCACCGAACGGGTCATACCGGCGTGCGCCAGTACGGCCATCAGCTCGGCTTTAGAACCGGCCTCAAGGCCCAGCGGCTCACCGGATTCAACCAGTGATTCGATGACGCGACGGTGCTGGTTTACCTTGATGGGATAAACCAGGAAATAGTCACCCTCATAGCCAAATGATTCGCGCGCGCGTTTAAACGCGGCGTTAATCGAGCGCAGACGGTGTTGCAGAATTTGTGGGAAACAGAACAACGCGGGAAGACGTTGGCCGTCCTGTTCACGCATGTCTTTAACCAGCTGGGCCAGGTCTACGCGGGCCGCAGGCACGTCCGGATCCGGACATACGCTAATGTGGCCAAGCTCATTGACGTCGTAGTAATTGTTACCCCAATAGGCAACATTGTAAGTGCGCAGCATTTTGCTGGCATCACGGTCGTTCACGGCAACCTCCTGCATGGAGCGCAAAGAAACACTGTCGCCCGCATGAGACGGACGGTGGGACTGCATGTCATCAGACATAGTTAATACCCTTTTCTACACTGACAGCATGGCCAGCCACTATCGCAGTAACAACAGGTGAGAACAACCCAGACAAAGCCGAGAAACGCCGAACAAAATTCGGTGCCTCAACCCTATAGCAAAGTTGATCACTCATATAATTGTAAATCACGTTGTCAGACTCCGTGAAACGAGTCGGAGAAACCATGGGACACACGCCCCAAAAGTCGCAGGCTACATCAAAATTTTTTCAGGAAAGGGCGGTTAACCGGCCCTGGAATCTTGAGTAGCGCCAAAATGTCTGTCGCTGACCTGTCTATATACATGCGGTGTAGAGACACGCTGTTTATAGCATCGGATAGATGACAGAATTTTTTCACAGTGGTGGGACGCAGAAATTAAATGCGTCTGCTGAGGATGCTGTTGAAATGTAACAAGCGGTAAAAAGTGGGTCATTAACCTAACCACCTCCACAGGTGCCACGCAAATCATGCGGACATCCGGCCATATAGGGCATAAAGAGAACAGTAATTACTGGAATACGCTGCGTAAATCGCTTCTGAATGAAACATGCCAGCGCGGGGGCGTTTATACCGAGAACCCTGTAAAAATGCAAAATGAAAATAAGGTGAAAGCTGTTTCGAACAGTGAATATCACGCAAATCCGGCACAATATGAATACGGGTGCAGTAAAAAAGGGCTGGCAATCACCTGACAAGCTAGCCTAAAATAGCCATCCAGATGTTAATCCGTCTACTCTGACCCACCGTCAAACGGCTTCAGGGATGGGCTCAAAATCTGTCCTATTTTCAAGCTGCCTGGTTTGGCAGCAGTCTCTAACCGTCGTATGAAAGGTAAAGAAGATAATGGCTAAACACCTCTTTACGTCCGAATCTGTTTCAGAAGGACATCCAGACAAAATCGCTGACCAAATCTCTGATGCCGTTCTCGACGCGATTTTAGAACAAGATCCAAAAGCGCGCGTGGCGTGTGAGACCTACGTTAAAACCGGTATGGTTTTAGTGGGTGGCGAAGTGACTACCAGTGCGTGGGTTGATATCGAAGAAATCACCCGTAATACCGTGCGTGAAATCGGCTACATCAACTCCGAGATGGGCTTCGACGCGAACTCTTGTGCCGTGTTGAGCGCTATTGGTAAACAATCTCCTGATATTAATCAGGGTGTTGACCGCAGCGATCCGCTGGAGCAAGGTGCGGGCGACCAGGGTCTGATGTTTGGTTATGCAACCAACGAAACCGACGTGCTGATGCCAGCACCAGTTACTTACGCTCACCGTCTGGTGCAGCAGCAGGCCGCCGTACGTAAATCAGGTTCACTGCCTTGGCTGCGTCCAGATGCGAAAAGCCAGATCACCTTCCAATATGACGACGGTAAAATTGTCGGTATTGACGCGGTCGTTCTGTCGACTCAGCACTCTGAAGACGTGAATCTGAAAGACCTGCAAGAAGCGGTGATGGAAGAGATAATCAAGCCAGTTCTGCCGAGCGAATGGCTGAATGCTTCGACCAAATACCACATTAACCCGACTGGCCGTTTCGTTATCGGTGGCCCAATGGGTGACTGTGGTCTGACCGGTCGTAAAATCATCGTTGATACCTACGGCGGTATGGCGCGCCACGGTGGCGGTGCATTCTCTGGTAAAGACCCTTCGAAGGTTGACCGTTCTGCGGCCTATGCAGCTCGCTACGTTGCGAAAAACATCGTTGCTGCTGGTCTGGCTGACCGTTGTGAAATTCAGGTTTCTTACGCTATCGGCGTTGCAGAACCGACTTCCATCATGGTTGAAACCTTCGGTACCGAGAAAGTGCCTACCGAGCAACTGACCCTGCTGGTACGCGAGTTCTTTGACCTGCGTCCCTATGGCCTGATTCAGATGCTTGACCTACTGCACCCAATCTATAAAGAGACGGCTGCATACGGTCACTTCGGTCGCGAACATTTCCCATGGGAAAAAACCGACAAAGCCGCTCAGCTGCGTGAAGCTGCCGGTCTGAAATAAGTTTGGGCTAATCGCCTGAATGAGAAAGAACCCTGCCCTGGTGGCGGGGTTTTTTTATATTTGAAGGTCTTTCGGAATCGCCTCAAAATGAAAGCGGTTACAGATTATAAGTTCTTACGAATTAGATAATTACAGCAATAGTAAATAACAGTTAAACAACAATTGATTGCTTTAAATCATTGGATATACTAAAACCTTTAACCGCTAACGCGCCCACCTAAACAAAGTATTACAAAAGCTCGCCAATATACGTTTCTCCACCTCGGAATAAGTGTAAGCGATTACAACACTGTGATCTGGCGCACTTTTTGGGGCTTTAAGGGCAAATAACATATCAGGCTAAGCATTATTGTCATTTTGGAGGCAGGATGAGTATCTCAACGTCATATAAGGCAGAGAAGCGCTCTAATAAGAGTGTGACTTTTTTTGTCTGTTTTCTCGCCGCATTGGCTGGGCTGCTATTCGGTCTGGACATCGGCGTAATCGCAGGCGCATTACCCTTTATTAGTCACGATTTTCAGATTTCCAGCCACGAGCAGGAGTGGGTGGTAAGTTCCATGATGTTCGGTGCAGCCGTGGGTGCCGTAGGCAGTGGCTGGATGAACTTCCGTATTGGCCGTAAGTATAGCCTGATGATCGGTGCGGTACTGTTCGTGCTCGGCTCGCTGGCTTCTGCATTGGCGCCCAATACCGAAGTTTTGATTATCGCTCGCGTGCTGCTGGGTCTGGCGGTTGGCGTGGCATCTTACACTGCGCCTTTGTATCTTTCTGAAATTGCTCCAGAAAAAATTCGTGGCAGCATGATCTCCATGTACCAGTTGATGATTACCATCGGTATTCTGGCGGCCTACCTTTCCGACACCGGCCTGAGCTACACCGGCTCATGGCGCTGGATGCTGGGCGTGATCACCATCCCTGCCCTGCTGCTGCTGATTGGCGTATTCTTCCTGCCAGACAGCCCACGTTGGCTGGCGGCTCGCGGTAACGACGAGAAAGCGCGTCGCGTACTCGAAAAACTGCGTGATACCAGCGAGCAGGCTAAAAACGAACTGAACGAAATCCGCGAAAGTCTGAAGGTAAAACAAAGCGGCTGGGCACTGTTCACCAACAACAAAAACTTCCGCCGCGCGGTTTATCTCGGCATTCTGCTTCAGGTTATGCAGCAGTTCACCGGTATGAACGTCATCATGTACTACGCACCGAAAATCTTCGGTCTGGCCGGGTTCGCAAGCAACGCCGAGCAGATGTGGGGCACGGTAATCGTCGGTCTGGTCAACGTTCTGGCGACCTTTATCGCCATCGGTCTGGTTGACCGTTGGGGCCGTAAACCGACCCTGATTCTGGGCTTCTTGGTTATGGCCGTCGGTATGGGCGTGTTGGGCACAATGCTGCACGTTGGCGTCGAATCCATGGGCGCGAAATACTTCTCCATTGCGATGCTGCTGATGTTTATCGTTGGCTTTGCGATGAGTGCGGGTCCGCTGATTTGGGTCCTGTGTTCTGAAATCCAGCCGCTTAAGGGCCGCGATTTTGGTATCACCGTATCAACCGCGACCAACTGGATTGCCAACATGATTGTCGGTGCAACCTTCCTGACCATGCTTGATAGCCTGGGCAATGCCAACACCTTCTGGGTGTACGGCGGTCTGAACCTGGTGTTTATCTTCATCACCCTGGCGTTGATTCCGGAAACTAAAAACGTTTCTCTGGAACACATCGAGCGCAACCTGATGAGCGGTAAACCGCTGAAAAACATTGGCGACTAGTCTTCCCGCTGATTAATCTGCAAAGGCGCTCATTGAGCGCCTTTGCTATTTACGGCCCAATCCGCTTGCACAAACCTCGGCGTCAGATTTATGCTTTAATGATGAAAAGCACCAGAATCCCGATTGCCCTGCAACAAGCCGTAATGCGCTGCCTGCGTGAGAAATTACAGCTTGCCAACCAGAAACTCAAAACCGCGTATCCTGAACCTGAACTCAACTATCAGCAACGAGGTACCAGCGCGGGTACCGCGTACCTGCAATACTGGCAAATTCGCCTCAATCCCGTCTTGTTGCTCGAAAACCAACAGGCGTTCGTAGACGAAGTTGTGCCGCACGAGCTCGCGCACCTGCTGGTCTATAAACATTTTGGCCGCGCGGCGGCCCCGCACGGTAAGGAGTGGCGCTGGATGATGGAATCCGTGCTTGAGGTCTCAGCCAGCCGCACGCACCAATTCACCGTGACCTCGGTACAGAGCAAAACCTATCCCTATGTCTGCCAGTGCCGTGACCATCAACTCACCGTGCGTCGCCACAATAAAGTCCTGCGTCAAGAGGCTGAATATCGCTGTAGCCACTGTGGAACATTACTGCGCTTCAAGGCCGCCCACCCTCATTAAAGACGCGACTAAGCCAATCGTTTAACTCATTAAAATATATCAGTTATCTCATTGATAGCCTGTTTGACATCCGCTACCCTGCCCGCTTTGAATATCAGGCTGCTCTGGAATATGTCTCGTAAAATTTTGCTGTTGTTGCCCCTCTTTGCACTCTCGTCTTTTAACGCATTTAGCCGCTCCACCGAGGGCGTTACTATTAATAACTTCAGCCAGGCGAAGGCTGCAGCGGTTAAAGTTAATCACGATGCACCGACCTTTTACTGCGGCTGTAGGGTGAGCTGGAGCGGCAAAAAAGGGACGCCTGACCTCCAGTCGTGCGGCTACAGTGTGCGTAAAAATGCCCAGCGCGCCGACAGGATCGAGTGGGAGCACGTGGTCCCGGCATGGGAATTTGGACACCAGCGCCAGTGCTGGCAGAACGGCGGGCGTAAGGACTGCGCCAAAGACGCGGGCTATCGCCAGATTGAAACCGACCTGCATAATTTGCAACCCGCGATAGGTGAGGTTAACGGCGACCGCAATAACTTCCAGTACGGCCAATGGAATGGAACTGCGACCCAATACGGACGCTGTGAGATGAAGATCGATTTTAAAAACAAGGTTGCAGAACCCCCTGCTCGCGCCCGTGGTGCTATTGCACGCACCTATTTCTACATGCGTGACCGTTACCATCTGAACCTGTCGCGTCAACAAACGCAGCTGTTTACCGCCTGGGATAAGCTGTATCCCGTGACGCCATGGGAGTGTGAGCGCGATAATCGCATCGCCGCGATTCAGGGGAATCACAACAACTATGTTCAGCAGGCTTGCCAGCGGGGAAACAGCTAACCTACTATATCTCCCTATAATGCCTGTCATGCACGTTCCGCCCCGCACTCTGGTCGAACGTGCTGCCTAATAGCGCCTCGGCGCTGTTTTTTTATCAAAGGATCACAGCCTCACATGCGAATACCCCGCATTTTTCATCCTGAGCTTCTGAGCGCGCATAGCGAAGTTGTCCTCAGCGAAGACGCCGCAAATCACGTCGGCCGTGTACTGCGCATGCAACCGGGGCAGCTTATCCAGCTGTTCGACGGATCCAATCAGGTCTTTGAAGCCAGCCTGACTCAGGTCGACAAAAAGAGCGTGCGTGTGCAGCTCGGTGACGCTGAGTGGGTTAATAACGAATCGCCGCTTAATCTGCATCTGGGCCAGGTTATTTCGCGCGGCGAGAAGATGGAATTTACCATTCAGAAATCCATCGAACTGGGCGTTAATACCATTACGCCTCTGTTTTCGGAGCGCTGCGGGGTGAAGCTTGACGGTGAACGTCTGGCGAAAAAGCTGCAACAGTGGCAAAAAATCGCGATTGCCGCCTGTGAACAGTGTGGACGCAACCGCGTGCCAGAGATACGTGAAGCGATGCCTCTGGAGCAATGGTGCGCCGAGCAGGACAACAGTCTTAAGCTTAATTTGCATCCTCGTGCCAGCCACAGCATCAATACGCTGCCGCTACCGGTAGAACATGTGCGATTATTGATTGGTCCTGAAGGCGGACTGACCGCCGATGAGATTGCGATGACCACGGGCTACGGATTTACTGATATCCTGTTAGGACCGCGCGTTTTACGCACAGAAACAACAGCGCTCACCGCCATCACCGCCCTGCAGGTGCGTTTTGGCGACCTGGGCTAGAAGCAGGCTCTAAAGGAGAGATGATGATTAAGCTTGGCATCGTGATGGACCCGATTTCGTCCATCAACATCAAGAAAGACACCAGCTTCGCCATGTTGCTGGAAGCCCAGCGTCGCGGCTATGAACTGCACTACATGGAGATGAACTCGCTTTATCTTCGCGGCGGCGAAGGCCGTGCGCAGACCCGTAAGCTGCTGGTCAAACAAGATTACGAAAGCTGGTATCAGTTTGGCGACGAGCAGGACATCGCCCTGCAAGACCTCGACGTTGTGCTGATGCGTAAAGATCCCCCGTTCGATACCGAGTTCATCTACGCAACCTACATTCTTGAGCGCGCAGAAGAAAAAGGCACGCTTATCGTCAACAAGCCGCAAAGCCTGCGCGACTGTAATGAGAAGCTGTTCACCGCCTGGTTCCCTGAACTGACGCCGGACACGCTGGTTACCCGCAACGCCTCGCAGCTGAAGACATTCTATAAAGAACATAGCGACGTCATCCTTAAGCCGCTCGACGGCATGGGCGGCGCGTCTATTTTCCGCCTGAAGCCTGAAGATGCCAACGTCTCGGTCATTATCGAGACCCTGACCGAACACGGCAGCCGCTACTGCATGGCGCAAAACTATCTGCCAGCCATTAAAGACGGCGACAAACGTGTACTGGTGGTCGACGGCGAACCGGTGCCTTATTGCCTGGCTCGTATCCCGTCCCAGGGCGAAACCCGTGGCAATCTGGCCGCCGGTGGACGTGGTGAAGCGCGCCCCCTGAGCGAAAGCGATTGGGCGATTGCACGCACCGTGGCACCTACGCTGAAGAAAAAAGGCCTGATCTTTGTCGGTCTCGATATCATCGGCGATCGTCTGACCGAGATTAACGTCACCAGCCCAACCTGCGTTCGTGAAATCGAAGCTGCGTTCCCGGATATCTCTATCACCGGAATGTTGATGGACGCTATCGAAGCCCGCCTCGCCGCTCGTTAATTTGCCATCTGTGGCGGCAAGACGCTTTGCCGCCTGCTATTATTTTTATAGCCTACCGAAAAAGCATATAAAATTTATGAACCTACAGCATCACTTTCTTATTGCCATGCCCGGACTGGATGAACCCCTGTTCAAACGTTCGGTTATCTACGTGTGCGAGCACAATGAAGACGGCGCAATGGGTCTGGTGATCAATAAACTGGTCGAGGACTTCACGGTTAAAAACGTGCTCGACAAGTTAGACATCGACCCGACGCCGCGCGATCCTTCTATTAATCTCGACAGGCCGGTGTTCTCTGGCGGCCCGCTGGCGGACGATCGTGGATTCATTCTCCACACGCCGTGCAACAATTTTGGCTCCAGCATTCAGATTTCCGATCAAACAATGATTACCACGTCAAAAGACGTGCTCGAAACGCTGGGTACGCCAGATCAACCTAAAGACGTGTTGGTTGCTCTGGGCTACGCTGCCTGGGAGCAGGGCCAGCTCGAACAGGAACTGCTGAACAACAGCTGGCTGACCATAGAAGCCAACAGCGACATCATTTTCAGAACGCCTATCGCTGAACGCTGGCGTGAAGCGGCCAAAATGATCGGCATCGAAGTCAGCCAACTCGCGACCCACGCAGGCCACGCATAATGGGCAATCGCACGCTGTTTGCCTTCGACTTCGGCACCAAAAGCATCGGTCTGGCTATCGGCCAGGAGGTCACCGGTACCGCGCGTCCGTTGACCTCTTTCAAAGCTCAGGACGGCACACCCGACTGGCAGAAAATCGAGAAGCTGCTCAAGGAGTGGCAACCCGATCTGGTTATCGTCGGGCTTCCTCTCAATATGGACGGCACCGAACAACCTTTAACCGCCAGAGCCCGCAAGTTTGCCAACCGCCTGCACGGCCGCTTTGGCGTGCAAGTGGAGCTGCACGATGAGCGTCTAAGTACCGTAGAGGCGCGTGCCGACCTGTTTGAGCGAGGCGGTTTCCGCGCCCTGGATAAAGGCAGCGTTGACGCGGCGTCTGCGGTTATCATCCTCGAAAGTTGGTTCGAGAATCAGTGGAACAAACCCTGAGGCCGTTAATGCCCCATTAGTCTGCAAGCAACCCCGCGCTCACGCGCTGCTGCCTGCACTGCTCAAAGGTCTGCATGCCGGCTTCACCGCCGGTTTGCAGGCTGTCCTGCAACTGATGCGTCTTTCCCTCACGAATCAAATTACGGACCGCCGGTGTCGAGGTCAGCATCTCATATAACGCAACCCTGCCGCCCTGCTTAGCGGTCAGCAGTTTTTGCGCCAATATGCCACGCAGGCTTCCGGCAAGCTGTGCGCGGACGAAGGCCTTTTCGTCGGCGGGAAAGACGTCAATTAGCCGGTCAACGGCCTGTGCGGCATGGCGAGCATGAAGCGTGGCCAGCACCAGATGCCCCGTTTCGGCGGCGGTTAACGCCAGTCGAATACTGTCACTGTCGCGAAGTTCGCCGAGCAGCAGTACGTCAGGATCCTCTCGCAGCGCAGCGCGTATGGCCTGTACAAATGAAGGCGTATGAGTGCCCAGCTCACGCTGTTGAATTAAACAACGGTCGCTGGTGTGCAAGAATTCAATCGGGTCTTCCAAGGTGATAATGTGCCGTGTGCGGGTCTGATTGAGGTGGCCAATCATCGCCGCCAGCGTGGTCGATTTACCGCTGCCGGTGGCACCGGTAATCAGAATCAGGCCATCTTCGTGTTCACTGAGCCGGCGCAGAATATCGGGGGCATTCAAGTCTGCAAGACTCGGGCAACGCTGCGGCAGCGGTCGCAGCGCCGCCGAGAGCCCGGAGAATTGGCGAAAGAAGTTAACCCTGATACGCCTGCCGCTTGCCAGCGTAACCGCCGCGTCGGCCTGCCCAAGCTGTTTTAACTCAATTTGCTGGGCGTCGCCGAGCCACTCCTCACTGAGCGCCACCATCTGCGCAGGGGTGAGACGTTCGGAATATTGGCCGCCGATCAGTTCTCCGTCAATGCGTAACATAGGCAACTGACCGGTACAAAGGTGCAGATCCGAGGCGTTTTGCTTTACACTAAGCTCCACAAAATTACTGATATCCATTTGAAACACTCCTGAGCCAATATGAATCAACGTCAGCATTCAGCTATTGCGGAAAATCTACAGCAAGTCAGAGAGCGTATCGCCTCTTCTGCCGCCCTTTGCGAGCGGTCTCCAGAAGAAATTACGCTGCTTGCAGTCAGTAAAACCAAACCTGCGAGCGCTATCGAAGAAGCAATCGCCGCCGGGCAACTGGCCTTTGGTGAAAACTATGTTCAGGAAGGGGTAGAGAAAGTCGCCGCCTTCAGCAACCACCAGCCCCCGCTGGTCTGGCACTTTATTGGCCCACTACAGTCTAATAAAAGCCGTCTGGTCGCCGAGAATTTCGACTGGTGCCACACCCTCGATCGCCTGAAAATCGCGCAGCGCCTCAACGAACAGCGTCCCAAAGACAAAGCGCCTTTGCAGGTGCTGATTCAGGTCAACATCAGCGATGAGCAGAGCAAATCAGGGATTTCTCTTGCAGAAGTGCCGCAGCTGGCCGCCGATATCGCAGCGATGCCTCATCTCATGCTGCGCGGCCTGATGGCTATTCCCGCGGCAGAAACCGATTACGACAGCCAACTGGCCGTTTTCCGCCAGATGACCGAAGCTTTTAACAGCCTCAAACTCAGTTATCCTCAGATTGATACGCTGTCGATGGGAATGACCGACGACATGCCCGCCGCCATCGCCGCAGGCAGCACGATGGTTCGCATCGGTACGGCAATTTTCGGCGCACGCGATTATTCCGCGTAAGCCTGAAATCTGCATCAGGCAAAAACGAGCGCAGTGCACTCCGCTGCGACCAGATACGACGTGTAGTTAGGGAGAGTTATGCAACATCGTAAACTATGTTTCATCGGCGCCGGTAACATGGCTGGAGCCATCATCGCAGGTCTGGTTACCAGCGGTTATCCAGCCAGTCTGATCAGCGTCTGCGCGCCTTCAAACAAAAACCGTGATGCGTTGGCCGAGAAATATGGCATCCACAGCAGCAGCGATAATATCGCCTGCGCAGGCGATGCCGAGGTGGTGGTGCTGGCGGTAAAACCGCAGCTCATGGCCGACGTCTGCAAGGATTTGCATCAGCACATCGACTTCAGCAACAAGCTGGTTCTGTCGATTGCCGCCGGTGTCAGCGTTGAGCGCTTCTATGCACTGCTGGGCAAAGATCTGAATATCGTACGCATTATGCCAAATACCCCGTCTCTGGTCGGCAAAGGCATGAGCGGGCTTTATGCCCCGTCGCAGGTGAGCGAACAAGACCGCGAATACAGCAGCGAGCTGATGACCGCCGTCGGCAAAATCTGTTGGGTTGATAGCGAAGAAGGCATCAATCAAGTGATCGCCGCCGCAGGCAGCGCACCGGCCTATTTCTTCCTGTTTATGGAAGCGATGCAGCAAGAGGCCCAGCGTCAGGGTCTGAGTGCCAACAGTGCGCGCCTGCTGGTTCAGCAGGCCGCAAGCGGTGCCGCGGCGCTGGTTGAAGCCAACCCGGAGACGCCGCTGTCTACGCTTCGGGAGAATGTGACTTCCAAAGGTGGCACAACCTTCGAAGCACTAAAAGTATTTAATGAGCGTGAACTGACCGCTATCGTAGCAGAGGCGATGCAGGCGGCAGTTCACCGCGCTCAGGAAATGGAAAAACTTTTCTAGTTTTCAGGCCGTACGCTTCAGATATGGCCTGCTGCGGCAGGCCGATATCCTCTAGGGACAAAATCCAATTAATTCAAAGCATCACTTTGAATTGTTCATCACAAGAATAAGGTTATTTATGCTCACGCTGACTTTTCTGGTCAAAACACTGATTGACCTCTATGTCATGGTTTTACTTTTACGCATCTGGATGCAGTGGGCGAGAACCGATTTTTATAATCCCTTCTCGCAATTTGTTGTTAAAATAACCCAACCGATTATTGGGCCGCTGCGCCGAATCATTCCCCCACTGGGTCCCATCGACAGCGCATCGTTGCTACTGGCTTTCCTGCTGATGACGATTAAGTATCCTCTGCTGCTGTTGATTCAGGGCGGTGGCATCTCACTCAGCCCGTATAACCTGCTGTTTGGGCTAATAGCGCTGGTCAAGTCCGCCGGCTATCTGGTGTTCTGGCTTATCATTATTCGTTCTCTGATGAGCTGGGTGAGTCAGGGCCGTGGCGCGATGGATTACGTACTGATGCAGCTGACCGAACCCCTGATGGCGCCAATCCGTCGTATTATTCCGGCGATGGGCGGCATCGATTTCTCGGCGATGGTGGTTATCCTTATTCTGTATATGCTGAACTACCTCGGCATGGATCTGTTGGGCGAGCTCTGGTTCCTGCTTTAATCCAGGGTCGCTAAAACGCGGCGGCCAGAGACGCTCTGCTCGCCGCGTAAAATTTTTTAATTCAGGAAGTAGAAATGCAAAAAGTAGTGCTGGCCACCGGTAATCCCGGAAAAGTTCGCGAACTCGCGCACCTCCTCGCCAACTTCGGTCTCGAAGTCGTGGCGCAAACCGAGCTGGGCGTTGATGACGCAGATGAAACCGGCCTGACCTTTATTGAAAACGCCATCATCAAGGCGCGTCATGCGGCACAAATCACTGGCCTGCCGGCAGTCGCCGACGACTCAGGTCTGGCGGTCGATTTTCTCGGCGGTGCGCCGGGGATTTACTCCGCGCGCTATTCTGGTGAAGGTGCCACCGATCGTAAGAACCTTGAAAAGCTGCTCGACGCGCTGAAAGACGTGCCGGAAGGCCAGCGTCAGGCGCAGTTCCACTGCGTGCTGGTCTATATGCGCCACGCAGAAGATCCAACGCCGCTGGTATGTCACGGCAGCTGGGCCGGTGAAATCATTCACGCACCGGCCGGTGAAGGCGGTTTTGGTTACGACCCTATTTTCTATATTCCGGCGCTGGGCAAGACCGCCGCAGAGCTGACCCGCGAAGAAAAAAGCGCGGTTTCTCATCGTGGTCTGGCGTTGGCTCAGTTACTGCAAGCCATGTCCGGGGCTGCCGAAAAGAATGCGTAAGCTGCCCCCTTTAAGTCTGTATCTGCATATTCCCTGGTGTGTTCAAAAATGCCCTTACTGCGATTTCAACTCGCATGCCTTGAAGGGCGAGGTGCCGCATGATGATTATGTGGCGCACCTGCTGGCGGATTTGGATGCCGATCTGCCTCTGACCGCAGGCCGAACTGTAGAAACCATTTTTATCGGCGGTGGCACGCCGAGCCTGCTCAGCAGCGAAGCAATGCAAAATCTGCTCGACGGCGTTCGCGCGCGCCTGCCGCTCTCAGCAGATGCCGAGATAACGATGGAAGCGAACCCAGGCACCGTTGAGGCAGACCGTTTCAGCGGCTATCAACGGGCGGGCGTCAACCGTATCTCTATCGGCGTACAAAGTTTTAGCGCAGAGAAACTGGAACGCTTAGGCCGGATCCACGGCCCGGACGAAGCCAAGCGGGCGGCCCATCTCGCCACCGGACTCGGTCTGCGTAGCTTTAACCTCGACCTGATGCACGGCCTGCCGAATCAGACGCTGGAACAGGCGCTGGACGACCTGCGTCAGGCAATCGCCCTCAATCCTCCGCACCTGTCGTGGTATCAGCTCACCATCGAGCCTAACACGCTGTTTGCCTCACGCACGCCCGTGCTGCCTGACGACGATGCGCTGTGGGACATCTTCGAGCAGGGCGACAAATTGCTCACCGCCGCCGGTTATCAGCAGTACGAAACCTCGGCCTATGCCAAGCCGGGATACCAGTGTCAGCACAACCTGAACTACTGGCGCTTCGGGGACTACCTGGGCGTAGGCTGTGGCGCCCACGGCAAGCTCACTCAGCCAGACGGCACTATTTTGCGTACGGTCAAAACCAAGCATCCTCGCGGCTATATGCAGGGTCGCTACATGGACAAACAGCACGAGGTCGACGGCAAAGAGCTGCCGTTCGAGTTCTTTATGAATCGATTCCGACTGCTGGAGGCCGCACCGCGCGAAGAGTTTGGAATTTACACCGGGCTGGAAGAGTCGAGCATTCGTGCGCAGCTTGATGAAGCCATCGCCAGCGAATATCTGGTCGAGACGGCGACGCACTGGCAGATAACCGAGAAAGGCAAACTGTTCCTGAACTCACTGCTGGAACTGTTTTTAGCCGATTAAGCGGTGGCTCCCCCACCAGGCGATGGGGGAGCCATTTATGACTACGGCTTGATGTCCGCCAACAGCTCACGACGCTGCTGCTCGAGAGAGGTCACGCGATTACATACGCTGTGCCCGAAGCCCTCAAACTCGCCCTGCTGTTTCTTCCATTCAGCCTGCACCGCTTGCTGTAGCCCGCCGAGGTTGCTCATCATGGCCTGCAACGGATTGCCACCGCTCGCCATCTGACGCGTCCCCATTTCATTCATGCTGTCCTGCATCACGCCGCCCATGGTTTGTTCAACCAGATGCTGGCCGTCCTGCTGCACTTTATCAATCGCCTGATGATGGAAGGTCAGGCCGTCAGGGCGATGCTCAATGACGCGATTCATCTGCGCTTTCAGCTGGCCGTCAAGTTTGGTCAGGCGATTACGCACATTGCTGTCTGGACCCAGTTGCTGAACGATGATGCCGTCCATCGCTACGCGGGCTTTCTCAAGATGCGCTCGAGCCCCCTGGTCAATCCACGGCAGGTCTCGACGCAAGGCCGCCTGGTAGTCCACGGCTTCCTGGCGCTGCCTGGCGGTCAGAGAAATATCTTTGCCATTGTCACTCAACGAACCGTTCTGGGTAATCAGCAGATTGCCGCTGGCACCTACCACCTGCACGGTATCTGGCTTGATGACAATGTCGTCTTTCGGTTTAGCGCTGCACTGAAACTCGGCGTGAGCCTGCAACGCAGTCAAGGCGAGAAGACCGATCAGGCCGTGTTTCAATCCTGTTTTTGCTAACATTTTTACTCCCTTGGGCTCGCAAGCCGGCAGGCTATGCCTTTCGTCTGCGAACGCGCGATTAAAATATTGAACGGCCAATTCTTTGCGCCAGTAACTCTAAGGCAGCGGTTCCGGCTAAAGAGTTCCCGGCGGCATCCAGCTCCGGTGACCACACGGCGATACACATCTCTTCAGGCACCACCGCGATAATCCCGCCGCCAACGCCTGATTTACCGGGCATGCCGACGCGATAGGCAAACTCACCCGCGCCGTCATACATGCCGCTGGTCACCATGAGGGCGTTGATATGTCGTGCCTGACTCGGCTCGATAATCGGCTCTTCTGCGCCCGGCATCAGCCCTTTGTTCACCAGATACAGGAAGGTCCGCGCCAGCTCGCAACAGCTCATCTTCAGCGAGCAGTAGTTGAAATAGGTTTGCAGCACTGTGATAACGTCATTTTCAAAATTACCAAATGACTTCATCAGGTAGGCTATCGCAGCATTGCGATCGGAGTGTTCGAATTCGGAACGAGCCACCAGTGTGTCGTAGTGAATATCCTGCTCGCCAGAAAGCTGGCGCACGACCTCAAGCATACGCTGCTTCGGCGCTGCGAGACGACTTTGCAGCATGTCACAGATAACCAGCGCACCCGGGTTGATAAACGGGTTGCGCGGCTTGCCCTTCTCCAGCTCGAGCTGGACCAGCGAGTTAAACGGCTGACCCGAAGGCTCTTTGCCGACGCGCTGCCAGATTTCATGCTCTTCGTAACGGCTCAGGGCAAGCGTCAGGCTTAATACTTTGGAAATAGACTGGATAGAAAAACGCGTGTTTGCATCACCGGCATAAAACTGCTGGCCGTCCACGGTACACACCGCGATCCCGAGATTATTAGGATCGACGGTCGCCAGCGCCGGAATATAGTCCGCCACTTTTCCCTGACCAATCAAAGGCCGAACCTGAGCGAGGATCTCTTCCAGCAGGCCGTTATCTAATTCAGTCGACAAGGTATTTCCCTTTAAAAATAATTAAAGCGCCATGAAGGCGCTTTAGATAACTGATTCAGGGGAGGTAAATCAATCCCACCAGATATCGAACAGTTCGCTAACTTCAACGTCCTGCATTTTATGGTCTTCCAACCATTTTTTCACTAGTTGGCGATGCTCATCGGTGCAACGACCGATTTCCTGTAGGCAAACCAGGCCTTCCCAAACAAGATAGCCGCTGCCGTCAAAGGCCAGCTTATTAGGTTCAATCACGCCGTCAATGAAAGCGTCCAGGAATTCGTCGATCGTCTCGACGCTCGTTCCTTCAGCGAAGTGCCATTTTACGGAGAAACCCAGCTCTTGAAACTCTTCAATGTGTAACTTCTTACGTAAACGACGACTGCGATTCTTGGCCATTATTGCTTCCTCTCAAACATCAGATCCCATACGCCGTGGCCTAAACGCTGACCACGCATTTCGAACTTGGTTACCGGGCGCGATTCTGGACGAGGAACATAGTTGCCCTCGGCCGACAGATTGCCATAAGCCTCCACGCCGCTCATCACTTCGAGCATGTGTTCTGCATAAGGTTCCCAATCTGTTGCCATGTGGAACACGCCACCCAGCTTCAATTTACGGCGCACCAGCTCAACGAACGGAGTTTGCACGATGCGACGTTTGTTGTGACGGGCCTTATGCCACGGGTCTGGAAAGAATAGCTGCACCATATCAAGTGAGCCATCTGGAATCATGGTTTCCAGTACTTCAACGGCATCGTGGCACATCACGCGAAGGTTGCTGACGCCTTCTTCTTGCGCCGTCGCGAGGCACGCACCCACGCCCGGTGAGTGCACTTCAATGCCGATAAAGTTTTGTTCCGGGTGCTGCTGGGCCATCGTCACCAGCGAGGTTCCCATCCCGAAACCGATTTCGAGAACGGTGTGCGCTTCGCGACCAAACAGCGAGGCAATCTCGACAGGCTGCGACTGATATTCAACGCCCATCACCGACCAGTAATTGTCCAGCGCATACTGCTGACCCTTGGTCAGACGGCCCTGACGGCGCACAAAACTGCGGATACGGCGCATAGCGCGACCGTTTTCATCAAACTCCGGTGAAATGACGTCATTTTTCATAGTGCTTTCTATCTGTCTGGCGATAATTTTAGGGAATGGCGCATTATCCAAAGATACCCGCCTTTAGCAAGCTCTCGTTTAAAATCGGACACTTTAGCCGGTACATTTTTCACCCTCTCAATATTTCGCCAGGCTGGCAGGCGGCAACTGCGCAAATCCCCCATCGCTGACTTAATTTAGAGACTGGGGTGAGTAAAGGCAGCCAACCCCCCAGCATTGCGAAGAATGAAGGGGATAAGAGAAAGTTCCGGTTTACAGCTCAAAGACTCTATGCTGCAATCCTTAGCTGAATTTTAACCCTCGACGGGATTTGTAATACGCCTATGATGGAAGCGCATCGCTTCGCGCCTGCGGTACTCGATTGGTATCAACGCTATGGTCGCAAGACCCTACCGTGGCAGCTCGAAAAAACTCCCTATAAAGTCTGGCTCTCCGAGGTGATGCTACAGCAAACTCAAGTTGCGACAGTTATCCCCTACTTCCAGCGCTTTATGGAAAACTTCCCAACCGTCACCGCGTTAGCGGCCGCTCCGCTTGACGAGGTTCTGCACCTTTGGACCGGACTCGGTTACTACGCCCGTGCCCGCAATCTGCACAAAGCCGCGCAGACTATTGTGGCACAACATAACGGCGAATTCCCAACCACCTTCGAAGAAGTTAATGCGCTATCCGGCGTAGGGCGCTCGACCGCAGGTGCCATCCTGTCGCTCTCCCTGGGGCAGCATTACCCTATTCTCGACGGCAACGTAAAACGCGTGCTTGCACGTTGCTATGCCGTCGACGGCTGGCCGGGTGAGAAAAAGGTCGAAAACCGGCTGTGGCAGATAACCGAAGAGGTGACGCCGGCCAAGGGCGTGGAACAGTTTAATCAGGCAATGATGGACCTTGGTGCGATGGTCTGCACCCGCTCGCGTCCAAAGTGCGAGCTTTGCCCGCTGAGCTTCGGCTGCGTTGCTTACGCCAACCATAGCTGGCAGAACTATCCGGGCAAAAAACCTAAAAAAACGTTGCCGGAGAAAACCGCCTACATGCTGATGATTCAGCGGGGTGACAAGGTTTGGCTAGAACAGCGTCCGCCTGTCGGTCTGTGGGGAGGGCTGTTCTGCTTCCCGCAGTTTGCCAGCGAAGACGAGCTAATAACCGGCGGCAAAAAATATGCGATAGCGCGTAGCGCAATGCAGCAAATGGTCTCTTTCCGCCATACTTTCAGCCATTTTCATCTCGATATCGTGCCGATGTTGATAAATATCGACTCGGTAGCGGGTTGCATGGATGAAGGCTCAGGTCTCTGGTATAACTTAGCGCAGCCGCAGTCTGTCGGGCTGGCAGCCCCGGTTGAACGTCTGTTGGGTCAACTGGCAAAAGCGCTGCCACGATAGCAATATTAATAACCTAACTCGTTGATTTTAAGCCATTAAAATGGAACCCCCCAGCGCGAGTTGTGGTCACCGGGCCATAGATGAGGAATTAAGTATGAGCAGGACAATTTTTTGTACGTTCTTGAATAAAGAAGCCGAAGGCCAGGATTTTCAGCTATATCCGGGCGAAGTGGGTAAACGTATCTACAACGAAATCTCTAAAGAAGCTTGGGCGCAGTGGCTGAAGAAACAAACCATGCTCATCAACGAAAAAAAATTAAGCATGATGAATCTCGATGACCGCAAACTGCTGGAACAAGAGATGATCAATTTCCTGTTCGAAGGCCATGATGTGCATATCGAAGGCTACACACCGCCTTCCGAGTAACACCCATACCCATTTGGGGCCAATGTCCGCAAGGATAATGGCCCTATTTTTCATCACGATACGGCTATTAAGATGAAGAAAATTTTAGCGTTACTGGTTATCGCGCCTTTGTTGATTTCCTGTTCGAGCAATAAAAACAATCAATTCAACGAAGCTTACATCAAAGATACCAATGGCTTTGACATTTTGATGGGCCAATTTGCCCACAACATCGAGAACATCTGGGGCATTAATGAAGTCCTGATCGCCGGACCAAAAGACTACGTAAAATATAGCGATCAGTATGAGACCCGCAGCCACATCAACTTTGAAGCGGGTACCATTACCATCGAAACCATCTCGGGGATCGATCCTACCGATAAGCTGCGTCAGGCCATAGTGAAAACCCTGTTGGTCGGCGAAGATGCTACCGGCGTTGACCTCTATTCCGACGCCAATGACATCCAGATCAGTAAAGAGCCCATGCTTTATGGTCAGGTGCTAGACAATACCGGGCAGCCTATCCGCTGGCAGGGTCGTGCGACCAACTTTGCCAACTATTTGCTGCAATACAAGCTGCAAGAACGTCAGTCCGGCCTGCATATCATCTATTCCGTGACGATTCAGATGGTGCCGAACCACCTGGACAAACGGGCGCATAAATATCTGCCGTTGGTGCGCGAAGCCGCCGCAAGATACGGCGTCGATCAGTCACTGATCCTGGCTATCATGCAGACCGAGTCCGCCTTTAACCCGTATGCGGTGAGTAACGCCGACGCGCTGGGTCTGATGCAGGTTGTGCAGCATACCGCCGGTGCCGACGTATTTAAAGCGGAAGGACGCTGGGGCACGCCGAGCCGTAGTTATCTGTTTGATCCAGCGAACAATATCAACACCGGCACGGCCTATCTGGCAATGCTACAAAACGTCTATCTGGCAGGGATAACCAACCCGACCTCGAGACGCTATGCTGTGATTACGGCTTATAACGGCGGTGCGGGCAGCGTGCTGAGGGTCTTCTCGAGCGATAAGACTACGGCGTTTAATATGATAAACGATATGGCGCCGGGAGACGTTTACGATACGCTGATAAGCCGACATCCTTCGGGTGAGTCCCGCCGTTACCTGTATAAAGTGAACAATACGCAGAGAAGCTACCGCCGTACCGACTAGTCGAGACGGAGGCAGTGCAAGCAAAACGGAGACCCAAAAGGTCTCCGTTTTTTTGTTTTGAGCGAAATATAAAAATACGGATTAAAAAGTCGTCTTATAGTTTATCACTGCATCATCCACTAACTCATTCACGTTATTCGTCTTCCTTCTCGCCAATCGATTAAATCACAGTCTTAACGGTAGACATATAGAGATATATCATGCGCATAATTTCAGATTCGACGCTGGCTCTTCAGCGCTGTTTTTCAGCTCAGAATATTACCCGGCTTCCAGCGAATAATAGCGCCATCAGTCGGCTGAATTACCTCGACTTAGCGGTGGATTGCACTCCGTTAACAGATAAACTTATTGCGGCGATGCACGTACCGTCTGATAGAGAGATTGCGAATACGCTACGTGCGCTGGACGATATATTGCTAACTGCGGAGCAGGCCGCTGCTGAATCAGCAACTGAAATCAGTGTCGATGACCTTCAGTTGCAAACATCGCTTTCTGATTATATTTTTGAAAATGCTGTCCCAATCGATTATGAATTATGTCGTTCTCTGAGCATCATCAGCGAAAGCAGCTCATCCTGCTCCTCGCTAACCAGCCAATCCATGCAGAACGGCGGCTGGAGCCGACTTAGAAATATATTAAGCCTTGCGCAGGACGACAATCTTTGCCGTTATTTCCAGAACACTAAAAATATCGTATTACGCAGTGCTATCTGTGTCGCGCTACCGACTTTCCTGCGTCAGTTAATTGCCTATTATACCGAGGCAAGCCTTGAGAGCTATTCTGCCAGCAAAGCCACACGCCTGTCGTTGGCATTATTTTCCAGCACCGTGCCACTGCTGCTAAATTTTATCGGCGGCTTACGCGATTATTTTCACGGCACGGCCAACGTTGTGACTCAGAGTTCTCGCGCATTTAATATGTTGGTGTGCAGCGGCGCACTCATTGCCGCTGCGACCACCGACGTATTACCCGGTATTGCTTCAACGCTGGTTTCTTTTCTCTTTTATAGCTTACTTCGAGAAGGCACACAGACTCTTGTTCGTCTAAGCAGCGAGGCGAAAATAGGCGTCACACAAACTTTACTCGCCGCAGGGTTGTATATTCCCAATCAGGTGGCAGTCTCTTTCACCATGTCACAAACAGCTTCACCGTCTGGCGCTGCGTCGGCCGCGCAGCACTGCATCTATGGCGATACAGTGGTCAACGATCTACTGCGGGCGGGAATTAACACGGCGGGAGAACTGGCAGACAGCCTGGTGTTTCGCGGGCTAAACGCCCTGCATAGCGAGATTCCGCTCAGGAATCGGCTGGAGATAAGCTGGCCCGAGAGTGAACTGCCTGGAGATGTCATGTTTAACTCAATCGCGGCTAGAACAGCGCTAATGACCACTCCGCTGATGGCGTCCGCCGCTTTACAAACTGCCCTCGCGCAGTACTTTGATGAACAAACCCTGGAACAGATTGACGATGCCTTTAATGCGGTCTTACTGGGAATGATCTATCCGAGTTTTGTGGCGGCTATCACCGGGTATCCTGCACCTTCCATGACAGATTCCAAGTGCTGACCATCAGAATGAAAAAACGGAGCCATTGCTCCGTTTTTTAAGGTCTTTTAAGGCATTCTTAGAGAAAAATCAGATTACTCGGCGATGACATAACCCATCACGCGCTTCCAACCGACCGTTTTCTCAACGTACACACCCTGCAATTCCGGTGAGAAGCCCGGCAGAATATTTATGCCCTCTTCCAGCGCCATGAAATAACGCTGAACTGCGCCCCCCCACAGTTCGCCCGGCACCACACAGAGCACGCCCGGAGGATAAGGCAGTGCGCCTTCCGCCGCGATGCGCCCTTCGGCCTGGCTAATGGGCACCAGCTCGACGTTGTCGCGAATGAATTCACTGTGCGCGTCCTGCGGGTTCATCACCACCTGCGGGAAGCCCTTCTCGCGGAACATCTCTTTTTGCAGCTCTTTTACGTCGAAGCTGACGTAAAGGTTATGCATCTCCTGACAGAGTTGACGAATAGTGTAGTCGCGGTAGCGCTCTTCATTCTTGCGATACACGGTCGGCAGTACTTCGCTCAGCAGCGCATCTTCTGCGATATAGCGTTCAAAACGGGCGATCTCTTGCACCAGGTGCTGCATCTTGGCCGGTGTTTCAGCCGGAGTCAGCAGGAACAGGATCGAGTTCAGGTCGCACTTCTCTGGCACGATGCCGTTCTCACGCAGGTAGTTAGCGAGAATGGTGGCCGGGATCCCGAACTCGGTGTATTTCCCGCTGCTTGCATCGATGCCCGGCGTGGTCAGCAACAGTTTGCAAGGGTCGACAAAGTACTGCTTCTCGGCATAGCCCGCGAAGGCGTGCCAGCGCTCGCCCGGCACGAAGTCGAAGAAGCGCACGTCGCTCGCCATCTGTTCGGTGTCGTGATCCTGCCACGGCTTACCGTCAATCAGCGGCGGCACGAACGGCTGGATCATCGAGCACTGATTTAGCAGCATCTTGCGAGTGTCAATGCCAAGCTTCACGCACTCCATCCACATATGCTTGCCGCTGCCGCCCGCATGCATACGCGCGTTGACGTCCAGCGCGGCAAACAGCGGGTAAAACGGACTGGTCGAGGCGTGCATCATAAAGGCGTTATTGAGCTTTTTATGGCTGCAATGGCGTTTCTGGCCTTTGATATGATTATCTTTTTTATGAATTTGCGAAGTTTGGGAGAAACCGGCCTGCTGTTTGTGCACCGACTGAGTGACGATAATTCCCGGGTCGTTTTCGTTCAGCTCAAGCAGCAGCGGCGAACACTCTTTCATCATCGGGATGAACTGCTCATAGCCGATCCACGCCGAGTCAAACAGGATGTAGTCACACAGATGACCAATCTTCTCCACCACCTGACGGGCGTTGTAAACAGTGCCGTCGTAAGTGCCTAGCTGGATAATCGCCAGACGGAACGGGCGTTTTTCATTGGCGCGCTCAGGCGCAACCTCTTGAATTTGCTTACGCAGATAGCGCTCGTCGAAGCAGGCCGCGTCGATACCGCCGATGAAGCCAAACGGGTTACGCGCCGTTTCGAGATACACCGGCGTAGCGCCCGCCTGCAGCAGCGCGCCATGGTGGTTCGACTTGTGGTTATTGCGGTCGAACAGCACCAGATCGCCACGGGTCAGCAACGCATTGGTCACCACCTTGTTGGCCGCCGAGGTGCCGTTAAGCACAAAATAGGTCTTGTCTGCGCTGAAGACTTTCGCCGCGTGTTTCTGCGCGTCTTTGGCCGATCCTTCGTGGATAAGCAGATCGCCCAGCTTCACGTCCGCGTTGCACATGTCCGAACGGAAGATGTTTTCGCCGAAAAACTCGAAGAACTGACGTCCGGCCGGATGACGACGGAAAAATTCCCCGCCCTGATGTCCCGGACAGGCAAAAGTGGAATTTTCCATCTCGACGTATTTCTTCAGCGTGTCGAAGAACGGCGGAAATAGCCCCTGCTCGTACTCGTCGGCAGCAGCTTCAAGCTGAGCGGCATAGAACGCCTGATTGGCATCGGCCAGGGCAAAAACGCCCTTGAGCGCAGACAAATAATTTGGAGAAACCTGCTCCGCTCCCTGTACTGCAACAAACGCAGGGATACTGAATCCCAGGGCTTCAACTGCCGCCAGCCTGCCGTTATTAAGGTCATCCACGGAAATTACTATCGCCGCAACGTCGGTGTAGTCCGCACTTTCAAGGCTTACTACGCCACGCGGTGTATCAAGATGGGATGCCACGGAGGCGCTTGCTGCTATTTTTAACTGTTTCATATTACAGGGCTCTCAAACGGTTAAGTAAGAGGGTGTGCCAGAGTGGCACGGCAATGAGCAGGTTTGTTCAACGCAGGGGACGCTTTTTACGTGGTCCATACGTGGAGACCGGCCCGACAAAGTGACGTTAGCTAAGGGGTGATGTCGAGATTAGGTAAGACGTTGCTCTATTTTTAAGCATAGTCGTTACGATACGATTAACCGGTCTCAGCCACGTCTGATAGACATCAGTAAAATCAGAGAACGGCTCTGTTTTTAATAATGCCTAACCGCGAGCAAAGGCTAGCCTTACCGCATGAAAGGATTTACAACGGGAGAAAAACAGGAAATGTCGAGGTCGCTGCACCCTGGCGTCATCATCAATGTTCTTTGGCACTGGCGTGCAGTGCAGTCTGATAAACCGGTCATGAGCCGCAACCCTCTTGAGCTGTCGCGTAGAAAAGAAAGTGTATTTTCTTGCCTAAGAAAACGGCGCAATAATCGCACCTTTTACCCTCAGGTTCAAGCCTGAAACATTGTCAAAAAATGAAAGAGTTTATGATACAAACGGCGATGTTTTTTTCAGGTCTCGCGAAGCGTTTTCGCACGCCAGAAACCTCGGCTCTCTGGGGGAAAAGGGCGAAGGACCGCATAGATTGCTCCTTTGTCGTGACGCCATCATCTACGCTTAAGTAAACCTCAACCAACCTCAGGCAGGCTGCGCGAGTCTCTGTCCTGAGATGCGGAGATGAAAAGATGAAGATTGGAATAATAGGTGCAGGAATGGTGGGCAGAGCCTTTGCGGCGGCGGCTATCAAACAGGGCCACGAGGTCATGATTGCCAACTCGCGCCAACCGGATACCCTTTACTCGCTAACAAAATCGCTCGGTGCCAAGGCCGGACTGGCAAAAGAGGCGGCCGAATTTGCCGACGTGGTATTGCTCGCCATCCCGTTTAAATATTACGAGCAGATCCCGGCAGAATGGTTAGTGGGCAAGGTTCTCATCGACGCCAATAACTATTACCCCGAACGCGATGGGCAAATCGCCCTGCTCGATAACAAAGAATCGACCACCAGCGAAATGATCGCCAGCCACTTTTCGGGGGCCAGAGTGGTCAAAGCATTCAACGCGATTTTAGCCGAGGAGATCCTCGGAGGCGGTAAGCTTGCGGGGTCGGAAAAGCACCGTGCGCACCCTATCGCCGGTGATGATCAGCAGGCAAAAAAAATCGTTGAGCATCTGCTGGAGCAGTTTGGTTTTGAGGTCATAGATGTGGGTAATTTGAGCGAGGGATACCGCTTTGAACGTGGGTCACCCGCTTATTGCATTCCGATGGACGGGGCAATGCTGCGACAAACGCTGGAAGAGGTACAGAGCAATAATTAAGGCTGCGCTCGGGGGCTTTTGTCCCCCGGCGCATGGCCCATTACAGCTCTTGTCGAGTGGGGCGGAAAAGAATTTCGTTAATATCGACGTCTTCCGGCTGACTGATGGCAAAGGCTACTACGCTGGCGAATGACTCGGCCGAAATCGCCGTATCCTCATAGAATTGTTTGATATTTTTCGCCACGTCCGGCTCGGTGATGCTGTCAGCCAGCTCGCTGGTCACGGCCCCTGGAGAGATAATCGTCGTGCGAATATTGTAGGGCTTCACTTCCTGGCGCAGCCCCTCAGAGATGACGCGAACGGCAGTTTTCGTTGCCGCATAGACCGCGCTACCCGGGCGAACCTTGTGACCGGCAACCGATGAGGTATTGATAATATGCCCGCTTTTCTGCTCTTTCATGTACGGCAATGCTGCCGCAATGCCGTACAGCACGCCTTTGAGGTTAACGTCAATCATTGCGTTCCAGTCGTCGAACTTACGGCGTTCGAGCAATGAATGCGGCATCAAACCGGCGTTGTTAACAATCACGTCAATGCGCCCATAGTGGCTCACTGCTCGGTCCACCAGCGCCTGAACCTGCTGCGGGTCGGTCACGTCGGTTTTCAGAATAGCGTCTTTACTCAGCGAAAGTTCTTCGGCAATTTTGACCAGCCTGTCGAGGCGGCGTGCACCCAGCACCAGTTTTGCTCCGTCCTTGTGCAAACGACGCGCCAGTGCTTCGCCCAAACCGCTGCTGGCGCCCACGATAACTACCACTTTATTTTCGATACCTTGCGACATAGTGCCTCCGCATTTTTTCAAAATAGCTCTGATAAGACGCTGATATTTGTCTGATAACGGCTTAAAGGGTGCGACTACTTCTGATATTGCTCGTCAGTAACCTTTTCCAGCCATTCGATTGAGCTGCCGTTCAGTGATTCGGCGATAGCGATATGGGTCATGGCATTCTCTGGCGTGGCGCCATGCCAATGCTTTATGCCTTCCGGGATCCAGACGATATCACCTTGATGAATATCCTGAATTTCAGCCCCCCACTCCTGTAACCATCCACGCCCTTGCGTCACAATCAGCGTCTGACCAAGAGGATGAGTATGCCAGGCGTTGCGGGCTCCCGGCTCAAAAGTGACAATCGCGCCACTGATGTTCGCAGATTCCGTCCCTTTAAACGGCGAGTCGATTCGCACCTTGCCGGTAAAATAGGCTTCGGGAGCGGCCTGACTTGGCTGAGAACCTGCGCGGGTAATTTTTATGCTCATTGTTTCTCCGTGTCGGCAGAACTGCCGTCATTATTTTAGTGTTTATAAAATAGGGCTGTTTTAGAAAGTAACAAATAGGCAGAGCCAAGAGTAGATAGAATAATGCGCTAGAACATATGAGCTAAACTCATAAATGGGAGGGCCTGTCTGTGTTACAAAGAGCCAAGCGTCTTAAAGATTAGCCAAAAAAGTGATGCTCAGGCGAGAAATTGCAGACTGAGTCACGTTATTACCGACAAGGTATTTACATGCTAAAAGAAAACTTCAATGATTTAATGTCATTTCTGGTGGTGGCAAGAGAACGCAGTTTTACCCGCGCCGCGGCCAAACTGGGCGTATCCCAGTCGGCGTTAAGCCACGCAATACGCGGGCTGGAAGAGCGTCTTGAGGTGCGTCTTCTGACCCGTACCACGCGCAGCGTTGCCCCCACCGAAGCCGGTGAAAACCTGGTCAGTAGTATAGGTCCGCACTTTGAAGAAATTGAAAATCACCTCGATGCGCTGAGCGAAATTCGCGACAGGCCGAGCGGTAATATTCGCCTGACCGCAGGTGAACATGCGCTCGATTCGGCGCTGTGGCCGGTAATGAAAAATTTTCTGGCGGATTATCCTGATATTAACGTTGAGGTTATCGTCGATAACGCGCTGATGGATATCGTCAGCGACAGATTCGATGCCGGCATCCGCCTGGGTGAACAAGTAGCAAAAGACATGGTTGCCGTCAGAATCGGGCCTGAAATGCGCATGGCGGTCGTCGGCACCCCGACATACTTCGAAAAATATGGCACGCCCTCTACCCCTCAAGATCTGCAAAATCATCGTTGTATCAATATGCGCTTACCGACACTCGGCGGGATCTATGCCTGGGAGTTCGAAAAAGAGGGCAAAGAGCTAAAAATAAGGGTCGATGGACAGCTGACCTTCAACAGCCTGCGTCAACGGCTAGAGGCGGCCCACCTGGGTTTCGGTCTAGTCTATTTACCTGAAGACGTGGTGAAGGACGACCTCACACAGGGCCGATTAATACGCGTACTCGAAGATTGGTGTGCACCATTCCCCGGCTATTATCTCTATTATCCCAGCCGCAAACAGCACACCAAAGCCTTCTCCCTATTGGTTGAGGCGCTGCGCTATCAACGGTAACCCTTCATATTTCGCAGGCCTCGATTATCAGGAAAACGGCGTAAGAGGTTCAATCTTGGCGAGTATTTCATAGGTCAACCGCACCGATTGGCAATCAATTTCCGCTTTCCATCAGCATGATTGCGGCATTCCTCAACTCATTTCGAGATCTGATATGTCCGGATTATTCTCTCCGTTTATCCTTAAAGACGTCACGCTGCGTAACCGCATCGCCATCCCCCCTATGTGCCAATACAGCGCGGTCGATGGCCTGACAAACGACTGGCATCGCGTGCATTACGCAAGCCTCGCGCGCGGTGGAGCGGGTCTGGTTATTGTCGAGGCGACCGCCGTGTCTCCCGAAGGTCGTATCACCCCCGGATGCCTGGGTTTATGGAACGATGTGCAGGCAGAAAGACTGGCGCAGATAGCCAAAGAGATTAAAGCTGCCGGTGCCGTGCCGGGGATTCAGATTGGTCACGCAGGCCGTAAAGCCAGCGCCAACCTGCCGTGGGAAGGTGATGATCATATCGCGGCGGGCGACAGTCGTGGCTGGGAGACAATCTCTCCCTCCGCCGTGGCGTTTGGTCACCACCTGCCAAAAGTACCTCACGAAATGACGCTGGCCGATATCGCTCGCGTTAAAGCCGATTTTGTTGCCGCGACTCGCCGCGCGCGTGATGCAGGTTTCGAATGGATTGAGCTGCACTTCGCTCACGGCTACCTGGCACAGAGCTTCTTCTCCGTGCACGCTAATCAGCGTCAGGACGCCTACGGCGGTAATGTCGAAGGGCGCAGCCGTTTCCTGCTCGAGACACTGGAAGCCGTGCGCAGTGAATGGCCTGAAAACCTGCCGTTGACTGCACGTTTCGGCGTGATTGAGTATGACGGACGCGATGAAGAAACGCTGGAAGAGGCTATCGGCCTCACCAAAAAATTCCGTGCGGGCGGGCTGGACCTGCTGAGCGTCAGCATCGGTTTCTCAACCGCCGACTCCAACATTCCCTGGGGTGCCGGATTCCTGGCACCTGTCGCCGAGCGCGTGCGTAATGAAGCGGGGATCCCGGTAGCTTCTGCATGGGGTATCGACTCACCGGTTATCGCCAGTCAGACCATCGAGCAGAATCAGCTGGATCTGGTGATGGTAGGCCGTGCGCACCTCGCTAACCCTAACTGGCCTTATCAGGCGGCCAAGGCACTGAGTAAAGAAGAGCCGTCATGGGTGCTGCCAGCGCCTTATGCACACTGGCTTGAACGCTATTCAACGGCTGAATAACGCATTTTGATACTGACGTTTCCCGCCTGATAACGGGCGGGAAATATTTAAAATAAGCTGCAAATTTTACTTTTTATTGAGTTCGCTAAACGGCACGCCACCGCGAGACTTGTTAACAGCCTTGGTCTCAACAATCGATACCACAACACGTTCGGCATCCACCTCTAAAGACTCCACCACGGCTTCGGTAATCTTCTTCATTAGCTTGGTTTTTTGCTCAACCGAGCGCCCTTCTACCGCGTAAACCACGATCTCTGGCATGTTCTCTTCCCTCGTCTAACGCTATTTGTGTAGGAAAAATAATACACTAGCATTTAACAACTATATTAATTTTAGTAACAATAATTGAACACTTTAACCCAAGGTTATGAAGGGATATTATGAGCGTACTAGAGAATGATTGCGCAAACATTCCCCCTTTCCAACGTAAGTTGGCGTGAGTTAACCAGTGGAAAATGCATTGAATAACGAAAAAACTGCTAACAAAAATCAATCCCGATCCCCCACGTTAGAGGACGTCGCCAGAGCCGCCGGGTTGTCACCGATGACGGTCAGCCGGGCTCTGAATAACCCAAAAGTTGTGCGTCCTGCGACGATTGCCCGCGTGATGGAGGCAGTCAACGTGACCGGGTACATTCCCAACATGCTGGCCGGGGGTTTGGCAACCAAACGTACCAAGCTGATTGCCGTGGTCGTGCCGCAAATCAATAACAATATGTTCGTTGATACCGTGCAGGCAATCGGGGATGAGCTGGCCCTGCGTGGCTACCATATGCTGCTGTGCATCGTCGGTTATACCCCCGAATCCGAGACCGATATTGTCGCCACGTTGCTTTCAAGACGGCCGGACGGCATCGTGCTGACCGGCATTCATCATTCGTCAGACCTTAAAAGGATCATCCTCAACGCCAATATTCCGGTCGTCGAAATCTGGGACATGACGCCGACGCCGCTGGACATGCTGATTGGCTTCTCACACGACAAAATCGGTCATGCGATCGGCCACTATTTCCTTGAGCAAGGCTTTACCCGCTTTGGTCTGATTTGCGCCTCCGACCGCCGCGCACAGGTTCGTAAAAAGGGTGCGATCGATGTCCTGCGTACCGCACCGGGCAGCTTTATCCGCGAGATAACCGTACCGGCTCCGGCAAATATGCAGGTCGGGCGCAGCGGTCTGGGCCAACTGATGCAAAACGGTGAAGAGTATGACGCGATTATCTGCACCTCAGACACGCTAGCACAGGGCGCAATTATGGAGGCCGAGGCGAGAGGCATGCAGGTTCCGCGCGATCTTAAGGTCATTGGCTTCGCGGATTTAAACTTTGCAGCCTATAACCGCCCGGCGATCACCACCATCTGCATCGATAAGGTCAAAATGGGCCAGCAGGCGGCCAACATGTTAGCCGATAAAATTGAAGGCTATCCGATAGCCGAAAGCGTCGTCGATATGGGCTTCTCGCTGGTTATACGTGAATCGGCCTAACACCCTGAGTTTCCCCGCACGCTTTTCTGTCTAGGCGTGCGGAAAATTTCCGCAGTATTTAATTTTTGCGTCATTCTTACTCTGTTTAAAACTGAACTTTACTCAGTTTTATTACCCTCTCCTCAAGCCTAAATTCCATATCATTAAATGAAAAAAACTCTTATTTGTTTATTTTGTTATAAATGTTAGCTAACAAAACCAACATTTAATATCACAAACTTTCAGCATGAAATTATATTTGCCTGAGAGGAGTGCAATATAAAAAATGTACCAAATGGAACATAATAACATTTATTTGGCTTTTATTGCCTTATGAAAACCCCCACCAAATAAAATCATAACATTATGTTTTTTATGAAAATAAAAACAATAAATCATTGTGCATAACATTTAAAAACCAATGAAAGCTTAATTAACCTGGGATTTATTCATTTATTTATAATGTTGCAGTGATATTATAATTTAGTACCCAACCACAATAATAATTAACCCACTCCTAACATTTAAGCCTGTGAGAGTCGTATTGCTATGCTCCTACAAAAGAAAACCACACGTCGTAAGTTCTTACTCGGATCAATAATGGCATTGCCCGTCAGCGCCATTATGATGAAAGGATTTACTGCCGCGCAGGCAGCAGAAATGGCCGCCCCCGAATTACTCGACTATAAACCGGTTTTTTTCAGCGCCGATGAGTGGCAGTTTATTATGGCCGCCGCGGACCGCCTGATCCCAGCGGGTGGCAAAGGGAAAGCCCCCGGCGCACTCGAAACCAATGTGCCTATTTTTATCGACCAGCAAATGCACGGCGAGTTTGGCAGTGAAATCTATATGCAGGGTCCGTTCAACGTGCACGCTCCCGCGACTATGGGTTACCAGTTGCCTTATCGCCCTCAGGAAATCTACAAAATAGGTATCCGCCTGGCAGAAAGTTGGTGCCAGCAGACGCACCAGAAGGCTTTTCATCAGCTGTCTGAGCTGGAGAAAGACGACGTTCTGACCCAGCTTCAGAAAAACGTTATCAAATTCGCCGACCTGGGTGAGCAGTCTCTCGTTGCCTCGCAGTTCTTCAGCGAGCTGCTGTCGGATACTAAACACGGTTATCTCGCAGACCCGATTTACGGCGGTAACAAAGGCATGAAGGCCTGGATTGCCATCGGCTTCCCCGGTGCCCGTGCGAGCTACACCGAGTGGGTGAAACAGCACAACATCCCTTATCCACTGGGCCCGGTCAGCCTGACGGGTGCACGCGCCTAAGCCGAAACTGGCTGGATTTCCGTTTTCTGATGATTTGACAGGATTAATGATGGCACAAGTAACGAAAGAAGAAGTCGACGTCGTCGTCGTCGGCCTCGGTTGGGCAGGCTCATTGATGAGTATCGAGCTGGCGATGGCAGGCCTGAAGGTCCGCGCACTCGAACGCGGCGGTGACCGTAGCTACGAAGATTTTGCCTACCCCAAACCGGCGGACGAATACGCCTACGCGGTACGTAACAAGGTCATGGCTACTCCTGCAGAGGCCGCCGTAACGGTTCGCTACAACATGAGCGAAACGGCCTTACCGACCCGTAAATGGGGCGCGTTTGCACCAGGGACCGGCGTGGGGGGGTCTGGCCTACACTGGACGGCGGTACTTATCCGCCCGACCCCAACCGACTTGAAGCTCAAGACCTATGCCGATCGGGCTTATAAGCCCGGCATTTTACAGGAAGACATGCGTATCATGGACTTCCCCTTCAGCTGGGATGAGATCGAACCCTACTACACCAAGTTCGAGCATATTTGCGGTCAATCGGGTAAAACCGGCAACCTGCGCGGCCAAATCATGGAGGGAGGCGACCCGTTCGAAGGTCCGCGTTCAGAGCCGTATCCACTGCCTGCCCTGGAAGATACCCTCAACAGCAGTATGTTTGCCGACGTGGCGAAAAAGATGGGCTATCACCCCTTCCCGAACCCGTCCGCCTGCGTATCTCGCGCCTGGACCAACCCTTACGGTAATCAGATAGCACCTTGTAACTACTGCGGTTATTGCAGTAAATACCCTTGTCTCAACTACTCCAAGGCCTCGCCGCAGACGGCGGTGATGGACGCCTTAAAACGGAGGGAGAACTTCTCCTACGAAGTGCATGCCAACGTGCTGAAAGTCGTGTTGCACGATGACAAAAAAACCGCCAAAGGCGTTATCTACATCGACGCGCAGGGCAACGAGTGCTTCCAGCCCGCCAAGATTGTGGTGCTGAGCAGCTTCCAGTTCTGCAACGTACGCCTGATGCTGTTGTCGGGCATCGGTAAGCCTTACAACCCGATCACGGAAGAAGGTGTGGTGGGTCGTAACTATGCGTTCCTGAGTAACGGCGGCTCGACGCTGTTCTTCAAAGACAAAAACTTTAACCCGTTTGCAACGGCAGGCGCCACCGGACAGATGATCAACGACATCTCACCGGGTAACTTCGACGGTCCGGGATTAGGCTTCATCGGCGGCGCGAAAATTCACAGTTCTCAGGCCACAGGGACGCCAATCAGCACCTCGCTGCCGAAGGGAACGCCGAGCTGGGGAACCGGCTGGAAAGAGGGCATGGAAGAGTGGTACGGCCATTCGATGAAAATCAGCATCACCACGACTTGCCAGTCGTATCGCGATATTTATCTCGACCTGGATCCGAACTACAAAGACGAATACGGCATGCCGCTGCTGCGTATGACCTTCGACTGGAAACAGAACGAACTCAAGCTACAGCAGTATCTTAAAGGGATCGTGGGCAATATCACCAAAGAGCTAAACCCTGACAGCTACAGCGAAAGCTTCCTGCCGATGGACGCACACTTTGACCTGACCAAATATGTCTCCACACACAACGTGGGTGGCGCGGTGATGGGGGACAATCCGAAAACCTCAGCGCTGAACAAGTACCTGCAAAGTTGGGATGTGCACAACGTCTTCGTGCCGGGCGGCAACGCTTTTCCGCAAAACTTCCAGGCTAACCCAACCGATACTATTGGCGCTATTACGCTAATGGCTGCACAGGCGATTAAAGATCACTATCTGAAAAATCCCGGCCCATTGGTACAGGTATAAGTGACATGAACATGATGAATCTCAAGAGCTTCTTATTTGCTAACGTCGTCTTTATGGGAGCAGGCTTTATGGCACACGCTCAGGCCGATGACGCAGCGCTTATCAAACAGGGCGAATACGTTTCACGGCTGGGCGACTGCGGGGCGTGCCACACGACAGCAGGCAGGCCAGCCTTTTCCGGCGGACTGGCCATCAGGTCGAACTTAGGCACTATTTATTCGACCAACATTACGCCGGATAAAGACCACGGTATCGGCGGCTACAGCGAACAGCAGTTCTCCGATGCGGTTCGTAAGGGCGTATTGCCTGACGGTACGCGGCTGTATCCGGCAATGCCCTACCCTGATTACGCCAAAATTAACGATAAGGATATGCACGCGCTCTACGCCTATTTCATGCAGGGTGTAAAACCGAGTGCCGAATCGCCGCCAAAAACCGAACTCAGCTTCCCGTTCAGCCAGCGCTGGGGCATGCGCTTCTGGAACTGGGCTTTCACCTCTGACAAGCCTTTCCAGCCTATTGGTGGCGCATCGGCTGAGGTCAATCGTGGCGCTTATCTGGTCGAAAGCCTTGGACACTGCGGCAGCTGCCATACACCGCGTGGCCTTGGCATGAACGAGAAAGCACTCGACAGCGGCGATGCTCAATTCCTTGCTGGGGGCAGCCTTAACGGGTGGGAAGTCCCTTCCCTGCGCGGTATCGCACACTGGAATGAACAGGAAATTGTTGATTACCTGGGCAAAGGTCGCAACGACAAAGCCGCCGTGGGCGGTGAGATGACCTCGGTGGTAGAAAACAGCACCGCCTATATGACCGAGGCTGACCTGAAAGCGATTGCCGCTTACGTGAAGTTTTTGGGTGGAAACCCTCCGCTATCGGCGGAGGATACTCAGTCAAACAACGCAACCGAGGCCAGACTGACCGCAGCGAAAAACCTGAGCGTCGGCGAACGTTTGTATCTGGACAACTGCGGAGCATGCCATTTTGTGACCGGCAAAGGGGCGCCGGGCGTCTTCCCGCAGCTGAGTCAGGCGACAATTGTTAATGCGCAGGACCCTACGGGATTGATCCACACAATCCTCGCCGGTGCGCAACAGCCTTCTACCGCACGTGCACCGTCTACGCTGGCAATGCCAGGCTTTGCGGCACGCCTGTCTGACGACGAGATTGCCCAGCTCTCAACCTTTATTCGTCAAGGTTGGAGCAACAAGGCGCCGCCTGTGACGGCCGATGAGGTGAGTGAGGTACGAAAAAGCCTGCAACCTTGATCGGGCTCTGAATGACCAAAAGATATTTTTGTCTGAAATCCCCTTAAAACCCTGACGGCTTCCTGACTAAGGAAGCCGTTTTTTATTTCCCCCTTGGCCAACGTGAGGTTGCTCACAAAGCGACCCTGTGCAGCAGATTTTTCTATGTTAGCAGCATCTCTTTACCGCTTTATGTGGATATTTAGCGCTAAGTTAATTCCACGACCCATTCGGGGGTAACGAGGTGAATCATGCTAAAACTCAATAATAATTATCTCATGTGCTGCCTGTTCTTTTTGTTCTTCTTTATTGGATGGGGAAGTTGTTATCCCTATCTTTCACTGTGGCTCACGGACACTATCGGCATTGATTATGCCGACGTTGGCCTGGTTTATTCCTTCACTGCCATTGTCTCTGTCTGCGTACAGCCTATTTTCGGGTTTGTGGCCGACAAACTTATATTTAGAAAAAATCTAATGTGGATGCTGGCGATTATTATTACGCTGTTCGCCCCTTATTGGATTTGGATTTTTGCTCCACTGCTTAAATACAATGTCATACTCGGTGCCTTGGCGGGCGGCATCTATATTGGTTTTGCTTTTGGTGCAGGCTGTGGCGTGTGCGAAGCCTATATCGATAAAGTCAGCCGCATGACGGGATTCGAATTTGGTAAGGCAAGAATGTTTGGCGGTATTGGTGCGGCCATCGCCACCTTTATGGCGGGTATTCTCTACGGAATAGACCAGAATCTCATCTTCTGGATGGCAAGCTGTGCAGGGGTTATTTTATTGTTCATTGTGTGGAAGACCAATCCACGTGTTTCAATCAATGATGCCGCACAGGGGAGCCGACGCGCGCCCGTCACGCTCGAAGACGTGCGTAATTTAATGAAAATGCGCAAGTTTTGGTTCTTCGCCCTCTACATGGTCGGCGTCGGCGCGGTGTATGAAACCTACGATCAGCAGTTTGCCATTTACTACAGCCATTTCTTTTCCAGTAAAGCACGCGGCGCTGAAGTTTTCGGTTATCTTTACACGGCACAGATATTTCTTGATGCCATAGTCATGTTCTTCTCGCCGTGGTTTGTGAATAAAATTGGCCCCAAAAATGCCCTAATCTACTGCGGTCTGATCATGAGTCTTCGTATCATTGGTTCAGCTTACGCGGTTGGACCTGTCTCAATTAGCGCCGTCAAAATGCTGCATGGATTCGAAAGTTCGGTATTTTTAGTCGCGGGCCTAAAATATATCGCTAAAAACTTTAACCCATGGCTTTCGGCAACGGTGTATTTAATCGGCTTCCAGTTCTCAAAAAGGTTTAGCGAAATATTTCTTTCCAGCGCTATTGGCCATATGTATAAAAACTTTGGCTTTGCGGACAGCTATTTGGTTCTAGGGCTTATCGCCCTTTCATTTACGCTCATTTCCTACTTCACATTAGATAAAGCACGCGCTTTTATTCCTCAAAAGACAATCACTGAATAATATCAGGAGGCAGTATGTCAGCGATTTACTACGGTGTGGCCTATTATGATGAATATATGCCTGAAGACAGGCTGGCAGCAGATATTAGCATGATGAAGGATGCCGGTATTAACATCGTGCGTATCGCAGAATCAACCTGGAGTACGCTCGAGCCGCAGCAAGGAGAGTACTGCTTTTATCATATTGACCGCGTTCTGGACGCCATGCACGAGGCCGGTATTGCGGTGATTATCGGCACGCCGACGTATGCTATTCCCTCCTGGCTGGCGCGTAAACATCCCGAAGTGATGGTGACTACCCTCAAGGGAAAGGAAAAATATGGTCGCCGTCAGATTATGGATATCGTCAGCCCCGTTTTTCTGCGCTATGCGGAAAATATCATCCGCGTATTGCTAGAGCACGTGCACAAGCATCCGGCCATCGTGGGCTACCAGCTGGATAATGAAACCAAGCACTACGATAACGTCGGGCCAGTGATGCAGCAAAAATTCATCGCCCACCTTCGCGAACGTTATCCTGACCTTCACCAGTTGAATAAGGATTTTGGGCTGGATTACTGGAGTAACCGTATCGACCATTGGGAGGATTTCCCCCCCGTCGAGAACACGATTAACGCCAGCCTGGGCTGCGCTTTCTCGACCTTTCAGCGTCAAACAGTGACCGATTATCTGGCGTGGCAAAGCCAGATAGTAAAAGAATATGCGCGTCCGGAGCAGTTTATTACCCATAATTTTGACTTCGAATGGCGTGGTTACTCCTATGGTGTACAACCTCGGGTCGATCATTTCTCTGCCGCAAAGGCATTAACCGTTGCCGGTGTGGATATTTACCATCCTTCTCAGGAGCAGCTGACCGGCCGTGAAATCTCCTTTGGCGGTGACATTGCTCGAGCATTGAAACAGGGAGCCGGATATTTTGTGCTGGAGACCGAAGCCCAGGGATTTGCGCAATGGACACCTTTCCCCGGCCAACTTCGCCTACAGGCCTTCAGTCATATCGCCTCCGGCGCCAGAATGGTTTCCTACTGGCATTGGCACTCTATTCACAATTCATTCGAAACTTATTGGAAAGGCCTGTTGAGCCACGATTTCTCCCCTAACCCTACCTATCTGGAGGCCAAAACCATTGGCGCAGAGTTGGCAACGCTGTCGGATTATCTGGAGGACATGAAAATCGACAATGAGGTGGCTATTCTGGTGAGCAATGAGGCGATGGATGCGTTCAACTGGTTTAAACCTGGTGACGCGCAAAGCAACGTTTATAACAACGTTTTTCGCCGCTTTTATGACGCACTTTACGACAGCAATATTTCCGTGGATATCATCAACGACGTCAATTCAGACACCTCGCGCTACAAGGCTATCGTTGTTCCAGCACTCTACGCCGCCTCTGACGCGCTCTTGCAACGAATCAACCACTATGTCGAATCGGGAGGCCATGCGCTTATCAGTTTTAAAAGCGGCTTCAGTGATGAAAACGTGAAAGTCAGGACCCAAAGCCAACCGGGTGTTATTAAAGCGTGCTGCCGAGTCAGCTACAGCCAGTTTGTTCTGCCGCAGGATGTCGGCCTGACCAGCCAGGTGGGTGACTTTACCCTTGCCGACGATGAGCGCGCCGAGTTATGGATGGAGCTGCTGACCCCCGATGACGCGGATAAAGTCCAGGTACTCGCCCGCTATCAGCATCCCGTTTGGGGAAAATATGCCGCCATAACCGAGTCGCAATACGGTAAGGGGTCGGCTATTTATATCGGTTGCCTAAGCAGTAAGCCGGTGATTTCACAGTTGGTCAAGCGCCTGACCCAAAAGGGCTCTTTGGCGTCTTGCCACACGGCTCACAGTTTCCCAATCATTGTTAAAAAGGCACTAAGCAGGGCGGGTAAAACACTGACATTCTTCTTTAATTACTCTTTAGAACCGCAGCAGATAACCGCGCCAGAAAACAGCGTTTGCCTGCTGGGCAATGCACCCGCGTCTTCTAACGGCCATCAGCCTATAGAACCCTGGGGAGTGCGCGTTTACCAATCGGAAGTCGAGTCCCCAAAGTAAAGTGCCATTAATCTCTCACTTACCGGCAGCCAGGCAGGGCAAATGAAATGGAATTGAATCAGCAAGACAGGGTGAGCTATTCACCATTGATGAAAAGTTTCACCTTCAATGCCTATCTGGTGGCCGGTTATACGCCAATATCACGCGCCAGCCCGCTTGATTACTACATAAACCGCCCCGGTGGCATGAAGGGTTATATTTTACATATGACCTTAAGAGGCGAAGGCAGGATAAAAGCCGGCAATCGATACATCTACAGTCGTATTAACGATCTGTTTCTCTTTCCACCCGATGTTGCCCACCACTATGGCCGCGCAGACAACAGCGAGCATTGGGATCATCTATGGATATATTTTCATCCACGTCCCTACTGGCTAGACTGGCTACGCTGGGACAGGCTTGAAGATAATATCGGCGTGACGTCGCTCAATAACCCAGCCTTAACGGGGCAGATTCAGGACTATTTTTGGGAGGTCATCCAGCAGAATGCCAGCAACGAATTACTCAGCGAGGCTCTGGCAATGAATGCGCTGGAGCGACTGATTATCTCGTGTTTCAAGCTGCAGCCCGCCTCAAATCACCAAAGCGTAGACCCAAGAATCAGCGCCTTATGCCATTACATTACCGATCATATTGCCGATGAGTTGACGATTGAACACCTCGCCGGGCAGGTATTTTTATCCCCTTCCCGGCTGGCACATCTGTTCAAAAAGGAGATGCAGCAAACCCTATTTTCCTGGCGGGAAAAGCAGCGCATCAACCGCGCCAGAAACCTTCTTCAGTCAACGCACCTGGCGATTGGGCAGGTTTCCCAGGCGGTAGGTTATGAGGATCCGCTCTATTTTTCGCGTATTTTCAGGCATCACGTTGGCGTGAGTCCACGGCAATATAAAAAGCGCTATGAGCAGAGAATCACTATTTGACGCGGCAAAGATTCACCCCCTTAAAAAGGTCGGGGTGTAATCGGAAAATTTGCAGATTGATATTTATAAAAAAAGCCCCGACTGTCTCCAGCCGGGGCTTTATCATTCAACCAAGCGCGAGCGCTTATTTGTTGTCTAGTGCGTAGGCAATAACGTAGTCACCGCGGTCTGGTGACTGGCGTGCGCCGCCTGCAGAGATAAGGATGTACTGTTTACCGGTTTTCGGTGAAACGTAGCTCATTGGGCCGCCGCCGCTGCCTACTGGCAGACGCGCTTTCCAAACTTCCTTACCGGTTGACTCATCGAATGCACGCAGGTAGTAGTCCTGAGTACCGGCGATGAATACCAGGCCGCCCTGAGTTGCCAGAGTACCGCCCAGAGTAGGCATACCCACAGGCATTTTAACCCGCATTTTGATACCGAATGGACCGGTGTCCTGAACAGTACCGGCCGGAACCTGCCAGACGATTTTCTGAGTATTCAGGTCAATCGCAGACAGTGTACCGAAAGGTGGTTTCTGACACGGGATACCCAGCGGAGACATGAAGCGGTCTTTGTTGACGCCGTAAGGAGTGCCTTTCAGAGGAACGGCGCCCATACCGGTGTTAACAGACTCGCCACCGTTGCTTGCAGCAACGTTGTTGTTGTTCTGCTTGATCATCTGTACCCACAGGCCCAGACGCATGTCATTAACAAACATATAATGGTGATTCGGGTCGAAGGACATGCTGCCCCAGTTCATCCCGCCCAGAGAACCTGGGAAGCTCAGAGACTTATCGGTATCTGGCGCGGTGAACAGACCGTCATAACGCATTGATTTGAAGCTAATACGACACATCAGCTGGTCGAACGGTGTCGCACCCCACATGTCCGATTCGGTCAGTTTCTGATTGCCAATTGAAGGCATACCTACAGAGAACGGCTGAGTTTTAGAGTACTGCTCGTTAGGAATATTACGCGTCTTAACAGGCAGTTCTTTAACTTCGGTCAGCGGCTTACCGGTCAGGCGATCGAGCACGAAGATCTGACCCGTTTTAGCACCGATGATAACGGCGGGTTTAGTCGTACCGTCTTTCATCTTGAAGTCGATCAGACTTGGCTGCATCGGCAGGTCAAAGTCCCACAGATCGTTATGAACGGTCTGATAAACCCACTTCTCTTTACCGGTCGTCGCATCAACCGCCAATACGGAGGCACCGTATTTGTGGTCCAGCGCGTTACGGTTTGCACCCCAAAGGTCAACAGATGGGCTACCCATAGGCATGAACACGGTGTTCATTGCTGGGTCGTAAGACATTGGTGCCCATGAGTTTGGCGTACTGCGAACGTAGGTCTGACCCGGTTGCAGCTTCGCGTTTGGATCTGGATTGCCTGGGTCGAACGCCCAACGCATTTGACCGGTGATAACGTCGAAACCACGAATTACACCACCCGGCATATCGGTTTGTACGTTATCCGCAACACGGCCGCCCACCACAACGGTGGTACCGGCAACAGTTGGGGCGGAGGTCAGCTGGTATTTAGGATCGCCTGCTTCACCCAGACCGGCTTTCAGGTCAACAACACCGTTGTTACCGAAGTCTGAACAGAACTCACCGTTGTCGGCGTTGATAGCAACCAGACGCGCATCAATGGTGTTCATCAGAATACGACGCTGACAGGTGTCACCGGCAGCCAGTACAGGCTGCGGTACCGGCGTAGAGTTTGGCACCGTTGGCTGTACAACAGGCTTAGTCGCATCGAAGTAGGCCAGACCACGGCAACGGTTCCAAACCTGTGCCTGCGCGTTGATTTCACGCTTCCAGATTTGTTTGCCGGAATCGACATCGACAGCGATGACGTTGTTGTGTGGAGTACACAGGAATACTTTGTCGCCAATCTGCAGCGGAGTTTCCTGATCTTCTGCACCGTTTCCTCCTGGGCTGATTGGGGTATCGCCGGTGTGGAAGGTCCAGGCAACTTTCAGATCTTTAACGTTGTTACGGTTGATCTGATCCAACGCCACGAAGCGGTTACCGCCTGGGGTATTGCCCCAGTTGCTCCAGTCTTTTTGCTCTTTGGCTTTATCAACAGGTACCAGAGGCAGCTCATTACCATTAGAAGCAACGGTCGGATGCGGCTGGAACATCTGCACGAAGGTTACCACCATGCCCACGGCCAATACGGCAGTCAGGACGTAGGACAGCTTGGCGAAACTCGCCTTACCTTCTTTTTTACGCAGGATTGGCCAGGTAGCAAAGCCTAACAGCATAAAGCCCGTAGGCACCATCAAACGGGATACCAGTGGCCAGAAATCCCAACCTGCATCAAAGAATGACCAGATGAGGGTTCCAAGGAACACCAGAACGAACAGGACTACAGCAGAAGATTTACCACGGAAGTATTGAATAGCAGATAACACCATCACAATGCCGGCAATCAAGAAGTACCAGCTACCACCGAGAGAAACCAGTTTTCCACCTTCAATGGCGAAGAACAAGCCACTTACGGTAAGAATAACCCCTAAAATACAACACCATAGCCTGAGTATGAGGCTCGACTGGGAATTTAATCCAGACATGCAGGCACTCTCCAAAAAAATTTATTTTGATAGTAATTACAAATTGTAATAGTTACTACGGTCTTCTCAAGGATGAACAACTTAAATATATTTGCGTCAAAACATGAGCGCGGCATTGTACCACCTGATTCGTTTTAGTGTTAACGCTATAACTCTTTCTGACCAATTTATTAACAATTTTGTACAACCACCCTGCTAAAGATGCGGTTATTCAGTACGTTAACCCAAAAAACCTCAGGGTCGAATTTGTAACGGTGGTGTATGTCAGACCACACACTTAGCATGGATATCTGGTCATAAATTGACATGATTAAGCGTTTTTTCACGATGAAAAGCGGGATTTTGGGGCGCAGCAGGCACAATAAAGTGTTATACGAAACAAAATGTTAACTAAACGAACCAGAAAAAAACGGCGTTTTTTCGCTACAGTTTGAAAATAGTATGAATGCCTGCTCCCCACGCCGCTTAGCCATACTTTCCTCTGCCAGTTTACTGCGGCGTGACAAAACCAATTTCTTTAGAAATACGCTGCGCGATGTCCTGCACCGCCTCGGTGAGCGCCTTCGTGCCGACCTGTTTGAGTTTGGCGGTCGGCAGAGAGACCGACACGCTGTATTTCACCTGCTGGTGCAGGTCGAAAACCGGTGCCGCAATGCAGGAAACCCCTAGCTCGTTCTCTTCGCGATCCATCGCCCGTTTAAACTGGCGAATATCGGCCAGTTCCTCCTGCATCTTCGACAGTTCGGTCAGCGTATTGCGGGTTAAAACCTGAATCTCATCCTGATGCGTTTGCCAGTAGTGGTCGGTGAACTGGCTCTGCTCATAGGCCATAAAAATCTTACCCATCGCCGAACAGTAGAGCGGCATGTGCTGCCCAATGTAGGCCCGTGTTCTCATCATGCCGGTGGTCGGCTCAAGCTTATAGATAAGCAGCACGTGGTCATCTTCACGGGTTGAGAAATTCACCGTTTCGCCGGTTTTCAGATTCAGCTGTTCAAGATGCGGTGCGGCAACGTGGATAATATTGAGCGATGTCAGCGCCTTCTGGCCGATAGAAATTAGCTTGGTAGTCAGCCGGTAACTTCCCGGAGAAGGCGCCGGCGTGACATAGCCGCTGGCGTGCAGCCCCTGCAACAGTCGATGTACCGTGCTTTTATTCATATCCGCTAGCTCGGCCAGATGGGCAAGCGGACAGCCGTTGGGGAAATTGCCCAGGATCTCTATCAGCTGAAGGCCGCGAAACAGACTTTGACTGCCCAGAGGTTTCTCTTTGCCCGATCTCTCTTCATCCGCTGTTTTGTGACTCATCTCATATTTCCCTCGTTTAAAAGTCTACTCATACGGCTTTTCAGCACGCTCACCAAACTGTGTTACCGGTCACATTTAAGCAACATTATTATTAACCTTATGATTTATAGAGTAAATAAAATCATTCACAACTTTGATTATTTCACTCAATGCGCATAGTATTTTTGAAATCAGGTTTCGCATATTGAAATTTATCGTGTGATTCTAGACCAGTCGTTTATCTCTTTCCATTTTGTTTGTTGGTAACTCAGCGTAGCGTTCAAAAGGGCGTAAAGATGCAAAGTGACAATCAAATCAGTGACGATCGGCCCATCCTCTCGATGCAACATATCGTCAAACGTTTTGGCGGCAACCCGGCGGTTAATGATGTCAGTCTGGAGGTGCTACCCGGCAAAGTGCTGGCGCTGCTGGGGGAAAACGGTGCGGGAAAATCGACGCTGATAAAAGTGCTGGCGGGAGTTTATACCCGCGACGGCGGCGACATCCTGTTTCAGGGCAAAAATATTCATTCGGCCAATGACCTCAAAAATGGATCCAGACAGCCGATCGCCTTTATCCATCAAGACCTGGGATTAATAGAATGGATGACGGTTGCCGAAAATATGGCGCTGGTGATGGGATTCCCGAGGCGTTTAGGGCTGATTAACTGGAAAGCCATTCGTCAGCGCGCGCTCAATGCGCTGAAAGAGGTCGGCATTGCCCTTGACCCCGACGCGCGGGTATTCGAACTGTCACGTACCGAAAAATCACTGCTGGCGATCGCCCGTGCGGTGGCAGTCAATGCCGAACTTCTGGTGCTTGACGAACCCACTGCCTCCCTGCCAGCCAATGATGTCCGCCATCTTTTCACTGTTATTAACCGACTGCGCGCCAAAAAAGTCGGCATGATTTACGTCACTCACCGTCTGGATGAAGTGATTGAGATTGCCGACAACGTCTGTGTGATGCGCGACGGCCGATACGTTGCCGGAGGTAAAACTTCTGACTATTCGCTGCGCGACCTTGTCAACCTGATAGTCGGTGAAAGCGTTGAGGATGACCAGCGCGAGCCGCTGCCTGTCAATCAACCGCCGGTGCTCCAGCTAGATGACGTCATCGTTGGAGAAATTGGCCCGCTGAGCTTCTCGCTTCAACCCGGCGAAATGCTGGCACTCGCCGGGTTGCGCGGTGCAGGACAGGAAGAAATTGGCCGACTGCTGTTTGGCCTGCGCGAAAAAACCCACGGCAACATTACTTTTCGCGGCAGTCCGTTCAAAGCCAGTACGCCCGCCGACGCAATTGCGCGCGGTGTGTCACTGGTCGCCGGAGATCGCACCGGAGAAAGTCTGGTGATGACCATGAGCGTGCGGGAAAACCTGTTTCTCAACCCCTGCATCGCCGGACATCGGCTGTTCTCACGCTACAGCAATCGTCAAGAAACGGGCGCGAGCTGGTGGAAAGTGCAGCTGTTCGACATCCGCCCCAAAGACGTCAACACCACCGTCAGCGCCCTTTCCGGCGGTAATCAGCAAAAGGTGGTCATGGCGCGCTGGATGAACCTCAATGCACCGCTGCTGATCCTTGAAGATCCGACGGCGGGCGTGGACGTCGGTGCGCGCGCCGAAATCTATCATCTGCTTAATAAATCGCTGGCCGAAGGGGTTGCGGTGCTGGTTATCTCGACCGATTTCGAGGAAATAGCCCACATCTGTAATCGCGCGCTGGTATTTAATCGCGGCAACGTGGTTGGCGAACTCAAAAATGAAGACGTCACCTTTGCCAATCTTTTGGAGTTGGCGTCTGCCAGCACCGGGGAAATTCTTGCTACATCCTGAATACACTCATCTCGTTTCACTGTGTCCGGCTTAAGCGTTTAAAAGAACCATAAGGCGTCAATGTCATGTCGAAAACATCTATTAAATCAACCGCTCTCGAGCAGCGCGTCAGCCTTCGCCAGCACGGCGCAGGCGCATGGAGTATGCAAGTCCTCACCCGCTACGGCCTGCTGCTGTTGTGCATTGCGCTGGTGATCTTCTTTTCGCTCGCCACCCCGGCCTTCGCTTCGATGTTAACCCTACAGGCCATCCTCTCCAGCAAGTCAAAAATTGCACTGCTGGCGCTGGCGGCGACTATCCCGATGATAGTCGGCAAGATTGACCTCAACGTCGGGTTCGGCATCGTGCTGTGGCACATTCTCGCCATCACCTTGCAGGTGCAATACGGCTTCTCGTGGGAATTTGCCGTGGTGGCGGTGCTGATTCTGTCAGCGCTTTACGGTCTGCTGAACGGTATTCTGGTCGCGCTGGCCGACATCGACAGCTTCGTCGCCACGCTCGGCTCCGGCACCGTGCTTTACGCTATCGCACTGTGGCACTCGGGCGGACGGCAAATCGTCGGCGACCTGCCCGACGCGTTTACCGCCCTCCATCATACCGAAATCGCCGGTATCCCCATTGTTGCCTTCTACGTACTGCTGGTCGCGGTGGTGCTGTGGCTCATCACAGAACACACTCCGCTTGGCCGCTGCATGTACGCCGTCGGTGGCAATCCTGCGGCCGCGCGGCTGAACGGGATTTCGGTCAACCGTTACACCATCGGCGCGTTCATTGCCTCGAGCGTGCTTACAGGCTTCACCGGCGTGCTGATAGCCTCCGAACAGGGCGTAGGCCAGGCCAGCGTCGGCATGGATTATCTGCTCCCGGCCCTTGTCGGTGCATTCCTCGGCAGTACCACTATCCGCCCCGGCCGCGTCAACGTCTGGGGTACGGTAGTCGGCATTGCGGTGCTCGCCATCGGCATCGCCGGTATTCAACAGTTCGGTGGCGACTTCTGGGTCGAGCCTCTGTTTAACGGCGTGACGCTGCTGCTTTCCATCACCCTTGCCGGTTACGCCCAGCGCCGACGTCTGCTGAATCAAAAAGCGGTGCAGCGCAGTCAGGCGGTCACTAAAAAAGAGATGCCCCCTACACACGAAGCCGATCAACGCCCTTAAGTCATTTTGGAGAACAATAATGAAATCAAAAACTCTCTTGGCCGTCCTGATATCAGGCAGCGTTTTCTTAAGTTCGACCACAGCCTTTGCCGACGCCTATCTCGACAGTGCAAAGCAGGCCGTCGACAAGGCCGTCACGCCGGTTACCCAGTGGGACGGGCCGACCTCTGGTCCTAAATTGCAGGCCGGTAAACGCATCATCTTTATTGCCTCCGACATGAAAAACGGCGGCGTTCAGGGCGTGCAGCAGGGACTCAGCGAAGCCGCAGCGGCCGCAGGCTGGAAGCTTGAAACGCTCGACGGCGGCGGCTCAATAAAAGACCAGCTGTCTTCACTCAACCAGGCAATTGCCCAGAAGCCCGACGGCATTGTCATCGGCGGCTGGAATCCTAACGTAGCCAAAATTCCGCTGAAAAAAGCCGTCAGCGAGGGCATCACTCTCGTCGCATGGCACGCCGTGCCCGAGCCGGGTCCGATCGCCAAATACAACGTTTTCTACAATGTCACCTCTGACTCGACACAGGTCGCGCAGATTGCCGCGCAGTATGCGGTGGTGAAATCCGACGGTAAGGCCAAGGTGCTTATCTTTACCGATTCGCTGTATCAAATCGCGCTGGACAAGGCCAACGTGATGAAGAAAGAGATAGAAAAATGCAGCGGCTGCCAGGTGCTAGAATTTATCGATACGCCGTTGGCGGACACCGCCAACCGTATGCCTTCCTTGACCTTCAGCCTGCTGCAAAAATACGGCGATAATTTCCAGTATGCTTTGGCAATCAATGACCTGTATTTCGACTTTATGGCCCCGTCGCTGAAAACTGCCGGCAAAGGTGGCGAAAAAGCGCCTTATAATATTTCGGCCGGTGACGGCTCCATTTCGGCGTATCAGCGTATTCGTTCGGGCGACAGCCAGTCGGCAACGGTGCCGGAACCGCTAAAACTGCACGGCTGGCAGTTGCTCGATGAACTCAACCGCGCCTTCGCTAAACAGCCGCCTTCCGGCTATGTCACGACCCCGCATCTGGTCACCCGCGACAATATTTCCAGCGATGGCGGAAAGAACAATACCTTTGATCCGCAAAACGATTATCAGGGGCATTACAAAACAATTTGGGGCGTGAAGTAACGCGGGGATAAACCATGTCCGAACTGAACTGGCGGGAGAATAAACTTGAGAAACTGTGCTCACCGGCCATCTGGGCCGAAGGGCCGGTATGGTTGCCGTACCAGCAGGCAATTGTTTTTAGTGATGTAAAAGGCAATCGCATGTTTCGCTGGTCGGCCGAAGACGGCGTCAGTCTGTTTCGCGCGTCGTCAAATTTTGCCAACGGTAACGCCCTCGACGCCGATGGGCGTATTGTCAGCTGTGAACACGGCCGTCGCGGTATTAGCCGGACCGACGCACAGGGTGAAGTCACACTGCTCGTCGACCGGGTCGACGGCAAACGTTTTAATTCACCCAATGACGTGGTGGTGCGTTCGGATGGCACAATCTGGTTTACCGATCCCCCCTACGGCATTATTAACGACGAGGAAGGATTTAAATCTGAAAGCCAGGTTATCGGTTGTTATGTCTACTGTTTTAACCCAAGAACTCACGCCCTGAGCATCGCGACCAGCGACGTGCAGCGCCCCAACGGGCTGGCATTTTCGCCGGACGAAAGCCTGCTTTACGTGGCCGATATGTCGATAGTCGACTTTCCTACCCTCGGTCGCCGTGAGCTGCGCGTGTTTCCGGTAGAGGAGAACAGACTCGGCATCGGCCGCTTCTTCGCCGAGGTGGCTCCCGGCATTCCAGACGGTTTCTGCATCGATGAGCAGGGCAGGATTTTTTGCAGCTGTGAAGACGGCGTTATCATTTTTAATGCCGACGGGCAGCGTATGGGTAAAATCCCGGTACCTGAGCGGGTTTCAAACTGCACCTTCGGCGGCGAGAACGGCGACGAACTGTACATCACCGCAACAACCTCACTTTATCGTTTAAGACTCGGCCAACAATAACCTCACCGGTGAGCGTCCTGCTCACCGGCCTTTTATTAATCTTGCTTACTGCGCCATAACTTCACATAAAAAAATCACAGCGTAATGTCATCCCGCCTTCACCTTCTCGTGACGCCCTGCCTGCTGCTTTCTAAACGACAAAGGTGAGCTACGTCACGGCGCAAGAAAAGAGCCAAAATCACCGCCTTTTTTGGTGATGTAACAGATCTGTGAATAGCATCCCAAATACAGAATTTGAATGTTTTTTAATCTTGCGTGAAATAGTCACGGCACCTCATAATAAAACTACTTTACTAAAACAGGTAAAGTTGGAAAGTACATCACGGTCAATTTATAAAGGAAGACAAATGTCTGATCTCAAATTTGCTACCCGTTTAAACTCTTTTGCCTCTGGGGCACACCTTTACTGGCCAAACCAACAGGGCAAACCGTCGGTTATACAAATGATTGAGCGTGCTTCGACGGTTAAAGGGTTAACGCATCTGGATCTCAATTACCCACAACACATTACTACCGATATCAGAAGCCTGCGTCAGCGTATCGAAGACGTGGGACTGGCGGTCAACGGCATGCAAATGCGTTGGGACGCTCCAGAATTCAAGATTGGTGCCTTCACCAACCCCAATCCTGAAATCCGTCGTAAAGCTATCGAACTGACTAAACGCGGGATCGACGCGGGCCGGGAATTTGGCTCCAACCTGATGACCCTGTGGATGGGCCAGGACGGCTTCGACTATTGCTTCCAGGCCGACTATAAAAAGATCTGGGAAGACGCAGTAAGCGCGGTGCGTGAAGTGGCCGAATATGCGCCGGACGTGGATGTCAGCATTGAATACAAACCCAACGAGCCGCGCGCATACAGCATTTTTCCCAACGTGACGACCTGTCTGATCGCCGTCGAAGAAGCCGGATGCCCGAATCTGGGGATCACCCTCGATTTCGCCCACGTGCTCTACGCCAACGAGATCCCGGCCTACGCCGCGGCGATGGTTTCACGCCGCTCGCGCCTGCTGGGTCTGGACTGCAACGATGGCTGGGGCAAACGCGACGACGGGCTGATGGTCGCCTCGGTCAATCCGAAAGCCACGCTGGAATTCCTTTGGCAGATGCAGCGCGACGGTTATCAGGGTGCGTATTACTTCGACACCTTCCCGGACGCCAGCGGTCTGGACCCGGTGCGTGAGGCCGAAGCGAACATCGCGACCGTGAAACGCCTGCTCAAGCTGTGCGAAAAGCTGGACGATAACCAGGCGCTGCGTGCAGCCATCGGCGAGCAGGACGCGGTCGCGTCGCAGCTGATTATCAATGACATCATGTTTTCATAACCCTCATCCCTACACGGGGCGTGGCGTAGTGCTTCGGCGCGGCAAATCGTCCTGAAAACCTCATAAAAATAAAAGGATAGAACATGAAAAAGTTTCTTTTACTGGCCATCGCCTCCGCCCTGTTTAGCTCAAGTATTTATGCGGCGGAGCTGGCTCCCCTACAGTCCGATACCGAGCCGGACAGAACTGACTGGACCCAGCTCGATAGCAAATACGGCGCGATGCCTAAGCCCGATGCCAAGCTAAAAATCGGCGGCGTGTCCAAAACGCTGACCAACGAATACTGGCGCTCGCTGGGGCAAGGCTATAAAAACGTCGCCGATAAAGACGGCTTTACCTTCGCCTATCAGGCAGCGGCCAATGAAGATGACCAGCTCGGCCAGCTTTCAATTGCCGAAACGCTGATTGCTCAGGGCTTTAATGGTCTGCTGGTTTCCCCGCAGACCGACGCCAACCTGCAACCGGCGTATGACGTCGCACAGAGCAAAGGGATTGCGGTGGTTAACGTTAACGATGCGGTGATGCCAAACGCGGCGCACTACGTCGGCAACGTGCAGAAAGACAACGGCGTGCGCGTGGCGCAGTGGTTTATCCAGCACTATCCAAACGGCGGCAGCGTCGCAATTATCGAGGGACAACCCGGGGTTTACGCCGCAGGTCAGCGTACCAAGGGCTTTCGCGAGACGATAGCTGCCAACGGTAAATTCAAGGTTGTCGCTAGCGTACCGGCCAACTGGAGCCGAGAAAAAGCCTACGATGCCGCCTCGACCATTTTGCAGCAATATCCTGATTTAATCGGTTTCTATGCCAACAATGACGGCATGGCGCTGGGCGTAGTCGAAGCCGTTCGTTCGGCGGGTAAAAGCAAGCAAACGGCGGTGTTCGGCACCGACGGCATCTCCGACGCCTACGCCTCCATCAAGCGCGGCGAGCTGACCGGTACCGTGGACAGCTTCCCGGTGCTGACCGGCGAAGTGGCGATGGACGTGATGCTGCGCCTGATAGCTGGCCAGAAAATCTCCCGCGTGGTGTCCACACCGCAGGCTTTAATTACCAAAGATAACGCCGACGCCTTCTCGACCAAAGACAACGAGAAACTGCGCCAGCTTCTTGCACAACAAAAATAATAATTAAGGCAGCGGAGGGGGTATGGAAAATTATCGTTTAAACATGCAGGGAATTACCAAGATTTACGGAAACGTTGCGGCCATCGAAGGGATCAACTTTTCGGTGATCCAGGGCGAGGTGCATGCTCTGATTGGCGAAAACGGCGCGGGTAAATCGACGCTGCTGAATATCCTGTCGGGCGTTCGCGAAGCCAATACGGGTGAGATCATGGTCGACGGCGAGGTCGTCAAAATGAAGAACCCGCTCTCGGCACGTCAGGCGGGGATCGCCATGATCCACCAGGAGTTGCAGCATGTTCCAGAACTCTCCGTTGCTCAAAATATGTTTTTAGGTCGTCCGCTAACCAAATATAAAGGCCTCTTTGTTAATAAGAAAGCCCAGCTTGAGCGCGCCAGAACAATCCTCAAGCAGCTAGATCCGTCGATTAATCCGGACGAACCTATCAAGAATTTAAAAGTGGCCCAACAGCAAATTGTCGAGATTGCGCGTGCGCTGCTCGACGATGCCAAGATAATTGCAATGGACGAGCCGACCTCAAGCCTGACGCCAACCGAGTTCGATCGTCTGGCAGAACTGATTTCGGACCTGAAATCGATGAAGGTATCGATAATCTATGTCTCGCACAAAATGAACGAAATCTTCCGCATCTGCGACCGTGCCACCATCATGCGCGACGGCCGACAGGTCGGCGTGGTCAACATCAGGGATGAGACCGAAGAAACCCTTGTCTCCAGGATGATTGGCCGCAAGCTCGAGAAAGTACAGCACCACTCCTTTATGACCGACAGAGATATTCTGCAGGTCGAGGGATTGGGGCGCGGCGACGACGTGTTGCCCGCCACCTTTAGCGTACGCGCCGGTGAAGTGCTGGGCATTGCAGGTCTGGTAGGCTCTGGCCGCACCGAACTGCTCAAACTGATTGCCGGGATCGACGCCAAAACCTGCGGCGGTATCCAGGTCAACGGCAGACCAATACATAATTTGAACGTCTCCAGCGCCATCAAAGCCGGGATCGGCCTGGTGCCGGAAGACCGCAAGAAAGAGGGCATTATCAAGCAGCGTTCCGTGGCGGTGAATATGGCGCTGCCGAAGATGCGCAATTACACCCGCGCTGGGATGTTGCAAAAGTCCAAACTGGATCAGGCGGCCCTAAAAGTGATGTCAGAGTTAAAACTGCGTCCGCTTGATACCGAAAAACATATCGGTCTACTGAGCGGGGGTAACCAGCAGAAGGTCATTATTGGTCGCTGGATAGCCGCCGACACGCAGGTATTTCTTTTTGATGAGCCAACCCGGGGAATTGATATTGGAGCTAAATCGGAAATTTATAATCTGATTGAGAGATTAGCCAGTGAAGGCAAGGCAATTATTGTTGTATCGTCAGAGATGCAGGAAATCATGCGTATATCTGACCGCGTATTAGTTATGCGCGAAGGAAAAATAGCGGCCGAATTAACGGGCGAAGATATCAGTGAAGAAAATATCGCGCAATACGCCATTAATGCCGTTTTCCATAAAAAATAACCCTGCAAAACTCTGCAATGCATTATGCAGAGAGTGAAAGACACGAGGCTAAAAAATGAATACTCAAGGAAAAACCATGCCGGCTTTACGCACATCTTCACTGCTTAAATTCAATCTTCGCGACACCGGTACGCTGATTGGATTATTGATTATCGTATGTACCTTCTCGGCATTATCACCGGTATTTTTTACCATACCTAATTTATTGAATATCTTGCAGCAGTCGTCAATTAATGCCGCTATCGCACTGGGCATGACGCTGGTAATTATTTCCGGAGGGATAGACCTGTCGGTCGGTTCTACCGCCGCGCTGTCGGCCATTTTCGGCGCAACGCTCATGGCCGCCGGTATTCCTGTCCCACTGGCCATCGTCGGCACGCTGGGCATCGGCGCGCTGTGCGGCCTGTTCAGCGGCGTGCTGGTTGCCTATGCCGGACTTCAGCCGTTTATCGTTACGCTAGGCGCACTCTCGCTGTTCCGTGCTCTGGCGCTTATCACGACCGGAGGCAGTCCGATTTTTGGCATTCCGGTGGAGTTTCGCAGCGCTATCACCGGCACGCTGTTTGGCATTCCCTGCCCAATCCTCATCGTGGTGGTCATCGCTATCGCGGCCTGGGTATTGATGAACAAGACGCCGCTTGGTGAATACATCCTGGCGGTGGGCGGTAACGAAGAGGCAGCCCGCGTCGCCGGGGTGCCGGTCAAACGCACTAAGGTCACGGTTTACGTTATTTCCGGCGTTCTGGCGGCATTGGCCTCGCTTATCCTGATCGGTCGCCTCGGCGCGGCAGAACCGACGCTTGGCAACCTGTGGGAACTTGACGCTATTGCGGCGGCGGCCATAGGCGGCACCTCGTTAATGGGCGGCAAAGGCAGCATTATAGGCACTATCATCGGCGCAATTATTTTAGGCTCATTGCGGACCGGCTTAACACTAATGAATATACAGGCCTTTTATCAATTGCTTGCAACGGGTCTCATCATTATTATAGCCATGCTGATTGACCGAGCGACACGAGGTAAGTAATGAAGCAAGACCCGCGAGCAATAGGTGCTCATATTAGAATGAGGTTGCCACAACTCACGCCATTAGAAAGAAAAGTAGTCGAGTCAATTACGTCCAAAAGTGATTTGTCAGAGCAGACGTCATTAAAAGAAGTGGCCGTGGAAAATGCCGTTTCAGAAGCAATGATCGTTAAACTGGCAAAGAAATTAAACTTCTCGGGATTCCGGGAATTCAGGACCAGCCTGATTTACTACAATAATTCTGATGTGGCAAACCTGCATTCTGAAATTGGGCCTAATGACTCGTCGGAAGAATTACTTGAGAAAGTTTTTCGCACCTCGATTCAGGCAATAGAAGAAACAAAAACAATTTTAGATATTTCCGAGTTTAATCGTGCAGCAGATATTCTCTTTAAAGCCAGACACATCGACTTGTACGGTGTTGGCGGTTCGGCGTCGGTTGCTCGCGACCTGTCGCACAAACTGCTGAAAATCGGCATTAAGGCGATGGTGCATGATGATGCACATATCATGATGATGTCGGCGGCTATTTTAAGTGACGACGATGTGGTGATTGCAATAAGTCATTCGGGCATGACTCGCGCGGTGATCGACCCGGTAAAACTGGCGGCCAGGAACGGTGCCAAGGTTATTGCTATCACCAATTATGCGCAGTCACAGTTGGCTAAAGATGCCCACGTGGTGCTTAATTCGACCTCGCAAGGGTCACATTTACTCGGAGAAAACGCGGCGGCGCGCATTGCCCAGCTCAATATACTGGACGCGCTGTTTGTCGCGATTGCTAAAAAAGACCTGAAGAAAGCGGCGCAAAATCTCAATAAGACTCAACAAGCGGTTAAAAACTTAAGAGAGTATTAGCATGAGTAAGCTCCTCGTCGTCGGCAGTCTGCATTACGATATTATGGTGGACGCGCACCACCGCCCTGAGAAAGGTGAGACGGTTATCGGCACCGGATGTTCATTCAAATTTGGCGGTAAAGGGGGCAATCAGGCCGTTTCTGCGGCTCAGGCGGGGGTCGAGGTGGTATTTTGCGGCGCAGTCGGCGACGATGAGCACGGTAAATGGCTGCTCGAGGTGTTGAAAAAAAATCACATCGATAGCCAACGGGTGGAGATTATTGCGGGTGTCGCCTCGGGTATGAGCGTGGCGACCACTGACGCCGAGGGCGATTATGGTGCGGTGGTGTTGTCCAACGCCAATACGCGCATCGACGCAGCACAGTTCTCGAATGCTGGCGTCTGGTCAAACGTTGGCATGCTGTTACTGCAAAACGAATTACCGGAAGAGGTCAATTTACAGGCGGCGAAAGCGGCCAGACAGCGCGGCATTCCGGTGTGCATCAATGCCGCCCCGGCTAAACTGTTATCGCCCGCGCTGCAAGGCTGCATTGACCTGCTAGTGGTCAACGCGGTTGAGGCGCGCGATATGTCGGGTATGACGGTAGAAAGTCTGCACGATGCCGCACTCGCCGCGAAATTACTCAATAAAGATTATCCTACCGTCATCGTAACGGCGGGTGGACTCGGTGTGGCGTACAGTGAAAATAAAGGCAATGTTCAGGAGATAGAAGCAGAAAGAGTTGAGCTGGTCAGCACCCACGGCGCAGGAGACTGTTTTATGGGTACCCTTTGCGCGTCAATAATGCGCGGCGAGACACTAAGCACATCGGTCATTAATGCGAATAAAGCCGCAGCTCTTCACGTATCGCGAAAACACTAGATACGGTGTTAGCCAATAATTAGATAACGCCTGAGTGAATCATCTGGATAACAATGCCTCCCAAAGCCAATAACTTATGGCTTTGGGCTGGCAGGGTTATTTAGACCGCCTGAGCAACTATCTGGTTGGTGAGGGTACCGATACCACCAATTTTTACCTCGATAGTGTCGCCGCTCTTCATAAACAGCGGTGGCGTTCTTTTTTTACCTACGCCGCCCGGCGAGCCGGTGATGATAACGTCACCCGGAGAAAGTGGGCTGAAACGAGAAATATATTCAATGATATCCGCAACGGTGTGGATCATATTTCCGGTGGTGTCGTTTTGCACACGCATACCGTTTAGATAGGTCTCGATTTGCAGAGCCTGGGGATCGGTAATTTCGTCGGTGGTCACCAACCATGGTCCGAAGCCGCCAGTTTGTCTCCAGTTTTTACCTGCGGTAAACCAGGTGTGTTGCATATCGCGCACAGTGGCGTCCATGAAACAGCTATATCCGGCGATATAATCCAGAGCGTTTTCTTTCTTCACTTCGCTCGCGTAACGGCCAATGACTACCGCCAGCTCACCTTCATAATCAAACTCATCGCTGGTAGCTGGTTTGATAAGATTATCTTTGTGAGCGCTGAAAGTGTCCGGGAAGCGAATGAACAAAGTCGGTGCATTGTTATTTTCTTCGAACTCTTTTCTCTTATCAGAATAATTCATCCCAACGCAGAAAATCTTTCCTGGGGTTTCAATAACCGGAAGGAAAACAATGTCATCTGTCGCGTAATCGGCAGGAGTTCCATCCAATTCATGCAGGATGTTTAATGCATTGTCATTTAAAAGAGATTGCAGCGTGGAATACCGATCGGAGAATCTTCTTCCGGCATCAATAACACCATGTTCAGTAACAATACCGTAAGACTTTTCATCTGACTGGGGGCGATAAAAACTTGCTAATTTCATACAATTCCTTAGATCAACATCATAAGCAGCCTGTCATTGCACGCCACCTATTAGATCTCTTTATTCAGCTAAAATGACCACCTGGTGTTAAACGACAGGATGGCGACCGAGCAAATTGCTGCAGCACATCGTGTGTGCGTAATTTTCTCACAGACCCAAAGATATTGCACAGTCAAACTGAAGATAATCGTACTATTATTAGCTAAATTAATGCAGTTATAGCATTTTTGTTAAAAATATATTTCAAAACAAATCAAAATAATTAATAAAGGTACGCAATCATTTAATTACGTACCCCGCACTAATCAGCTCAAAGTCTTTTTAATCATACTGTTAACCTCACTCCTCAGGCCGAGTAAGAAATTAGCCTGCCGAGGGTAGTGTTTAAAGGTGATACGCATTCCCGCCATGCGCTCGATCAGCGCTTCCACCTCCTCACGGCTGGTGACGGTTTCCAGCAGTTGCAGTGCGCGCAGATCCTGTAGCGCTTCCCTCAGCACCACGAGGCGCAGAGATTCTATCGGCTGATAATCCTCGCCGGGATAGACTACAAAAAGATCGCCAGAGGGGAAAGCGCCCTGCCCGTCGGTAATGGCAAAGGGATCGAGATGCTCAAGCGAGTGCCCGCTGTTGTAGAAGTTAAATCCCCAGTGCAGAAAACCGGTAATCGAATAAAGATAAAGCTGTACGCCTAAAATCCGATTGCGGTAAGAGGGCATAGAGAAGAAACGGTTTGCGACATCGAGCTTCTGCACGCAGCAGTAATAGGTCCAAAGATCCGGCACCTTATGTTGCAGAAACGGCTCTATGTGGTCACTCGCGGTCACCGGATTTTGCACCAGCCCCTGCTGATAGAACTCATAGTCTGACAGCGCATCCAATACTGGAAACCCTTTGATCAACGGGCGAATAAGTTCGCTTGCCCGCCGGTAGGCGTCGATATCCTCCATCTTGGGCTCGTCAGAGACGTGGAACCAGGCGTGTTTCTGCAACCCCCTTTCACGCAGCCAATCGCACAGTGCGGGCAGAAATGCCTGCAAAAAGTCGCGGTATTCGGGGCCCTGAGCGTCGGTCTCCCAGCCAAATGCCCGGCTCAGTCGCCCTTCTCTCTCGACCGTGATTTTTGGCGCATGATTAGCGCCCCACTGGGTAAAAAGATGTGAAATCTCGAAGGTAGTGATGCCTTCCTCTTGGCACAACTCTACCCATTTTTCCAGCTGCGTGAAATCAAACCGATAACCCTCGCCGACCTCCTGACTGACCCCCACCAGCTGCACCGTAGTGCGTTCACCGCCGATAGCCGTATCGAGTGGCGGGGTGAAAACGGGTGTCAGCAGCATATTGACGCCGTTGCGGACCGCACAGCGCACAAAGTTTCTCACCGCCAGCCACCACTCGGGGCTGAACACCGCAATGCGATAGACGTCGGCCAGGCAGTCGGCGTGAAACCACTCGGTGTGCAGCAACGTTTGCGCTGGAAGGGCCTGCGGTAAAACGTCAAGGCTAAGACTCGCGTCGCCCAGCGTCTTCCCACTTTCCACGTCGATAATACGCAGGCAGACCGCACTGTTTCCGGCAGGCAGGGTTTCGTTTTCTGGCGAAAGCGTTAGCCACAGGCTGCCATAATAATTGCCGTTCACAAAAAAGGTGTTATTCGGCAATGGCATCAGTGGATCGGGAAATAGCCCCGGTTCAACGGTCAAATAATCGTCATCAACGGTTTGATAGCAGGGGAAAAGACTGGGTACATGCCTGACCTGCCGCACCGATATGTTTTCTGACAACGTCCCCTGGATTTCAAAGCGCAATTTACGGCGAGGTTCATCATCTTCTTTATGCAGGCAGTAGACACACTGAAAAGAAATACTTTCATTGTTTAACAATGAAAGATGTTTAATCGATATAAAATCAGGACGTGATCTCTGATGAAATATCTTTTCCAGACTATGAGTAAAAGACAGTGAAAGATTCATAATAGTCAGACTCGCGGGGCCAGCGGAAAATATGAATATTTAGCCTGCCATTTTTTTAATCAACAGACAATAAGGGAATAAATTAAATCAGCAGTGGGTAGATGAGAGCAAGTCTCATTAATAATCTTCTTCGAATACCCATCTCACACTTTAGGCTCGCGAGAGATCATTTTTTTTGTTTAATGGCATCACAAAAATGAAAGATTTATCCGCATGCACAATAAAAGCTTTTTTATTCCCCATTGTAGTGCAGGGCTTGTGCGGCAATCTCCCGGTGTAACTGGCCCTGATACCGCTTGTTGTCTGGAAGTGAGACCCAAAATGTTATCGAAAAGTTACAACTCGGCAGGCTTTCATCTTTCGCTTTTAGCCTTTCGTTTTTAACAAGATCGAAAGCAATCCGCACTGATTTAGGGCAAAAGTCGTGATATTGACACACCGAAATTTAGGGGATAGAAAGAATGTACGTTACGACAATGTTTATTTTTCGAACGACCAAGGGGATGTCAATGTCACGAACAAAATGCACCGCCTTTTTATTTAAACCGGCTTTATTTAGCCGTAGCATGATTACCTCAGCGATATTATTACCCGCCCTGTTTTCTTTATCTGCCCAAGCTGCCGATCCGGTGACATTACGCTATGCCGTGTGGGATAAAAACCAACTGGCGGCAGAACAACAGATTGCTAAGAACTTCGAAAAAGAAAACCCTGATATTAAAATTGATATTGAACTTACTCCCGCCGCTCAATATTTTGTTAAATTAGATGCAGCAGCAGCCGGCGGTGTTGCACCCGATATATTCTGGATAAACATGCCGTACTTTATCCAGTATGCCAAGAATGGATTATTAGAGCCGTTAAATAGCGACATCGAAAAAAGCAAATTAGATATGAATAATATCGTCGCTAGCTCGGTTAAAGCCTATCAATATAAAGGACAGCAGTTAGCCATCCCGCGTGACGTCGATTCCATTGCGGTCTGGTACAACAAGAAACTGTTCGATGAAGCCAAGGTCAGCTATCCAACCAATGACTGGACCTGGGACCAGCTCAAGGCCAAGGCAACCCAGCTCAAAGCCGGCCTGAAAGGGGACGAATTCCCGCTGGTAATGGACCTCAGCAACGATGGTCAGGACAGTTATCTTAACCTGCTCTATCAAAGCGGCAATAACGTCGTGCCGACCGACGGCAAACCCACCGACATCGCCAACGACAAGTCAATCTGGGTCTACCAGCAGCTGCAGGAAATGATGAAAACCGGGCTGCTACCCACTGCGCAGCAGATGAGCGAAGTTAAAACCGAAAACATCTTCCAGTCAAACCGCGCCGCGATGGCCTACGCCGGATCCTGGCTTGCTGCACCGTTCGCCAGCAATCCGTTGATTAACGACCATATTGGCGTGGTGATCATGCCAAAAATCGATCGCCAATCTGGTGTAGCCCACAGTCTCGGATTTGCCCTGTCGGCCAAGAGTACGCATAAAGCCGAAGCCTGGCGCTATATTCAGTTTATGAGCTCGGAGCCGTCTCAGGAAATCCTCGCCAAGGCGGTTATCCCTGCCAATAAGACCGCTGCCAAAGCCTGGGCCGCCAACATCAAGAACGTCGACGTCACGCCTTATATCGAAACCCTTAACTTTACCAAAGCCTATCCAACGGCCGGTACCAACACACCGAAATGGCAAAACATGTGGATAGCCAGCCTGAAGCGCATCTTCATGGGCGCGGACGCCAAACAAGAGATGGACAAGTCGGTTAAGAAAATCTCACGGGTCATGGAAGAGTAATGCTTAGCTAAAAAGTCCCTAAACACCTTCCAGCCGCGGAGATGACACCCGGCTGGAGAAGGTTTTTGCACACGAACTGAGGTATTCACCATGTCGCTTGCAGAATCGGTTTCCGTTGCGGTGAAACGGCAAACCGCCGTTACCCAAAGCGTTGACGCCACGTCTACCAAACCCGCCCGCCGAGTGCTGACTCGCCTGGAGCGCGCCGAACGCTTTTGGGGCTGGGTGATGGTCCTGCCTTTGCTGATAGGGCTGCTGGTGTTTTACTTTGTCCCCTTCCTGCAAAATATCTTCTACAGCTTCACCGATCTCGATCAGTTCATGCACTGGACGACCTTCAATCTCGACAACTACCGCGACCTGTTTACCGACGACGATTTTTACTCGGCGATTTTCAATACGCTGTTTTATGTTCTGGTCTGCGTGCCAATTAGCCTGACGCTTTCACTGCTGCTGGCGATCGGTCTTAACCAGAATATTCGCGGCAAGGCGCTGTTCCGCACGCTGCTGTTCTTGCCCGCCGTCACCATGCCTGCGGCGGTTGCGATGGTCTGGCAGTGGCTGTTTAACAAAGATTTTGGCCTTATCAACTACCTGCTGCACTTCTTCAATGTGTCGGCTATTGGCTGGCTTTCGGACCCTGAAGTGGTGCGCCTCAGCGTTTCCATCATCATTATCTGGTCCTCGTTAGCGCTGAAAATCATCATTCTGCTGGCCGGGCTACAGAACATTCCAAAATCGATTTACGAGGCGGCGGACATCGACGGCATCGGCACACTACGCCGCTTCTTCTGCCTGACCCTGCCGATGATGGTGCCGACGCTGTTCTTCGTTTCAGTCATGAGTTTTATCGAAGTGCTGCAAATCTTCGACGTTATCTATCTGATGTTTAACCGCTCGATGGTTGAGAACGACACCATGACCATCACCTATTTGTTCTTCAAGAATGCGTTCTACCTGCAGGAAAAAGGCTACGCCTCCGCCATCACCGTGGTGCTGTTTATCGTCACCATGCTGATTACCCTCATTCAGATGGCCATCGGCAAACGCCTGAAAGTGGCATAAGGAGTAGGACATGAGCCTGTTTTCAACCGCCTCTCAAGAACTGCCCGGCAGCGCAATGGCAGCGAAGAAGTTCAACGCTCAAAAATGGGCGGTGTACGCCTTTATGCTGCTCGCCAGCCTCGCCTCGGTAGTGCCGTTTCTGTGGATGCTGATCACCTCGCTGAAAACCCAAGCCGAGAGCATTCAGATCCCACTGCAAATGCTGCCTTCGCACCCGAACTTCTCGGCTTATGGGCGCATCCTGCACGAGATCCCGTTCACCGAGTTCTATATCAACTCGATCCTCTCGACCTTTTTCACCGTCACGCTACAGATGATGATCGCCACCATGGCCGCTTACAGCTTTGCGCGACTGCATTTTCGCGGCCGCAACGTCGTGTTCGTACTGTGTATTTCGATTCTGATGGTGCCGGGTCAGGCGTTTTTGATCCCACAGTTTCTGGTGGTGCAGAAGCTCGGGCTGCTCAATACCCTAACCGGGATGATCCTGCCCGGCATCTTCAGTATCTACGCCACTTTCCTGCTGCGTCAGTTCTTTATGGCGGTGCCCAAGGAGATGGAGGAAGCCGCGCTGATGGACGGCTACAACCACTTCGCCATCTTCTGGCGCATTATGCTGCCACTGATCCGGCCCGGCATTATTGCCTGCATCATCATCAACGGCCTGTGGAGCTGGAATAACCTGATGTGGCCGCTGATCGTCAATACCAGCAGCGACAAACTCACCCTTCCCGTCGGCCTGGCGTCGCTGTCGAGCCGAGCGGGGGAAGAGTATCCGATGCTGATGGCAGGCGCGCTGATGGCCATTATTCCCATGCTGATGCTGTTCATTCTTTTTCAGCGCTACTTCATTCAGGGCATCGCCAGCTCGGGCGTCAAGAGCTAGGCCTTTTTATCCATCACACTATTAATGTAATGCCCTGAAGGGGGAGGACTGAAATATGACTGGAATACAGCTGCACAGCGTTGAAAAAGTGTATCCCAACGGTTTTAAAGCGCTCCACGGTATCGATCTCGAGATCCACGACGGTGAATTTATGGTGTTTGTCGGCCCGTCGGGCTGTGCGAAGTCCACCCTGCTGCGGATGATTGCCGGTCTGGAAAGCGTCAGCGAAGGGCAAATCGTGATTCAGAATCAGTGCGTTAACGATACCTTACCGAAAGACCGCGGCATCGCGATGGTATTTCAGAACTACGCGCTCTATCCGCATATGACGGTCTATAAAAATATGGCCTTTAGCCTGATTGGCAAGGAGAGCAAACAGGAGATCGACCGACGCGTGCGTGAAGCGGCCGAAAAGCTGGAAATCACCAGCCTGCTACAGCGCAAGCCCGGCCAACTTTCGGGCGGTCAGTGCCAGCGCGTGGCGGTCGGCCGTGCCATCGTGCGCAAACCTAAGGTGTTTCTGTTTGATGAACCGCTCTCCAACCTCGACGCCAAGCTGCGCGTCTCGATGCGCGTACAGCTGATCGACCTGCATAACCAGCTGAAAAAAGAAGGCGTCGGCGCAACGATGATTTACGTCACGCACGATCAGGTCGAGGCGATGACCATGGGCGACCGTATCTGCGTGCTCAACCGTGGGCAGATAATGCAGGTTGATAAACCGGTGAATCTCTACCATTCACCGGCCAATCGATTCGTAGCGGAGTTTATTGGCAGCCCGTCAATGAACCTGCATGACCTCGCGTTAAGCCGTCAGAACGGAGACATTGGCCTGCGTCTTGGCGAACACGCGCTGCTGACGCTGCCGCCAGAACTTCAGGCTCAGCTAGGCGGTTATCACCACAACGAAGTCTGTCTTGGCATCCGCCCCGAGTACCTGCGCCGGGTCGAGGCCGGGACGCCAAACGCCCTTGCCGCCACCATCATGACCGTTGAACGCATGGGCAATGAAGAGCTGCTGCACTGCGACATTGGCGGGTATCGCTTTATCACTCGCGTCGCGACGCGGCACGACTGGGATCCTTTGCTGGGTGAAAAAATCTGGCTGGATTTCGCACTCGACCGCGCGCACCTGTTCGACAAAGAAACCGGCCTAAATCTAAAACAGCGTCATTAAAAATTACGGCCTTTTGTTCGCCTGAAACAAGTGGAGAATCGCAATGTCATTAACCTCATCTTCAGTTAAACCCGTCAGTGTGTTGGTGGTCGGCGCCGGTGCACGCGGGGAAATTTATTCACGTTACGCGCTGGCGCATCCCGAGCTGATGCGCGTGGTGGCCGTGGCCGAGCCGCGTGACGTCTATCGAGAGCAGTTCGTCGCGCAGCACGATATTGCACCAGAGAGCGTTTTTAAAGACTGGAAAGACGCTGCGGCGGAAGAAAAAATGGCCGACGCGGTGCTGATTTGCACTCAGGACAGTATGCACCTCGAACCGGCGCTGGCCTTCGCCGCCCTGGGCTATCATATGCTGCTCGAAAAACCGCTTTCTCCTGATAGCCAGGAATGTCGCGATATCGTGCAGGCGGTGCAACGCGCCGGGGTGATTTTCTCGGTCGGCCACGTGCTGCGCTATACCCGCTACACCCAAAAACTCAAGCAGCTGCTGCGTGATAAAGCGATCGGTGACGTGGTTAGCATGCAGCACCTCGAGCCGGTCGGATACTGGCATCAGGCGCACTCCTTCGTACGTGGCAACTGGCGCAACGACCAACATTCGGCCTCAATGCTGCTGCAGAAATCCTGCCATGACATCGACTGGATCCGCTACATCATGGATACCCCATGCGAACAGGTCAGCTCCTTCGGCGGCCTGCGCCATTTTCGCGCCGAGAACCAGCCTGCCGGAGCCGCCGACAACTGCCTCGACTGCGGCGTAGAGTCACAATGCCCCTACTCAGCCAAAAAGATCTACCTCGGCGACACGCATAAATCGACCCAGGGTTTTCTGCGCGTACTCACGCCGGACGTCAGTCAGGAGAATCTCCTCGCTGCACTGCGCAACGGGCAGTACGGCCGCTGCGTTTACCGCTGCGACAATAACGTGGTCGATCATCAGGTCGTCAATATTCAGTTCGCCGGTGGCAAAACGGCCTCCTTCACCATGACCGCCTTTACCCGCCATGAAGACCGTAAAACCCAGCTGTTTGGCAGTCACGGCACGCTCGAAGGCGACGGTCGCTTTATCCGCATCACCTCGTTTATCGACGACAGCGAGACGGTCTATGACGTAGACGATATCGACAGCATCGACCCGGCGCAAAGCAGTACCATGAGCGGCCACGGCGGCGGTGACTACTACCTGATGGCACACTTCATCGACGCCATACGCCGCAACGATGCCAGCCAGATCCTCTCTGGCCCGAGAGAGACCCTGGAAAGCCATCTGATGGTCTTTGCCGCCGAGCGAGCACGCCGCGAATGTGCCGTTATCGCCGTGCACTCTGCCTGACTCGCGAGGAGAAAATGGATGCGCTATGGATTTGATATCGGCGGCACCAAGATTGAAATGGCGGCCTTCGACGACCGGCTTAACCAGGTATTTTGCCAACGCGTTAATACGCCGACCGCAGACTATCAGCAGTTTCTGGACTGTGTGAAAACGCTGGTCGCGCAGGCAGACATGACTCTGCATACGCGCGGCAGCATCGGCATCGGCCTGCCCGGCGTGACCGATCCCATCAGCCATAAACAGCTGTCGGTCAACGTGCCCTGCCTCTCTGGCCACTGCCTGGGAGACGACCTCGCTAATACGCTGGACCGCCCGGTGACCATTGAAAACGACTGCCGCTGCTTTGCCCTGTCGGAGGCCAGCACTGAACAGACGCGTGCGCACGATATCGTATTCGGGGTGATTATCGGCACCGGTGCAGGCGGCGGATTAGTGCTGAATCGGCACCTCTACAAGGGCAAAAATGGGCTGGCGGGTGAATGGGGGCATACGCCTATTTCTGCCCAGCTGGTGCAGCGCTATGACCTGCCGCTGTTTGCCTGTAGCTGCGGTCTTAGCGGCTGTTTCGAGCGTTACGTTTCAGGACGAGGGCTGATGGCACTCAGCCAGCATTTTCATCATCAGGCCACCAGCGTACCGGACCTGTTGACGCACTATCGTCAAGGCTGCCCGCTCGCTCAACGACTGATCGCGATGTATATCGATATTCTTGCCAGCGCGTTGGCTAGCCTGCAACTGATGCTCGACGTCGATGCGTTCGTGTTTGGCGGCGGCCTGTCGAATATTGCGGAGATCTACCAACTGCTGCCGCAGGCGATGCGCGGCTGGCTATTCGCTCACAGTCAACCGGCAGCGATTTTACCGCCGGTGTATGGCGACAGCAGCGGCGTGCGCGGTGCGGCTCTGCTTGACGGATGAAGGGATAAATTATTTTCCGCCGGGCAAGCGAAAGACAAAACGCACAGCCAGAGGGGCCGTCTTTCACTCTGTGCGGATTGCACGGTGAAACAAATCGAAAGAACGGCTGATTCATAACGTTTTTGGCGCTTTATACGCCATATGTTGTGCTTTCGATTTAGTCTCAATCGAAAGAAAAAATAAAATTAAACATATGATATATAAAGATTTATTGTGAAAAATGACGTTGATTTTCAGTGTTCCGTTTGTTGTAATCAAGCCGAAACACTGAAAGCAGCAAGGTTGTCGTAAGCGGAAACGTGGCCGCTGCCTCGGGAGAATAAACGCCAATGATAAATACGCTAAAACGTCGGGAATTGATCATCGACCAGCTGTGCCGCGAGGGGTCAGTGCGGGTCGAAGAGCTCAGCGGGCAGTACGACGTATCGAGCGTGACCATCCGTAACGACCTGCGTTATCTGGAAAGAAGCGGCTGTGCCGTGCGCGCCTACGGAGGCGCCAAACTAAACAAACAGTTCGTGTTTGACCGCCCGCTGCAGGACAAGGGACGCATTAATCGCGACGTGAAATACACCATCGCCTGCGCCGCCGCCGCGCTGGTCAATGATGGAGATTCGATAATCCTCGATTCGGGTTCAACCATCAGCCAGATGGTGCCGCAGCTGCAGGGCAAACAGGAACTGGTGGTGATGACCAACGCACTGAACATTGCGTTTGAGCTGGCAAGCAATGAGCAGGTCGACCTGATGGTGATTGGCGGCAGCGTGAGGCGCAAATCGTGGTCGCTGTACGGCCCATCGGCCGAGCAACACATTCGTCAGTATCGTTTCGACAAGCTGTTTCTCGGCGTGGACGGTTTCGATTTGGTCAGCGGCATCACCACGCCAAATCCCGGCGAGGCGCAGCTGAACCGTGCCATGTGCGACGTGGCGCGCGAAGTTATCGCCGTGGCGGATGCCAGCAAGTTCGGCCGCACCAGTTTCTGCATGATCCGTGAGATAGGTCAGATCCAGAAATTGGTCACCGACAGCGGCATTCCCGAGGAGTACCGCCGAAAACTGCAAAGTTTAGGGGTTGAGGTCATCATCGCCGACAGCTAAAGGGCCGGCGTATCCAAACATTCTGTCCGTTGAATATCCTGCTAAGGAGTTTTCATGCAACAACTACTTTCGCTGATCCAGCGCCATAAATCCGGAGAGCCGGTTGGCGTGTTCTCTGTCTGCTCGGCGCATCCCTGGGTTATCGAGGCTGCGCTGCGTCAGGCACTTCAGCGAGGCAGCGCAGTGTTAATTGAGGCGACCTCCAATCAGGTCAATCAGTTTGGCGGCTACACCGGCATGCAGCCGCATCAGTTTCGCGATGCCGTCTGGCAGCAGGCAGATGCGCTGGGGCTGTCGCGTGACCGCGTATGGCTCGGCGGTGACCACCTTGGCCCCAACGCCTGGCAGGATAAAGACGCAGAACAGGCGATGGCGCTCGCCGATACGCTAATAGCCGACTATGTCGCCGCCGGATTTCGCAAGATTCATCTCGACTGCTCAATGTCATGCGCAGGCGATCCCTTCCCGCTCGGCGACGAAGAAGTTGCCCGCCGCGCAGCGCGCCTGTGTGCCGTTGCCGAGAAAAGCTGGCAGCAGCACGGCGGTGAAGCACCGGTTTATGTGATTGGCACCGAAGTGCCGGTACCGGGCGGTGCGCAGGGCGAACTCGAGGAAGATGAGATGCACGTCACCACGCCGGATGCCGTCGAAACCACGCTGGGCGTGCACCGCAGCGCGTGGATGGCACAGGGTCTCGCAGCGGTCTGGCCGCGTGTGATTGCCGTCGTGGTGCAGCCGGGCGTCGAATTCGACAACCACAGCGTAGAGCGTTATCAGCCTGAGCGAGCACGTCAGCTCACTCGTTTTATCGAGAGCTGGCCCACGCTGGTGTATGAGGCGCACTCCACCGATTATCAACCCCCGCAGGCCTACCGCCAGCTGGTGCGTGACCATTTCGCCATTCTAAAGGTGGGTCCGGCGCTAACCTTCGCACTGCGCGAGGCGCTGTTTGCCCTCGACCACATCGAGCGCGAGTGGCTCGGCGAACATCAGGCATCACAACTTTGTGCGACGCTCGAGCAGGTGATGTGCGAGCGCCCTGAACAGTGGCGTCGCTATTATCCCGGCAAACCGCATCAGCAGCATTTGTATCGCCAGTACAGCCTGAGTGACCGCGTGCGCTATTACTGGCCGCTGCCGGAGGTATCACAGGCCGTCGAGGCATTGCTGGAGAATTTGCGTCAAAACCCGGTTCCGCTGGCGCTGCTGAGCCAGTATCTGCCCGAACAGGCGCGCGCCATTAACGCCGGAACACTCTCTTCCGATCCCGAGGATTGGGTATTACATAAAATCAGTGAAGTGCTGACGGATTACGCCGATGCCTGCCAGCCCGCTGCGAAGGAGCACGTATCATGAGCCACTATTTTTCCTACAGCACCGACTGGCTGGAACAGCACAACGCGCTGCACACCGCACGCGAAATATGGAATCAGCCCGACCTGTGGCGTCAGTTGCATCAACAGCTCACCGAGGACAGCGGACAGTGGCAGCCTTTCCTGCGGCCGCTGCTTGAAAACCCGCGTCTGCAAATTGTGCTGTGTGGTGCGGGCAGTTCGGCCTTTGCCGGTCGGGCGCTCGCGCCCTGGCTACGCCAGCAGACCGGCCGCGACGTGGTGGCCTATGGCACCACGGATATCGTCGCCAATCCGCATCAGTATCTCGACCGTTCGCGTCCTACGCTGCTGGTATCTTTTGCTCGTTCCGGCAACAGCCCTGAAAGCGTCGCCAGCGTGGCGCTGGCCGATCAGCTGGTACCTGAATGTTATCACCTGATGTTGGTGTGCAATCCCGACAGTCAGCTGGCGCAGTATGCCGAAGGCCGCGACAACGTGCTGGCCGTAGTGATGCCGAAAGGCTCCAACGATCAGAGCTTCGCGATGACCTCGAGCTTTAGCTGCATGATGCTCGGCGCGGCCTTGCTGCTCGGCCCGCAGTCGCTCGATGAAGCCTACCCGCCGCTGAATCGGATGGTAGAAAGCGGCTACCGCCTGCGCGAAAGCCTGCAATCTCAGGTCAAGAAGCTGGCACACAGCGGCTTCACCCGCTACATCACGCTCGGCGGCAGCTGTTTTACCGGACTTGCGGAAGAGGCCTCGCTGAAGATGCTGGAACTCACCGCGGGACGTATCGTTACCCGCTACGACTCGCCGCTGGGCCTGCGTCATGGCCCCAAGTTTATGGTCGATGACCAGACGCTGGTGTTGATGATGTTTTCCGGCGACGGTTACGCGCGCAAATACGATCTTGACCTGTGGCACGAGCTGAAACGCGATGGCCTGGTGCAGCAGATGGTAGGGCTCAGCGGCGAAGCCGACGTACAAGACCATTCTGACATTCAGACCCTGCATAACGAACGCGAAGACGTGTGGATGATGTTCCCTTACCTGCTGTTCGCCCAGATGCTGGCGATGGAGACCTCGCTGGCACATGGCCTGACGCCGGATAACCCTTGCCCAACCGGCGAGGTGAATCGCGTGGTGAAAGGGGTCACGATTTATCACTATTCAAAACCCGTCAATCCGGCCAGTGCTTCCGCACTCTGACGGATATAGACGACGGTTTTTTTGCGCCAATTCAGGGAGTTTCCATGTATTTAGTCTCTAACCGCGAGATGTTAAATAAAGCGCAGCGCGAAGGTTACGCGGTGCCTGCTTTCAACGTGCACAATCTGGAAACGGTGCAGGTGGTGGCAGAAACCGCCGCCGAGATGGGCTCGCCGGTGATCATGGCCGGTACGCCCGGCACCTTCAGCTATGCAGGAACGGATTATCTGGTCGAGATCTGCCAGGCCGCCGCCCGACGCTATAACCTGCCGTTGGCTTTGCATCTTGATCACCACGAAGAGATGGGCGATATCGAGGACAAGGTCCGGCAAGGGATCCGATCGGTGATGATCGACGGATCGCACTTGCCGTTTCGCCAGAACATCGAGCTGGTGATGCAGGCGGTAAAACTCTGCCATCGATACGGTGCCAGCGTTGAGGCCGAACTGGGCAGATTGGGGGGGCAGGAGGACGATCTGGTGGTCGATTCAGCCGACAGTTTCTTCACCGATCCTTTGGCCGCGAAGGAGTTTGTCGAGGTGACCGGGATCGACTCGCTTGCGGTGGCGATAGGATCAGCACACGGACTGTATCAGGGCGAGCCCCGGCTCGATTTCGACAGGCTGGAGAAGATCCGCCAGCAGGTGGAAATTCCGCTGGTATTGCACGGCGCCTCTGGCATTCCCGAGGCGATGATCGCCCGGGCCATCGCGCTCGGCATATGCAAAGTGAACGTTGCCACCGAACTAAAAATCGCCTTCGCCGATGCGGTTAAGGGCTATTTCAGTGAAAACCCTGACGCCAACGATCCGCGTAAATATATCACGCCCGGCAAGCAGGCGATGAAAGAGGTGGTGGCCGAAAAGATCCGCATCTGCGGCAGTGCGGGCAGGCTCTAATCCAATAGCGTGATGTTCAGCCCCTGGTGCCTGAACACATGCTGGCAGAGGATCTTATAGCTGTCGCGGTCAAAATGAGGCGTCGCGGTTTGTACGCCTTTGGCCGCCTCAAGCGTGCTGACGGTGCCCAGATAAAACCAGTTGTTCAACACGTGATATTCCGTCTGCTGGCCTGATTTTTCTTCGATAGCGATCCGTCCCGGATAGGGCCAACTGCGAACCTTCATCGCCTCAAGCGCCATTTTGAGGCGCGTCTGGTGCTCCACCCGCGTCTCTTTGCCACAGCACAGGCCGGCGCAGCGCCCCAGAGAAAAACGGAAGCAGGCTCGCTTGGCCGACAGTTTCTCCAGCCCCAGCGCGCCGTAGCAGAGCTTCTGCTCGTCGGCGATATCGCGCAGTTTTTCAATAGCCGCAAACTTGGTTTTAAACAATCCGAAGAGATCTTCCGAGGTCGAAAAGTCGAGCTCGTTGCTGAAAACAATGCCCGTCGTCTGATCATCAACCCGTAGCGAGCAGAGCTTGCGGGTTACGCGCAGTCGTTTATTAAACAGCGGCCGCCGGTCCTTGATCATCTTCGACTCAAGCAGCAGTGCGCCTATTTCCCCAACCGTTTCTACGTACTCGATATTGCAGGTCATGCGCAGTAGTTTCGCCTCATCCACGGCTCTGAAATGCGCCAGCACGCGGCTGCGGATATTAACGCTTTTGCCGATATACAGCGGAAACGTCTGGTCCTGCCCATAGAAAATATAGACCCCACTGCGCGCGGGCAGCGTCTCGAGCGTATGGCGAAGGTGTTCCGGATACTGGTAAAGCAGAGGCGTATTTTCGTTTGGCATAGGGCGCTTTTTAATAAGATAAACAGAGCTGCGAGGCGTTTTTTAGGGCGAAAAATAGACAATGCGGATTCTACTGAATATCTATACAGGGTTCAAGTCTGATTCCGTTCCATGAGTCTCCAGCATCGTGCAAACAGAGTCAGTGTAAATAAGGAAAATAATCAGCAGAACAATCTGAATATTTCAAAAAGGTAATTTTTTACACTAGGCTTTAGGTATGTTTAACCTAATGGAAGGAGCACACAATGAGCAACAAGCAAAATTCCCCCACCTCAAATATTCTGGGCAATGCTGAGTCTTATCCTGTTCCGCCGTTTAAACAGCAGAAACAACCTTTCCCGGGTCTGGTGAGCGAGATGTCTCCGCGCCCTGATCACGGGGAGAAATCCTATCGAGGCAGCGGTAAACTGACAGGTCGCAAAGCACTGATAACCGGCGGTGACTCTGGTATCGGCCGAGCCGTCGCGATTGCTTATGCCCGTGAAGGCGCCGACGTTGCTATCAACTACCTCCCCGCCGAGGAATCAGACGCGAAGGAAGTGATCGCGTTAATCAGGGAAGAAGGCCGCAAGGCGGTGGCGATTCCGGGTGATATCCGCGATGAAGCCTTTTGTCAGAAGTTGGTAAAACAGGCAGCGAGCGAGCTTGGCGGCCTGGATATTCTGGTTAATAACGCCGGTCGTCAGCAGTTCTGCGAGTCCATCAAGGATCTGACTACAGAGGCATTTGACGCGACCTTTAAAACTAACGTTTATGCGATGTTCTGGATAACAAAAGCGGCGCTCGACTACTTGCCGCGTGGTGCCTCAATCATTAACACCACCTCCGTACAAGCCTATAAGCCGAGCGAAATCCTGCTCGACTATGCGCAGACCAAGGCATCTATCGTCGCTTTCACCAAGTCTCTTGCTAAACAGCTTGGTCCTGAGGGTATACGCGTAAACGCCGTCGCACCGGGCCCTTACTGGACTCCGCTACAGGTTTGCGGTGGGCAACCACAGGAAAAAGTTGAAGTGTTTGGCGAAGAAGCGCCTCTTGCGCGCCCCGGTCAGCCGGGCGAAATTGCGCCACTTTACGTTACCTTTGCCTCGGCCGATAACAGCTACTCGTCCGGTCAGATTTGGTGTTCTGACGGTGGAACCGGTACCGTTTAAGCTTCTTTTCTCTCTCGATATTTTGTTGTTGCATACGCCTGTTTCAGGTTGTATTTCTTAAAGACCGACGGTCTTTACGCAAGGTAAGGTATGTCAACGATAGAGCGAGAAGAGTGCTGGGCTGCGACCATGCGAGTTTGCATGCCGTGGCCCGGAATAATGGCTTTTTATGATGGCCGTATCGAAAATAAAAGGCTTTATAGTCAGGAAGCTAACTGGCTTGATGACGGTGCCTATTCTCTCGGCACCGCCACTTACGTGATTTATCAAGGCATTGAGGCCGTGGTTTATGACACCCACATGAGCCTTCGGCATGCCGCTTTCATTCGTCACACTCTACAATCCCAGGGTATTACAGATATTCGCGTCGTCATGAGTCATTGGCACACCGATCATGTGGCGGGCAATGGCGCGTTCAGTGACTGTGAAATTATCGCCTGTGACCTTACCCGGGCGTTGCTCAGCGAAAATCGCGAACGCCTGGAGACCGGTAAGCCACCGATTAAGCCGGTGGTGATGCCTACCGCAACTTTTCACAATTGTTTGACTCTGCATGTCGGCACTATCGAGCTTGAGCTGAGGCAACTGGACATTCATAGCGCTGACGGTGTGGTGGTAAAAATCCCTTCTCTGGGCCTGGTTCTGGCCGGTGACACACTTGAAGATACGCTGACCTACGTGACGGAGCCTGATAGGCTCGACACTCATCTCAAAGAACTTGCCCGTTTTAAACAATGGCATTTTCAGTGGCTATTACCTAATCACGGCAGGTATGAAATCATAGAGCTGGGCGGCTATCCGCGTGAGCTTATCGATGCGACGGAAAAATATGTGGCCCAACTTATCAGGCTTAAAACCGACTCCAGCCTTGCCAATCTTTCGCTGAAGGAGTTTGCCGCAGAGTCTCTGGCAACCGGCGCCGTTGCCTGGTTTGAACCCTATGAAGCCGTACACCGGCACAACGTCGAACAAGTTTTGGCGCTTGAGGGCACTTACGTGGACTACTAAGGGGTAAATGCCCCTTTTTCCCTGCCATAACGATCCATCCCCGCTTAATTTTGCCTTTTACATCCGTTATGCACCCTTTTGATTAATACACCGGACTTATAGAAAAAATGGGTCCATATTAGAACAGCGTTTAAAAGTCCACCGCTCTATATTAAACAATAATCTCCTTTTTATCGAAAAACCCTCTTTCGATTGAGTTTTTATAATTTAAGCGAGGCGGACGGGTGGCGTGAAAAACGCATGATGATATTTTATGAGTTATTAATAGAGTGCTGTTAGTTTAACCTAAAAATCATGTGTTTGAGATATTTAACGCAAGAGAACTTAGAATTACCTAACTATGATGACTCCCGGTGACCGCATTAAATTGCGACGAAAAGAGATGAAATACACCCAGCGCAAACTTGCATCGGTTGTGAAGGTCTCCCATGTCACAATTTCACAGTGGGAGAGCTGTGACACCACGCCCGGTGGCAGGAACCTGTTTGCCTTGGCTAGCGCACTCAAGTGTACGCCTACCTGGATTTTATATGGCGATACAGAGACTTCTCCCATCCCCATTGAATCCATTGCCCCGCCCCTGGCAGAGCGCGAGCTAGAACTGCTGCGGCTTTTCGCTTACCTGCCCGAGTCTGAGAAAGAACGGCACATGGCCGAACTGCAAAGTAAGGTCGACGAGTTCAATAAGCTTTTTGCCGAGCTTTTACACGCAAGAAACGAGCTCAACATATAAATATTCGCGCTAATTATTGGCCTGGATTATTATTTCATCGATTGTTAGGCCAACCTAACAAGGTTGATTGATTTACATTCAACAGTTAAATTTAGCTAACAATAAATATAAACCTTAAAAAACTTTATCGAAAATTTAATCATTTATTTACAAGATTAAATCATGAGCTCATGAAAGTTAAGGCAAAGCGCGACGCATTTAATTTTTATGCATCCCCTCTGTCAGTTAGAAACTTATCTCTTCAGATAGCCTGTTTAATAAATAATAAATGCTTATTGTGCGGTAAACACAGCGTATTTTACCGTCACTGCCGAAAGAATGATGGAGACTGTCGCTCCTTGTAAAGCGCATAAATCCGCAGGGTGCGCTGGAATCGAGGTTGAGTGCGGCGGTGTGACTTATATCTGGACGCGGCGACAGGGCCGGGAGTGTCTGAGCGATTCGCCCCTTCTTATTAACTGAAGGGGCGATATGTTAAACAAACATCAACGGAGACGCGCTAGTTAGTTCTTGATAACGACGTCAGGGAAACTCGCTTTAACGCAGCGAGTGTAATCCCCTTTGGTCAGCGCGCTAAAATCGTTTTCCTGCCAGTTAACAAGTTTACATGCATAGGACTTGCCACCTTTATTTTCAGCAACATAACTATCATCCTTCACCCAGAACAACGGCATGGCCGCTGAGCTGGCCTCGCTAAATTGTTTCATGCCTTTACAACCCAGCACTTCACTGTCAGGTACGGGTACCCCAAATTGCTTGGCAAATTCTTTGTAATACTGGATACGGTTTTGAGACTGTTGAACTTCCACGCTGCCGCCACATTCCACGCCACCGTTAATGATTTGGGTGGTGACACCAAAACCAGGAACCAGCCCATTAGCCTTGTCTGCCGCATTAGGCTGCCAGCTGCCATCCATCACTGCTTGCATGCTCGGTTTAGGGGGCTGTGGTTGAACATAGAAAAATATTGCACTGGCCAGGTTGAGCCAGGTGTCGGCTACGCGATGGGGTTCTTTTAGTAAAACGTTCACATCGCCAAACATGGCTTGTGAAAAGGCACCATAGTTGAAGTTATAGCTCAGTTGTTTCGCCCCGCGGCCAAAATAGCTCAGCGCATTACCTTGTTTGTCTTTTGCACAAGGCCAAGCTTTTCCCTGCCAGGTGGTAGGATCACAGGTAGCACCCGTGTATTTATCATAGGACGTTTCATTCAGGCCCATTTCCCGGACCCAATGCAATCCTTGTTGCCACTGCGCTACATCACTTTGGTTGGCATGTTCCCCGGTTTCCTGAACAAAGTGAGCAAACATGGTCGCCAGTGTCTTTTTACAAATCCCATCGGCGTCCTGCCCATTTTCGCTATCAGCACAAAGAACGGGGAATTTCCCGACTGCCTTCAAGAAGTTTTCATAGGTGTAAGCAGGGTCGCGGTGTGGGAAGAAGGTATTCCATTTCTCTGCCGTCACCAACTCTTCAACGCGTTTCACGTTGGAAGGATTGTTCGCCGCACCGGGTTTAATTTGCTCAACCTTTTCGTTGCTCAGGGTGCGGATGGCTTTTTTCACTGCAACCAGTTGCGAGGTGTTTGTCAAAGCATCTTCACGCTCATTCAGCGCTTTCTGGGTGAGTTCCATACCCGGTTCAGGCGCGAGTCCGTGCAGACTCCACGCTGATTCCCATGCCCAGCCATCGCCTGGTGCATAGGCCGAAGGTTCCCCACTACACCAGTTAGCAACCTGACATTGATAATCTTTGCCTTTATTGCTGACAATCTCGCCCATTTTGTAATGTTTGCCTGACTGGTATTGCGGATAGTCAGAAGGTCCAGGCGTAGGGTCTGTATCCGGGTCCGTATCCGGGTCTGTATCCGGGTCTGGGCCTGGCGTGGGGTCAGTATCCGGGTCAGTTGAAGTGCCGATTTTTTTCCATACGTTTTCCCAGATATGGGCTACCGAGGCATTCGGTTTTTCACCTGGGTTGGCATACCATTGAGATTGATAATCACCCCCCTGATGGGTGACTTTTTCTCCGCCAGGATAGGCTTTTTTAATATCATATTTATCATAGGCATGTAGTTGGAATGACAACAACATGCTGGCGGTAAGGAGGGATAATGCCATCCCCTGGAGTTTGTGTGTTTTTTTCACTTAAGTGCACCCTTTTAAAAACGTAACAATGTGATTTTGTTCGTGGTGTAACAGAGGGCGCAAATGTAAACATTATTAACATGTTGAAATATTGTTTGATATCAAATTAGTTTTTTAGCTAGAGAGTTCTTACCTTTAAATAGAAATTTCTTGGCAGAACCCATGGGCGTGATGGAGGAGTGGCCAGTTAAATGTCATGCTCAAGTACGGCTTTATTAAAATCGGCCATCATCGGAGTCGGTTCACGACCATTAGCAGACGCTGATGAATTTTCCTTGCCTCTGCTCTGGATGAAAAAGTAGATAATGAGATATCCTAATTATTGTTTTAACCAGGAGAATGTATGGAAAGTCTGTTTGTTTACGGAACGCTGGGACCAGGCCGTCCTAACGCTCATATTCTCGAAAAGATAGGTGGTACATGGCGCGAAGGGTATGTCGCAGGCTCTCTTATCAATGAGGGTTGGGGAGCCGAAATGGGTTATCCCGGTATTATTTTGGATAACTCAGGCAATAGCGTACAAGGATTCCTTTTGGTTCTGTCGCGTTAACGGAGTGAAGATGATGAAATCTGCGCTACCTGTTTTTTCAGGCTGCCAGCAGATAAAATTGTTCTGCAGACGACAATCCTTCGCCAGCTTGATGATGAAGCTGTCCTTTACGGATCATGTTTACCAGCTCAATACCCGCAAGTATGGTCTGTGCCCGCCGGAATGATTTGAATCCCAGCATGGGTCGCGTTCGTCGTTTGATGTTCCGGTGATCCTGCTCCACAAGGTTGTTCAAATATTTGTTCTGCCTGATCGTGATGCTTTCTTCATCGGGTTTGTCGGCATTGAGTGTGGCCAACGCTGCCGTATTGGCGCTACTTTTATCAATGGTTACCCTTTCTGGCCCACCGTGGTGGCGAATAGCCTTACGAAAGAAGCGCAGTGCTGCGCCGGCATCCCGCCTGGCGGTCAGCAGGAAATCGATGGTCTGCCCTGCGGTATCGACGGCCCGGTACAGGTATTTCCACTGCCCTCTGACTCTGATGTAGGTTTCGTCCATTCGCCAGCGTCGACCCACCGGGCGTTTATACCGTCGGAACACCTTATCCAACAGGGGCACCAGGCGGATGACCCAACGGTGAAGCGTCGAATGATCAACAACAATGCCGCGCTCGGCCATCATCTCTTCCAGATTACGGAGGCTCAGGGAATACGCCAGATACCAGCGAACACACTGGGCGATAACATCGGGGGGATAATGCAGGCGTTGGAAAGATTTTCGGATCAGGGACATGGTCAGGCAACATCGTAAAAAAACAGCATGTTACCTCACGACGTCTTAATGCGACAGAACCTGATTTTGGCGGGTGCACGAGCTCTGGCCTCATTCACGTCTTTAGTATCAAGAGTGAACTTGATTTCCCGTTTATCGAGGATGCTTTGCAGGTGTTTGGGGACGGCTTTACGAATGTGGTAAACGCCGAAACGGTTCTTTGTCGGTTGTATCATAATGCCCATTTTGTACCACCTTTCTGTACCACCGGGAAGCGGGGCCGGAGGAGAATAAGAGGGGTAACTACTGACAAACCAACAAGTTATTGAGCCATAACGCAAAAACCCCCGCCTAAGCGAGGGTTTGGAATGATGGTGCCCGGACTCGGAATCGAACCAAGGACACGGGGATTTTCAATCCCCTGCTCTACCGACTGAGCTATCCGGGCAACGCGGCGCATTAAACCGTAATGGCCGCTCGGCGTCAACGGCTTTTTAACGGATTGTCAGGATAACACGCCTGAACGTTGCTTTTTAGAGCAAAAAACATTGGAACGGTTGTTTTGCATTCATAAACTCATTAAAGACGGGATATTTTCAATGAGTTAATCAATATCGCCTCACCCTGCTCAGGGCATGCCAGGTGATCAGGCATGTCGGATTCGATGCTTTTACCTGCCGCCTAACAAACAATCTGGTTAGCTTAAATGCTGCTTCAGATAATGGATAAACGCGCTAATCCGAGCTGGAAGGTGTTTCCTGTAAGTATAAACGGCATAAATATCGGCAGCCGGTGCCTGATAGTCGGTCAGTAATGGAATAAGATCCCCCTGTTCCAGGTCTTTCTTTATATCCCACCGCGAGCGCAAAATAATACCCTGTCCATCCCTGGCGTAGTGTACGACTGTCTCACCGTCGTTGCTGGACAAATCCCCGTTCACCTTCTGCACATACTCCTTGCCGTCTTTAGTAAAACGCCACAGCAAATAATCGCTTTCGTACTGTCGCAGAACGATGCAGTTGTGGTGCGCCAGGCAGGTAACGGTATTCGGTGCCCCATACTTCTCCAGATAAGCAGGCGCCGCGCACACCACGCGAGAGTTGCTCATTAATTTAATCGCGACCAGCCGTGAGTCGGGCGGTTCACCGACGCGCAGGTCGATATCGACGCTGTTATCAAGAAAATTGAGCGGCTGGCTGGTGAGCTGTAAATCGATATCCAGATTGGGGTGAAGCCGATGAAAAGAAGAGATGAGCGGCGCAATGAAACGGCGGCCAAACCCAAACGAGGCATTGAGATTCAAACGGCCGGTTAACAGCGCCTGGCTGTTGGAAACTGCGCTCTCAAGCTCGGCAATCTGCGTGATGATCGGCCGAGCGCCCTCAACGTAACGCTCTCCCTCTAGCGTAAGAGCCAGACGTCGTGTCGTGCGCAGCACCAGCTGCACACCCAGCCGTTGTTCAAGGAGCGTTAAACGTTTACTGACCGCAGGCAGGGTCAATCCCATTTCACGTGCGACCGCCGTCAGACTGCCGAGGCGCGCCACCAGGGTGAAAAACCGCAGATCGTCGGTAGAGGACATCATTATTCACTTTAAGTTAAGAATGCCTTAAATATTTAGCAAATTGTTGAGCACCAGTGAAGCATTTACACTCAATCAGTCCGATAAAACATCTCCAGCAACCTATCTCAATAAATAAATTAAAACAGCAGAAGGCCTACAGCATGTCTGAAAGAACACACAAAATCGCCGTTATCCCCGGTGACGGCATCGGTAAAGAAGTGATGCCTGAGGGCATCAAGGTGATAGAGAAAGCGGCGGCAAAACATGGTATTAACCTGGAATGGCAGGGGTTCGATTTTGCCAGTGCCGACTACTATCTCGAGCACGGAAAAATGCTGCCAGATGACTGGTATGAAACGCTGAAGGGGTTTGACGCTATCTATTTCGGGGCAGTCGGTTGGCCCGATGTGGTGCCAGATCACATTTCACTGTGGGGCTCATTATTGCAGTTCCGACGTGAGTTCGATCAGTACGTTAACCTGCGCCCGGTACGCCTGATGCCAGGCGTAAAAGCACCGCTTGCAGGAAGAAAGCCGGGTGATATCGATTTTTATGTCGTGCGGGAAAATACCGAGGGTGAATACTCTAGCGTGGGCGGGATAATGTTCCCCAATACAGAGCGTGAGGTGGTTATTCAGGAGACGGTAATGACGCGAACAGGCGTCGACCGTATTTTGAAATATGCCTTCGAACTGGCGCAAAAAAGACCAAAAAAACATCTTACCTCGGCGACAAAATCTAACGGTATTGCGATTACCATGCCCTACTGGGATCAGCGTGTCGTAGAGATGGGTAAAAATTATCCTGAGGTTGATGTCGATAAGTATCACATTGATATTCTCACCGCGAACTTCGTACTTCACCCTGACTGGTTCGACGTAGTGGTCGCCAGCAACCTGTTTGGCGATATTCTTTCGGACCTGGGTCCCGCTTGCACAGGCACTATCGGCATTGCTCCCTCTGCCAATATTAATCCCGAGGGACTGTTCCCAAGCCTTTTCGAGCCGGTTCACGGCTCTGCCCCAGATATTGCGGGCAAGGGGATCGCTAATCCGATTGGTCAAATATGGTGTGGTGCCATGATGTTGGAACATCTCGGCTATGAAAAGGCAGGCGCAGAAGTATTACAGGCGATTGAAAAAGTATTGAGCAGAGGCGCAGACGAAGCCCCACTGACGGGCGACCTCGGCGGTAAGGGAAATACGCGTGAGTTAGGTCAGGCGATTGCCGACGCCCTGTAAATAGCACGCGAAAAATGTGGCTATAAATCAACCGCCTCTTAGAGTGAGAATAAACTGCGGTAAAATATGATTTATCTGATGCTGAGTGAAGGTCATTTTGCTTTCACTCAGTGTCCCCCTACTGATACACTTCCTCTTATTACAAATCTTTTTTAAACATAAAGTTAGATTTAATTAAGGGGAATCCTATTGTCTTGGAATAGCCTGACTTATTTTGGCGACAGTATGCTATTGCTGCCGAGCGGGATAATTATCGCCTTATTTATGGCATGGAAAGTAACGGGCAGACTCACTCCCTGGGCCTGGTTATTTACTTTTGGCCTCACCGGCTTCATCGTCAGTGTTTCAAAACTGCTTTTTCTCGGCTGGGGAATTGGCAGCGCAACCTATGATTTTACAGGTTTTAGCGGGCATACCACAATGTCAGCCACCTTCTGGCCGGTATTAATGTGGCTCCTGAGCGGTGGCTATCGCCGCGGCATCCACCGCACGATGATAGTCATCGGCTATCTCCTGCCCGTTATGATTGGAATAAGTCGAGTGGTGTTGCAGGCGCACTCGCCAAGCGAAGTGATTACCGGCTTGATTTTGGGACTCTCTGCCAGCAGCCTGTTCCTCTATGCTCATCGCCATCAGACGGTGAAACATTTTACGCTGCCACAGCTGGCCATGATGTTGATCTTGCCCATTATTTTGCTGAGCACCGGCCATAAGGCCACCACTCAGAACATGATTGAACAGCTCGCGGCCTATATTACCGGCCATCCACCGTGGACTCGCGCACAGCTGCTGAGTGAACTGCATTAACGCCCTCTTCTCCGGCATCGCTTTTCCATTCACGATGCCGGAAATCTTCCCAGCCTAACGTCTCAATACACCACTTTCTTATTGCTGTTAAATACCTGCCATTTCTCCTTGATGAAAGCGTCTATTTCACGTTGAAAACGCTCGGCAGAAAACCTCAATGCATTTAGAAAAAACAACGCCTAGGGTCACTCTGTCGATGAAAGGACATAAATTACCTCCTTGAGCTAAGGTAAATAAAGAGGGAACTACAGAAGAGGAGAAGGTAAGTCATGGGCGTATTTGCATTAACTAAGTTCAAACTACCCGTTAAGCAGGGAAAGAAGCCGTGGAGGCTAGTGATAACCAGCCTGCTGTTGGTGCTGGTAACAGCGATTGCAGGCTGCGGAGATAAGGAGCCTGCACAGCGTAAAGCCTTTATCGACTTTTTACAGGCGCAGATTATTACCGCACAGGGAACGAATCTTCCTGCACTGACGCAGGACCAGAAAACGGCCTTCGGTAAGTACATCAAAGACTACGCGGTGATGAGGGATTTTCATCAGAAAATGGAAACAGAGCTTAACTCTTCGCTGGTACCGGTATTTAGCAGTATGAATGCGCTAACGTCAGTCAATGCGTTACTTCAGCAACGAGACGAGCTGCAGAAAATGGCAGATAAAAGTCCAAGGTGGCTTGAAGAAACAAAATTGCTGCAGGTTCAGACCGACGCGCAGAGAGAGGGGCTGAAACAGCCTGAAGATCTGAAAAAAACCTATGACCAGGCCTATAACAAAGTTGTTTCACAGCCCTCTGCGGCGGCAGAACAGATATTCACGCTGCTGCCAGAAGTCTTGAAAAACATTGTTGTTAAGGCCGATTTCATTAAAAGTCAGGGTAAAACTGTCACTATTTCTGGTAACACCTTGCAGTTTGCCAACCAGGCTCAGCTGGATAAATACAATGCGATTCAGAAAAAGTTGTTGCCGCTAAATGCGCAGCTAATGGCCTTAAGCCGAGAGTTGCATCGCGCAGCCGAGTAATGCGGCGGCAGTTTGCCGCCCAAAATGCATCAGTGGCAAGCATGTGCCGCAGGCTGGCCATTTTCGGCTCGACGCCAATCCCCCGGCGTTTGGCCGAACTGACGCTTGAAGCTGCGGGTGAAAGACTGCTGTGAGTCGAACCCCAGTGAAATTGCAACACTGACGATGGTTTCACCGCTGCTGGCTAGCATATCCGCCGACTTTTTCATCTTCTGGGCACGAATATACTCGCCCATCGGCAGCCCGGTATGCTCTTTAAACATGCGCTGCAAATGCCAGCGTGAATAACCTGCACGTTTGGCCACGGTTTTAATATCCAGGCGTTCTTCGAGGTTGTTATCGATCCAGTCGATCAGATCGTGAATAAAATCTTCGGTTTTCATGTCCGCTCTCCCGCTGTGTTTTTTTTGCCCTCGCAAGAGAGCCTGTGCTAAGGCTGACGCAGTTTTGAATAAAATGCAAGTTTTACTATTGCATTTAATTTTTCGATTGCGGATAGTTACACATCAAAACAAATCGCCATAAAGAATAGCACATAAAGTGCAACAATAATTCTTGCACTTTACTAGGCCACTCCCTACAATCGCCATGAAATAGTGTATCAGTAATTGATACCTTATTGTGCCTATGACAGGTGCAAATCCGCATAAAAATATCAGTCAAAGGACTCATCGCCGGTGGACAGGACCGGGGAGGACTGCCTGATAGCGCGTGTTCATCGCAATAGATACCGGACATTAAAACAATGATTAGCCTGCAAAATCCTTTCGTGATACCAAGCGAGCGTCGCTCTGGTACGCATCTTGCTCTCCCCCTTTCAGGGATAGCGTTGATGGTTGCTTTACTTTCAGGGTGTGACAACAGCGTAGCGCAGAGCTCAGCTCCGCCTGCACCGGCCGTCAGCGTGGCCGCCGTAGTGGTAAAACCAATCAAACAGTGGGACGAGTTCACCGGCCGGGTTGAGGCGGTGCAAAGCGTTCAACTTCGCCCTCGTGTCTCAGGCTACATCGACAAAGTAAACTATGTCGAAGGCCAGGAAGTAAAAAAAGGCCAGGTGCTGTTTACCATCGATGACCGTACCTATCGTGCAGCACAGGAGCAGGCTCTGGCCCAACTGGTGCATGCCAAAAATCAGGCCAATCTCGCTCGTAGCGAATCGGCTCGCACTGAAAAACTGGTAGGTTCCGAGGCGGTATCCAAAGAACTTTGGGAACAGCGTCGCGCCGCCGCCGCTCAGGCCCAGTCTGACGTGTTGGCCGCACAGGCCCAGCTGGATATGGCTCAGCTCAATCTCGATTTCACCCGCGTAACCGCCCCGATCGACGGCAAGGCCAGCCGCGCAATGATAACCGCCGGCAATCTGGTGACCGCCGGTGACAGCGCCAGCGTGCTAACCACCTTAGTCTCACTCGATAAAGTTTACGTCTATTTCGACGTCGATGAAGGCACATTCCTGCGTTATCAGGCCATGGCTCGCGACGCAAAGCACAACAACGCACCGCTGCCGGTACACGTTGGATTGGTCGGTGAGGAGGGGTATCCGCATCAGGGGATGCTCGATTTCACCGATAACCAGCTTACCGCCAGCACCGGTACCATCCGCATGCGCGCCTTGCTCGATAACGGCGACCGCAGCTTCACGCCCGGCCTGTTCGCGCGCGTGCAAATGCCCGGCAGTCCTATGTTTAGCGCTCTGTTAATCGATGACAAGGCGGTGTTGACCGATCAGGACCGCAAATATGTTTACGTGGTCGACGGGAGCGGCAAAGCAGAACGTCGCGACATTCAGATGGGCGCAATGTCCGGCGGACTGCGCATCGTGCAGCAGGGTCTGAAAGCAGGCGATCGGGTGGTAGTCGACGGCGTGCAGAAGGTCTTTATGCCGGGCATGTCGGTCAACGCGAAAAACGTGGATATGGCGAGAAACTTAACGCCAATTGCCTCTGAACAAGCACAATAACAGGACGCCGTCTCATGGACTTTTCCCGCTTTTTTATCGACCGGCCAATCTTTGCCGCCGTCCTGTCGATTCTAATTTTGGTCACCGGGGCGATAGCCATACCGCTGCTGCCGGTGAGCGAATACCCAGACGTCGTGCCGCCAAGCGTGCAGGTTCGCGCCCAATATCCCGGCGCGAACCCGAAAGAAATCGCTGAAACCGTCGCTACGCCTCTGGAAGAGGCAATCAACGGCGTCGAAAATATGATGTACATGAAGTCGGTCGCGGGCTCCGACGGTGTCCTGGTCACCACCGTGACCTTCCGCCCTGGAACCGATCCCGATCAGGCGCAGGTTCAGGTGCAAAACCGCGTTGCGCAGGCTGCGGCACGGCTGCCAGAGGACGTACAGCGCCAAGGCGTGACGACCCAGAAGCAGTCGCCCACTATGACGCTCGTGGTGCATCTGTATTCACCCTCCGGCAAATACGATTCACTGTACCTGCGTAACTACGCCACGCTGAAAGTCAAAGACGAACTGGCACGTTTGCCCGGCGTCGGTCAGGTGCAGATTTTTGGCGCGGGTGAATATGCGATGCGCGTCTGGCTCGATCCCAATAAAGTGGCCGCACGTGGCCTGACCGCCTCAGACGTCGTCACCGCAATACGTGAACAAAACGTGCAGGTTTCTGCCGGTCAGTTGGGCGCAGAGCCGATGCCGAAAGACAGCGACTATCTGCTGTCTATCAATGCCCAAGGCCGTCTGAAGGACGAAACCGAGTTCGGCAATATCATTCTGAAAACCAGTGAGGACGGCTCCATCGTGCGGCTGCGAGACGTCGCTCGTATCGAGATGGGTTCGGGCAGCTACGCCCTTCGCTCTCAGCTCAACAATAAGGACGCCGTGGGGATCGGTATTTTCCAGGCACCGGGTGCTAACGCGATCGATTTGTCGAACGCCGTACGGGCCAAAATGGCCGAACTGGCGACCCGCTTTCCTGATGGGCTGACCTGGCGCGCGCCGTATGACCCGACGGTATTCGTGCGTGACTCCATCAGCGCCGTAGTGCATACCCTGCTCGAGGCGGTGGTATTGGTGGTGCTGGTTGTCATCCTGTTCCTGCAAACCTGGCGCGCGTCGATTATCCCGCTGCTCGCGGTGCCAATTTCAGTGATCGGTACCTTTAGCATTCTGTATTTGCTGGGTTTTTCACTGAATACGCTCAGCCTGTTCGGGCTGGTGCTTGCCATCGGGATAGTGGTCGATGACGCCATTGTGGTGGTGGAAAACGTCGAGCGAAATATCGAGGAAGGACTGGCCCCGCGCGAGGCGGCGCATCAGGCAATGCGCGAGGTGTCGGGTCCTATCGTCGCGATTGCGCTGGTGCTCTGCGCCGTATTTGTGCCGATGGCGTTTTTATCCGGCGTAACCGGTCAGTTTTACAAACAGTTTGCGGTGACTATTGCCATCTCCACTGTAATTTCAGCGATTAACTCCCTGACGCTGTCACCGGCATTGGCGGCGATACTGCTGAAGTCTCACGGCGCACCGAAGGACGTACCAACGCGGATTATCGACCGTCTTTTTGGCTGGCTCTTCCGTCCGTTTAACCGCTTCTTTAACGCCAGTTCGCATCGTTATCAAAGCGCAGTGTCCAAAACGCTGAGCCGTCGCGGTGCCGTGTTTGTGGTCTACGTTCTGCTGCTGTGCGCCGCCGGATTAATGTTTAAAACCGTGCCGGGCGGATTCATCCCTACGCAGGACAAGCTGTACCTGATTGCCGGGGTCAAAATGCCCGAAGGTTCGTCGCTGTCACGTACCGACGCAGTAGTTCGTAAAATCAGCGCTCTGGGCCTGCAAACCGACGGCGTGATTGACGCGGTTGCCTTCCCGGGACTTAACGCACTGCAGTTTACCAATACGCCGAATACCGGCACGGTGTTCTTCGCGTTGAAACCGCTGAGCGAACGCAGCCGCACGGCGGCGCAGATTAACGCCGAGATCAACGCCAAGCTCTCTCAGATTCAGGAAGGCTTTGCGTTCTCGATAATGCCACCGCCGATCCTCGGACTAGGCCAGGGGTCGGGTTATTCTCTTTATATTCAGGACCGTGCGGGGCTGGGATACGGTGCGCTCCAGTCGGCGGTAAACACACTGTCGGGCGCCATCATGCAGACGCCGGGCATGAGCTTCCCGATTTCGGCTTATCAGGCCAACGTGCCGCAGCTGGAAGCGAAGATTGACCGCGACAAAGCCAAGGCACAGGGTGTGTCGCTCAACGAGCTGTTCAGCACGCTACAGACCTATCTGGGGTCGTCATACATCAATGACTTCAACCGTTTTGGTCGCACCTGGCAGGTCATCGCGCAGGCTGACGGGCCATTTAGGGAAAGTGTGGAAGACATTGCCAATCTGCGCACTCGCAACGACAAGGGTGAAATGGTGCCGATTGGCAGCATGGTCAACATTACGACTACCTATGGGCCGGATCCGGTGATCCGCTACAACGGTTATCCAGCGGCGGACCTGATTGGCGACGCCGATCCGCGCGTGCTGTCGTCTTCACAGGCGATGACCGAGGTCGCATCAATGGCGAAGAATCTGCTGCCTAACGGCATGAATATCGAATGGACAGACCTGAGCTACCAGCAGTCTACGCAGGGCAATGCGGCACTCATCGTCTTCCCGATGTCTGTGCTGCTGGCATTCCTGGTGCTGGCCGCGCTGTATGAAAGCTGGACGCTGCCGCTGGCAGTGATCCTCATCGTCCCCATGACCATGCTGTCAGCGCTGTTCGGCGTCTGGCTGACCGGCGGGGACAACAACGTCTTCGTCCAAGTTGGACTGGTGGTGCTGATGGGGCTAGCCTGTAAGAACGCCATTCTGATCGTCGAGTTTGCCCGCGAGCTGGAAATTCAGGGCAAGGGCATAATTGAGGCCGCACTCGAAGCCTGTCGACTGCGTTTACGTCCGATTGTGATGACCTCGATTGCGTTTATTGCAGGGACTATCCCGCTGATTCTCGGCCACGGTGCCGGGGCGGAGGTGCGCGGTGTGACCGGGATTACCGTATTCTCGGGCATGCTCGGCGTGACGCTGTTCGGTCTTTTCCTGACGCCGGTATTCTACGTCGCTCTGAGGAAGCTGGTCAGCAGAAAGGCGCAGCCTGAAGCCGAGGCAGTAACCCTGAGCTAATGCAAACGCTTAAGCTGTAGAAACAACAAGGGGACTCGCCTGGCGGCGAGTCCCCTTTGTTTTAATCAGGAAAGGATGTTGAGCGGCAAACAGGTTGAGCCTGAAGCGCTATTTAGCGGCCAGCTCTTCGCCGCCACAGCTGTAGCTGCCGTTGCGTTCGAACTCGTTTAGCGCGTCGGCGACAGTGTATTTCGCCAGTACGGCCATCGAGGCCTCTTCAGCTTCATAGACCACGGACTTAAAATAGCCGCAGGCGTTGGCGCTCACCAGACACTTGGCCGACCCTTCTGGTCGGGCCGCCCACAGGCGTTTGTCTTCGATGACGCTGGTATAAATATCACGCAGCGTAATGGATTCTGCCACGCGGCCAAGGCGGATAGAACCGGTCCTGCCAAGCGTTGAAACGATGATCCCTTGATGCGTCAGGGGCACCATCAGCTTGCGTATAAAGCTGGGATTAGCTTCCAGGCTCGCTGCCAGAGTCGCACTGGTACAGCGCTGTCCTGACTTTTCAGCCAGTGCCACACTAAAGACCATCTGCATTGCTGTCGGAAAGCGAAAATCTAACATGTCGTTATCCTGGGAAAGCGGTATCAAAAATAAACTCTTTCGACTGATAAAAAACTCACAGACGAAGTGGTCAATAATATAACAAAAGCTGGAGTATTTTTGAAGTTTGGTCAGCACAGAAAGGCCTAAAAGCGGGGAGTTTTAATCGCAAATTGCGAGCACGGCGGCCCTTTAGCCGCTTTTAGGGTCTATTGGGTCAAGGGCACGCGCCTTATGTGCAGGGCAGCGGCCCAGACCTGCCAGTGGGACTTTCAAGGCGGGAGCCGTTTGGATTGCCCCGCCTTGTTCTCGCGCTAAAAATGCAATTTAACAATAAATTGTCATTTAAGCGCTCAACCATCCCAGCTTGATAACAAACAGAAGCGACAGAATAACCAGTGCGGCATTCAGTTCGCGCGCACGGCCGCTCAGCAGTTTCACCAGTGTCCAGGTGATAAAGCCGAACGCGATACCGTTAGCAATCGAGTAGGTCAGTGGCATCGTCAGGGCAGTTACTGTAACCGGTGCGGCAACGGTGATGTCTTTCCAGTCGATCTCGGCCAGGCCCGAGGTCATCAGTACCGCGATGAACAACAGCGCAGGCGCGGTTGCAAATGCAGGCACGCTGCCCGCCAGTGGCGCAAAGAACAGGCTCAGCAGGAACAAGATAGCCACTACGATAGCGGTCAAACCGGTACGGCCACCGGCTTCAACGCCCGCCGCCGATTCAATGTAGCTGGTGGTGGTCGAGGTGCCCAACAGTGAGCCAAACAGCGCGGCGCAGCTGTCGGCAAACAGCGCGCGACCCATCTTAGGAATGTTGCCCTCTTCGTCTGCCAGACCCGCACGCTTGGTGACACCAATCAGCGTACCGGAATTGTCGAACACGTCGACGAACAGGAAGGCGAACACCACGCTAATCAAGCCAACGTTGAAAGCACCTTTGATGTCCAGCTGCAGGAAGGTTGGTGCGATGGAAGGCGGCATAGACATCACGCCACCGAACGGGGTATAGCCCAGGGCGATAGCCAGAATGGTCACCGCCAGAATACCGATTAACACGGCGCCGGTAACGCGACGCGCTTCCAGCACCACAATGATGATAAAGCCAAGCATCGCAAACAGCGGTGCAGGCTTGGTCAAATCACCCAGCCCTACCAGCGTGGCCTGATTGCCAATCACAATACCAGAGCCTTCAAGCGCAATGAGCGCCAGGAACAAGCCGATACCGGCGGCAATCGCCGAACGCAGCGGCATAGGAATGCTGCGAATGATCCACTCGCGGATTTTGAAAATAGATAACGCGAAGAAAATACAGGCCGAGAGGAATACTGCACCCAATGCGATATGCCAGTTATAGCCCATATGCAGCACGACGGTGTAGGTGAAGAAGGCGTTCAGGCCCATGCCTGGCGCCAGCGCAATAGGGTAGTTTGCAATGAATCCCATCAGCGCGGAACCGATTGCGGCAGCAAGACAGGTAGCAACAAATACCGATCCTTTGTCCATGCCGGTAGCGCCAAGAATAGAAGGGTTTACGAACAGGATATATGCCATGGCCAGAAATGTAGTCAAGCCTGCCAATATCTCAGTGCGCACGTTAGTGCGATGAGCTTTGAGTTTAAATATTTTCTCTAACATTAGATTTCTCTCGGTCGCGTTGTATGAATACACGCTTGTTATAAGTTTTGTTTTTCAAAACACGTCCGCGAGCCAGGAGTCCAGATGCCATAGATTCGTCCGGCCCTTAATAAGACACACGGAAAGTACTGCGTGTTTTGACGAACCCTGTCATCACTGCCTGTTAATTTATAGCTTACTTGTTTACTTACCACCCGACTTGTATAAAAAACGTCTGATGTGACTGTTTTACAAAGAAGCACCGTACAATCTAGGAAAAACGGGTGATGCAGTCCATAATAGATATCTCACTAATTCACTGCAAAAATTAGTACACCCTCATATGTCGCCATTTTCTCGCTTTTCACAATACTTTGTTGAAGTCGCCCGTACCGGAAGTTTGCGTAAAGCCGCCGAGACGCTGCACGTCTCGGCATCGGCAATTAACCGGCAGATTCTGCTCGCCGAACAGACCATGGAAACGCCGTTATTTGAGCGCTTGCCGACCGGTCTGAAATTGACGTCAGCCGGTGAGATGCTCTTTGATGATATTAAACGCTGGCGCAAAGAGTTTATTCGCACCCGCGAAAGATTTGATGAAATGCAGGGATTACGCCGAGGACACGTCAGTATTTCTATTATCGCCGCGCTCAGTGAGGGCATGGTCGCGCAGCTGATTGCCGATGTAGGTAAAGAATTTCCGTATCTGACCTTTAATATTCGCATTGAGGAAAGCCGCAATATCAGCGAGCACGTTAGCTCTTCGGAGGTTGACTTCGGCCTGCTGCTCGACCCTGTCGAGCACACCGGTCTCGAGGTGCGCGCCTTCGCCGAACTGCCGATTGGCATTGCCATGCCGGTGGGTCATCCGTTAGCGCATAGAAAAATGCTGTCATTCAGCGATATCACCGAGTATCGGCAAATCATCCCGGCCGAACCGCTGATGATCAACGCCCGCGCCAAACTGCTTTACAACCGCTATCAGCTGCATGAGACGCCATCGATTGTCTGTAATGATGTGAGAATGATGCGTGAATTGATCCGCAAAGGTGCCGGCGTTGGCGTACTCAGCCTGCTCGACGTGTTTCCCGATTTACAGGAAAAACGCCTGGCCTTCGTGCCGCTTCAGGGACACAGCGTCAAGCCGCTGACGCTGGCGCTTTGCGTCGCGCCTCGTCGTCAGCTTTCTCGCGCGGCGCAGATTGTGATTCAGAAAATGATCGTGATGATGGAAAGCATCGCGCTGTAGTGTCTCAATCATCATCCCGTTTACGCAGCGCGAACCAGCCAGCAATCACCGTAAATAGCGCAACAACCAGCACCAGCAGCACAAAACCGTGCGGGTTGGAGGCAAGCGGAATACCGCCGACGTTCATACCAAAGAACCCCGCGACGATATTGATAGGCAGTGCGAGCACGGTGATCACGGTCAGCACATACAGCGAGCGGTTGTTCTGCTCCATCTGACTCGAAGAAATCTCCTCCTGAAGCAGGCGAATACGCTCCGTCAACCCTACCAGGTCATTTAACACTACGGTAAATTCTTCGGCAAACTGGCGCAGATCCCTGACTACTTCGGCGCTGAGCCAACGCGGTGGGCGGTTCATCAGACGAAATAACGCCGCCGGTTCCGGTGCCAGTAGGCGCTGAAAACGCAGCAGTTGGCGTCGCATACGCCCGAGCCTTGTGCGGTTCTTCTTAACCAGTCCGCTGAGTAGACGCTCCTCAATCTGATCGACATACTGGTTTGCCTGACGCACGATATGCTCCAGCACGTCCTCCTGCTCTTCCAGCAAATGCACCAGCAGCGAAGTTGGCGAGGTCGGTGCCAGAGTTTCAAGCTTGTGAAACAAACGCTCAATCAGTCGCAGAGGTTTATGACGTGCAGTAATCACCAGACCGGTGCAGCAATAAAGCCACAGCGTCGCCGTCTCTTCGCCAGAGCCGTCCTCCTTAAAGTTGGCGTCATTAAGTACCGCAAACAACACGTTATGCTGACTCTCGATGCGCGTGCTGTGTGAACCGTTGCGGATCTCCTCGAAGAAAAACTCCTCGATATCAAACTGCTTTCTAAGCCATTTTTCGGAGGCCGCATGATTAAGATTGATGTGCAGCCAGAGGAAGCCCGGGGTATCTTTTTGCTGCTGATATTCGGCCTGGATCTGTCCCGACGTTATCCGCCTTGGCGTCTGATGTTCCTTAAAGACAAAGCCATGGATTAATCCCGTAACCTCATCGGTAAAGTCTACTTTATGCGATTTTTCTTCCAGCATGGTTTATCTGTATTAACCGGGAACATCGCTTAATTACGCCATTTGCCAGGATAAAATCAACCCCTTTATGCCGCGAAAATAAATAAAAATACCAATATAAAACAGAAATTTAACCGTCATCTTTCCGTCATAAAAATGCCACATTTGGTACGAATAATCTTAGGGGATTAATTGGCATTCGGCATGACTTTGAGGGAAAGCGTTATGGCTATGCACGAGAATGGTTCACCCGGTGAATTCACCTTTAACCAACGCTTATTACAAGAATTTTATGACAGCTACGACGAAGAGCTGGAAATGGAACTGGACGACCGACGCCTGGGTGACGGGGAGCCGGAATGCGACGACCAGAAAGCCTGGCGTAAGCAGTATTTCCGTGAGCTGCTGCGTTTGCAGGGCGAGCTGGTAAAAATGCAGGACTGGGTGATGCGAACCGGTCACCGTATGGTCATTATCTTCGAAGGACGCGATGCCGCAGGGAAAGGCGGCGTAATCAAACGCATAACTCAGCGACTTAATCCGCGCACCTGTCGGGTTGCCGCCCTCCCCGCTCCTAACGACCGGGAACGCACACAGTGGTATTTTCAACGCTATATCGCCCATCTCCCGGCAGCGGGCGAGATGGTGCTGTTTGACCGCAGCTGGTACAACCGCGCCGGTGTTGAAAAAGTCATGGGATTTTGTAGCGATCAGGAATATGAAGAATTTTTCCGCAGCGTGCCTGAGTTTGAAAAAATGCTCACCCGCAGCGGGATCCAGATAGTCAAATACTGGTTCTCCATCACCGATGAAGAGCAGGAACTGCGCTTCTTAAGCCGCATTCACGATCCGCTGAAGCAGTGGAAACTCAGCCCGATGGACCTTGAAAGCCGCCGCCGTTGGGAGAATTATACCGCAGCGAAAGAAGTGATGCTCAAACGCACCCACATCGAAGAGGCGCCGTGGTGGATTGTTCAGGGCGTCGACAAGAAGAAAGCGCGTCTCAACTGCATTAGCCACCTGCTGGCACAGGTGCCTTACGAAGAGATGGAAGCACCAACCATCACGCTGCCGAAACGCAACTACAGTGACGACTACAAGCGCACTCTTCTGCCTGACACCATGATCGTACCCGATCTTTACGATTAATCGGCGCCTGACTCCCCGATCCTGCGCAAAAAAGCAGGATCGGTTTATATTTCGCTCAACACCCGTTTTTCGGTTAGAAAATCGATAAACACTCTAATCTTGGGCAACAGATGACGGCTGCTAGGCCAAACCATGGAAAACTTTCCGGCTTCGTCCAGATAGTCCCCCAATACCGACACTAGCGCACCCGACGCCAGATACTCCTTCACAATAAACTGGGGTGCATAAGTCAACCCAATCCCTCGTAGCGAGGCCTGCAGTAAACCTTCAAGATTGTTAAAAGAAAGAGAGCTGGGAATGCTTTCCGAAAAGTCGTTATTGAAGTCCCAATTCTGCAACTGCCCATTTTTAGGAAAGCGATAGCGTAAACAGTGGTGCTGTTGCAAATCAGCGGGCGTTTGGGGAAGCGGATGACGCGCAAAGTAATCAGGGCTGCCGATAATGACAAAGCGAAACGGCCCGAGAGTGCGTGACATCATCTCGGAGTCGGTCAGCTCACCGCTGCGTATGGCGATGTCCAACCCTTCGGCGATGATGTCCACCATGCGATCGCTGAAGTCTAGCTCCAGCTCAATCTCGGGATAGCGTTGCATAAACTCAGACAGGTAAGGCAACAGCATGCGATAGCCAATCGCCGGCAGGCCGACGCGCAGCTTACCGCGCGGCTGGGCCGACAGGCGCGACAGCTCGAATTCGGCCTCTTCCATTTGCGACACAATGGCCTGACAGCGCTCAAAAAACAGCAGGCCTTCGTCGGTCAGACTGATGCGCCGCGTGCTGCGGTTAAACAGTCGGACGTTAAGCCGCGACTCAAGCCGTGCTACGCTCTTTCCTACCGCCGAGGCGGAAATTCCCAGCCGCTCACCGGCGGCGGTAAAGCTGTGGCACTGCGCCGCTCGCACGAAGGCCAACATGCCGTTGATATTATCCATACTCACTTCCGACCCTTTATTAGAGCGCTTTTGTCCTTAATCATCGGACAACAAGCCCATTTCCGTCAAATTTAAGACATTTTATCATCAGGCAATATCACCTTTTCTGGAGAAGCCCATGAGTAATCCTTCTATTGCCGCCGCGCCAGCAAGCAAAACGCCGGTGCTGGTCGCCGTTTGTCTGGCGGGTATTATTCTGCCGTTGAGCTTTGTCAGCGGCTCGATAGCCACGCCGGTTATCAGCCGCGAACTCGGCGGCAGCGCGCAGGCGTTGAGCTGGATAACTAACGCCTTTATGCTCAGCTTCGGCTGTTTCCTAATGGCCGCCGGATCGCTTGCCGACGAGGTCGGGCGCAAAAAGGTGTTCATCTCCGGCGTTTCGTTGTTTGCCCTGCTCTCCGGGCTGATTGGCTTCAGTTCGAGCCTGCTGTGGATTGATGTGATGCGCGCCTTACAGGGCGTTGCCGCCGCCGCAGCGCTGGCGGGCGGTTCGGCGTCTTTGGCGCAGGAGTTTGAGGGCCGTGCACAGATGCGGGCATTCAGCATGCTCGGTTCCAGCTTTGGCATTGGATTAGCGTTTGGCCCTTTTCTGGCGGGCCTGCTCATCGCGCACTTCGGCTGGCGGGCGGTGTTTCTCTCCTCAATGGTTATCGCTCTGCTGTCGCTGTCGATTGGCGTCTCTCGCCTGCGCGAATCAAAAAACCCTGATGCAGCGGGCATCGACTGGCCCGGTACGGTGCTTTTTACCGCTATGCTGGCGTTGCTGACTTGGGCGCTGATGGCTATTCCGGCTCAGGGCGCAGACAGCGCGCTGGTGCTGAGCCTGTTGGCGGCGACCGTCGTGCTGCTGGTGCTTTTTGTAGGGGTCGAAAAACGCGTCAAACACCCGATGCTTGACCTGTCGCTGTTCCGCTATGCCCGCTTCATTGGCGTGCAAGCGCTGCCACTGGCCACGGCTTTTGCTTTTGTGGTGCTGCTGGTGCTGCTGCCAATGCAGTTTATCGGCGTTGCCGGAATGACTGAACAACAGGCCGGATTGATGATGATGGCGCTGTCGCTGCCGATGCTATTTGTGCCTATGTTTGCGCCATTGCTGACCCACTGGATTTCAGCCGGGCTGGTCTGCACCCTTGGCTTGCTGATTTCCGCCGTCGGGCTTGGCTGGCTGAGTCAGGCCATTCTTCATCAGAATATGCTGGGGGCGTTGGTGCCGATGGTCGTTATCGGGGTCGGGATAGGCCTGCCGTGGGGACTGATGGACGGCCTGTCGATAAGCGTAGTGCCTAAAGAACGCGCCGGTATGGCGACGGGAATATTCAGCACCACGCGCGTCGCGGGTGAAGGCATTGCCCTGGCCATCGTCGGAGCGATGTTGGCGGGGTTTGTCGGTCATGGGCTACAGAAAATCGTTCCTGTCACCCACTCGGCCTCGGAAAATCAGGCGATTCAGCGTCTGGCAACCGGTGATTTGCATCAGGCAAGTCTTGCGCTACCCAACGTCAGCGCTTCACAGCTTACGTTGATCTACGCCGACGCGTTTCATCAGCTGCTGCTGTGGCTGGCGGCTATCACGCTGGTCTCTGCGGTGATTGTCTACGCGGCGCTATGCCTGAGAAAATCCCCTGCCACAGCCAGCGAACCGCTGTGTGAAACGGATCAGTGAAGCCTGGCGGCGACCGACCTGAAAATCACGCTGCCGAGAAATACGCCTGCCGCACCGACGATACCAACCAGCGTCGGCGGTGCCGGCAGCGGCAGTTTCAGCCAGGAAAAAAACAGCCCGACTGACAGTCCGGCAATCAACGCATAGAAAATCTGCATGGTTATCTCCCAGCCTGAGGATTAGATTCGTGCCACAAACTGGCTCAGAATCTTCTGCGTAAAGGTACGAGTTACCTCATCAGTGAGCTGGCCGTCACTGACCTTCTGTCCGATAAAGGTGATGGCCACTTCAGGCAGGGGATCCAGTTTGCAGAGCATCGCTGCCAGCGTTTCGCGCAGCTGATACTGCGCTCTGACCCCGCCCAGTGCGCCGGGGGAGAGTGTGACGAACATGACCGGTTTACCGACCATGCAGCTGGTAAAGGCCGGACGCGACAGCCAGTCGAGGGCATTTTTCAGCACGCCGGGGATCCCGTGATTGAATTCAGGTACCACCATCAGCACCGCATCGGCGCTGGCAATCAGGTCGCGCGCCTGATGAACCTGAGCGGGACCCACGGGAGAATCGAGATCCTGGTTATAATGAGGCAGTTCGCCAATGTCCAGACTGACGAACTCGGAACCCGCAGGCAGCATATCGGCCAGTGAGTTCAGGACAATCTTGCAGTAGGAATCGGCACGCAGGCTGCCGGCCATGCCAACAATACGCAGGGGTTTAGTCATAATATTTTCCTTTTTAAATGGCGCTCCACGTCGTGAGCGGCGAATAAATGGCATTATGACGCTATCAGTGATAAAAACATTCGCATAACTGACAATAAGCTTTGAGGTTATGCCATGTCTGCTTTTACCCCGCTGGAAGCCAAACGCTTTACCCATTCAGCAGGAACACAGGTTGCGGAACACCGCCATCCGCAGGGGCAGCTGACCTTCGTGACGCGCGGCACCTCATCGATTACCACGCGCGACGGTTGGTGGCTCGCTCCGCCGGGTCGTGCAATCTGGGTGACGCCAGACGTGGCCCACGCGGCATCCTACAGCGAATTTTCAGATGTGATCCAACTGCTGATTTCCCCGCAGCACTGCGTTTCACTGCCGCAAGAATGCCAAACCTTGCAGGTGTCAGATTTGCTGCGCGAACTGGCTCTCGAGGCGCTGACCTTTACGGCTCCCGGCCGCAACAATGACGATATTCCCGCCATCTGCCAGCTTATCGTCCACCAGCTCAGTGCCGCCAGTGCAGGTATCGCGCTGTTTATTCCCAAGGGGCAAGATCGCCGCTTACGGCAGATAACCCACCTGCTTCAGCAGGATCCGGGCAATAATTATTCCCTCGAACAGGTCGCTGAACGCTCAGGTTGCAGCCCGCGCACACTGGCGCGTCTGTTTCAGGCTGAGACCGGCATGACCTTCACCCGCTGGCGCGATCGTTTACGCGTCGTGAGCGCCGTTGACCGGCTCTCACGCGGGCAGAACATCACCCAGGTTGCGCTGGAACTGGGCTATCAGAGCCCAAACAGCTTCTCGACCATGTTCACCCGCCTGTTGGGTGAACCGCCGCGACGCTTTATGAATCGGCTGATGCAGGCTAAAAACAAGGAATCCAGTTAGAGATTTTTATAATCTTGAATCACCTCAATCACTCGCTGAGCGGCAGGCGACAGCGTATTTTCAGCCAGATAGGTGATACCGAAACTGCGCGCCATAATGACATCGTCATTTTTGACCCTCACCAGGCGTGAGGCGAAGACTTCCTCAGACAGGCTGTTTTCCGAGATAAAACTGAGCAGGCCGCTTTCGGCGATAAGCTCCGGCGCGGCGGCCAGCGAGCTGATTTCGATCCGCACGTCGAGCGCCGGGCAGTGATTGTCGAAGAAATATCGGTCGAGCCATTTGCGCATTGCCACACTCTTGGCAGGCAAAATCCAGCCACAGCGACTAAGCTGCGCAGCGGTAGCCTCTTTCCCGGCGAGCGGATGATTTCTACTGGCGGCGACCACCACGTGGTCTTCTGTCACTGGCACGGTAATTACCGGCTTGTCGCCCTTGACGATCGGGCCGAGAATGAAGTCCAGCTCGTTGCGCCCAAGCATGCCGTACAGCACATCGTTCATGCCAATCTGAATTTCGAGCTTGATGTTCGGTGCCAGCAGCTGCATCTCACGGCACACCGCAGGCAGCAGAAACTGAGTAGCCGATCCCGCACTTCCAAGGCGAACCACGCCCGACAATCCTGCGCCCATCTCGGCGATTTGGCGCAGTGTTTCATCGAATCCGTTTTGTAAAACTAACCCGCGTTGATAGAGCAAACGCCCGGCTTCGGTCAATTCCAATCCACGCCCCAGACGTTTAAACAGACGGGTTTGGCAAAGCTTTTCGAGGCGAGCAATAGATTTAGATAAGGCAGGCTGAGTTAAATTAAGATTCTGTGAGGCATATCCCAAATGCTTGAGCTCTGCCACTTTAAGGAAGTATATCAAGTCTTTGTTATTCAACTGCTATTCCTTAAATTCATCGATTCTATAAAATAATATATTAGACGTAATCAATTCCCACAACAATAATCGGTTTACCACGTGCGCACTGAAAAACCAACGGAATATACGATTTGAAATAAAATGTAACTTCCTGTTTTATCTTAGTTAAAAACTAGAAGAAATAAACAGGTTTTGCAAAGAATAAAGAATCAAAAAAGGAAAAACTCATGTACCTTGCCTTAATAGGTTATATTCTCATAGCCTTCTTGATGTTTTTCTTGATTAAGGGAAAAGCAGCGCCAATATCTTTATTTATATTCTTATCCGTTATCGCGGGATTTGTTGCAGGATATTCCCCAACGTTAATGAATGAGTATATTATTAAAGGCGTAATGCAAACTGCGCCAAACGCCGTTCTCTTTACCTTCTCGATTATTTTCTTCAGTATTATGACCGAGGCTGGCGTATTTCAGCCCTTGGTCAATTGGCTGACGAAAATTGCCGGAAATAACGTAGTGGCCATTGTTACCGTCACCGGTATTATCGCACTGGTCGCTCACATCGATGGTTCTTCGGTGCCCTCTGTCCTCATTACCATCGGTGCGATGCTGCCGGTTTACCAGAAGATGAAAATCCGCCCCGTGGTGTTGCTTTGCCTGCTGGCCTGCGGCATGGGCGTGACCAATATAACCCCGTGGGCTGGGCCTCTGGCGCGCGTTGCCGCCGTTTCAGGACTTGACGTTAACGCGCTTTACCACCAACTGATCCCGGTGCAAATCATCGGTTTAGTCTGCGTACTGGTGCTCGGCGTGGTGCTAGGTTTTCAGGAAAAAAAGCGTATCGCCAACAACTTGCCTATTCCTGAAAATCTTGAAGAGCCAAGCAAAAATGTGGCCGACAGCGCGCACTCAACCATTGAAAGCGGCCGCCTGAAATTTAGTATTAATGTCTTATTAGTCATTGGCGTAACGCTGTTGCTGCTGGTCACTCACCTTCAGGCCTATGTCATATTTATGTGTGCCTTTGCCGCCGCTATGCTGCTGAATTACCCGTCTCTGAAGGGTCAGGAAGCCGTCATGAAAAAATATGCCTACGGTGCATATATGATTTCGGGTACGGTGATGGCCGCCGGGGTATTCGTCGGTATATTAAGTGGTGGTGGAGATAAGTCTATTCTGACCCAAATGGCGGATATTGTATTAGCTATTATGCCGAATTACCTGGGTCCACACTTGCATATTATTATGGGGATCGTCGGCGGTCTGGTCGGTTTCGTTATTGGTCCCGATGCCTTCTTCTATGGTATCTATCCGCTGGTTGCCAAGGTGGGTACACACTTCGGCGTGTCGTGGCAGGAGATGGGGCTAACCATGGTCGTCGGCAAGAACATCGCGATGATGATAAGCCCGGTATTTGCGACCACCTATCTGGCTCTGGGCCTTACCGGTGTTGAGCTGCGTGACCACATTCGCTACTCGTTCGTGCCGGTTTCGGTGGTGTCGCTGATTATGGTGTTCTCCCTGGTATTGACTGGCACTGTGCCGCTGTAAAACAGCATGCCCAAGGAGAGGGGGAAATCTAACCGGTTTTATGCATCTGAAGGCAAGAAATTACAGCGCTTTGAGGATCTTAATCGTCGCGTCGATGTCTATCTCGTCTTCAGAGAAAGTGTAGGTGCTGTTCTGGAAGGTGGTAATCAGCAGCTTCTTGATGGTACGGGTTGTCGCCTTGGTCTCTTCGTCTTTTGGCTTGATGCGGTTCATCAACAGGCCAACAGACAGAACGGCGTTCTCTTTATCGATTGTAGAATCCGCAGGCACTTCTTCACTGAAGGCCAGGAACGACTTGATGCTGGTTATCTTGATGCGCTCACCGGCAATGTGAATAAATTTGCTCTCTGGCATCACTTTTACCGCAAAGGCCGACAACCCTTTGGTGTTGGTGGTTGGCTCAAAGGTCACCACGGCATCTTTCTTGATCAAATCAGGATTGGCGACTTTAATCACATGGAAATAACGATTATCTCCGTTTTCATCTTTGATAAAGCCAAAACCTTTATCTTCAAACCAGGTTGTGATTACACCGTTCATCGCTCTTACCGCCTAATAAATTCGTTCAAAAATGCCTGTTAATCCCGTCCGTCTTTCACAAAGTGAGGGGGAAAACAGTGAAGTCGCCTAGTTTAATGCACATTGCCCGCGAAGTCCTGCGCTTTGCGCGTTCACTCATGTTTATAGAACGCTAAACGGCTTTGCGAAAGGTCAGATTAAAGCGGTACTGTCCGGTCAACGGATGTTCACCCGCCTTCAGCGGCAAAATTCCGTGATAGCGCAGTCGCGCTGGACCGCCCCACACCACGATGTCACCGTGGGTCAGGTTGACGCGCTGAGTTTTATCGCTGCGCTCCATACCGCCAAATTGGAACACCGCAGGCAGGCCGAGCGAGATAGAGACTATCGGCTGGCCAAAGTCCTCCTCGTCTTTGTCCTGATGCAGCGACATCTTGGCCCCAGGCTGGTAGCGGTTGATAAGGCAGGCATCGGGCTGAAAGTCTTTGAAACCGGCCTCCTCCGCTGCGTGCACGGCGAGGGTACGGAAGATGTCGGGCATTGCGGGCCAGAGGCGGTGGGTTTCGGGCGAAGTAGACTGATAGCGATAACCACGACTGTCAGTGACCCAACCGAGATCGCCACAGTTAGTCATCGCGACCGACATCGCATAGCCACCGGGGGTAGCACGATACTGAAACGGCACCTGAATGGCGATATTCTCAATCGCCTTGAGCAGCTCGCGGTCATCGGCCAGCGCCGCACCACGCAGCACGACTGCGCCTGGGCACAGGTCTTCACGCCAGCTTGGGTGGAAATCCGGGTGATCGAAGAGATCCAGATTCATGCGTCCTCCTTCCAGCTTAATCAGTCTTAAGTATAACAGCCCCGCGCGCGGGCAATAAAAAAGCCCGGGACATTATCCTGTCCCGGGCCTCGATATTTAGCGTAGCGTGCGCGAGTTAACCTGTTGCCGCACCGTTTTTCTCTTCACCGACTAATCCAACCTTCAGGTATCCGGCGGTTCGCAGGTTATCCATCACGCTCATGATGGTCGCGTAATCGACAGACTTGTCGGCGCGGAAGAAGATGGTCGTCTGCTTGTCACCCTGTGTGCGCTGGTCGAGCAACGCCTTGAGGCTGCCAGGCTGAACAGGACTGTCACCGAGGAACATCTGGTTGTCGGCTTTGACCGTCAGGAAGACAGGCTTCGGCGGTCTCGGCTGCGACTGCGCGGTAGATGCGGGCAGATTGACCCGCACATCTACCGTTGCCAAGGGTGCTGCAACCATAAAGATGATCAGCAGAACCAGCATAACGTCGATAAACGGCGTGACGTTAATGTCATGCATTTCGCCGCTTTCATCGAGGTCGTCGTTCAAACGAATGGCCATGATTGACTTACCCTACGCGTAACTGATGACCCGCCTGAGCGCGCGGTGCCTCTTCTGCACTTGCCGCGAGGTCCAAATCACGGCCCTGCAGCAGCAGAATCTGGGCCGCCACGTCGCCAACCTGATGACGATATGACGCGATGGTACGGGCGAAAATGTTGTAGATAACCACCGCCGGAATGGCGGCAATCAGGCCCACGGCTGTGGCCAGCAGTGCTTCTGCAATACCCGGTGCGACTACGGCCAGGTTAGTGGTCTGTGTCTGAGCAATCCCGATGAAGCTGTTCATAATGCCCCACACGGTGCCGAACAGGCCGACGAACGGAGAGATTGCCCCGATAGTCGCCAGAATACCGTTACCACGCCCCATGTGACGGCCCGCGGCGCTCACGCGACGCTCAAGGCGGAAACCGGTGCGTTCTTTAATGCCGCCGTTGTCAGTAGAACCGGCAGACAGCTGTAGTTCGTTTTCAGCGTCGCGCAGCATCTGGCTGCTTACGCTATTGGCCGAGAAGCCTTCTGACTGTTCCAGCGCTTCCTTCAGCGAGCGTACCGGCAGCAGTGCCGCCAGTTCACGACGCAGGCGACGTTTACCTGAGAACACTTCAGCGCCCTTGCTGAAAAGCAGGGTCCAGGTTACGACCGAGGCCAGCAGCAGGCCAATCATCACGATTTTCACCACGATATCAGCATGCTGATACATGCCTAATACGGAGAGGTCTTTTGGGATCGCGGGGACTTGCGGGTCTTGAGCAGGCGTTGCGCTAATATCGATACCGTTAGTGCTTTGCAGCAAAGGTGCCGCGCTACCGTCGGTTGAGGTGGCCGCAGGGGCTGCCGATGCCGAGGTCGTCGTGGAAGGGGTAACCGCATTGGCCACGTTCGAAGAAGGCGTCGCCCAGGCGCTACCGGTTAATCCTGCCATCAGCACCAGTGAGGTCAATACAGTACCGATTTTTGCTGTACCGCTTTTACGCGTACTCATCATCTGTTTTACATCCGTCAAAAATGACACCGCTTTGTTCATCTTAATGCGACACGTTTGCACGCAGCGCCTCCAGCCGTGATCAAAGGATTGAATAATTTACTCGCGGCAAATGATAACAAATTAAAAGCCATAATTGATAGTGGTTATCATTATTATTTACATTCCGCAGTAGCCTGAAAAGTAAACACTCTTACTCATATGAAAAATCTTCACACATCGCGCCAAACCCATGACCCTGCGCGGAGGCCATGCTAACGTAATAAAAATGCCAGATGGCAGGGTTAACAAGGTGAAATTTTTCTTATGACGTCCAGGAAGATTGAAACTGCGCTGGTGAGTGCAGGAAGAGACAAAAAATTTACCCAGGGTTCGGTTAATGCAGTTATCCAGCGCGCGTCTTCGCTGATGTTTGAGTCCGTTGCGCAGAAAAAGTTCGCGACCGCGAATCGGGCCAACGGCGAGCTGTTTTATGGACGTCGTGGAACGCTGACCCACTTCTCCTTCCAGGAGGCGATGGTCGAACTTGAAGGCGGTGCGGGCTGCGTGCTTTATCCGTGTGGCGCAGCGGCGGTCAGCAACGCGATTCTGTCGTTCGTGAACACCGGCGATCACCTCCTGATGGCCAGCTCGTCCTATGAACCGACGCAGGACTTCTGCTCGAAAGTGCTGACCCGGCTGGGCGTTAGCACGACCTATTATCCGGCCTCGATTGGCGCAGACATTGCCAGCATGGTCCAGCCCAACACTCGCGTGCTATTCCTCGAATCACCGGGCTCTATCACTATGGAAGTGCCTGATATCCCCACGATCGTCAAGGCCGTACGCGACGTATCTCCTGAGGTTATCGTGATGATCGACAACACCTGGGCGGCGGGCATTCTGTTCAAGGCGCTTGAATTTGATATCGATATCTCGATTCAGGCGGGCACAAAGTACATCGTCGGCCATTCGGACGCGATGATTGGGACCGCCGTTGCCAACGAACGTTGCTGGGAACAGCTGCGCGAGCAGTCCTATCTGATGGGGCAAATGGTCGATGCCGACAGCGCCTACGTCGCCAGCCGTGGCCTGCGTACCATGGGCGTTCGTCTCAAGCAGCACGCGGAAAGCAGCCTGCGCATCGCCGAATGGCTCCAGACCCGACCTGAGGTAGCACGCGTCAATCACCCTGCTCTGCCAGGCAGTAAAGGGCATGAATTCTGGAAACGTGATTTCACCGGCAGCTGCGGGTTGTTCTCCTTTATTCTGTCCAAACGCCTGACCGACGACCAGCTTGCCCACTATCTCGACCACTTCGAGCACTTCGGTATGGCCTATTCGTGGGGCGGATTTGAATCGCTGGTGCTGGCTAATCAACCGGAAGAGATCCAGGCCATTCGCCCAGGTGAAGAGGTTGATTTCACGGGGACACTGGTTCGCGTGCATATCGGGCTGGAGCACTGCGACGACCTGATTGCCGATTTAGAAGCGGCCTTCGCGCGCATTGCCTGATCTTAATCAAATGATTGCGACAAACCGCGCAAAACCTTACTTATCTGATAGGATGGTGCGCGGTTTTTGAACATAATACGTTAAATACTTATAAAGATTGTTGATACTCTTTTTTTAATCGTGACGTTGGGGAGCGATTCGCGATCCTGAATTCTCACGTTTTTGCAGCAACCAGACAGGAAAGCCTATGGCGGTATTAACACAAATTCTTCATGCTTTATGGCAACACGACTTTAGCGTCTTGGCGAACCCCAACGTTTTATGGGTGGTCTACGCGGTGCTGTTTGCCACATTGCTTCTCGAAAATGGTCTGATTCCTGCTTCATTCCTGCCCGGCGACAGCCTGCTGCTGCTCACTGGTGCGCTGGTTTCCAAAGGTGTCATGAGCCTGATCCCCACGCTGATTATCCTGATTGTCGCTTCAGCCCTGGGCTGCTGGCTAAGCTATCTGCAAGGTCGCTGGCTGGGGCACACGCGCGTAGTAAAAGGTTGGCTGCTTCAACTGCCCGCCCAGTATCATGACCGTGCCCATGCCCTCTTCAATAACCACGGATTAGCCGCCCTGCTCGCGGCGCGGTTTATCGGCTTTGTCCGCACCCTGCTGCCCACTATTGCCGGTATTTCTGGCCTCGAAAACCGTCGTTTTCAGGTATTCAACTGGCTGAGTGCGGTGCTATGGGTGGGGGTTATCATGGGCATGGGTTATGCACTGTGCCATATTCCTTTCGTGCAACGTCACGAAGACAAGGTTATGGCAGGCTTGATGATTTTACCTGCCCTGCTCCTGGTCACCGGACTGGCCGGCGCGCTGCTGGTCGTATGGCGTAATCGCCATAAAATCGCCTCTTAAGAGCCGAATACCGTTTCGGTAATGGTCTGCGAGTTTACCTCACGCATGCGGGCGATTTCGTCGCTCGGCGTAACGCCAAAGTAGCGTTTAAACTCGCGGCTAAACTGTGAGGCACTTTCATATCCCACGCTGATGGCCGCACTGCTGGCTTTCACGCCGTCGTAGATCATCATTGCCCGCGCCTTGTGCAGGCGATAATTCTTCAGATACTGCAAGGGCGAGGTGCTGGTGACGGCCTTGAAATTGTGGTGGAACGCCGAGACGCTCATATTAACGTCACTGGCCAGCTGCTCAACGCTGAGCGTCTCGGCATAGTGATTCTCAATCTTGCGCAGTGCCTTGGTTATCTGGCTGAAATGCGTATGACGATTCACCAATGCCTGCAACGCACCGCCATTTTCACTGGTCAGAATAAAAAACAAAATCTCACGAATGATCTGTGGGCCGAGCACCTTGGCGCGCAGCGGCTTGTCCATCACGTCTAGCAGACGCTCGCTGGCGCAGAGAATGTCCTCATCGAGCAAACCCGAAGTGATCCCCGAAGACTGGTCCGGCTGATGCGGGAACCCTTCATCGCCCATTTCCATCAGAAGGTCCTGCAACATACCGGGATCGATGCGGATAGACACGCCGGTTACCGGCCTCTCTGGTGTACCAAAGGTCTCGCATTCGAACGGCAGCGGAACGGTCAGCATCAGGTAATTCTTGGGATCGTAGGAAAAGGTTTTGTTGCCCAGATAGCCAATCTTGCTGCCCTGAAACACAATCGTGACGCTGGGGTTATACATCACCGGCTGCCGAGCGTGATAGCTCGAGTAACACATCAGCGTTGCCTGCGGCACGCTAGACTGAAATTTGGGAGACGTCTCGGTCAGCCGCTCGACTTTTTTTGCCAGTTCGGCGCACAGGCTTTCAACATCTTGCATGACTCTTCTCCGAATAAAACAAACTGGCAATGATTCTGCCATAACTCTTATGATTGCTATAGCGGCTTGCAGGATTAGGCAAGTTTTAAACAGGAATATGCATTATAAAAATTCGCCGGGTCCGCCAGAGTCTTTCTCTGAGCAGGTTAAGCACATTTTTCGGATAAATACCTGAAAATGAATCATTAGCAAACTCAGCGAAATGGCTATTCATTTACTAAACTTACTCAATCTGGCAATTAATGCGTGGATTACGCATTCCCCTACAGGAGAAATTTATGTCAACGCAGTCCATCATAAAGCTCAATGACGGCAATCGCATTCCCCAACTCGGCCTCGGCGTCTGGAAAGCCAGCAACGACGAAGCGACCCATGCGGTAGCTACCGCACTTGACGCAGGCTATCGCCACATCGACACCGCCGCCGCGTATAAAAACGAAGTGGGCGTTGGCCGAGCGCTGGCGGAAACCAGTATCCCGCGTGAAGAGATTTTTGTGACCACTAAGCTGTGGAACGATCAGCAACTGTATGCACAGAAAGCCCTCGAGGAGAGCCTCGAGAAACTCAAACTCGACTATATCGATCTGTATCTCATCCACTGGCCGCTGCCGGATCAGGACAACTACGTCGAGTCGTGGAAACAGCTGCTGAAATTAAAGGAACAGGGACTGGCGAAGAGTGTCGGCGTGTGTAACTTCCATATTCCTCACCTACAGCGCCTGATTGATGAAACCGGCACCGCGCCAACCGTGAACCAGATAGAGCTGCACCCTTCACTGCCGCAGCGCCAACTGCACGCATGGAACGCGACGCATCGCATCGCGACCGAGTCCTGGAGCCCACTGGCTCAGGGCGGAGACGGCCTGTTCGAAGAAGCTTTGATTCAGAAATTGGCCAAGAAATATGGCAAGACACCGGCGCAAATCGTAATTCGCTGGCACCTTGATAACGGATTGATTGTTATCCCTAAATCCGTCACGCCAAAGCGTATTCACGAAAACTTCAACGTTTTCGACTTCAAGCTGGAAAAAGAAGAGCTGTCAGAGTTCACTAAGCTGGATACCGGCAAACGTTTAGGGCCAAACCCTGAACATAAACTGAATTTCTGATCTGAATGCGGAAGGGAGCGGTGCCTGCCGCTCCCTTTTTTATTGAATAGCCTGGCGAGTTTATTAATAGCTCGGCGAGGGTTGTATGACCATCTGCCCCATCGAACCGCGATCGGCGAGCTCTAACGTCTGGCTGTAGAAGAAGAACGGGAAATGGTCATAGGACGGCTGATTGAGGTAAACCAGCAGTTCAACCTCGCCATCAACCCACACCGTATCCTTGAATCCAGCGTCTTCTACCAGCGGTGCAGCACCGTTAACCGTCTTGACCATAAATGTCACGCCCTGAACGTGGAATGGCTGCGGCAGGTCCGCGTGCACCGTCCAGCGCTCCCACGTCCCTTGCAACGCCTGAACGTCGGTCCTTGAGGGATCAAACACCGCGCCATTGATGCCCGGCTGGTTATCCCCCAGGCGGAACTCGCGGCTGCGCACAACGTTACCGACGATCAGCTGATCGGCGAGCAGGCGCATAGGCAGATTGTCAGTCACCAGCGGCAGCAGGCCGGTAGGTTTCAAGGTAAGCACGATGGTCGAAACCAGAATGCTTGAAGGCTGGAACAGACCGCGCAGCCTGTCCATAATACCCGCGGCTTCGCCAGCAGACACCGACACCTCGTCGCCCTGCGACATATCAATCAGCACTTCACGGCGTTCACCGGGCGCCAGAGAAAGGCGCTGCACGGAGACCGGCGCAGGCAGGAACCCTTGGTCGGAGGCTATCACGTGGAATGGGCGATTGTCGGTCAGCGTCAGCTCATAGCGACGCGCATTTGAGGCGTTGAGTAAACGCAAACGCACCCAGCCGCGCGAGACCTGCACAAACGGACTCTGCACGCCGTTAACCAGCATGGTATCACCGAAGAAACCGCCGCTGGCGGGGGTGTCGTACTGCGGCACGCCGAAATTATCCAGACGCTTGTCCTGAATAATCACCGGGAAATCGTCCACACCGTAGTGATTAGGCAGCGGCAGACTCTTGCTGACGTCATCTTCCACCAGCCACATCCCTGCCAGCCCGTTATAGACGTGCGCAGCCATGTGCCCTGGCGTATTGGCGTGATACCAGCAGGTTGCGGCAGGCTGACGAATAGGCAGCACCGGTGACCAGTCGCTGCCCGCCGACATCAAACGCGCCGCGCCGCCGGTCAGCGTGCCGGGAACCTGTAGACCACTGATGGTCATAGCCGCCGGCACAGGCAGGCGATTGCTGTAGATAAGCTTAACGTCATCGCCGTTGTAAACCCGCACCGTCGGGCCGAGATACATCCCGTTAAAGCCCCAGACCGGTGCTTTACTGCCGCCCAAAAATGCCCAATGCGACTGCTGAAGCGTCAGGAAAAGAGGTTGTCCGCGGCGGGACTCAATCAGCGGAGGAACAGGTAATACGGGCTGGGCCTCGCTTGCGTTTGCCCTCAGCGGCAAAGACCCGGCGGCAAGCGCCATTCCAGTTGCCTGTATAAAACTGCGACGACTGAGGGACATATCTTCTCCATGAACACAAAATCTAAGCTGCGATATCAGCCCACTGACCTTCAATGGCGGCGGACCCTATAATAATTGCCCGCCGTGAGGCTCTGTAAAAAGCCCTTATCCGGCGGGGAATTAAAAATAACTATTTATTTTTTTATCTTCATCTCGGCTTCGCGCTGCGCAACTTCCGCATCAAGCTCGGCTATTTTATCGGCCATCAATTGACGGCAGTGTTCCGATAATTCGCGCAGGCGTTCTTTACCATACTGCGTAGTGTCAATCGGCGGCAGCATTTCAACAATCACCAAACCGTTATTCCAGCGGTTCAGTTTGATTTTGTTGCTGGTGTTAGACACACAGATTGGGACGATAGGGACACCGGCGGAGATGGCTGCGTGGAAAGCACCGGTTTTGAACGGCATCAGACCGCGCCCACGGCTGCGGGTGCCTTCCGGGAACATCCAGATAGAAACGTTTTTCTTTTTAATTTGCTCGACAACCTGAGAGATAGTGCCGTGCGCTTTGGTGCGGTTATCACGGTCAATCAGTAGGTTACCGGTCAGCCAGTACAGCGGCCCGAAGAACGGGATCCATACCAGGCTTTTTTTACCCACGGTCACGGTGCGAGGCTGAACGGCTTTGGCCGCTGTCACCATGTCGTAGTTATTCTGGTGGTTAGCAATGTAAATACAGTTGCCGTAATGGGCGGCCTCAGGAGGCGTTCGTTTTTCAACCCTCAGGCCAAGGATAGGTGCCAGTTCGCCAAAAAGATGGCCGAAAGTCGCAACATGTTTTGGATTTCTTGGACTGAAAAGGCAATAAATAGAACCGAAAATGCACAACAGAATTGAGAAAACCACGACATAAATAAAGCGAAAAATAAATAACATAACACCCTCTTAAGCATACAACCGGAGTCAAACTCTGTTTGCCCCTGCCGTTCCCTTGCCGCTGGACTATTCTCGGGCCTCAGCTGGCTCTATACAATAGTTATTCTTCACCCGGAGAGGGTTTTTATTAATCCAAATAATAGCGATTGCAACAAACGTAAATTATTTGTACTCAGGAATAAAGATTATCAAGCTCGTGCACAAGTTGATAATTATCGTTTCATTCTTTGTGAAGCTGGGCAATTAAGGGCACCGAAGTGCCCTGATTAAAGCAATATAAGATGCGTTATTCTTCGCTGTCACCGACTGAAGGACGCGCCGGTCCATCGACTTCGACCCTGTCAATACGCTGCAAACCGCGTGGCAGCAGCGTGCCTTTGCGGCCGCGTTCAGCGCGGAACTTCTGCAAATCTTCAGGACGCAGCGTCAGCTTGCGCTTGCCAACGTGCAGCGTGATAGACGTTTGCGGTGCCAGCACCAGTAACCAGGCAAGTTTATCGGCTCCCGATGCGGCATCAGCCGCAGAAATTGAGACAATCTTGTTGCCTTTACCCTTCGACAGCTGGGGTAAATCGGCGACCGGGAACAACAGCATGCGGCCCGCGCTGGTAATCGACAACAGCATGTCGTCGTCACCCACCAGCTCGATAGGCGGCAGCGCACTGGCGTTCTCAGGCAGCGTGATCATCGCCTTGCCCGCACGGTTGCGTGCAACCAAATCGTTAAAGGTACACACGAAACCGTAGCCTGCGTCGGAGGCCATCAGCAGCTTCTGATCGTCAGCGGCCATCAGCACCTGCTGGATAGTCGCGCCCGGCGGCGGCGTCAGCTTACCGGTTAATGGCTCGCCCTGACCACGCGCCGACGGCAGCGTGTTGGTGTCCAACGCATAGCTGCGACCGGTGGAGTCGATGAACACCACCGGTTGATTGCTCTTACCACGTGCGGCGCTGCGGAAGCTGTCGCCCGCCTTGTAACTCAGGCCGGTCGGGTCGATATCATGCCCTTTGGCACTGCGAACCCAGCCCATCTCGGACAGAACAACGGTCACCGGCTCGGACGGAATGAAGTCACTTTCACTCATCGCCTTCGCTTCTTCACGCTCGATAATCGGCGAACGGCGGTCGTCGCCGTAGGCCTCGGCGTCGGCCTGAATTTCTTTGCGGATCAGGGTGCTCAGCTTACGTTCTGAAGCCAGCAGCGCCTGCAGCTGGTCGCGCTCCTTCGCCAGTTCGTCCTGCTCGCCGCGGATCTTCATTTCTTCCAGCTTGGCGAGGTGGCGCAATTTCAGCTCGAGAATCGCCTCGGCCTGCGTTTCGCTCAGCGCAAAACGTTCCATCAACACCGGTTTCGGCTCATCTTCGGAGCGAATGATGTGGATCACTTCGTCGATGTTCAGGAAGGCTATCAACAAACCTTCAAGAATATGCAAACGCTTCAACACCTTATCCAGGCGGAAGTTTAGACGGCGGCGCACGGTGTCACGGCGATACGACAACCACTCGGTCAGGATCTCAACCAGTCCTTTCACCTGCGGACGGTTATCCAGACCGATCATGTTCATGTTGATCCGGTAGCTGCGCTCAAGATCGGTGGTCGCAAACAGGTGGTTCATCACTTGATCGAGATCGATACGGTTAGATCGCGGAACAATAACCAAACGGGTCGGGTTCTCGTGATCCGACTCGTCGCGCAAATCCTCAACCATCGGCAGCTTCTTGGCGCGCATCTGGCTGGCAATCTGCTCCAGCACCTTGGCACCGGAAACCTGATGCGGCAGCGCGGTTATCACTGCTTCGCCGTCCTCTTTTTTCCACAGCGCACGCATACGAACCGAGCCTTTGCCGGATTCGTAAATTTTGCGGATCTCGTTACGCGGCGTAATGATTTCGGCTTCAGTCGGGAAGTCCGGCCCCTGCACGTATTCCAGCAGATCTTCGAGCGTGCTGCCGGGCTTTTCAAGCAAGGCGACAGCAGCGTTGGCAACTTCACGCAGGTTATGCGGCGGAATGTCCGTCGCCATGCCTACTGCAATGCCGGTGGTGCCGTTGAGAAGAATGTTCGGCAGACGCGCAGGCAGCATTTTCGGCTCCTGCATCGTGCCGTCGAAGTTTGGCACCCAGTCAACGGTACCCTGCGCCAGCTCACGCAGCAGAACTTCGGCGTATTTCGACAGACGCGATTCGGTGTAACGCATCGCGGCAAACGACTTAGGGTCATCCGGTGCGCCCCAGTTCCCCTGCCCGTCCACCAGCGGATAGCGATAGGAGAAAGGCTGAGCCATCAATACCATCGCTTCGTAACAGGCGCTGTCGCCGTGCGGATGATACTTACCCAATACGTCACCGACGGTACGGGCAGATTTTTTAAATTTTGCGTTATTGCTGAGACCCAGCTCAGACATAGCATAAATAATACGGCGCTGAACCGGCTTGAGGCCGTCGCCGATGTAAGGGAGTGCCCTGTCCATGATTACGTACATGGAGTAGTTCAGGTAGGCATTCTCGGTAAACGTATGCAGCGCTAAACGCTCTGTACCGTCATGAGTCACTTCACTCATTACTTTTTTATCCTCAGATCCATCGCACTGTCGTGCTGGAAAATGAACGTTCTGGAAAATAAGGAGGCCCGGTTGCAGACACGCACGGGCGCTGTCGCACAGGGCGATGATGTCCGCGATAGTACATCATATGGCGTCTTACTGTCACAGTTGCTGTGTTTTCAGCGAACAGTCACTGCGCGAAAGCGCAGCTAAAAGTCGATAAACCCCTGCCAATTATTGCATTAAGAGCAATAGTATTGTGCTCTGGCGCACATTTTTAAGCGCAACAATCTCAGTTACAATTCCCTCAACAGTTTACTAATGAGGCCTATGCCATGAGCAACATACTGATTATCAATGCCGGAAAAACCTTTGCCCACTCTAAAGGCGCACTGAACATCAGCCTTACCGAGGTTGCCGATTCTTTCCTGCGTGACGCTGGCCACCGCGTTCGCGTAACTCATATCGAACAAGGCTACGACGTCGAAGCCGAAATCGAGAGCTATCTGTGGGCCGACGCTATCATCTATCAGATGCCAGGTTGGTGGATGGGCGCGCCGTGGACGTTGAAAAAATATATCGATGAAGTCTTCACCGAAGGCCATGGTCGTCTGTACGAAAGCGACGGCCGTTCCCGCTCCGACGCTTCGAAAAAATACGGTTCCGGCGGCCTTATCCAAGGCACCGCATACATGCTTTCCGTGACCTGGAATGCGCCACTGGAAGCCTTTGAAGATAAAGACCAGTTCTTCCACGGCGTGGGCGTTGACGGTGTTTATCTGCCGTTCCACAAAGCCAACCAGTTCCTCGGTATGGACACCCTGCCGACCTTTATGTGTAACGACGTTATCAAACAGCCGGACATCGAAGGTTACTTCGCTAACTACCGCGCACACCTTGAACACGTATTTGGTCAAGCGGAAGACGCTGAGTAAATCCTGAGTTTGGCAAATTCTGCGTTTATTGCCACACTCAGAATGCGCCATTCTCGTGAGCCGGGAGTTTGTAAGGCTCACACATTTAAAGGGAAAACGAGGTTTTTATGATAACCGTTATCGCTGAAATCATCATCAAGCCAGGCCGTCGTGATTCAGTGCTGGAAAAAATTACCCAGCTGCTGCCACAGGTTCTGCAAGAAAAAGGCTGCCATCGTTATGAGCCTTTTCTTGACGTTAAAGGGCATATCCCATGGCGTCAGAGTGCGCCCAACTCCATCTTTATGCTGGAAGATTGGGAAAGCCTGGCACATCTGGAAGATCATCAGCAGGCGGCACACATGCACGCACATCGTGAAAATATCAAACACGACGTCGTGGACGTGAAGATCAATATCATCGAGAAAAGCTGATCTATATCTGAGTTTTTCCTGATGAGAACCTAAAAAAAAACCGGAGCTGTAAGGGCTCCGGTTTTTTTATGTCTCTAACTTGTTCCACCCAGTCATGCAGAATTCAGGTGCACCAAGAGACCCATTCCCCGAACAAAGCATGGAAAGATTAGACTGAGAGCTCAGCAGTATCGCCCTTGTCTTGCAGCCAGTTGCGGCGGTCTTCAGAACGTTTCTTGGCCAACAGCATGTCCATCATCCGCAGCGTCTGATCGACATCGTCTTCGTCGATGGTTAACTGCACCAGACGGCGGGTATTGGGATCCAACGTTGTTTCACGCAGCTGAAGGGGGTTCATTTCACCCAACCCTTTGAATCGCTGAACGTTTGGCTTGCCTTTCTTGCGTTTCAGTTGCTCAAGCACGCCGGTTTTCTCTTCTTCATCCAGCGCGTAGAACACCTCTTTACCCAAGTCGATGCGGTAGAGAGGCGGCATGGCAACGTAAACGTGACCACCGCGTACCAGTGAGCGGAAGTGGCGCACGAACAGCGCACACAGCAACGTGGCGATGTGCAGACCGTCGGAGTCCGCATCCGCGAGGATACAAACCTTGCCGTAACGCAGCTGGGTCAAGTCTTCACTGTCAGGATCGATGCCGATCGCCACAGAAATATCGTGAACCTCCTGCGAGGCCAACACCTCATCGGAAGAGACTTCCCAGGTGTTGAGGATCTTGCCCTTAAGCGGCATGATCGCCTGATATTCACGGTCACGTGCCTGCTTGGCGGATCCGCCCGCCGAGTCCCCTTCGACCAGGAACAACTCGGTCATTTTCAGGTCCTGCGAGGTACAGTCGGCCAGTTTGCCCGGCAGCGCAGGACCGCTGGTCAGCTTCTTACGCACGACCTTCTTCGCTGCACGCATACGACGCTGCGCGCTGGAAATCGCCAGTTCGGCAAGCTGCTCGGCGGCCTGCACGTTCTGGTTCAGCCACAGGCTAAAAGCATCTTTTACTACGCCGGAAACGAACGCCGCACACTGACGAGAAGAAAGACGCTCTTTAGTCTGACCGGCAAACTGTGGATCCTGCATCTTGACCGACAGCACATAGGCGCAGCGCTCCCAGATGTCCTCTGCGGAGAGCTTAACGCCGCGAGGCAGAATATTGCGGAATTCGCAGAACTCGCGCATCGCATCAAGCAGACCCTGACGCAGACCATTGACGTGCGTTCCGCCCTGCATGGTCGGGATCAGGTTAACGTAGCTCTCGGTCAGCATCTCGCCGCCCTCAGGCAACCACAGCAGCGCCCAGTCTACCGCTTCGGTATCTCCGGCAAACGCGCCGACGAAAGCCTTTTCAGGCAGCGTGATGAGGCCGTTGACCGACTCCATCAGGTAATCAGTCAGACCGTCTTCATAGCACCAGCGCTGCTCGGTGTTGTTGACCTGATCTTTGAAAATGATTTCAACGCCCGGACAAAGAACCGCCTTGGCCTTCAGCAAATGGCTGAGTCGGCTGACGGAAAAACGCGGACTGTCGAAGAAGCTGGCGTCTGGCCAGAAATGGACGCTGGTCCCCGTGTTACGCTTACCGACGGTGCCGGTAACGCTGAGGTCCTGCACCTTGTCGCCGTTTTCAAACGCCATGGCATAGACTTGCCCGTCGCGGCGCACGGTCACTTCCACACGCGTGGACAGGGCGTTAACTACGGAGATCCCTACGCCATGCAGGCCGCCGGAGAACTGGTAGTTTTTGTTCGAGAATTTACCGCCCGCGTGTAGGCGGCAGAAGATCAGCTCAACCGCAGGAATGCCCTCTTCCTGGTGAATATCCACCGGCATGCCGCGTCCGTCGTCGGTCACTTCAAGCGACTGATCGGCGTGCAGAATGACCTCGATACGACGGGCATGACCGGCCAGCGCCTCATCGACGCTGTTATCGATAACTTCCTGCCCCAGATGGTTGGGCCGAGTCGTATCGGTATACATGCCAGGACGGCGACGCACAGGTTCAAGGCCGCTGAGAACCTCAATAGAATCCGCGTTATAAGTTGATTGGCTCATCGTTTATTAATTCGTGGCTCTGGTTGTGAGTGAACGATACTGTTGCTGGCGAACGAGACTGCGGCAAGCAAAACGCCCGCCGTGAGTAATACTCAATCCGATGCCAACCCCAAGAAATCCACAATCGGTGAGAAATAACGTTCAAACCCGACAAAAGTGTGATTACCCTCGGGTTCTACGGTCTGGCGGCACGCGGTGTAATACGCCACGGCCTGACGGTAGTCGAGGGTTTCATCGCCGGTTTGCTGGAGTAACCAGAGTAAATCGGGTGACTCCAAAGGCTCGATCTGCATCACTTTGAGATCGTAAACATGGCGAGACTCTAACACATATTGCTGGCCGGTGTAGGGGTTCTGATTGACCCCGAGATAGTCGATTAAGAGTTCATAAGGCCGCACTGCGGGATTAACCACCACCGCCGGCAGAGTAAAGCACTGCGACAGCCAGGTAGCGTAATAGCCGCCGAGAGACGAGCCAACGATGCCAATCTTCTCGCCCGATTTTTCCATCACCAGCGTTTCGAGCTGCTCGGCGGCGTCGGCGGGATAAGGCAAAAGCTGCGGGATAATCATTTCGATGCGCGGGTGGTTCTCGGCGAGCCAGGCTTTCATCGCGGTCGCCTTGGCAGACTGAGGAGAACTATTGAACCCGTGCAGATAAAGCAAGGTACTCATTAATAACCTTCCGCGTCGGCGTCGGGGCTAAACTCGCTGGTTTGCAAACGGCAAACCTCAGTCTCGACGCGGCCATCAGGGTGTAGCGTCAGATATCGCCAACCTGGGGCGAGCGTATCCAGCGTAAAATTGGTGCAGTGAGGTTTGAACTGCACGCAGGTCGACGGCGTGGCATACAGGCGCTTGCCGTACCAGTCGAGGTCCAGCTCCTGATGAATATGCCCACAAAGCAGCGTCGACACTTGCGGATACGCTTGCAGCACCGTCGCCAGCGTGTGCGCATTGCGCAGACTGTGCTGATCAAGCCAGGTACAGCCCGACGGCAGCGGATGATGGTGCAGCATAATCAGGGTAAATCTGTCGGGATACTGGTCCAGGCAACGGGTCATCCAGTCGAGCTGATATTCGCTCAGCTCACCGTGCGGCACGCCGAAAACCTGAGTGTCGAGCAGAAGAATTTGCCAATCGTTGCCCAGCAATACCTGTTTGGAAGGGTGGATCCCTGCTTCGGCCAATGCATCCACCATGGCAGGTTGGAAATCATGATTTCCGGGCAACCAGACACAGGGGGCATGAAATCGATTAATGCCCTCTGCAAAGTGGTGATAGGCCTCGACCGATTGATCCTGGGCTAAATCCCCGGTCGCCGCGATAATATCAACCTCACGCTGCTCGGCAGAAATGGCGTCCAGCACGGCGCGATAGCTGCGAAACGTGTTAACGCCCAGCAAAGTCTGGTCTTCACCCGCAAAAAGATGAGTATCTGTAATCTGTAATATCCTGACTTTGGCCCCATCTACCAAAGGCAGCTTAAACAGGCTTTCCAAATTCGATCCTTTGTTATTCAAGTCTGTCTAACAAACCGGAACTGGCATGGCTCCATGCGCCAGACAATAGCGCAACCAATCAGCAAGAAACTGGTTAATTTGATGCTTTTCGTCACGCTGATGCAACTTTTTATTAGGATAATCATAGCGTGCTTTGAAACGAAAGATCTGTTGGCTCGCACACACTTCAGCAACCATGGCATCGTGATAAAGGCGGACGCTCATTGAAGGCAGGCTCCAATAGCTGACGGCGGGGGCGGTCTGCTTGATTTCAACCAGCGAAGTATAGCGTGTCGATTCCAGAATTTTTAACTGGTAGGTCGCGTTAGTTACCTGATAAGTCACCGTCTGTCCCACTTCATCATTTCGAGGCAGCAAACGGCGCAGCTGTGCAAAATTGGTCTCGCACAGTCGCATCATTTCAGGAAAATCGGGAACATAGCGCTTGATCATTATTCAACCCATTCTTTTTTTAAGGATTCATGGTGCAGAGCCAGCCATTGCAGGGCAATCACTGACGCAGCATTGTCTATCGCTCCTTCTTCCACCCAGCGGCAAGCCTGCTCCCGGCTGACCACGTGTACCCGGATGTCTTCATTTTCAGTTTCCAGACCATGAATTCCCTCTGCCGTCGTCGCATCAACTTCGCCGACCATAATAGAAAGGCGCTCACTGGTACCGCCTGGACTTGCCAGATAGCTGAGTACCGGTTTACAGCGTTTAACCACTACGCCAGCTTCTTCCAATGCTTCGCGGCGGGCGACGTCTTCTACCGTTTCGCCCTCTTCTATAATACCTGCGACCATCTCTAGTAACCATGGGGTCTCGCTGGATCCCAGTGCAGGTATACGAATTTGTTCAATCACCACCACTTCATCGCGTATGGGATCATAAGGTAGCAGAACGGCAGCATGGCCACGTTCAAAAACTTCTCGCACCACCTCTCCGCTCATTTCACCATTAAACAGGCGATGGCGAAACCGATAGGCGTTAATGGAGAAAAAACCTTGGTAACGGTTTTCTATCGCAATAATTTCTAAATCATTTCTGCCGAAAACTACTGGCGAATCTTTGAATTTGTCCATTACGATGCTACCCCGTCCACGGTTAAAATTAAATTATCTCCATTTCAGGCATTTTTGATGAAGATGCGGTAATAATAATCAAGATTTTTTGTGTTAGATTTGGATACAAGCGGCTGAGATGGCACATTACGTCATGCAAATTGCCTAAAAATCTCTGCTAGAATCCGCGTCTGTTAGTTTTAATGACAGCATTAAATAATAACATTGCTGCACTACAAGGAATGCAAATGAAGAAACTGCTACCTCTTCTCGTCGCTCTGGGTCTCGGCGGCTTTAGCACGATGGGCCAGGCTGAAAATCTCATGCAGGTATACAGGCAAGCTAAGGAAAGTAACCCGGATTTGCGTGCGGCTGCTGCAACCCGTGATGCCGCATTTGAGAAAATTAATGAAGCACGCAGCCCGTTGCTGCCGCAGTTGGGATTAGGCCTCGATTACGACTATGCCAACGGTTATCGTGATGCAAACGGCGTAAACAGTAAGATCGCCAGTGGCGCATTGCAGTTGACGCAAACTATTTTTGATATGTCTAAATGGCGCTCTCTGACGCTGCAGGAAAAAACGGCCGGTATTGCCGATGTCACCTATCAGACTGCGCAGCAGACTCTTATTCTGAACACCGCTACTGCGTATTTCAACGTTTTGAGTGCGATTGATGCCCTCATTTATACCGAAGCGCAGAAACAGGCGGTTTACCGAGAGCTGGACCAAACCACACAGCGATTCAATGTAGGCCTGGTGGCCATCACCGACGTGCAGAACGCTCGTTCAAGTTATGACACCGTGCTGGCGAACGAAGTCACCGCGCGCAATAACCTGGATAACTACCTTGAGGTCCTGCGCCAATATACCGGTGTTTACTACCCGCAGCTGGCATCGCTAAATATCGCAACCTTTAACACCCAGCGTCCTGAGCCGGTCAACAATCTGCTCAAAGAAGCTGATAACCGCAACCTGAGCCTGCTGTCAGCCCGACTGTCGCAGGATTTGGCGCGTGAAGAAATTCGCTATTACGAAGCAGGCCACTTGCCGACGCTGGATCTTACCGCCTCAACGGGACTGACCAATACTAAATACAACGGCTCAAGAACCGGCCCGGCGTATGGTTATGATGACTCTAACGCCGGTGAAAACAAGGTTGGCCTGAGCCTGACTATTCCTATTTACAGCGGCGGCTCAGTGACTTCGCAGGTTAAACAGGCACAGCTCAGCTTCGTTAACTACAGCGAGCAACTTGAGAGCGCGCACCGCAGCGTCGTGCAGACCGTCCGTTCATCGTTTAACAATATTTCAGCCTCCATCAGCAGTATCAACGCCTATAAGCAGGCGGTGGTATCCGCCCAAAGTTCTCTGGACGCGATGGAAGCAGGCTACAAGGTAGGCACGCGCACTATCGTTGACGTGCTCGACGCGACGACCACGCTGTATAACGCTAAACAGGAGCTCTCGAGCGCCCGTTATACCTATCTTATTAACCAGTTAAACGTGAAGTCAGCTTTGGGTACGCTCAATGAAAACGACCTGTTGGCGCTCAACGGCGTGCTGGGACAGCCGGTGCCAACCAGTCCTGAGCAGGTTGCGCCTGAAACACCGCAGCAAAATGCGGCGGCAGATGGTTTAAACACTAGCACAATGCCAGCCCCTGCACCGATTAAACGCGCCAGCGTGTCAGCGACGCCAAGGGCAGTGAAGGCCAGCGGTAATCCTTTCCAAAACTAGGTAGATGTTTCTGAAAACACGCTAAAGCTTTTCTACAACCGCCTCCAGAGGCGGTTTTCTTTCTCATCCAGCCCATAATCCGCACCAACCCCCCCTTTTCTGGTCAGATTTCACGTCTGAACGTAAAGTCTCGTAACGTTGGCCGTTCCTGCTTTAATAGTAAGCATCTTTACCTTATTCTTATTCTGTTACAAATGTAACTCACTCTGGGTAAGGGCAAATAAAAGCCCGACAATGGGATCTATACAATGAAACGGACACAAAATATTAATCTTGCTACCTTCCGGAAATCCTGGCGTAGCTCGCGAATTACCCCGGCCGCTATAGCTATCAGCGCCGTATTTATGCTCAGCGCCTGTGAAAAAAGTGATGAAAACGTGTCGCTTTATCAGAACGCCGACGACTGTTCAAAGGCAAACCCTTCCAGCAGTGCGCAATGTGCCAAAGCCTTTACCGAAGCCAAAGCCGAAGCGGCTAAAACCGCGCCAAAATACGCCAATCGTGCCGACTGTGTGGCCGAATTTGGTGAGTCTCAATGTACGCAGGCTCCAGCGCAGGCCGGCATGTCTGCCGAGTCTCAGCAAGGTGGCAGCATGTGGATGCCGCTGATGGCAGGCTTTATGATGGGCAGAATGATGGGCGGCGGCGGATATGCACAGCAGCCGTTGTTTACCTCCAAGAACGCAGGCAGCCCGGCTAACGGCAAGTTTGTCGATGCGAGCGGTAAGAGCTATGGTCCGGCAACGACCGGCCGCAGCATGAACGTGCCGCCATCGGCGATGGCACCAAAACCGGCGACCACCAGCACAGTGACCCGCGGGGGCTTCGGCGAGAGCGTGGCGAAACAAACCTCGATGCAGCGCAGTGCGGCCTCGAGTACGCGTACTCCAATGCGCAGTATGGGTGGCTAATAATGAAACGCGTAGCCCTGCAAGAGCGTCCTAACTGGCGCGAAAAAGCCACCGAGTTCGGCTTTAACTTCCACACAATGTACGGCGAGCCGTACTGGTGTGAAGACGCCTACTATCAATTCACGCTGGCGCAGATTGAACAGCTGGAAGATGCTACGGCGGAACTGCACCAAATGTGCCTGAAGGTCGTGGATCGCGTGGTGAACAGCGACGCGCTGATGGCCAGATTCCAGATCCCCAAACACGTCTGGGAGTTTGTCAGGGCCTCGTGGCGCACGCAGCAACCTTCGCTCTATTCACGCATGGACCTGGTGTATGACGGCGTAAATCCACCCAAGCTGCTGGAAAACAACGCCGATACGCCGACCTCGCTCTATGAGGCCGCATTTTTCCAGTGGCTGTGGCTTGAAGATCAAATTGCTGCAGGCGGTTTGCCTCAGCAGGCGGATCAGTACAACAGTCTGCAAGAAAAACTGATCGAGCGATTTTCTGAACTGAAGAATCAGCACGGCTTTTCACTGCTGCATTTTGCCTGCTGTCAAGACACGGAAGAGGATCGCGGCACCGTACAGTATCTGCAGGACTGCGCGCAGGAAGCCGGACTCGCGAACGATTTCCTCTATATAGAAGAGATCGGTTTAGGTGAGCGCGGTCAGTTTACCGATCCGCAGGATCAAATCATCAGCAACCTGTTCAAGCTATACCCGTGGGAATTTATGTTCCGCGAGACTTTTTCCACCAAGCTGGAAGACGCCGGCGTTCGCTGGCTTGAACCGGCCTGGAAGGCGATTATCTCCAACAAAGCGCTGCTGCCACTGCTGTGGGAGATGTTCCCTAACCACCCGAATCTGCTTGAGTCCTACTTTGCCGAAGACGCACACCCGCCGATGGACAGCTATGTCATTAAGCCGCTGTTTTCACGTGAAGGTGCCAACATTCGCATCATTGAGAACGGCAAAGAGATCGCCAGTGCGGAAGGCCCGTACGGCAAGGAAGGCATGATCGTGCAGGAATATTGCCCGATGCCGCGCTTTAACGACAGCTACACGCTAATCGGCAGCTGGCTGGTCAACGGCGAACCTTGCGGCATCGGCCTACGCGAAGATCGGGCATTAATCACCCAGGATCTCTCGCGCTTTTATCCGCATGCGATTATCGGCTAACGGCGCTTAGCCCAGCTGCACCGACAGCATGCTCAGGGAACTCATCACCGTTCCCTGGGTTGGCAGTGTGATTGGCTCCACGCCGTCCCAGGTGCCCAGCAGGTAAAGCAGCGGCAGGTAATGTTCGGGCGTTGGGTTAGACAACGCGGCACCTTCGTGCTGCATAAAGTTAACCAGCGGATGGTCCTTCGCCTCCCCTTTCCAGCCAAGATTATTCACCACGTATTCATCAAAAGCCCTTGCCCACGGGTAGGGTTCGGCGTTTCCTTCCCATTTCACCATACGCAGGTTATGCACCACGTTGCCGCTGGCAACGATCATCACGCCCTCGTCACGCAGTGCAGCAAGCTTTTTACCCAGCTGATAATGATATTCAGCCGGTTTAGTGCCGTCGATGCTGAGCTGGATCATGGGGATATCGGCCTCAGGATACATCTTGATCAGCACGCCCCAGGATCCGTGATCGTAACCCCATTCTTGATCGGCAATCACGTCTAGCGGTGCCAGCAGCGCCTGAACACGTTTTGCCAGCGCGGGAGAGCCCGGTGCTGGATAACGTTTATCAAATAGCGCCTGCGGAAAGCCTCCGAAATCATGAATGGTGCGCGGATTCTCCATCGCCGTCACTGCGGTACCACGGGTGTACCAGTGGGCAGAAACAGCAAGGATCGCCTTCGGACGCGGCAGGTTTTCCCCCAGCGCTTCCCAGGCACGGGTATAGACGTTGTCTTCGAGCACGTTCATCGGGCTACCGTGTCCCAAAAACAGTGCTGGCATGCGTGAGGTAGTCATAAAATGTTCCTTACCGCTCGGATTAAGAGGTAATGGTCACCGCGACGGCGACCATTCGATAGAAAGAGGTTACTCTTTTCCTCTACTCGGATCAGCCGGATAACCGTGATGATGATGTTCAATAAATTTGAATGGTTAAGTTAATGGGCCGGAGTATCTTCTCCAAGTGATGAGAATAGTACTTGCTCCTGAGTGAATTGAATCACCCGATCCTGATTGTCACAGGGGACATCAGCCAGCATATTGCAGCCCGTGCCGATCAGCTTATCCTTAATACCCGTCCACTGCGCAAACAGGCTCAGGAAATTAATCGCACTTCTAGGGTAAGAATTAACTTCCCTTCTTTTACTGTCTGATGAAGTCATAAACATCGGCACGGTATAATTTTGTTTTAATTTATCACCGTGCTGTAATCGCGCGTTATCGGTGTCCGGCCCCTTAAATGCTAGGCCATGGTCAGCGAAATACATCATTGACCAACTCTGACCGCTCTCTTTCGCTAATTCCACTACCCTGGAAAGAAGTTCATCCGTTTCTCTAATACTTTGGATATAGCAGGATATTTCCTTTGATTGGCTGAATTCCTGATATTTCCCTTTCGTCCTGTCACAGGCAAGAGGATGCGAACCCATCAGGTGTAATACAATCATTTTCGCCGGCTTATTTTTTTTCATCACTGAGGCGACACCGCCTAAAAGATCGAAATCCCCCGATCCAACCCCATCAGAGGATTTACCTTTTTGCATAAAATTAAATAAATTAGCTCTTTTGGCGAATGAGGCAACAGAGGTGTCGTGCGGACCGAGACTGCCCTGATTAGAATACCAAAAGGTCGTAAAACCCGCCTTGTTAGCCAGGGTAATAATATTATTATTCAGCTCAACGTAGAGACCTCGCCGCAGTGATAATGAATTCTTCAGCGAAGTCTGCGTTGATGATGCTGCCGAAATATAATGGGTAAATAACACCCCCGGAGCCGAGCTCATAAAAGGCGTATTACCGATCGGAAAACCATAGGCATTCAGGTAGTCGCTGCGTACGCTCTCACCGATGATTATTATGTAATTCTGATAGTTAGTGAGCGTTCTTTCTGGAGCCCAGACGTCTGGGGTGGTCAGGCTCTGCTGCATTAAGGCCGTTTCCTCATCCACTTGGCGGTAATTCTCGAGAACATCAGTGACAAATCTTACAACAGGAATACCTGTGCTAAAAACTTTCACCCTACCCTCGTTGATATAAAGCCTGACCGGCGTCGAAACTAAGGAGATAAAAAGGTAAGTGATAATTATCGGCCTGAAATTTAATTTGTCGACCTTTATGTCGAAAATAAAAATCGTCATAGCGAGAGTCACGAGTGGCAAGCTAAAATAGAACCCAGGAATGGTTTTTATAAGCATAATACCTTCCCTTACATTACTATATTTCACCGAAAGGAGGGTATTAAAATCAACCGGACCAAAAGATAATGCAACTGGGAGATAGAATGAAGAAATAATAAAGATTATGGCGATAAGTAATTTATATAAAAACGATGAAAAACTTGAGACGGTAAGCATGATTAAAAATAGTGTAATAACATGCATAATTTTAAATGGGTAACCAAAGGACAGGCATGAGATCAGGCAAAACAGAAATAAGACACCAAACTTAACTTTTATATTCAATGAGGAATTATTTATCAAAATCAAACCAATTAAGTTAATAAATGAATGATAAAATTCTACTCACTGGTTAACCGGCATCCTACCGTCCTCCCCTTATAAAACCTTAATACCCTGTGATCTTGTTGCTGAAAAATTAAAAAGCCGACATAAACTCTGTCGGCTCTTGTTAATACATGACCTGGTAAATAAAAAGCTTAGCCAGCCTGCTGAGTCAGAGCTTCGCGATAAGCCACCAGATCGTCGATGGTCACCACCGGCATATTATGATTGTTGGCAAACACAATGGCTTCTGGCGCGTGAGCCATGCTGCCGTCGTCATTGGTCAGTTCGCACAGAACGCCGTAAGGGCCGAATCCAGCCAGACTCACGAGATCGATGGTCGCTTCGGTATGGCCACGGCGGGTCAATACACCGCCGTCGCGCGCGCGCAGCGGGAACACGTGCCCTGGACGGTTAAGATCGGAAGGTTTTGCACCCTCGGCAATTGCTGCACGAATAGTGGTCAAGCGGTCTGACGCGGAAACACCGGTCGTCACCCCTTTAGCCGCTTCGATAGTCACGGTAAAACCGGTCTGATAGTGGCTGGAGTTTTGCTCAACCATCATCGGAAGCTCGAGCTGCTTGCGGCGTTGGTCGGTTAAACACAGGCACACGATGCCGCTGCCGTGGCGAATAGTTAGCGCCATTTGCTCAACGGTCATGGTTTCTGCGGCGAAGATCATATCGCCTTCGTTTTCGCGGTTTTCGTCATCCAGCACCATCACACCCTGGCCATTGCGTAGCGCAGCGAGTGCGCGTTCAACGCGTTCTGACGGCGTGCCGAATTCGGAAAGTAAAGTCTGATTCATGGTAAAATAACCTCATTAACTCTATGAAAATAAATGGATTACCAGAATCAGGGCGTCTTGCGGAGTCAGCATAGCCATGCGTATAGCAGGCTATCGCTATAAAATAACGTAGCGGGCATTTAAGCCCGATCAATTCGTTACTCTCTCCCATCCGGACTATAACCGTCGGCCCCGGAATTACACCGGATCTGCTGACCTTATGCCCTCCATCAAAGATGAAGAAACCTAAGCGCTCGCGGGCTTCCACGATGATGAAAGAGTGTTTCATCAATTTGTTCTGTGGTTTACCGCCGGTGGGGACTTGCACCCCGCCCTGAGAATAAGCATGCCAACTATAACGCCAAAAAAAGCTGCGGGCAATGCACCCATCGTGCTATTGGACCGTGGAGATGAACGATTAAAGGTGTCGTGAAAGGTTTATAGAATGGCAATCTGGCATTACACTAAGAGAACGCCACTTTTCTGAAACAGGGTAACGACAATGATCGACACTAAAAAAATTGAACAAATAGCTCGCCAGGTTCATGAAGCCATGCCTAAAGGGATCCGCGAGTTTGGGGAAGATACAGAAAAGAAAGTGCGTCAGGTTCTTCAGGCTCAGTTCAGCCGCATGGACTTGGTTAACCGCGAAGAGTTTGACGTACAGACGCAGGTTCTGCTGCGCACCCGTGAAAAACTGACGCTGCTGGAACAGCGCCTGACCCAGCTTGAAACCCAACTGGCAGCGACTGCCGCCCCAAGCGCAGAGAAGCCGCAGGAATAACCGTCTTCTTGCAATAAAAAGGCCCGCATAAGCAGGCCTTTTTTAATGGTCAGAGCGCGAGAAGCGAGGCTCTCTACTCCTGAGATTTAATCTGATTGATTATCTTGGTAGTTGATAAACCATCTTCAAAATTCAGGACTTTGACTTCACCGCCATTGGCCCACACTTCGTCGCATCCGGCAATCTGATGAGGCTCGTAGTCTCCGCCCTTGACCAACAGGTCGGGTAACACTCCGGCAATCAGGCGACGCGGCGTATCTTCTTCAAAGCCGACCACCCAGTCAACCGCACCTAATCCGGCCAACACGGCCATACGCTGTGCTTGAGCATTGATTGGGCGCGTTTCGCCTTTTAAACGCTTGGTCGAGGCATCGCTGTTTACCGCCACAATCAGGCGATCGCCCAGCTTGCGCGCATTGGCAAGGTAAGAAACGTGGCCCGCGTGCAAAATATCAAAGATGCCGTTGGTCATCACAACCTTCTCGCCGCGCTGACGCGCATGGGCGACGGCAACTTTCAGCTCTTCTTCGGTCATCACGCCAAAACCGGTTTCGGTACGACCATGTACCGCATTTTCAAGCTCAACGGTAGAAACGGTGGAGGTTCCCAACTTACCGACTACCACACCGGCAGCGGCGTTGGCGAGGAAACAGGCTTCCTCAAGGCTGCTGCCCGCGGCCAGCACGGTCGCCAGCACACCAATCACTGTGTCGCCTGCACCGGTTACGTCATACACTTCCTGCGCCTGGGTTGGCAAATGCAGCGGCGCCTTGCCCGGTTGCAGCAACGTCATGCCCTGTTCGGAACGGGTCACCAACAGTGCAGAAAGCTCAAAGTTGGCGATCAACGCCATGCCTTTCTCCACCAGCTGAGCCTCGTCTTTACAGGCGCCGACCACCGCTTCAAATTCGGAGAGGTTTGGCGTCAACAGCGTCGCACCGCGATAACGTTCGAAGTCGGATCCTTTAGGATCGACCAGCACCGGTACACCCGCCTTTTTAGCCAGCGCTATCATAGACTGCACGTCTTGCAAGGCGCCTTTAGCATAGTCAGACAACACCAACGCACCTGTTTCTGGCAAGGCGTTCTGAATTTTGTCCAGAATAGGCTGTAGGTCGATACCCTCGAAACCTTCTTCGAAGTCGAGACGAATCAACTGCTGGTTACGCGAAAGTACGCGCAGCTTGGTAATTGTCGGATGTGTGGGTACGGCCAGGAAATCGCAGCTGACGTTCACTTCGCTCAAACGCTCACTCAACGCCCGGGCGGCATCGTCGGCACCGGTCAGGCCAATCAGGCGAGAACAGGCGCCGAGCGAGGCAATGTTCATCGCCACGTTTGCCGCACCGCCAGGACGCTCTTCAATCGTATTGACTTTAACAACCGGCACCGGCGCTTCCGGCGATATACGGCTGGTTGGGCCATACCAGTAGCGGTCTAGCATTACGTCACCTACGACCAGAACGCCGGCACGGTGAAACTCAGGCAAAGTTACTTTCATCCCACACTCCAAAACAGAGATACCCGCGATTTCCGGGTATAAAACTTAGCAAACAGGCTATCTGAACAAATCGTAGCCAAAATGGTGTTGTTCGTAGCGAAAATCGTTTTGTCACACCAAAAACAATGCGCGCGATAATATCACAAGCGAAAAAGGTTGTTGGTAAAACCGACTCAGCTCAGCCAACGCTGCCAGCTCTCGATCACCTGCTCGCGCTCGGTGACAAACATATCGACCGCAACTTTCCCATTATGTTCCTGTAAAGCCAGATGATGTATTTCATCACGCAGGGTCACATAGGCATGAGTCAGCTGTACCGCCTCCTCATGCGACATAATCTTGTATTTCGCCATCAGCTCGAAAATACGCACGTTATCAGACCAACGGGTCAGGTCAGGCTCAGTGCTGGCGTAGCGCAGAACCAGATACTGAGCGATAAATTCAATGTCGGTAATCCCGCCCGGATCTGCCTTGAGATCGAAAACGTCACCCTTTTTGGTTGCTAAATGAGCGACCATCTTTTCACGCATCTCGCGAACTTCTTTTTTCAACTGCTCGCCATCGCGCGGCTTACAAAGGATCTCGCGACGGATGCCGTTAATCTGCTGGGTCATTTCAGGACTGCCGTACACCACGCGGGCACGGACCAGCGCCTGATGCTCCCAGGTCCAGGCGTTTTCCTGCTGATATTCCCGGAAAGCGGTGAGGGTGCTGACCAGCATGCCCGAGGCGCCAGAAGGACGCAGACGATCGTCGACCTCATACAGAATGCCCGACGCCGTGCGGGTGCTGAAAAGGTGCATGATGCGCTGCGCCAGACGCAGGTAAAACTGCCGTCCGTCGATGCTGCGTGGCCCGTCGGTCACCACATCCATTGGACAATCGTGCAGGAATACCAGGTCCATATCTGAACTGTAGCCCAGCTCCCAGCCGCCCAGCTTGCCGTAGCCAATAACCGCAAAGCCGCGCCCTTCCTGCTGCTGCAGATAGGTCGGCTGGCCATAGCGTGACAGCATATGGTCCCATGCCTGCTGGATAACCGCCGTCAGAATCGCCTCGGCCAGATAGGTCAGATGATCGCTGACCTTCATCACCGGCAGTACACCGGCAATATCTCCGGCGGCAATGCGCAGCTGCTGGGCCTGTTTGAACTGACGCAGCGCTTCGATTTGCTGCTCTTCGTCATCCGCTGGCACGCGCAATAGATACTGGCGCAGTTCATCGGGGTAGGACTCCGGAGCGATAGGCTGATATAGCGTGTTCGGGTCGAGGAGTTCGTCGAGGAGGATCGGGTGTCGTGCAAGCTGATTGGCCACCATCGGGGAGGCGGCACAGAGGCGAATAAGCTGTTTAAGCGCACCGGGATACTCCACCAGCAGCTCGATATAGGTGGTCCGCGTGACGATATTGAGCAGCAGCAGGGTCAGGCGCTGCAACAGGACGTCGGCGTTTTTGTAAGTACACACTTGCGCCAGCATTCTTGGCATCAGCTGGTCGAGCTGGTCACGTCCACGTGGCCCGATGGTACGTTTGTCCACGTCCTGACGGAAATCGCCGATGGTGCGCAGCAGCCTGGTGCGCGCCTGTTCACTAAGAGGTTCGGCCAGCGGCAGCAGGTCGCCGTCATCGAGTTCATCGGTCCACAGGCTGTTGAACTGCTCCTGCTGTGGGTCATCACCGGCGTCTGGCGTGTCGTCGCCAATCAGGTCATCAAAGACCCCGCGCACCGCCAACATATGCTGGGTCGTGTGCTGATGCAGCTCGTCCCAGGTATTGAAATTCATGCCCCATGCGAGGCGCGCCCGGTTGAGATCATCACCCGGCAGGGTCTGCGTTTGTTCATCGGCAATAGCCTGTAGCAAGTTCTCAAGACGACGTAAAAACAGATAACTTTCATTGAGTTGACGGACCTGCGACTCGGGCAGCAGGTGCAGCGCCGCGACCGCCTGCAGGGTCGGCAGCAGCGCCCTCTGCTGAAGCGAGGGCTCACGGCCACCGCGTATCAGCTGGAACACCTGCACGATAAACTCAATCTCGCGGATACCGCCCGCGCCGAGCTTGATATTGTCTTTCAGCCCGCGACGGCGAACCTCACGGGCGATCATGCCTTTCATATTACGCAGTGACTGGATCACGCTGAAATCGATGTAGCGCCGAAACACGAACGGCTTCAGCATCTTGCGAATTTCCTGACTGCTGGCGTCTTCAGCGTCGCCCATCAGCTTGGCCTTGACCATCGCATAACGTTCCCAGTCTCGGCCCTGCTCCTGATAGTAATCTTCGAGCGCCGAGAAGCTCATTACCAGCGGACCGCTGTCACCAAAAGGGCGAAGGCGCATGTCAACGCGATAGACGAAGCCGTCAATAGTCGGCTGATCTAACGCTTTAATCAGACGTTGACCCAAACGGATAAAAAATTGGGCGTTTTCGAGCTGACGACGTCCGCCCTGTGTCTGCCCGTTTTCCGGATAAGAGAAAATCAGGTCGATATCAGAGGAAAAATTAAGTTCACCCCCACCGAGTTTGCCCATACCTAAAATCAGCAGTTTCTGCGGCTCACCCGCCGCGTTTACCGGCGTGCCCCACTCGCGGCAACAGGTCTCGTAGAGCCAGTCGCGGGCGGCGACGATCAGCGTCTCGGCCAATACGCTCAGCTGCTGTAGCGTTTGCTCGCAGCTGCTAGTTTGCATCGCCTGCGACCAGCTGATACGCAGCATTTTAGCCTTGCGAAACTGGCGCAGCGCCTTCATCAGCCCCGCTTCGTCCTGTACCTTAGCCAGCTCGTCGGCAAGCTCCTGTGCATAATATTGCCACTCATCCACGCGCGGCGGGCTGGCGGAAATCTCCTGCCACCACTGCGGATGCACAATAAAGTTCTCACTCATAAAGTCACTGCTGGCAAGCACGCGTAGCGCACCTTCGGTGAGCGGAGGCAGGTCGTTTAATTGCTGTTGTTCTTGGCTTTGTTTAAAACGCAGGTGCAGCTTTTCGGCCTGAGCCGCGAGCAGCGGGGTGAGAGGCAACATTCTTGGGTTCCTTTCATAGTCGGCCTGACGTGGCGTCAGGCCGGGCTTAGGATTAGCGGGGTTGTCCGTTTAACCAAAACGCAGTCTGCATCACCGCGTGCTGACGAGCCGAGTCTTCCCAGGCGTGCTGTTGCTGCACGATAGCCTGCTGAAGTTCAGTCCAGACATTAATATAAGCCATTGATTCCTCTAGAGGATAAGCTCCGCTCAGAAGGTGGAAGGCGATCACCTGGCGCTTCAGGCGCGCGAGCTGGTCGCGGAATCCCTCTTCGGTCAGCGACTGGGCGAAAGCCTCTTTCAAGTCTGCCGCAGTGCGGCCAAGCATGATATCGGCGAATCGCTTGAAGGAGCCGTCGAGCTTCTTCTGCGACTTATCGTCGACGAATGGCTTCCAGGCCTGGTTTGCCAACCATGAAGTGAGTGCTAACTTACATTGCAGATAGTCTGCACTGAGGCAGGTTTCCTGCGCGTCCAGCCCTTTCTTCTCGAGCTTTTCCGCCAATGCAGTCAGCGCAGCGCGCAGCTCGGTAGAGGCTTTGCGTGGAATGAGTCCGCCGTAAATCACCAGCGTCTGGCGCACGGCCTCAACGCCTTGCAAAACGCTGATACGCGCGGTTTTGTCGCCACGCACCCACAGCTCTTCGTGATACTGCCAGTGGCTTAACGCCAGCTCAAGCATGCCGCTAAGAGCTTGTTCTACGGTCGCTTTAGGGGCCGCGTGGAAAACAGGCAGCGCACGCGCTTCTCGCACCACGTTGCCCTGTGCCAGATGATAACCGCGTGCCGCCTTACTCAGGCCGCCGAGACGCAGTCCACCGTTTTTACCCAGCAGTGCCGCCAGCGCCAGTAAATCACCGGTATTGCCCTTTTTGATCTCGAGTTCGATTTCAGAAAGCGACTCTGACTGCTCACCCGCCGTCACGTGACCTTGGTCGAGGCCAAGCTCAATCTCGCTTTGCTGGTAAGTGATCACCCACTTCTCACGCACAAAATCAGTACGGAACAGTGGCTTCAGCTCGGCCTGTAGCGCGGTGACGTCGAAACCCTCTGGCCAGATATCAGCCGGGAACAGGCTCAGGTCCAGCTCAGGCTTCTTGATACTGACATTGTATTCAGGACGCTGGTGCAGCCCCGCCACCACTTTTCCGGCGGTCTTGATAGTCATCTCGTAGCTGTCGTCAAAACCGCGAATACGCAGCCCCATATCCAGCTTACGCAGGCGGTTATCCGCCGTTTCATAATAAATATTGGTGAGCTTCTGTGGCGCAGAGTGCTCACAGGTAAACGCAGCCAACTGCTCAGGAAGCTCGGCAATTGCCGCAGGAGTGGCAATAAATTTTAATTCTATTTCTAAGGTCATAAGTCTTTGCACCGCTTCTTCGCTGATAAAGCATTTTAGTTTAAAAAAGTTTAGGCAATTCTATCATACACGCCCGCCGGGAGCCGCATCTCGTGGGATTGTAAGATAGTTCTCATTTAGGTTTATGCATTGCGTCGTCACACTGTTGCCCTTACTATCGTTCATCACAAATTTTATCGACAGATGGGGCACTGATTCACAGGCCCGCCAACTACGAAGAATGACGAATAATGAATAAATTACGCCTTTTTGGTTTCGCTTTGCTCACTTTAGGCATCACTTGGGGCGCTCACGCCGATGAGAAGCGCTACATTTCCGACGATTTGATTACCTATATTCACAGCGGCCCAGGCAATCAGTTTCGCATTGTCGGTGCGCTGAATTCTGGTGATGAAGTCACCTTAAAGAGCGTCAACTCTGCCACCAACTATGGCCAAATCGTTGACGCTAAAGGCCGCGATGCCTGGATCCCACTCGACCAGTTGAGTACATCGCCAAGTCTGCGCACCCAGGTACCCGACCTTCAGCAGCAGGTGAAAACCCTGACTGACAAGCTGAGCAATATTGATAATAGCTGGAACCAGCGCACCGCCGAGATGCAGCAAAAAGTTGCCTCGAGCGATGGCATTATCAACGGTCTGAAGAAAGAAAATCAGGATCTGAAAAACCAGCTGATCGTGGCGCAGAAGAAAGTCAGCGCGGTGAACGTCCAGCTGGATGACAAGCAGAGAACCATTATTCTTCAATGGTTTATGTACGGCGGTGGCGTGGCAGGCATTGGCCTGATCCTCGGTCTGCTGTTGCCTCACCTGGTTCCACGTCGCAAGAAGAAAGATCGCTGGATGAGCTGAGTTTCTTAACTCCGCACTATAAAGCTGATTTCAGAAAAGGCACTTCACGTGCCTTTTCGTGTTGCTGCCAGTCAACCATTTCACGCCAAATCCAGCATTGTTGACAGACTGATAGGCAGAAATCGCGTTAACAAATTTGCTACAATAAGGGCTTAATCCCTTTTTGGTTTGTTTATCTTCATCAGGAGTTATCTCGTGGAAATCTATCTGGTCGGCGGTGCCGTCCGCGACAGTCTGTTAAATCTCGCCGTTAGTGAGCACGATTGGGTCGTGGTCGGTTCCACGCCCGAGGCAATGCTCGAACTTGGCTATCAACAGGTTGGCAAAGATTTTCCGGTATTCCTCCATCCGGTCAGCCGCGACGAATATGCCCTTGCCCGCACCGAACGCAAGTCTGGCGCTGGGTATAACGGCTTTACCTGCTATGCCTCGCCGGACGTCACGCTCGAGCAGGACCTGATGCGCCGTGATTTAACCATCAATGCCATCGCACGCAGCGCCGAAGGTGAGCTGGTCGACCCCTATCATGGGCAGGCCGACATTGAAGCGCGCGTGCTGCGCCACGTTTCCGATGCCTTCGGAGAAGACCCCTTACGCGTTCTGCGTTTGGCGCGCTTTGCCGCTCGCTTTGCTCATCTGGGCTTTACTATCGCGCCAGAAACTCAGTGTTTGATTACAGAAATGGCCGCCAGCGGTGAACTTGAGGCTCTGACCCCGGAAAGAGTTTGGAAAGAAACCGAGAAGGCGCTGCAAACCCAGGATCCTCAGGTTTATTTCCAGGTGTTACGTGATTGCAACGCCCTCAAAGTTCTGTTCCCGGAAATCGATGCGCTATTTGGTGTGCCAGCGCCCGCCAAATGGCATCCAGAAATAGACACCGGCATACACACCCTGATGACGTTAAAGCTGGCCGCAGAACTCAGCCCAGCTGTCGATATCCGCTTCTCGGCGCTATGCCACGATCTGGGTAAAGGCTTAACGCCAAAAGAACATTGGCCAAGCCATCACGGCCATGGTCCAGCGGGCGTGAAACTGGTCGAAGGACTGTGCCAGCGGCTGCGCGTGCCGACCGCTATTCGCGATTTGGCGGTGCTGGTCGCGGAATTCCACGATCTCATCCATACCGTTGAAAGACTGCGTCCCGAGACGTTGCTCAAGTTGTTCGATACCATAGACGTCTGGCGTAAACCTCAGCGCCTCGAACAGATGATACTGACCAGTGAGGCCGATGCCCGTGGCAGAACTGGCTTTGAGCGTAATCCCTATCCGCAGGGCGATTATGTGCGCGCCGCGTTTGCCGCTGCTAACAGCGTATCGATCAAAGAGGTTGTGGAGTCAGGTTTGCAGGGTATGGCCATTCGTGAAGAACTCAGCAAACGTCGCGTTGCCGCGATTGCTGAATGGCGGGAGCATCAGGAAATCCTGGCCCGCTAAATATCGACTTATCGTCATCAGAAAACAAAAAACCCGCCGAGGCGGGTTTTTTAATGCTTTCTCACTCTATCAGGTCAGGAATACCCAATAGACCAGCGCCGCGACCACGAAACGATAAATGGCGAACGGCACAAACGAAATACGTTTGATCAATGCCAGGAAGGTTTTAATCGCAATCAGCGCCACGATAAACGCGGTAACGAAGCCGACGGCAAACATCGGTAAGTCAGACCAGCTCAGAATCGAGTGATTCTTATAGAGATCGAGCGCGCTGGCGCCCAACATCATCGGAACCGCAAGCAGGAAGGAATATTCAGAGGCGGCATAGCGGCTCACGCCCATCAGCAGCCCACCGCCGATAGTTGCGCCTGAACGTGAGAATCCCGGCCACAGCGCAAGACACTGGAAACAACCAATCAGGAATGCCTGAAGGTAAGTAATATCATCAACGCCGACCGCTTTCGGGAATTTCGGCTTTACCCATTCAGCGATGAGAATATAGATACCCCCGACCACCAGCGCATACATGACATATTTAGGCTCGAAAAGCGCCTTAATATCATGGCTAAACACCAGGCCAATTACGACTGCCGGAAGCATACCCAGAATAATATGCAGCAGGGTAAGATGACCCTTACCTATTCCTTCATGCTCGACCTTCTTACCAAAATGAATGCCAATCAGCCCAAACAGACGACGCCAGAACATCACGACAACGGCAAGAATAGACCCTAGCTGGATGATAACTTCAAAAACTTTAGATTTATCATCGGTGTAACCCATCAGGTTACCGGCGATAATCAAATGTCCGGTTGACGATACAGGTAAGAATTCAGTCAAGCCCTCGACGATACCTAAAATCAGCGCAATTAATAGCTGATGGCCTTCAGTTACCATAATATTCCCTGCCCCAGAGAGAGATTCATTTAAAACGCAAAATGCGTAGCGCTTAAGACAAAATTAAGAATTTGCCTAGTTTTACCCTAAATACAACATCTGAACGTGGTCATTAGTAATGCTTTATTATGCCAGCAGTTTTTCAACTTATACTTTTAAAAGGATAATTTAAACGAAAATTTATTTACTGCGCGTTCCACGCTCAATAACCACGCCGACATTCGCCGCATGAGCAATGGCGCCAGGCTTACTTAATTTAATTTTGACCCACGGGGTATTGAAGCGCGTCATCAGCAGGCTTGCGACCTCTTCGGCCACTCTCTCGACCAGTGCAAAGCTGTGGGAAGTGACATGTTGGATAACCACGTCGCTGACGTCTGCATAGCTTAGACAGTCATTCACGTCATCGCTCTTGGCGGACTTTCGGTTGTCCCAGGCAAGTTCGATATCGAACACCAGCTTCTGCTGAATGGTTTGTTCCCAGTCAAAAGCGCCGATTGTGGTGATTACATTAAGTTGTTCTATAAATACGATATCCATCACGCGTTTCTCCGTTTTAGGCCTTGCCGGAGTTGCCCGATCAATTCCAAAATGCAGTGAGAGAGCTTACTTACCTGCGGCTTGAAGGATGATGGGTATACCACTTCCAGCGGAAAATGCGTATTATCCATGGATGTTGTGATTAAAACGACCCCTAATAGACGGAATTGCTTTTATGAGTGCAACCGCGCTTGGAATGATTATTTTCGCCTACCTTTGCGGCTCGATTTCCAGTGCTATTCTGGTCTGCCGCCTGGCGAGATTACCCGATCCCCGAACCCAAGGCTCCGGCAATCCGGGCGCTACTAACGTCCTGAGAGTGGGGGGTAAAGCAGCGGCAGCCACCGTGCTGGTCTTCGACATTTTGAAGGGCATGTTGCCGGTGTGGGTGGCCTATAAGCTCAACGTGACCCCGATGTATCTTGGCCTAACGGCAATCGCGGCCTGCGTTGGTCATATTTATCCCGTCTTTTTCCGCTTCAAGGGCGGTAAAGGTGTGGCGACCGCGTTAGGCGCCATTGCCCCCATCGGCTGGGACCTGACCGGACTGATGACCGGCACCTGGCTGTTAACGGTGCTGCTGAGCGGCTACTCCTCGCTCGGCGCGATTATCAGTGCGCTGATTGCCCCTTTTTATGTCTGGTGGTTCAAACCACAGTTTACCTTCCCCGTCGCCATGCTTTCGTGCCTGATACTGCTTCGCCATCATGACAATATTCAACGTCTGTGGCGCGGTCAGGAAACCAAAATCTGGACGCGGCTGAAAGAGAAGAAAGCGGCCAGAAAAGCCGCCGAAGAAGCGAAAAGTAACAAATAGCCAACATAAAAAAACGACCTCAAGGGTCGTTTTTTAGTTTCCGGCGCGTCATACAAAGCTTGCGTTAGACATTGAGAGACAAGTCGCCAGACGCCGGCCCCTATTTCGAAGCAAGTCAGCAATACCCTGGTCACTCGTCTTACACAGGCGCGAGTTCATCCAGAGGCCATCGAGGGCGTACAGAAATACTCAAATCTGTATTCGCGCTGGTTTTTAACCGCACCATGCCCGCATAGGCAATCATCGCGCCGTTATCGGTACAGAATTCAGGGCGCGCATAAAACACTTCTCCACCGCGTTTTTCCATGACCTCAGCCAGTTTGCTGCGCAGCGTGCGGTTTGCACTTACGCCACCCGCCATCACCAGACGCTTGAAGCCGGTCTGCTCTAACGCTCTTTTACACTTGATAGCCAGGGTATCGACCACCGCATCTTCGAAGGCGCGGGCGATATCGGCGTGAGTCTGGGCATCGTTTTCATTACCGCGAATCGTGTTGGCAGCAAAGGTTTTCAGCCCCGAGAAGCTGAAATCGAGCCCTGGGCGATCGGTCATCGGACGCGGGAACGTGAAGCGTCCGGCCACGCCCTGCTGGGCCATTTTCGACAGCAATGGACCACCGGGGTAATCCAGACCCAGCAGTTTTGCTGTTTTATCAAAGGCCTCACCCGCTGCGTCGTCAATTGACTCACCGAGCAGAGTGTATTCGCCAATGCCGGTAACGCTAATGAGCTGGGTGTGACCACCAGAAACCAGCAGCGCCACAAAGGGGAATTCAGGCGGGTTATCTTCGAGCATAGGGGCTAAAAGATGCCCTTCCATATGGTGAACGGGGATAGCGGGAACGTTCCAGGCAAACGCCAGAGAGCGCCCGATAGTGGCACCGACCAGCAGCGCGCCAACCAGTCCCGGACCGGCCGTATAGGCCACACCGTCGATATCGGCAGCGCTAAGGTTAGCCTCTTTCAGCGCTTCCTTGATCAGGGGTAACGTCTTGCGCACGTGGTCGCGTGAGGCCAATTCTGGCACCACACCACCGTAGTCAGCGTGCAGTTTTACCTGACTATACAGTTGATTAGCCAATAACCCGTTTTCGGTGTCGTAAATTGCAATGCCGGTTTCATCGCAGGACGTTTCAATACCCAGTACTCGCATCACTCTTTCCATCATGTTTTCGCGCTATCTCGCGGCGCGTAGTCTAGCACATAACCCGCCGACGGTATTACATCGTCGACGTCAGAACGCGCGTTTTATGCGCACAATCGCCAGCTTTTTGCACAAATCAATGATTAATGTCGAGCAATTCAAATTGATTGGTATATAATCGGCGGCCGACGCAAAAGCGAGCGCACAGTCCATCGATAAATGGATTGTAATGCGCCTGTTTCAATTTGCCATTGGGCTTTACAAGGCTAGGCAAGTTGGAGTAAAATTCCGCACCATTTTGAAATGAGCTGGCACAACGCTAGCGAACAAACCGATTTTATCGAGGTGAGAGGCACATGCCTGTAATTAAAGTACGTGAAAACGAGCCGTTCGACGTAGCTCTGCGTCGCTTCAAGCGTTCCTGCGAAAAAGCAGGTGTTTTGGCTGAAGTTCGTCGTCGTGAATTCTATGAAAAACCGACTACCGAACGTAAACGCGCTAAAGCATCTGCAGTAAAACGCCACGCCAAGAAACTGGCTCGCGAAAACGCACGTCGCACTCGTCTGTATTAATTCTTCGGGGGCAACCCCACCCGCGTGATACTGTTTTTTAAAACGCGCAGACCGAGTAGTTGCATACGAAGGCCGTGCTTTCCGAAAGGAATGCGCGGCTTGTTCTCGTTTATAGGCTACACCCAATAAATTTCGTGATGCGGCAAGCGCAGCAGCGCGACTGATTAAAGGGTAAGTGAGTAAGGGGCTTATGGCTGGGAGAATTCCGCGCGTTTTTATCAATGACTTGCTGGCTCGTACCGATATTGTCGATCTCATCGATGCTCGGGTAAAGCTCAAGAAACAAGGCAAGAATTATCACGCGTGCTGCCCATTTCACCATGAGAAAACACCCTCATTCACCGTAAACGGCGATAAGCAGTTTTATCATTGTTTCGGCTGTGGAGCACACGGCAACGCCGTCGACTTCCTGATGAACTACGACAGACTCGAGTTTGTTGAGTGCATCGAGGAACTGGCGACCATGCAAGGTCTGGAAGTGCCGTATGAAGTTGGCACCGGCCCGACTCCGATGGAACGTCATCAGCGTCAAAGTCTTTACCAGTTGATGGAGCCGCTCAGCGCCTTCTATCAGCAGTCACTTAAGCAGCCTGCCGGGGCACCTGCCCGCGACTATCTGGCTCAACGCGGTTTAAGCGATGAGGTTATCAATCATTTTGCCATCGGTTTCGCCCCTGCGGGTTGGGACAACGCGCTAAAGCGCTTTGGTAAAACGGCCGACGACAGAAGCTCTCTGACCGACGCTGGCATGTTGATTACCAACGAACAAGGACGCAGTTATGACCGGTTTCGCGAACGTGTCATGTTTCCTATCCGCGATAAGCGCGGCCGGGTCATTGCGTTTGGTGGACGAGTGCTGGGTGACGCATTACCCAAATACCTCAACTCACCGGAAACCGAGATTTTCCATAAAGGCCGCCAGTTGTATGGCCTTTATGAAGCACAGTTGAATCACCCTACTCCTGCCCGACTTCTGGTGGTTGAGGGGTATATGGACGTCGTCGCGCTGGCGCAGTTTGGCATCGATTATGCCGTTGCGTCGCTGGGCACCTCCACCACGGCAGAACACATTCAACTGTTGTTCCGCGCAACCGACACGGTGATTTGCTGTTACGACGGCGACCGTGCGGGGCGTGAAGCAGCATGGCGTGCGCTGGAAACGGCCCTGCCCTATTTGCAGGATGGCCGTCAGCTGCGCTTTATGTTTTTACCCGACGGCGAAGACCCGGATACGCTGGTGCGTAAAGAGGGCAAGCAGGCGTTCGAACAACGTATGGAAGAGGCGCATTCGATTTCGACCTTCCTGTTCGACACGTTAATGCCGCAGGTCGACCTGAGCAGTCCTGAAGGGCGCACCAAGCTGAGCATGCTCGCGCTGCCGCTGATAAGTCAGGTGCCAGGCGAGACGCTGCGGCTGTACTTGCGGCAGCAGTTGGGGAACAAACTCGGGATTTTAGATGATAGCCAGCTGGAAAAACTGATGCCGAAACCGGCGGAGAGTGCAAATAGCTACCAGGCGCCCCAGCTAAAACGCACAACCATGCGTATACTGATAGGGTTACTGGTACAAAATCCACAACTGGCTACACTTATACCCTCGTTGCAAGGTTTAGAGCAATCAAAACTTCCAGGTCTTGATTTGCTGAAAGAACTGGCCGACATCTGCAACGCACAGCCAGGCCTGAAAACAGGCCAGTTGCTGGAGATGTACCGCGATAATAAATTCGGCCCACAGCTTGAAATCCTGGCAATGTGGGACGATATAGCAGATAGGGACATTGCAGAAAAAACATTCCTGGACGCGTTGGACCATTTGTTCGATTCAGCACTGGTACAAAGGCTAGAAACATTGATTGCCCGCTCACGAACTGTAGGCTTGAGTGCCGAAGAGCGGGAAGAAGTCAGAGCCATTACCGAAGCGCGCAGAAAGCGTTAAAACGCTTAATAACAGAATTTACGCAAAGTAGTGAAGCCAAAACTTCAGATACTCAGCGTCACGCAAAGCCATTGAAGTTACAGCAAGGCGGTAAGCTGAATTAATCGCCAGTTACGTACACTAAGTAATTGACTGGTGTGAATGAACGTAGCCAACAGCGCTGTAGCTTCATGGACAAAGCGTTAAAGAACTCACGGCTTAAGTGCCGATATATAGCGGGATGCTACCCCGCAAAATGCCGCCATAGTGGGCCGCGGCGAAATCAAATACGCCCCAAATGTTATAGTTGGCGGTTTCGCCGACCGACACCAACCCAATACTCTGAAGTGTGGATACCGTCTTATGGAGCAAAACCCGCAGTCACAGCTTAAGCTACTTGTCACCCGTGGTAAGGAGCAAGGCTATTTGACCTTTGCTGAGGTCAATGACCATCTGCCGGAAGATATCGTCGACTCCGACCAGATCGAAGACATCATCCAGATGATCAACGACATGGGTATACAGGTACTTGAAGAAGCGCCTGATGCCGATGACTTGATGCTGGCCGAAAATAGACCTGATACCGACGAAGATGCAGCAGAAGCAGCAGCGCAGGTGCTCTCAAGCGTAGAATCTGAAATCGGCCGTACCACCGACCCTGTGCGTATGTACATGCGCGAGATGGGTACCGTAGAACTTCTGACCCGTGAAGGCGAAATCGATATCGCTAAACGTATCGAAGACGGTATCAACCAGGTTCAGTGTTCGGTTGCTGAATACCCTGAAGCTATCACCTATTTGTTAGAGCAATATGACCGTGTTGAAGCGGGCGAAGCACGCCTGTCCGATCTGATCACCGGTTTCGTTGACCCTAACGCAGAAGAAGAAGTTGCACCGACCGCGACGCACGTTGGTTCTGAACTTTCTAATGAAGAATTAGACGACTCGGACGACGATGAAGACGAAGACGACGATGCTGAAGACGACAACAGCATCGACCCTGAACTGGCGCGCCAGAAGTTCACCGAACTGCGTGAACAACATGAAGCGACCCGCCAGGTTATCAAGAAAAACGGCCGCAGCCACAAGAGCTCTGCTGAAGAGATCCTGAAGCTGTCCGAAGTCTTCAAACAGTTCCGTCTGGTGCCAAAACAGTTCGACTTCCTGGTAAACAGCATGCGTTCCATGATGGATCGCGTCCGTGCTCAGGAACGTTTGATCATGAAGCTGTGCGTTGAACAGTGCAAAATGCCGAAGAAAAACTTCGTCAACCTGTTTGCCGGCAACGAAACCAACCAAACCTGGTTCGATGCTGCACTAGCAATGGCTAAGCCATGGTCTGAAAAACTGAAAGAAGTGACCGAAGACGTTCAGCGTGGGCTGCAAAAGCTGCGTCAGATCGAAGAAGAAACCGGTCTGACCATCGAGCAGGTCAAAGACATTAACCGTCGCATGTCGATCGGTGAAGCTAAAGCGCGTCGCGCCAAGAAAGAGATGGTTGAAGCGAACTTGCGTCTGGTTATTTCTATCGCCAAGAAATACACCAACCGCGGTCTGCAGTTCCTCGACCTGATTCAGGAAGGTAACATCGGCCTGATGAAAGCCGTTGATAAGTTTGAATATCGCCGTGGTTATAAGTTCTCGACTTATGCGACCTGGTGGATTCGTCAGGCTATCACCCGCTCCATCGCCGACCAGGCACGTACCATCCGTATCCCGGTGCATATGATTGAGACGATTAACAAGCTCAACCGTATTTCCCGTCAGATGCTGCAAGAGATGGGCCGTGAGCCAACGCCTGAAGAGCTGGCCGAACGTATGCTGATGCCGGAAGACAAGATCCGCAAAGTGCTGAAAATCGCCAAAGAGCCTATTTCCATGGAAACGCCAATCGGCGACGATGAAGATTCGCATCTGGGTGACTTCATTGAGGATACCACCCTCGAGCTGCCGCTGGATTCTGCAACCTCCGAGAGCCTGCGTTCTGCAACGCACGACGTGCTTGCAGGCCTGACCGCGCGTGAAGCGAAAGTTCTGCGTATGCGTTTCGGTATCGATATGAACACTGACCACACGCTGGAAGAAGTGGGCAAACAGTTCGACGTTACCCGTGAGCGTATTCGTCAGATCGAAGCCAAAGCGTTGCGTAAGCTGCGTCACCCGAGCCGCTCTGAAGTACTTCGTAGCTTCCTCGACGATTAATCAATAATCGTTAGTTGAAAGCAAAAGCCCCGTCTGGATAATCCGACGGGGCTTTTTTATTGCCTACAAATGCTTGCAGGAGACGTAGAGCGCTATTTTATGGTATCGGACAACTGTTGGTAGCTTTGAACGAGTTCGTCCAGCGTCGCGCGATTGAGGCCGCTTGGGTTGGGTAACACCCAGACTTCAGTATCGCCCAACGTTATTTCCTGACGCCCCCACGCGACCTTGCGGATGCCAAATGCGCTGCTGAATGCCTGCTTGCCGAGCACTGCCAGCGCCCTCGGCTGGTACTCCATCATCTTGGCTTTTAACGCCTCACCGCCGTCGCGCAGTTCATTGCGCGCCAACTCGGTAGCCTCTACGGTCGGCCTTTCAACCAGCATCGTGATACCGCAACCGGTATCCAGCAGATGCTGCTCCTCTTCCGGTTTCAACAAACGTTCTGTAAATCCCGCCTGGTGAATCACTTTCCAGAAACGGTTATTTGAATTGGCAAAGTGATAGCCGTGATGGGCGGTAGACAGACCCGGGTTGATACCACAGAAAACGACGCGCAGATTATGGTCGATAATGTCGGTGATCATGCTTGCTCCTTCAGCCTATTTTAATCTTGCTATCCTAAAAACTCGCAGCAATAACAACAAGCTAAAAGTTGCACATAAAACAAGCATACAGTCGGATGAAGTGTAGACCTGGAGTAGTTAACTACCGTATAATCCTGCACCGCGGCCCCTTAGCTCAGTTGGTTAGAGCACGCGACTCATAATCGCTTGGTCACTGGTTCAAGTCCAGTAGGGGCCACCAAATTTAGCTGTTAAATCAGCACATTAAGCCACTTCGCGAGGAGTGGCTTTTTTGTTTTTGGGAAAACTGGGGCGACAAAATGGCAACAGAAAAAATTTAGTCAGCATAAAGTCAGCAAATGCACTTTTTGACTAAAATAAAACCACCTTCTAAAGGAGCCCTATCACTGATTACAATTCCTTCAAGCACAGTGAGGAATATAAAATGTCCGATAAAAATACCCGCCCCAAAGTAACGAAACAGCAAATCTACCGCTCCGTAGCTAGCTCAACGGCTATCGAAACTGGCGCAGCAGTGCAGACAATTGAGCAGAATCTTAAACAGTATCAGGCTCAAGCCAAGGCGGTTGGTTTAGCTCATTAATTGGGCGAGATGTCATCAACAGGCTGCAACATTGGCGTATAGTTACCTGAGACTCCTGCCTGAATAGCCTTGAAGCAGTCATCACCCCTAAGATAACTTAATAGATTCATTGGATTTGCATACCCCCTGTAACCTCCGGAAAGACGCCCTTCCCCACAACCTTCACCCGCGTATTCTCAATCTCCCAGCGCGCGCTCTTATCAAAGCGTACGCCATTGAGGGTGATGCCAATCGGATGGGCAGCGTCATAACCGCGCATGACGAGATTGCCCGTGCCGCCACTGACATGGGTCAGGGTAATGCTTTGATACTCTGGAATTAAATCTCCTTTGGCTTCAGGGTCGTAGCGGGTATCGAAATTGATCGGCCAGCGGTTGTTGCGCAGGATAACGTCCTGGAAAGCGACGTTTTTCACCAATCCTCCCCGGCTGGTATCGCTTTTGATTCGCAGGCCTGAAGTGGTGCCATCCAGCGTTAGTCCTCTGACTAAAACGTCGCTTACGCCGCTCGAGGTTTCACTGCCGATAGACATACCGTGTCCGGCGTAGAAATGGTTATCAATGAGAGAAATAAAATGGCTTCCCCCGCTGCTGCCCCCCTTGATGGCCACGTTATCGTCGCCGGTGCTGATGGTGGTGTGAGCAATGGTGACATCGGTTGCGGCACCGGGGTCGATGCCGTCGGTATTACGCGCCGTGGCGGGGGTATCGATTGTGACGCCCCATACGGTGATCCCTTCGACATGGTTCATCGCTAAATGGAAGTTGGGGGAATTTACCAATCGGATACGATAGAAAATAAGATTTTTAGCCTGCTCGAGCTGAATAAGTCGTGGAACGTTTTGCTGACTATGCTCTTTCTGCGCCCGTCGCGCGAGCTGCCACCACGACTCACGGCTGCCGGTCATTGGCTGCCCGCCTTGCCCGTCAATCACACCGTCGCCGACAATGCCGCCGCCGTCGTTTCCGTTAAATGTAATAAATGGTCGACAGCCGTTTCCAGGCGTTCCTAATGTTCCACAGGTTCCTTGCCCGCGATCGTAATCATGAGGATCGGTTGAGGCAGCAAGCACGGCGCGCTTATCTATCCAAAGGTATACGCCAGAGCGCATCAGCAAAGGCCCACTGAGGAAACGCCCTGCGGTCAATCGTACTGCCTCACCGGAAGGACAATGCGCGATTGCAGCCTGGATCCTCTGCCGATCGCTGCCCTCATCTTTAAGCGGTAGCAGTGTCGCACAGATTTTTTTCGGAAACTCAGGCTCTAAAACGAATCGCCTGTCGGCCGCACACACGTTGGCTATCAATAAAATGCCCAAAAGGATAAAGAAAATCGGGGGCAAAATTGTAGGATTAAAAGCCAGTTTCATAGCCTGTCGCGCCTTAAAAGAGTGATATCTCAGCATGCTGGAAAAAATCACAACCGGATTTAAACAAATTATAAGTAACGAGGTACAATCTCGCGGGATAAGATAAAAAGGCTGATAATCAATCTCAGACGAAAGAGGTACGGACATGCTTGGAAAGTGGCTTTTCATCATCGCAGCATCCGCAGCACTCCTGATCTTCATTAACTGGGCGAAGATCTGGCCGTCCATCGAGCCACTACTTAGATAAAACTCCACGGGAGACGACAACATGAAAGAAGGACCACTGAACGAGAAAGAGCTGGAATGGCTTGAAGAGGTATTAGTCAAGTACGGCAATGACGATTCAGTTCTGGATGTTGCCGAGCTGGACGGCTTTCTGACTGCGATTCTTTCAGGCCCGCGCATGATTGAGCCGAGCGAATGGCTGGTCGCGCTGTGGGGCGGTGCTGAAAACATTCCTAAATGGGCGTCAGAGCGCGAGCTTAATCGCTTTATGGACCTGACCTTCCAGCACATGAATGATATTTCCGACAGATTGATTGATTATCCCGATCAGTTTGAGCCGCTTTTCGGCGTGCATACTATTGATGACGAAGACTATACCGTCGCCGAAGAGTGGTGCCACGGCTATATGCGCGGTGTCGATCTGGATGACTGGTCTGCGCTACCTGAATCGCTTACGGCTTCTCTCGACACCATCGCTCTACATGGTCGCGATGAAAACGAAGCGCGACTGGAAGCAATGTCGGATGAAGACGTTGAAGAAAATATCGAGAACATCATTCCTGCCGCGCTTGCTCTGCACGATTATTGGCTGAGCCAGCAGTCGGACGATCCTGCTCCGGCAGCAACGCCGAGCGTTGCTGCGCCAAAAATTGGCCGTAACGACCCTTGCACCTGCGGAAGCGGTAAAAAGTACAAAAACTGCTGCCTGCACTAACAGTAGAAGCCACCGTGCCAAACGGTGGCTTTACTTTCTTGCCCTTTCCGAAGCGCATTACGTCCGCCATTTGCTTGTAAGTATCCCGGCTTTAGTTCCACACACTTTTTGAGATTTCCGGTTTCTCAGCCATCAGCTGGGATACTTACAAACTCACGATACAATTAAGAAACAGATGAAGAAACCAAAATTTAGGCAATAAAAAACCCGCTTTCGCGGGTTTAACGAGGGTGCAATGGTTGATTAATCGCTGCCGAACAGGTCACGGGTGTAGACCTTGTCCGCCACGTCGTTCAGTTCTTCAACCAGACGGTTAGCGATAATCACATCACATTCCTGCTTCAGCTCTGCCAGATCATGGGTCACTGGGGAGTTAAAGAAATAGCTTTCTTCGAGAACAGGTTCGTAAACCATGACCTCAATGCCCTTCGCCTTGATACGCTTCATGATGCCCTGAATCGCAGACGCACGGAAGTTATCCGAACCTGCTTTCATAACCAAACGATAGATACCAACACGTTTAGGGTTACGTTTAACGATGCTATCAGCGATGAAGTCCTTACGCGTGCGGTTAGCATCAACAATCGCATTAATGATGTTATTTGGCACGTTTTCATAGTTCGCCAACAGTTGCTTAGTGTCTTTAGGCAGACAGTAGCCACCATAGCCGAACGAAGGATTATTGTAGTGCGAACCAATGCGCGGATCGAGGCCGATACCTTCGATGATTTCACGGCTGTTAAGGCCGTGGTGCTCGGCGTAGCTGTCCAGCTCGTTAAAGTAGGCAATACGCAACGCAAGATAGGTGTTAGCGAAAAGCTTGATGGCCTCAGCTTCGGTATCATCGGTAAACAGAACCGCGATGTTTTCCTTGATAGCTCCTTCAACCAGCAGATCGGCAAACTGGCGAGCCTTTTCACTTTTGCTGCCCACTACAATGCGTGAAGGATGCAGGTTGTCGTAAAGCGCACGCCCTTCACGCAGGAACTCTGGCGAGAAGATAATGTTGTCGACGCCCAGCTTTTCTTTCAGGCTGCGGGTGAATCCGACCGGGATGGTCGATTTGATAACGATCGTAGCCCGAGGATTGATTGCCAGGACATCGCTAATCACCAGCTCAACGCTTCTGGTGTTGAAGTAGTTAGATACCGGATCGTAGTCAGTAGGCGTTGCCACAATAACAAAATCAGCGTTTTCATAAGCCTGATGCTTGTCGGTGGTTGCAGTAAAGTTGAGATCCTTCGTCGCGAGAAACTCTTCAGTTTCCTTATCAACGATTGGAGAAATCTTGTTGTTCAACTTGTCCACTTTGCTCTGATCGATATCCAGAGCAACGACTTCATGATTCTGCGCCAGCAGAATACCGTTTGAGAGCCCGACATAGCCGGTGCCGGCGATGGTTATTTTCATAAAACTCGCACCTAAATAATTAAGAATATTTTTTTCTAGCGACAGATTTAATCACACCTCTGACCTGCGTGGACAGTATCGCGATTGATAAAAAGTAGATCGCGCCGCCAAACAGAGAGAATGAGATCAGCCTTGGGAAAGTAGAAATAAAATCGATGCCAATGTGAGCAATGGTAAACTTCATTGCAACGACCATAACGATCGTAGCGCCAACCACTGGTGCAATTTTGACGATTAAATCTTTAAAGTTTGAGTTAATCAGCTTTAACAGGCAGTACATAACAGGGAAAGCATTTAAAACGTTGGCGACAAAATAGAGCAATGCAAACGTGATAATGTCGAAATGAACGCCAATCAAAAATGCGCCAACCTGCAAAATCGTACCAATAATCCCCAACTTCATCAGAATATCGGTTCGTCCTTTTGCCATAAACACGGAACCGGTCGTACTCAACACTGACTGTATGATTGCCGTCGGAGCAAGGCACTTCAGTATATCGCCAACCAGTGACCACTGCTGACCAAACACCATAAGAACAAAAGGTTTGCTGAGCAGGGCAAGGCCGCTCATTAGCGGCGCTGTGATTAGCAGAATAACGAAAACACAGTTCAGATAAGTTTTAGATATATCGGCATTATTATCCTGGCTCCGACTCAATACAGGATAAAGAGAACGCGAGGCTATAAACGTTAGACTCTGCAGAGGGAACAGCATTATTCTGTAGGCAAGACTATAGTTGCCAAGAATAAACACTGACATGAATTTCCCGATAATGAAGCTGTCAGCGTTGCGCGAGAAATAGTTTACAAAGTTAAAAAAGGAAAGATTAGCACTAAAGCCAAAAATGCTCTTAAGCTCATCTAGCTTTATAAATTCCCTTAAGAAAGGTCTCCAAGAGGATGCTAGCCAGAACTGTATTGCCGACATCAGATTAAGAGTAATCGCCTGAAAAACAAGGCTATATACGCCATACCCAAGGTTTGCCAGAACCACAGCAACAATAACCGATACCATTGAAGAGCTTATTTCTATCCCTGAGATTTTCTTAAACTTTGAATCACGTTCCAATAGAGCGAGGTGCGCTGCGGCACAGCTTGAAAGAGGGAAGGTTATGCTTAAAAGCATCAGCACTGGGATAAGTTTAGGCTGATGATAAATCTCGGCTATAACAGGTGAGGCCAAAACGACGATAACTGCAAGCGCCAACCCCATGAAGGTATTTAGCCAGAATACCGTGTTAATCAAAGAATTCGTCAGTTCCTTGCGCTGAATAATAGCAGCAGAGGTTCCAAGGTCGCGAAGCAGAATAGCCATATTTAAGACTACCAAAGCCATCGCCATTAGGCCGTACTCAGCGGGCGGGATTAGCTTCGCCAGATAGACAATATTGACTAGCTGAATACCTATCTTGAAAAATTGAGAGAACGAATTCCATTTTGCATTAGCAAGTAAGCTCATCTCTCGATACCACCCAGGGCTCTAAAGAACGGATACTGCCAGCCATTGGCTGACAGCATTGCGTACATCGAACTGAGAAAAAGCCTGCCACTGATAGGTGGGAGCCTCATGCAAAAAGCTCCCTCAGCGTTTTTCCGACTTTGTCTTTCTCGGAAAGCAACGGAGACTCAATCGGCCACTCTACTCCAACATCAGAATCAGACCACAGCAAGCAGCCTTCATTCTCAGGATTATAGTAGTCAGTACATTTGTACTCAAAATCCGCGACGTCAGACAGAACCACAAATCCATGTGCAAGACCCGGTGGCACCCAGAATTGAGTCTTGTTTTCTTCGGATAACACTACCCCTTCCCACTGACCAAATGTAGGTGAATCAGGGCGGATATCCACTGCGACGTCAAACACTTCACCACGAACAACGCGGACAAGTTTGCCCTGCGGATTTTTAGTCTGGAAATGCAAGCCTCTCAGTACTCCTTTGCTGGAGCGTGAGTGATTATCCTGAACAAAATTCAGGTCAATATTAAGCATTTCTTGATAACGTTTCTGTTCAAAAGTTTCCAGGAAGAAGCCACGCGCATCACCAAACACTTTGGGCTGAATAATTTTAACATCAGCAATTTTAGTATTGATAATCTGCATTATTTATCCCCTTTCAACCAATTGTTGCAAATACTGACCATATCCCGTCTTGGATAAAACCTTAGCCTGAGCTGCAACCTGATCCTTGTTTAACCAGCCATTTCGGAAACCGATTTCTTCAAGACAGGCCACTTTAAAGCCCTGACGTTTCTCAATAGTGTGAATGAACTGCGACGCCTCAAGCAGACTATCGTGTGTACCTGTATCCAACCAGGCAAATCCACGCCCTAATAGTTCGACGTTCAATTTACCTTTGTTGAGGTACATTTCATTCAGCGTGGTGATTTCGAGTTCACCACGGGGAGAAGGTTTTACCTGTTTTGCCATCTCAACAACGGCGTTGTCATAGAAATAGAGGCCAGTCACTGCCCAGTTAGACTTAGGATTGGCGGGCTTTTCCTCAAGAGAGATAGCCCGATTGTTTTCATCAAATTCAACCACGCCAAAACGCTCTGGGTCCATCACCTGGTAACCAAAGACTGTAGCACCCTGATTATTTTGAACTGCACTCTCTAATTTACGGCCGAAGCTTTCGCCGAAGTAAATATTATCACCTAAAACTAACGCGCAGCTGTCACCATCAATGAACTTTTCACCAATGATAAACGCTTGGGCGAGGCCATCTGGGCTTGGTTGAACCTCATAGCTGAGGTTGATACCAAATTGGCTACCGTCGCCGAGTAAACGCTGGAACGCAGGCATATCGTCTGGCGTAGAGATAATCAGGATATCCCTGATACCGGCCAGCATTAGCACAGATATTGGATAATAAACCATCGGTTTATCGTAAATAGGAAGCAACTGCTTGGAGATACCACGGGTAATAGGATACAAACGTGTGCCAGATCCACCGGCTAAAACAATACCTTTCATTTTCAATATCTACTCAACAACGTTATTCAGAAAGACCCAGACGTTCACCTGCATATGAACCGTCTTTTACTCGTGACCACCAAGCCTCATTGGCAAGATACCATTCAACCGTTTTGCGAATACCGCTTTCGAAGGTTTCTTCTGGTGTCCATCCCAACTCTCTTTCAATCTTGCTTGCATCAATGGCATAACGCAGATCGTGCCCAGGACGGTCAGTCACGTAGGTAATCAAATCAGCATAGTCAGCAACGCCCTGAGGTTTTGCTGGAACCAGCTCATTAAGCAATGAACAAATGGTTTTGACTACATCAATGTTCTTACGTTCATTGTGTCCGCCAATATTATAAGTCTCACCAACCTTGCCTTCTGTGACTACCTTGTAGAGTGCACGCGCATGGTCTTCGACGTAGAGCCAGTCGCGAATCTGCGTACCCTGGCCATAAACAGGTAAAGATTTGCCTTCAAGCGCGTTAAGGATGATGAGAGGGATTAGCTTCTCGGGGAAATGATACGGACCATAGTTATTTGAGCAATTGGTCACAATGACTGGCAGTTTATAGGTGCGATGCCATGCGCGAACAAGGTGGTCACTCGATGCTTTAGAAGCAGAATATGGGCTGCTAGGGGCATAAGGGGTGGTTTCTGTGAAAAAGTCGTCTGTCCCTTCAAGATCACCATAAACTTCATCCGTAGAGATATGATGGAAACGAAACGCCGATTTTTTCTCAGCGGATAGTCCATTCCAATAACGGCGAGTGGCTTCGAGTAAGGTGTAAGTTCCTACAATATTTGTCTCGATGAATGCCGCCGGGCCGTCAATAGAGCGATCCACATGGCTTTCTGCCGCGAGATGCATTACAGCGTCTGGGGCATATTGCTCAAAGAGATTATCAAGTGCCTGCTGGTCACAAATATTAACTTTTTCAAAGCTGTAATGGGCACTATCTTTTACAGATGTAAGAGAGTCAAGGTTACCTGCATAGGTCAAAGCATCCAGGACAATAATCTGATCAGAGGTATTATTAATTATATATCGAGCCACCGCTGAACCGATAAATCCAGCACCACCTGTGACGAAAATTTTCATACGAAACCTTATTAAAGAATTAACAAAAAACTACCATCTAAATTTATATTTCTCGCTTCGTGGGTGACATTTACGTATAGCAAGTCTTAATATCAATCTTGCAGAATAAAAGTCGCCTCTAATAATTCTTGCAACTGCAAGATAAAAAATATGAGAATAAGTGGTAATTGGCGCCCTGCGTGAATAATGTATTTTCGTCAGTATCTGATCTGAAAGACGTTCTGTCTCACGCCATTTTGATGGCTTACTTTCTATACGTGAAAGTGAGTGATTAAGCACTCCTCTGACGGTTATTGAAACAGTTTCACCCATGGAATTTAAAATATTTATTCGTCTAAACAGACTAAAGTCAACGCCATATAATGAGAAGCGCTCATCAAAGGGTTTCATATTATGCTTATGAAACTTATCAAGTAAGCTAGATGATAATTTCAGCCCAGAACCAACAGATAATACGTTGGCACCATTTTCAAGATCCCCATATGTGGTCTTAACATGACCATTGACTAAGGGATAGAATGATTCAATATCAGCCGTATCACGAATAATAGGCAGTATTAAATCAGCATCACAAACAGCGAGATTAAAGAAATCCACAGGTACTTCAGTATCATCATCGAACAAATAAAACTCATCGTAGCCTTTCAAGGAAAGTATATCGTTGTACATGACACTTAGAGGCCGATTGTTGACATCCTGTTCAAAATGAACTTTTACAAATTTTCCCTCTAAAGATTTTCTAGTGTCATTATTAAGCTCGATGCTATTAGGCCCATTATTGAATATATAAATCTCACCCTGATAGTTGGATTTTAATAACGAATTAATTGTTTTGGCATCTTTAACTTGTTTATTATAAAGTACGATCAACAACAAACTTCTCATACCTTCTCCGACCTTATAAAATCAACGACTAACGAGGTCTTTAAACTTTGCAAAATCCGAATCATTCATCCTCTCATCAACCTTCCTGCAAAAAAACGTATCGCTTGCACGGATGGATTCTATATCACTTATATTTAAGAGCTTAGGGAATTGAGGACCTGTTTTCCAATCTATATAACGAAGACAGTCATTTATCTTACTTGTATCATGATAAAGACTAAGATTATCTTTTGTTTTCAGTAAACTATGGAAAAAGACTTCATCCGCACACAGGGAGTAGTCAAAGGCTTTCAAATAGTAAGGGTTATTATCGAGTTCACTAATTAACCAGCTAGTTGTTTCATATGTCAAAGAAAACCAGTTTGTCCCTTTGTAAAGTTTAGGAATGTAACCATCCTTCATTAATTTAACGAAGCTTTTATTTTTAAAAAAAATTGGCTTTATAAATTTATAGCTCTTTTTGATGACCTTAGAGATAAAGTCATTTTTCCTTGAAAAAAATATTGCTGGGTAAGCATAAATACAGCGTTCATAAGGATCAATAAAATTATTTCTTTCATCTTGATAATGAATAAAATTAGCACCGTTCCCCTCAGTAAGAATAGCATTTATTTTTTCATTACTAACTGCAGGAACATCTTCACCTGATATAAAAAAGCAGTATTGAAATTCGTATCTCAATGCTTCACGAAGTAATTGAAGAGTTGCATAGATCTGGCTAACGCCTCCCCATGTAACATCGACTCTATTACTAGTGAAGAAAACATTGTCTTTATTTAATTCTTTTATATCATTAATATTACTTTTTTTATCATAATGAATGATTATTATATTTTCATCAAATGATGATAAATACTCAACGCACCATGATAATGCTCTTGATGGCCGATGCGCACATATCAAAAAAGCTTTTTTCATAGAAAACTCCAGATTAAACTACCTGCCAATAAGAACAAGCCATTGATCAATTATTTTTCTGGAAGAGTAAGTCTGAGCGTTATTAAGTGCATTTTTACTGTATTGGATTCTTAAATCATCATCAGCAATTAGCTCAGAGAGCCTTTTAGAAAAAGCATTATCATCTTCGTAAGAGATAACGTAACCGTCATTCTCAATAATTTCTTCTGGTCCTGTTTTACATTTTAGTGCTATTGCAGGGATGCCGAAATTCTTACACTCAATTAGAACCATCGGAAGTCCTTCATATCTTGAAGTCATACAAAGAATTGCAGCACTTGAATAAGCAAGACTCATATCATTGCATGCACCAATAAGTTTTACACTTTCCTGCAATTTCTTAGAAGTGATGTGCTCTTTTAATGCTAAATGCTCTTCACCTGTACCGATAATATGAAGCTCCCAATCGTCTCTATGAGACTGAGACCAGATATCAATTAACCTTAAAAAATTCTTTTGATAGGCTAATCGGCCTACACCAATAACTATTTTCTTCTTACGTTTCAGGTCACCCTCGTTGAAAGAAATATTTTCATAAGGAGAAATATTCCTCACAACATTTACATTTTTAACTTTATATTTTTCAGTCAAAAATCTCTTATCATATTCTGTTAATACACAGACCTCGTCAGCAAGTGAGTAGCTCCAACACTTCAACGTTCTCAAAGGATTTTTAAATGATTCTATTGAAACATGATCACAAGAAATTATTTTTACATTTCTGGAGAAAACTTTAAGAATGGGTAAGCTCTGAAAAGAGAGCTTACCCATAGAAATTATAATTAAGGCATCAAAATTGTATTTATTTATATAGCGGCTTATACGGAAAATTTTAAGCATTCGATTATTACAATCGTCTTTCCAATATGTCACGCTACTATGCATTGGAAAATAAGGTTTACCATCTACGAGACTAAAAATACAAACTTCATTTCCACGTTCTATAAGCCCACTAGATAAAATAGACGCCACTCTCTCAGTACCACCACTGTGGGTAATATTATCGATCAATACGCCTATTTTTTTATTTTCTTTCATTATAATAACTCAACAATATCCTATGAGTTTAGTTACATACCTTATCTGAACTTTTGATAGAGTTGCTATCAATATAAGGAAGGTTGTTACTATCGAAATTTATATCGGCCCAAATATATTTGCTTTGCCACAGATATTTAAAATGTTCGGAGGTATTCCATACATCTCCTACATACACAAACTTTTTACTTGATTGGCATTGGAAAACGAATGCTGGCTGAGAACCAAAGGTCGTCGCTATATCATTACTGTTTGAACTTTTAGGGAACACCCCCACTGTTTTCCAATCACCCATAATGTCCTTTGACGTTGCCACTGTAGCCGTATTGTTCCTATATCCAGTAATTCCAGATGAAATCAGGAAGTATTTTCCATCATGTTTAAACAGAACCGGAGCTTCGTGACGTTCACCAACTAAAACGCGAACGAACTGATCTGTTGGTTTTGTGAAAGTAGGATCCAGTTTCACAATTTGTACGGCATATCCTTCTTCTGCAGAATAAACGAGATAAGCATTATTATTTTCTGTATAAACATTTAAATCGTGAATTTCCTGACCGTTAGGCATAAAATCTTTATAGAATTTATCGGATAACTTAGCCCATTTCTGGTCAACAGAAGTTGAATAAACTGACTTTTCTGCTTGATGCCCTTGACCTACCTGATACATCCCTAAAAATTTATATGGCCCATCAATTCTATCGGCTATTGCCACACCTGCTAAACCTATACCACGGGTGAACTTCCTATTGGGTTGAAGATGGAACCAAAGTAAATATTTATTAGTTTCCTTGTTATATATAGCCTTAGGTCTTTCTAACTCAAAGTTTCTTTTATCATTGGAAAGATCTAAAACGTTTCCTAATGAGGTCCAGTTTTTCAAATCTTTTGACCTATAAAGCGTAATTTTTTGATTGTTACCTAAATTTTTAGTTCTCCAATCAGTATTATCGACACGATACTCACCAAATAGGTAGTAGTAACCATCTTGCTGAATAATATTTCCACTATGAGAATTTAATAATGCTTCAGAACTACTTGGCACTTTAAGCTGATCAGAGTAAGCACATGAGCTTAGAAACAATACTGCAAATGAAAGCTTTATAATTGACATTCTCATCATTTAGGCCTCTAAGATTTAAAAATGACTATTGAACCTTATCCTTAATCGTCCTTGTCGTTTTCTTCCTATCGTAATGATATATATAACCAAGAACATTTTTAGGAATTAATCTAGTGAAAACACGAACCATAAGATTAGTATAAAGACTTATTCCTGAATCAATTCCTAACTCTTTTTTAAGTTGAAATATCTTAAATTCACTTTTTATATAATTAAAGCCTCTACGTTTAAGAACCATTCCATTTGCTACACGTACTTTAAGAAGAGGAGATTTTAAATTCACAACATTAAAGCCTCTGGCTATCATTCTCAACCAAAGATTGTAATCTTCCATGTATAGATGATGCTGATAACCACCGCAATCAAGAACATCTTGCTTCTTGAAAACGACACTCATGTGATTAAAAGGGTTCTTTATCTTTGCATAATCCCGGATGCTCATTTGATCAATAGGAAGAAGTTTCTCTCTTTTCTCTTCAGAGCCAAATTCAACTACAGAGCTTCCTAATAAAGATATATCCTTGTTTTCTTTCAAATATTTAATTTGTTTTGAAAACCTATCCTCATAACAAATATCATCCGTATCCATTCTAGCAACGTAGTCATGCTGACAATATTGCAACCCCTTATTCAGAGCATCACCTAACCCTACATTAACCTCGATGTCTACAATTTTGATATTTAGTATATCTATATATTTTTCTACTACATGCTTAAGTTCATCATTAATAAAACCATCGTAGACCAATATTACTTCATCAGCCTTTAAATTTTGTATAGATAAGCTCTCGAGGCATTCATCTAAATACTCAGGCATTTCTTTATTATATAAAGACATTAGAACTGAAAATTTCATAATAGATCGCTTACCCAGTTAGGAATATAGAACTTTAGCGTTCCTCAATGTAAGGATAATTTTGAACATCGTAGGTCTAGTTATTAGGCTATAGAACGTAGATTTAATGAAGAATTCCTTACCAAAGCCATAATTGAAAAAATGGCACTTCAAAGATTTCTTTTCGCTACTCGAAAGTTCGTGTTTATAACAGAAAAGATTATAGGCATCTAATACCCGATCTTTTTTACCATCACTTATTCTCCCATATTCATGGGATATATCTTGATAGTAGTTAAATACATTTAGGCGATAAGCATGTTTCCTCTCTCTGCGTAAAATCCTAAACCAACATTCTAGATCTTGCCATGCAGGCATGCTCTCATCAAAAAGATATTTCTTTAAGATTTCTGACTTCATGAATACTTGATTTCCGACAAAATTAAAGAAAATCAAATCGTTTGCAGATGGTGTATTGCCAGCAAATTTATTTATATTCGCTTTCCTTTCTTTTTGACCATCGATCCATATACTATCAGTGTATAACATAGAGTATTTATTAAGAAGACTACTATTTTTCAAGAAGGTTTCAACCCTATCCTTAGTAAAGTAATCATCATCATCACAACCCGTTATATACTCTCCTTGTGCTGCTTTTATTGCCATATTCCTAGAGTAGCACGCCCCTTTTCTCTCATCATTTAGAATATAAGAAAAGCGGTGGTCAGCATGGCTCATCTCTTCCAGGTAATCTTTTGTATTATCAGATGAAAAATCATCGACTACAATTACCTCAATATCTTTTATAGTTTGTGAAAGAATCGATGATACACAGCGTTTTAGAAGCTCAAGCCTATTACATGTGGTGATATATACTGTAACTAATGGCATTATTTTTATTCTCCATTTATTTAGACGCCAACTTATCTTTAACCCAGTCCCCATCTTCATCTATTTGCTTAAGTAATAATTTAAAATCATCATCTGTGCGTGTGACTGCGATTAATGATGGGGTATAAAGACCTTTCCACATTTCCCCTAACTCTAATGGTCGTCTTTGAAGATAGATGTTTTGGAAAAAGAAATTAAATATAAAAATAAGGCCAAACACCATGTTAAATATTGTAACGCCTTTCCTTTTATTTCTTATTGCTATAAAAAAATTGAGTAATAATAGAAATGATCCTACTGCAATTAAATACCGACTAAATGCATTAGCCGAAATTGCTGTAAGAGATGCCATAACAAGATATACATTTACAAAATTGATATATCTTTTTATTTTCTCATCTTCATCAGCTGGAGAACGGTAAAAGTAGCAAATAAAGAAGAGTGCCCCTATAAGTATATAGCGCCATATAAGAACGATAATAGCATTGCCTTTTGTGTCAACATCAGCGTTACCTTGATAATCAATATAGCCGGCTTTGACATATTGGCCAACAAATCCAAGCCATCCTGAATTAATTACAAACAACAACAAATATGAACTCGTCACAAACCCTATAATAAAGAGTAATGGTGTAAATTTCTTATTAAACTTTATAAAGTTTGAAGAAATAAATGCCATTACAACAACTGCCATTGAAAAATGGAACAAGACTGCTAACAAACAATATATAACAGCCTGTTTTTTATTTTCTTTGAAATAGTAAACACTTATCCCTTTAGTAACTAATGCTATAGCAATGTAGAAACGAAGACCTAGCGCACCAGTAATAATATTAATAAATATAAACGCTACTAAATAAAAAAATCTCTTATCTTCACCTTTATAAACGACATCGATAAGATCATTGATAGTTGATAGGAATAAATAAGTTACAGCTGCTGCCTGTAAAGCAGGGAAGAAATAAAATGGTATGTCATTCTTTTTAAGGAATAAAGAGATAACATACATTAAGATATCCACATGTCCTTCAAGGACCGATGTGTAACTACTATTATTATTGTATGCAAGATAAGTATCAATGTATCGACGGTATAAATCTTGATACGGAGGAATAAAGCATACGATAGTGAAGACAGATAGAGACAATCCCCACAACATTATTGTGGAGTTTTTTCTTTTTATATTTGCGAAAATAAATACAAATGCAATTATTGGATTTATTACTGCTAATATAAACCCGAGTAGGCCGGATTTACTAAGCTTCAACATATCATAACCTTGATAGTAAGAATGACCTTAAACAATTCTCTTTTTCAATTTTCTTTGAAGATTAATACGCGCCATCTCGCTTAAAGACTACACCGACTGTTTTGAATAGAATGGCGATATCATTCCACATAGACCAGTTTTTAACGTACCAGGCATCGAAATAGACACGAGTTTCATAGTCTACGTCACTACGTCCGCTCACCTGCCACAACCCGGTCATTCCAGGCTTGCTCAACAAGTAATAGTCGACCTGATCGCGATAACGCTCGAGCTCAGCGTGAATGATAGGACGTGGGCCTACCAGGCTCATCTCACCTTTTAACACGTTAAACAGCTGAGGGAGTTCATCCAAACTGGTACGACGCAGCAGTCCACCGATTTTAGTGACACGAGGATCGTTCTTGAGCTTAAAGGTTTCTTCCCATTCCGCACGTGCTTCAGGATCGGTTTCCAGCAGCTCAGCCAACAGTTCTTTCGAGTTGATTGCCATCGAACGGAACTTAAGGCATTTGAACGGCACCCCACCCTTGCCAATACGCTCATGCCCGTAAATAGCCGGACCGCCGTCTTTCTTCACCTTGCGGCTAATATAAAACAGAGCCGGGGACAGCAAGATGATAATCGCCAGAGAAAAGATGATATCGAAGGTACGTTTGCTAATACGCGATGACCACTTGGCCAAATTCTGATGCACACGGAAAATCATGACTTCATGACTAAAGATAAACGACATATCTGTGCTGTCTAACGGCATTCCCCTCAGTGTTGGAATCACCGAAACGTAGCGATAACCTTTAATCATCAACTCACGTAACCAGGAATTGCGAATCTCACCCTCATCATTTTCGACCGCAACAATAAACTGCATTCTTTTATCAATGCCATTTTCAAGCCATTTAGCATTGCTATGAATAACCGGAAGACCTTCGAGACGATCGTCTGGCAGCTCGGAAGGCTTATCGGAAATAAAACCTATAACACGCAGTCCCATGTTGGTTTCATCGCTAATTGCCTTGTAAGCTTCTACCGCATTCTTCCCGCTACCAATAATCATGGTATCGCGCTGCCAGATACCCAGTTTGTCCAATACGACTTTGGTCAGCATACGAGCAGTAGGTACCAGAAGAAGCACCAGCGCCCAGGTCAGCACCCATAAATAACGTGAGAAATACCATTTTGCAAAAGCAATAACTGCGATTTCAACGATCGCAAAAATAAGCAAAGTACGAAGAATTTCTTTTAATTCGAACCAAAAGGTTTTGCGATAAAAATAGTGGCGCAAACGTACACCGCACCAAATAACCATGCAGCAGGCTAATAGCCAGTGAAGAGCAATCCACCCTTCAATTTGGTTTTCAGGAACCTGAACGTCATAGTGGTTTAACGTCAGCTCCAATATTCCAATCGCAATATATAGCGAAAGAGCGAAGCTGATAAAATCAGACAGCGCCAGGGCACAAGTCACCCATAAATTTCTGGCAAAACGCATGATGTGGGTCCTCACAAAGGAGAAAAAGCAAAACGAGAGAAGGAAATTAACAGGTTATAAGTCGGGCCTGACTGGCATCAGACCCGGTAAGCGCTATTTAGTCTTTTTTATCACTGTAGCTATAACCATAGTGGCTGTAGCCATAGCCGTAATAACTGCTTGCTTTCTTAACGACGCCATTGAGGATGCAGCCTTTAACTTCAACGCCACTTTGTTCAAAGCGCTTTACGCTAACTTCAATTTCTTTCGCGGTATTCTGTTCGAAACGAGCAACCAATAAAGTGGTTCCTGCGTAACGACCTACTACCGCCGCGTCGGTCACCGCAAGAATCGGCGGTGTGTCAATCATAACAAGGTCGTAATTCTCGGAAGCCCACTCAAGTAGCTGCTTGAAACGCGGATGCATCAAAAGCTCAACCGGGTTTGGAGGAAGCTGACCACGGGAAATAAAGTCAAAATTCACCGCAGGAAGTTTTTTAATGCACTGTTCAGCCGTTGTCTTACCCGCCAAAAGGTCGGATAAGCCGTTCTCAAAACCTGTATTAAACAGTTTGTGGGTGTAACCTTTACGCATATCTGCATCGATAAACAGAATACGCTGTTCGCCCTGCGCGAGTATCGCAGCAAGGTTACTGCTGATAAACGTTTTACCCGCATTAGGGCTTGCGCCGGAAATCATCAGAATATTATTTGATGCTTCCATCATCGCAAAGTGCAGGCTGGTACGCAGACCGCGAATTGCTTCAATGGCCAAGTCAGCCGGGTTCTCAAGCGCCAGGAAACTCCCCCACTCAACCTGCTTACGAGTCTTGAGTTTGCCTGTTTTAGCAACGTTTTGTTTATTGAGCCATTCTGACACTGGTACACTGGCATAAACGTTGATACCCAGTTCTTCGAGCTGTTCAGGTGAATCGATACCACGACGCAGGAAGACTCTTAACAACACAATACCGATCGACAGGAATGCACCTAACACTAGGCCAATAAGTACAACAATGACTTTTTTGGGTTTAACTGGTTGAGGCTGGGTCACAGCATCATCAATAATACGCACGTTGCCAATAGCACTAGACTTTGCAATGCTTAGTTCTTGTTGGCGGTTAAGCAACTGCATATAAATAGCACGGCCGGAATCAACATCACGGCTTAAACGCAACACTTCCTGCTGAGTGGCAGGCATACCAGAGACTCGCTTGTTGAGCTTGCCTTTCTCTTCCTCAAGGACGGCACGCTTTTCCAGCAAGGCCTTATAAGTTGGGTGGCTCTTTGTATACAGCTGAGAAATCTCAGCTTCTCGGAAGGTCAATTCATTTAGCTGATTATCCACGTTAACAATCTGGTCTAAAGCAGACTTAGTTTCTAACGATAGATCGACTGAATCACTCTTACGGCGATAGGCATTCAGTTTATCTTCTGCATTATCCAGGTCATTTCGTACTTGAGGCAGTTGCTGGCTCAGGAACTGCAAACTCTTAGCATCCTGTGCAGCTTGTCTTGCAATGTTCTGAGCAAGATAGTTATCGCTAATGCTGTTCAACGTATCTTTAATAAGCGCAGGGTTAGCACCGCCCAATGTCAAATTAAGCATACCTGTGTCTTTGCCCTGATCGGCAACAGAAAAAGCTTTTAGCAGACTATTGATGGCGTCAAGACGGGTTAGATAAGTTACATAGAACTGTGTTCCTGGCTGAGCTTGAATTCTATCCACCATCAAGGATACACCACCTTCGGTGAGTAGCTCCCCCACAGTACCCTTGAGGTCGTGTTTAAGAATTTTTCCAGAAATATGATAATGATGATCATCATCAACAGTTAAAACTACTTGAGGCGTCTTACCATCTGGACTAACTAAATAAAGACGATTGATCGCTAATTGTCCCTGTTTTTGCCCAGAAAGACGTGCCCAACCTCGACCGAATATGGGGAAATACTTCTGCTCAATATCAGCCTGAAGATTCAGATCATCCACCGTTTTTCCCAACACCATACGAGATTGCAGCAGGGCAATTTCGGGCGTGGACTGTGGTTGGCTATCAGGCAACATTTGGCTAAGACTATTAATCAGAGCATTACCCTGTTTTTGCTCAACCTGAATTAACGCATCCGCCTGGTAAATAGGTGTCGCAAACAAAGCGTAAATAATCGCTAACACGGTAAATACCGCAGTAACGCTGATAATTAATTTACGGTGATCGATTAATTCACCGATGAGACGCCCCAGATCTATCTCATCGGAGTCCGGAGTTGCCGGTTTATTGGAAATAACAGAAGACATGCAATAAATTCCTAAAAGTTAGCCACCCAGTTTCGCTGACCAGCTCTGGCAAGCTTGATCAATTAACTGATATACATATTCGAAAGCTTCCTCGCTCTGGCGATATGGATCGGGGATCTCTTTTTTATTTAGCCAGTGCCCTAATAAAAGGGTTTTTCCGCGAGCTTCTGTAGCCTGCTGGGTGACCTGCTCAACGTGAGATCGTTCCATCACCAGGATCAGGTCATACTGTCTGGCCAGCTGGGCGCTGAACTGCCGCCCGCTGTGTCCTTCAAGAGAAAGCCCATGCTTTTCAGCAGTTAACGAGGCCTGTTGATCGGCCTCGTGGCCGACTAATGCGCCGACCCCTGCTGAATCAATCTTTTTATCCGGTAATAATTGGCGCAACCGCCTTTCTGCCGTTGGCGAACGGCAAATATTACCGGTACAAATAACCAAAACCGAATTAAACATTCATCATTCCCAGTTCTTAATGTATTGCGCAGTCTGTACTGAATAGTAAGTTCCGGTAATTGTTGGGACCAATTGTGAAATAACGCGGTTCCAGCGAACAACTGGAGCAGTAGTCACATAAACAATATCGTATGGTTTAAGTTCAAACTGCGATGCCATAACCATTGCAGATGCGTCTTTCGCATTCAGCTGATAAATATTGGCAATATGCCCATCTTTATCCCCCCCTCTGATCTGGCGAATAACAAATATGCCGGATGCATCAGACTCAACCTGGCTAACACCGTTGGAATTACCCAGCGCTTCAGCCAATGTCATGCCACTGCGGTCCATAATCTGGGTGCCTTGCTTGACAACTTCCCCCATTACGAACACTTTCAGATTATCGTTGCGTGGTACGTACAGAATATCACCTGGATACATCAGGTGGTTCTGCGTCAGGTCGCCCTTCTGCAATAGTGCATATAGGTTAATAGTCTGGTCTTTGCCGTCGTGAGTCAGCACGGCATTACGCCAGTCTGCATCCGTCGCCAATCCGCCCGCATCATTAATTGCATCAATAACTGTAAGCGGAATATTACTGATCGGTAATTGACCCGATTTTGAAACTTCACCCGAAATATAGGCCTTCTGCGAACGGAATGCTGCCACGCTCACGTCTACCTGCGGGCTCTCGATGTAGGTAACCAGTCGGCTCGCTATCTCACTACGCACTTCGCCGATAGTTTTGCCTGCTACGTGAACCTTACCGATGTAAGGATAGAAAATATCCCCATCTTCTCCGACCCAGTTACCTGTGTCAGCGGCACTACGATATTGACCCGCAGGCGTTGTCAGCTCTGGGTGGTCCCAAACAGTGACATCTAAAACATCGCCAATCCCGATACGATACTCATAGTTGTTCAGCAAGGCGTCAAGCTGAGGATTAGGTCTGGAAATAATCGGATTTGGGCGCATTTTCTGCACGATACTCGGCGTCATTGGATAGACGTTAATCTTCTGATTCCAGTCTGCATCGCTGTCCGGCAGCTCTACCACATTTTTGCGCAGGCTGTTTATACCCTGTCCCGGAACCACAGTACACCCACTGAGTAATCCCATAAAAACAGCCACTGCTGTCAACTTGATTGCATATTTTTTTGTCATTGAGTTAATTCAATAGTTAGAGTCAAGTTAAGGAAAGGACGCACTACCCTCATCCCCTATTTTAATTTCCGCACGCGTTATGCAATTCGGCTGATTAGAGGTTTAAAGGGACATCCAACTGCGCACTTGCACCCACATCATTGCTGTCACTGTGGTTAGCATCGGTATACCAAAGTCCAAGGTTCAAACGTACAGAGCGATAAACGTCTCCCCCCCAACCGAGCTGTACACCCTTAAGGGTGTCGGCATGCGGGAAGGCATGGTTGATAGCTTCGCTTTCAGGGTTAACCTTGGCATACGCAAGACGAATACTCCAACGCTGGTTGTCTTCCGTCACTAACTCGGTTTTAGCCGCAAGAAGCTGTCCATCGCCGCCCATTGCATCACCCAGTGGATAGCCCTGCTGGTAATAACCGTCGGTATAAATGTGGTGGGTATAACTGTAGCCTGTTCTTGATCTGTCGGTACGCGTATCGTGACCTTCGAGATACCAGTTAATAGCATCTTTATTCCAGCTATGGTGACCTTCAACACCCACCAAATACATATTTGCCGAAGGCAGTTTGCCGGACTCATCTTCACCGATCATCTGACCATAGAAGCTGACTGGGATACCTAATGTTGGCTCGAGTTTATATTTGAAGTCGAAACCAGCCAGCTGGTTACCTGGCTCATTAGGGTCATTAGGTGCGGTATTATCATTACCAATTGCCGCATCCCAGAAGTTATCCAACGATTCAGGACGCCCCTGGCCACCCCATTGAATAATACGTGAAGCTCCTAACTCCAAAGAACGCCAAGGAGAAATGCTCAAGCGGGCGCCAATAATTTTGGTGTGAGGAACGGCGGTATACTGTGCCTCCTGAGCTGCGGAGATTTGGTATTGCCAAGGACCGACCCAGTTCATCCACCAGGTTTTCGGTGCATCCTGACTATCACGTTGCAGCATAAAACCGGTTAGCGGTCGTGCAGCATCGGAACGAATCAGGCTCCCTTCATAACCCGGTCCCCACCATTGTGGAGTCTGACCGAATGAAAGCCACTGGTCCCAAATTTTTACAGCACCGTAGCTGTTATTAAGGTTAACGTGTGAAGGGGAACCGATTTGCTCGTCACCTTCCCAGTTGGCCTGCAGATGCACGTCCCACCAATCTCCGCTCTGGTTTGCTGCCAAAGACAGTTTATTATCGGCCGTTGGTGTCTGTGCGAATCCCTGTGGAGTGCCTGGCTTGTCGGTTGAAGCGTAACCGGTAATATGAACATCGGATTTCAGGCTGCGCAGGCGTTCCTGAACCCTTTCAATCGCGAGTTGCTCAGAAGAATAAGAAGGATGGGCTTTTTTCAATGCCTGTTCGACGGCGTCCTGGCTAAGTGGCCAGGTGGTCAAACTTAACTGTATAACGCCACGGTCAGCCAACCAGGTTAAATCAGACCGTAAATCGTTGTCAGGAAGAAGCAATCCGTTGGCAAACGCACTGCCTAATGGTAATAAGGCAAGCCCGATACATAATCCTAGAAAGCGAGTTTTAGAACGAGCTGGTTTTACTGCCATTGTTTTTTCCATCAGGGTAATCCCTCTCCTTTGCCGATGATGACGGTTTATGGTCAATTCAGGATGGACAGACCCATCCGTAATGTCGATATGGGAAAATAGCGCAACGTTTATAGAGTGTATAAGTCGGCTAGTTCATTCTGTTGAGGTTCAGACAGCATAACCAAATTTAATGGTTGCACGGCTGATAATGCCACAGGGGGCTGTAGTGGTTATAGATTTTTCAACCAGTGGTACGTGAAATCGCTTGAAAATGACCCACGCTACCGCCTTGGCTTATCAGCTACCAGAGCACTGTGGGCTTCTAGCCCGTTAATCGCTGGGCGATTATTCCGTTTTTTTAACCAAAACCAGTAAATATGCTTATTTACCCTTTGGTTATTGCTCACTGACCACAACAAACTTTCTATCTATACACAGCGAAAAACCGGCACCTTTAAGACAAGTGACGGCTTGCGATATAGAAACAGAATGTGAGTTACCCATTATCGACACATTGACTTAATTGTTAAGAAAAATAAAACGAAATCAGTAGTTAATTTTACTTTTTTTTGTAACTTACTTAGCAAAATTTCCCCATTTTCATTTTCATTCTTAACCTTACAGTTCCTCGTCGTTATCATCGACCCCGCAAGTTAAACAAAATTCATAGTCATAAACGATAGGAAAAAACCTGTTTTTCTATTGCTTGCTTAATCTAGATCAAAAAACGTTGACACAATGTCTATAAGGGAAGCCGACTTTTGTTTCATTAGCCTCATTAACCACTCTGAAAGAGCGAGACGAAATGGCCATTTCAATAATGAAACAGTAAGGACTTATCGTTACAATTTGACCTTCAGAATAGGGCAATATTAAGGATAATTTCAGCAAAAAATGAAGAGAAAACGGAGTGATTAAGAAAGGGATGTGGGTAAGATTAGAAAGGTAATTCGGTCTGGCGGCTGAGCAAAGACTTCGCTGCCGATGTACCCAGTTTGTGGCCTTCGAGCGTCAGCAGAAATGACTTTGCTTCAAGCCCACCGGCAAATCCTGTCAAAGCCCCTGAAGCGCCAATCACTCGATGGCAGGGAGCAATAATTGAAATAGGATTACGCCCGTTCGCCGCGCCGACTGCGCGCACCGATTTAGGGTTACCCAGGGCCAGCGCAATTTGCCCATAGCTGCGTGTTTCACCAAAAGGGATCGCGAGCAAGGCCTGCCAGACCTGTTTTTGGAACGGAGTTCCCTGAAAATCTAAATCCAGCTCGAACTGTGTACGTTTACCAGAAAAGTACTCATTGAGCTGCAGTTCCGTTTTCAGGAGTATGGGCGAGTGGTTGTCCTGGATTAAGCTGCCTAACCTGACGCGGTTTTCACGCTCGTGCTCCCAAAGCACAGCTGCTAGACGACGGCCTCTGGCAACAAGCGTCAATACGCCCACCGGTGAGTCCATTAGTTTGAAGGCGTTTTCCATATCTAACCCTGGAGGCAGTAACAAGACTCCCACCAGTGTAGAGGATGTCGGTTGCCTAGCAAACCCAATAAAAGATAATTATCTCGCTTCTTTCTATGTCCGCCAGGCAGCATCACGCTAATTATTGCTTCGACATCTCGGCCTGAAGCTCGGCTTTCGCCGCGTCATACTCGCGATTGAAGTCCGGCTGCTCAAACATTTTCTGTGCAATGAGTGCAGCACCCGTGCGGCTCATCACGGTATCTGAGCGATAGTGGAACCCAGCAATCAGACGGTTTTCAGCATAATCGGACGCACGTGCAAACAGCGCGTTGCGTTTTTCAGGAACCATATCTCCTAACACCGTCGCCATCAGATACCCTAACGTCGAATGACCTGACGGCCACGAGCCAGAACTGGATTTTTTCAGCAACGGATGGATCTCATCGTTAAGCATGTAGGGACGTGGGCGATGGAAATATTTTTTAGCGCGATCGTCCACCACGTCTTCGGTCGAAACGATGCGGTCAAAAAAAGCACTCAATTTTGGGAGCCTGGCTGCATCGAAATTTGGCCCCATCACGTCGGCAAAGCGCCACACATTTTCTTGTGCATCAGCGATAGCGGCCTTCTCTTGCTCAGGGGTACGTTTCGCCTGAATCGCCAGAAGTTCGGCGATTTCGGCCTTGGTTTGCGCTGAATCATCCGCCGGAGGTGCAGGCAGATACTGAGTCAAATCTACCTCTTTGGCGGTGATAAACGGTTTGGCTTCGTCGGCAGCATTTACGTTGAATGCTGCCCCGAAAATAAGGAAGGCGAGAACGGCGACGAAATTACGCAAGGTAAAACTCCTGATGATGGGAAAAGATGGCAGGAGTTTATTGAGAGAACGTGACAGTCAAATGACAAAAAATAGCCGCTTTAGAGTTTGATTTTGTATTGATAACCTATTTTCATCAATCCAAAACTATTGCGAGCACCTAATTTCTGCATCACATTTCTTTTGTGTGTTTGTACGGTTTTATAGCTAACGCCCAGGTGTTCGGATATTTCCACTGGGGTACTATTATTTAATAACAGTGACATTACCCTTAGTTCGCTTGAGGTTAATGACAGCTCGTTATTATCGGCATTAACGATAGCCAGCAGATTGGGGCTGCAATAATAATCACCGGAAATCCCTTTATTGATAGCATGCCTTATCTCGGAAATATCGTCCTTTTTCGAGATCAAAACACGCGCCTTACACTTCATTAACTCTTTGATAAGAAAAATATTATCAACATCCGTAAAGACGATCAGTGTGACGTTGTTCCAATGCTGAGAGTTACGCCGTATAAAGTCTATACCGTCCATAGGAAATAGGTTTGTATCATATATTTCCATGACGATAACGTCGATCATTTCTGCATCAAGCATAGACTGTAACGGTGGGAAACCTTTTAACGCCCCCCGAATTTTAATGTCTTCAGGAATTAACGTTCTGATGGCCATGCAGGTAAAGGAATGGGGTTCCATTAAGACCAAGTTTTTCATAGTTCCCTTAAATATAAAGAGTCATCCTAACGGCACATAAAAATATAAAATTACCCGCACATCATGAATAGGCTTTATTTTGTTAATTTCAATTAAGAAGTAAAAAACCATAAATCACGCTTATGACCATTTTTTATATCGCCACTTGTTGATTTTGTAAAACTTAACCCTAACGAGATGAACCCAGAATGTTGCTTTTCGACTCAACTTTACATAAAAGCAACAATTATCGCCGCAGAGTAGTGATAGGATTTTTCTTAGTAAAGCTTTTGCAGCTAGAAACAACTACAAAAACTCTTATGAGTTAATGTCAAAAATGTTCGGGTTTGGCGCTAAACCGGCCAAACAAAAAATTTTGCATTAATATTTCTACTGTTTTAAGGAAAAAAGTGTTTCAGCTTTGCTCACAGCGCTAAGCCAATCAATCTGTGCATAGAGAGGCCAAAACCCTCAAAGCAGTCGGAGAGGCCATGGGGCGAAAAGTTAAATTTTCGTTAAAACCGCATAAGGCTGAATATTTTTATAACTTTTATGCGATTTGTGAGGGTTAATATTCCAGATTGTTTTTTGCACAAAATCGAAATCCAATGATAGAATGTGACCTGAATCACACTTTACATCATTTAACTTTTCCAATTTTCTACTATTACCTATTTAGATTCAGTGCGTTGCTCTGAAAATATGTTGTTTCGTAAGCGTAAAAGATTGACTGCATTATAGGAACCCATTCGATGAATACCCTGACTACTGGATTCATGATGATGCGCTGGGAATTACTGAGCGCACTTATGATGTTTTTCGCCAGCCAATTAAATGTGGTTTGCCGTCAAACCAGTAAGAACACTCTGGCGTTCATGTGTAGCGGCCTGGGCCTCTCTATGACCTGTTGGTTTGTGATGGGATTAATGGGAATGACCTTCAGTATTGAGGCCGTGACTCAGTTCTGGATGACCTCCAAACATGTGTTCATCGACATTATGAGCCAGACCCCGACTAACTGGCCAATGCCTTGATATATAGATTTTTATTTTTCTAATTTGCTAGTGCGGCATCGCGCGCTCTTCTTCGCTGATGCCGTTTGCTCTTTCCCTTATTGACCTCCCTGCCCTGCTCTTTTATTGCCTCTTTAATGCGCCATCCCCTTGCCAAAATTTGCGAGCCGCCTCGACAGAAAACAATTTTTCCTTTGTTAATCAAATATATTAATTGCTAAAGCGCGAATTACCGTATTAGATTCTCTCTACGCATTATGCCTAATGTATAAAAAACTTTATCTGTATGTTTTTATGAGCTTTACCCATACGCTGACGATGGGACAAGGGATAATTAATGAAAACGCATCATATTATTAGCGCACTCTTTTTGACGTTGAGCGCTCCGCTTTATGCCCAAAGCCCGACAACGCGTCCAGAATCCTCGGGAATTCCACAGTTGCAGGTCAAAGCACGTGACGCCTTTATTTCCGGCCTGATGAAAAAAATGACGCTGGACGAAAAAATAGGGCAGCTTAATCTGGTAAGCGTCGGGCCCGATAATCCAAAAGAAAAGATTATGGCTGATATCAGAGCCGGCAAGGTCGGCGGTGTATTCAACACCGTGACAAAGCCCGATATTCGCCGCATGCAGGACCAGGTACAGTTCAGCCGATTAAAAATCCCCCCGTTCTATGCCTATGACGTCGTTCACGGTCAGCGTACCGTTTTCCCAATTAGCCTGGGTTTAGCCTCAAGCTGGGACATGAATACCGTGGCGCTTAGCGCACATATTTCCGCTGAGGAAGCTGCCGCCGACGGCTTGAATATGACCTTCTCACCGATGGTCGACATCACCCGTGACCCACGCTGGGGGCGAGTGTCGGAAGGCTTCGGCGAGGACACGTTTCTTACCTCGCGCATGGCCTATGTCACCGTTAAAGCCTATCAGGGCGACGATGCGTCCGGACCAGAAAGCGTGATGGCAAACGTGAAACATTACGCGCTGTATGGTGCCGTCGAAGGCGGTCGTGAATACAACACGGTAGACATGAGCCTGTCGCGTATGTTTAACGACTATATGCCTCCTTATAAAGCAGCAATCGACGCTGGCGCAGACGGCGTGATGGTTGCACTCAACTCCGTAAACGGTGTTCCCGCAACCTCAAACGCCTGGCTGTTGAAAGACGTTCTGCGCAACCAGTGGAATTTTAAAGGCCTCACGGTCAGTGATCACGGCGCAATCGGTGGTCTGGTGAAACACGGTGTGGCGGAAAACGACCCTCAGGCAGCAGCCATGGCCCTCAAGGCCGGAGTCGATATGGATATGGCCGACGACATGTACGGCAAATATCTCAAGGGCCTGCTGAAAGATGGGCTGGTTTCACAGCGGATATCGAACCGCGCAGTGCGGGATGTATTAACCGCCAAATGGGACATGGGCCTGTTTGCAGACCCGTATCGTCATCTTGGTCCGGCTTCTACCGACCCTGTTGATACCAATGCAGAGAGCCGTTTGCATCGCAACGAGGCTCGAGAAGTGGCCCGCACTTCGTTGGTGTTGCTTAAAAATGATAACCACACCCTGCCGTTGCAGAAAAAAGGCACCCTCGCGCTGATTGGCCCTCTGGCAGACAGCCAGCGTGACATGATGGGCAGTTGGTCTGCGGCAGGCGTAGCGAAGCAGTCGGTCACGGTGCTCAAAGGCATGCAGGATGCACTGGGTGATAAAGCCACCCTGCTTTACGCTCGCGGCTCGAACATCACCAATGATAAAAACATTTATGACTTCCTGAACTCCTATGATAAAGCGATAACCAACGATCCGCGTACGCCGCAACAGATGATTGACGAAGCGGTGAAAACTGCCGACAAGGCCGACGTGGTGGTTGCCGTGGTTGGGGAGTCTCAGGGAATGTCTAGCGAGGCCTCAAGCCGCACGGAAATCGATATCCCACAGGCACAGATAGACTTGCTCAAGGCCCTTAAGGCGACCGGTAAACCGCTGGTTCTGGTATTGATGAATGGTCGTCCATTAACCTTAAGCTGGGAAAACGACATCTCAAATGCGATGTTAGAAACCTGGTATAGCGGCACAGAAGGCGGGCATGCCATCGCCGACGTTCTGTTTGGCGACTATAATCCATCGGGCAAACTGCCGATGACCTTCCCACGCGCCGTCGGACAAATTCCTATTTATAACAGCATGCTAAATACTGGTCGTCCGTTTAATCCGCAGAAGCCAGACAAATATACTTCCCGTTATTTCGATATTCCCAATGGCCCGCTTTTCCCGTTTGGCTATGGCTTGAGTTACACCGATTTCAGCGTTTCAAACGTCAGCCTTTCGTCAACCACGCTGTCTAAAACGGGGGAAATCAGGGCCAGCGTCACGGTGAAGAATACTGGTAAAGTAGCAGGAGCAACGACAGTTCAACTCTATATTCGCGACGTCACAGCTTCGATAAGTCGTCCTGTTAAAGAACTGAAAGGTTTTGAGAAAATCGATTTACAGCCGGGTGAAGAAAAACGTGTCACCTTTACGCTTCGCGAGAAGGATCTTCGCTTCTTCGACAACCAGCTAAAATGGGCGTCGGAGCCAGGGAAATTTAACGTATTTATCGGTCTGGATTCGGTAAATGTTAAAGAAAACAGCTTCCAGCTTAAGTAATAGGCCCAGCTAACGTTCACCGCCTCCCGACAAATTGTGTCGGGAGGCGACGCACCTTTAACCGCCGTTCGACAATAATTTATGACCCCTATCACAATCATTGCAGCCTCAGTTTGAAAGCCACGCACCACGCGTTAGATTTAACTTCATCTCATCCGACCACTTGTGTGAATTAATCAAATTTACGGCGGTAGCGGAATTTCTTGATGGAGTACGTTATGAATAATCAATCCGTTCCCTATCCCCATCTTTTTGCTCCTCTCGATCTGGGTTTTACCCAGCTCAAAAATCGCGTTCTGATGGGTTCGATGCATACCGGGCTTGAGGAGATGGAAAACGGCCCAGAGCGGCTTGCGGCCTTTTATGCCGAGCGCGCGGCAGCGGGAGTGGGCCTTATAGTCACCGGAGGGATAGCCCCCAACGTGCAGGGCGTGGTGTATCAGGGCGGATCGGTGCTCAACGACGTTTCACAGATTGCCCATCACCAGACGGTAACCGAAGCAGTGCATGCCGCGGGCGGGAAAATTGCCCTGCAAATTCTCCACGCCGGGCGCTACAGCTACCAACCTACCCTCGTCGCTCCTTCGGCAATACAGGCTCCTATCAATCGCTTTTCACCCCATGCGCTTAGCGAAGAAGAGATAGAACAGACCCTCGACGACTTTGCTCACTGCGCCAGTCTTGCCCAACAGGCAGGCTATGATGGTGTGGAGGTCATGGGGTCAGAGGGCTATCTGATTAATGAATTTTTAACCGCACGCACCAATCAGCGCAACGACGCGTGGGGCGGCAGCTTCGAGAAGCGGATGCGCTTCGCCATTGAAGCGGTGAGCCGCGTTCGCGCGGCCTGCGGCTCGGACTTCATTATTATCTATCGTCTGTCGATGCTCGACCTGGTTGAAGACGGCTCAAGCTGGCAAGAAACAGAACAGCTGGCAGTAGAAATCGAGCGTGCTGGTGCCACCCTTATCAACACTGGAATTGGTTGGCATGAGGCGCGTGTCCCGACCATCGCCACCCGCGTCCCACGTGCAGGCTTTAGCTGGGTGACGCAACGGCTGATGGGTAAGGTCAGCATTCCGCTGATTACCACCAACCGCATCAACGACCCTCAGGTCGCAGAGACATTATTGGCACAGGGCGCGGCAGATATGGTTTCGATGGCCCGCCCGTTCCTCGCCGATGCAGCCTTTATGCAGAAAGCCGCCGAGGGCCGCGCGGATGAAATAAATACCTGTATCGGCTGTAATCAGGCCTGCCTCGATCAGATTTTTGTCGGTGAGCTGACCTCCTGTCTGGTCAACCCGCGCGCCTGCCGCGAAACTGAGATGCCGATTATCGCAACCACACGACCTAAACGTCTTGCCGTAGTGGGCGCTGGGCCGGCGGGTCTGGCTTTCGCCACTACGGCAGCTCAGCGGGGGCATCACGTCACGCTCTTTGACGCCCAGCAGGAGATAGGCGGCCAATTTAATATCGCCAAACAGATCCCCGGCAAAGAGGAGTTTTACCAGACGCTGCGCTATTTCACTCGTCAGCTCGAACTGCTCAAGGTACAGCAGAGGCTCGGCGAAAGAGTCGATGTCCGTGCGCTCGAAGACTATGACGAGGTCGTTCTCGCCTGCGGAATTTTGCCACGCCTGCCGGACATCGAGGGTATCAAACATCCAAGCGTGCTGACCTATCTCGACGTTCTGCGTGATAAAAAACCGGTCGGTAAACGCGTAGCCATCATCGGCGCGGGGGGCATTGGATTTGATACCGCCGAATACCTCAGCCATGCGGAATCCTCATCCAGCCTAAACGTTGAGGCATTCAACCAAGAATGGGGAATCGACTCGAGTCTTCAACAGCGCGGCGGATTGTCGGCCAGCGGCCCTCACTCTTTACCGTCTGGGCGAGACATCACCCTTTTACAGCGCAAGGCCAGCAAGGTCGGTGCCGGTCTGGGCAAAACGACAGGCTGGATCCATCGTGCCAGCCTGTTGGCCCGCGGTGTGCAGATGATGAACGGCGTAACCTACCAACGTATTGACGAGCGAGGGTTACACTTTACGCGTGAGGGAGAGGCTTACTGTCTGGAAGTGGATAACGTGATTATTTGCGCGGGTCAGGAGCCGCAGCGCAGCCTTGCTGAACCCTTGCTTGTAGCAGGAAAAGTCGTGCATCTGATTGGGGGGGCGGATATCGCGGTAGAACTGGATGCCCGTCGCGCAATCGATCAGGGCACCCGTTTGGGACTCGCGATTTAACCGTTAGTAACCGGCGTTGGTTTTCACCGCACGCAGGATAACAAACTTCTGGTTAGTGGCGATGGTGGTACAGTTGCCGAACAGGCGACGCAGTTTCTGGTAGTAGTCCAGATGACGGTTGCCAACGATACGCAGCTCGCCACCCGGCAGCAGGCAACGCTTGGCGTCACAGAACATGCGCCACGCAGTATCATCACTGATGACGGTGCCCTGATGGAAAGGCGGATTGCATAACACGGCGTGCAGCGTCTCGCGTTCTACGCCTGACAGCATGTTATTGACCTCAAATTCGCAGCGGTCGAGGTCCTGCGGCAGATTATTGGCAACGTTGGCGCGGCTAGATTCGACGGCCATATATGACTCATCGACAAACAGCATTTCCGCTTCAGGGTTCAGCGCCAGTGCGGTAATGCCGATAACGCCATTGCCGCAGCCCAGATCGGCGATGCGCCCTTCAATACCTTCCGGCAAATGCTGCATAAAGAAACGGGCACCGATGTCCAGGCCGGTACGCGAGAACACGTTGGCGTGGTTGGTGATACGCATTTCGCTATCATCCAGCGCCCATTCGGTGGTGACCGGCTCGGCAGGCTGCATGTCGCTTTCTGGCTGACAGTGGATCAGACGCGCTTTCTTCCAGGCAAGGCTGGTGCGGGTCGGGCCAAGGATCTTTTCAAACAGTTGCAGCGTGGAGGTGTGAATATCACGCGCTTTCGCACCGGCGATAATCTGCGTATCCGGCGTCACCACCTCACGCAGGGCGCGTAGCTGTTGCTCAAGCAGTGCCAGCGTTTTAGGAACTTTAATGACAACCAGACCCGGTGCCTGAGGCAGTGGCGCAAGACTGCTCTGAGTCGTGACCAGAGAGTCGTCCATGCCGTTCAAACGCACGTTATAACGCGTTGAAAGCTCGCTCATAAAAGAATCACCCACGCTCACGGGTGAGAACTCATGCAGCGCGCAGGCCAGAGTGCCAAAGCTGTCGTTGAAAATCAGCACGGGACGGCCATTGAGTGTGTCGGTGGTCAGGGTTTGCAGCAAATACTCATCTGCCGCTTCCCATGCCTGCAACGTGGTGGATTCTTCCTGTAGCGGATAACGCACCAGTTCTAGTTGCAGTGTACCCAGTTCAAAATGGCTCATTGGCCCTCCTCATAATTCAATTTGCGCTGTTTATCCCTTAAATTGCGCTATCAGTAAAATGTTTTTTCAGTTAAAAAGGGATTATCTGTCACCCCTTGCTGCCCGCGGGTCATTCACGGGTAGATTGCTTGCGGGTTTTTCCTTCATTAAAGAGAGCCAAAGCAAACAGTTATGCCAGAATTGACCTATCTGCAAGGATACCCCGAACACCTCAAGGCGCAGGTGAACCAGCTGATCGAGCAAAAGCGTCTCGGCAGCGTGTTGCTCAGCCGCTATCCTGAACCGCATGATCTGACCAATGATAAAGCCCTCTATCAATATACGCTGGATTTAAAGAATCAATATTTGCGCAGCTCTTCTCCGCTGAGCAAAGTCGCGTATGACAATAAGATCCACGTTATGCGTCACGCGTTAGGGCTGCACACGGCGATTTCTCGCATTCAGGGCGGCAAGCTGAAAGCCAAGGCGGAAATCCGCGTCGCGACGGTATTCAAAAGTGCCCCCGAGGCATTTTTGCGCATGATAGTGGTTCACGAACTCGCACATCTGAAAGAAAAAGAACACAACAAGGCGTTTTATAGCCTGTGCTGCCACATGACGCCCGATTATCATCAGCTTGAGTTTGATACCCGAATGTATCTCACGCATCTTGATCTCTTTGGCAAACTGTATGTGTAGCAATAGGATTTCCTCATATCTTTCTCAGCTATTTCTCATATTTTCCTCAGGTAAATAATAAGGGAGTAAAACATGATTCGCTTTGCCGTGGTGGGCACTAACTGGATAACCAAAAGCTTTATCGACGCCGCACACGAAAGCGGCAAGCTTAGGCTGACAGCGGTTTATTCACGCACGCTGGAAGGCGCCAAAGCGCTAGGTCACGACTACCCTGTTGAACACTATTTTGACTCATTGGAAGCGCTAGCGGCCTCCGATGAGATTGATGCGGTTTATATCGCAAGCCCTAACTCGCTGCACTGCGAGCAAACTTTGCTGTTTCTCAATCATAAGAAACACGTCATTTGCGAGAAGCCGTTGTCCTCAACGCTGAAAGAAGCCGAGCAGGTAATTCGCTGTGCCACCGAGAATGGCGTAGTGCTGTTTGAAGCTTTCAAAACCGCTTATCTGCCCAACTTCCTGCATATGAAAAGCACGCTGGGAAGAATGGGGCCGCTGCGTAAGGTTATCCTGAATTACTGTCAGTATTCATCACGTTACCAGCGCTATCTGGCCGGTGAGAATCCCAATACATTTAACCCGGCATTCTCCAACGGCTCGATTATGGACATCGGCTATTACTGTCTCGCCAGTACCGTGGCCCTGTTTGGTGAACCTGCCTCTGTTTACGCCAGCGCCACCTTGCTTGAAAGCGGCGTCGATGCGCAGGGAACCGTGCTGATGCGCTACAAAAATACCGAGTACGGGGATTTCGAGGTGGTCATTAACCACTCCAAGGTCAGCGACTCCTGGCTGCCAAGCGAGATTCAGGGTGAAGAAGGCACGCTACAGATTGAAAAACTTTCTGAGTGCCAGACCCTGAGCTATACGCCACGCGGTGGGCAGAAGCTGGATCTCACTCAGCCACAGCATATTAACAGCATGCTTTACGAGGCAGAGACCTTCGCCACGCTGGTAGAGAGCCAGTTCTACGGCCATCCGGGTCTCGAAGTGTCGCGTATCACGGCCAAATTATTAACCGAAATCCGTCGCCAGACCGGTGTGCACTTTCCTGCCGATGACAAAATTTAAGGAGTTAGCATGAGTCAATCCCCGCTGAAACCGTTGCTTATTCTGCAAACCGGTCAAGCCCCCGATCCCATCCGCGCCGTGCACGGTAATTTTCCGCAGATGTTTATCCGCCAGGGCAATATCGATACCCAGCAGGTCGTGATTATTGATTTGCAGGCCGGTGAGCGCCCCCTTCCGCCGCAGCATTACGCAGGCGCGGTAATCACCGGTTCACGCAGCATGGTGACAGAGCATCTGGACTGGAGTGAGGATGCAGCCGACTGGATCCGCCAGGCAATGCTTATCGATTTACCGATGCTTGGTGCCTGCTATGGCCACCAATTGATGGCTTATGCGCTCGGCGGAACGGTGGATTATCACCCGCAGGGTATCGAGGTCGGGACCGAAGAAATCGAGCTGCTGCCGGCAGGGGAAAAAGATGCGTTGGTGTCTTCATTACCTTCTCGCTTCAACGCCAACCTAATTCATCTGCAAACCGTGCTGACGCCACCAACCTGCGCCAAGGTTCTGGCACGATCCTCTCACGATCCACACCAGATCCTGCGCTATGGGCCTAACGCCTTTAGCACGCAGTTCCACCCGGAGTTTAGCGCGGCAATAATGAAGACCTACCTGCCGTGGCTTGACCAACAGGCGCCAGATGACAGCGTGGATTACGCTGCGAAGCTGCAAAAGGTCAGCGATACGCCGCTGAGTCAGGGGCTGCTGCTCGCCTTCGTCGAGTCACTGGGTAAGCAGCGCGCGATGGCAGGATAAGTACGGAAATGTTTCAGCGTTATTGACATTAGAAACATTTAGAATTATTTTCGTAGTGCAAAGGGGAGTAACTTCCAGGTCGGTTAATCGTCATTACGGTGGAGACACCCGGTTACCGAGCAACCTTTTATTCAGGCTTCAGATCAATATCTGGCATGCTGAATAAATCGGGTTGTAAGTGAGACCTTGCCGGAAGGCGAGGTTTGCTTATAGCTCAATAAGAGCGGCTAACGTCTTCTGACGTTGGCCGTTTTTGCTTTTTAGAGGGTTGCATGATGATGAATTCCGTAGGAAATCCCGTACTGTGGGGATCGTTTGCCGTCGTGGTAGTGATAATGCTGGCGGTGGATATGCTGCTGCAAGGCCGTAAAGGTGCGCAGAGCATGACAATGAAAAGCGCTGCACTCTGGTCGCTGCTGTGGGTCGGATTGTCGCTGCTGTTTAACTTTGGTTTTTGGTGGTATCTCAACGGCGAGTTTGGCCGCGAGGTGGCAGACAAACAGGCCTTAGCTTTCCTGACGGGCTATCTCATCGAGAAAGCCCTGGCGGTTGATAACGTCTTCGTCTGGCTAATGCTATTCAGCTATTTCAGCGTCCCTGCCAGTCTACAGCGCCGCGTGCTGGTCTACGGCGTGTTAGGTGCCATCGTCCTGCGTACCGGCATGATCTTCGCGGGCAGTTGGCTGGTGGCAGAATTCAGCTGGATCCTCTACCTGTTCGGCGCATTTCTGCTGTTCACCGGGATTAAAATGGCCATTGCCAAAGAGGACGACGGCGCGATTGGCGATAAGCCACTAGTCCGCTGGCTGCGCGGACATTTGCGTATGACCGACGAGCTCTCCGGGGAGAAGTTCTTCATCCGCCGCAATGGCCTGCTTTATGCCACGCCGCTGGTCCTGGTGCTTATCATGGTGGAACTCAGCGACGTCATTTTTGCCGTCGACAGCATTCCGGCTATTTTTGCGGTCACCACCGATCCGTTCATCGTGCTGACCTCTAACCTGTTTGCCATTCTCGGCCTGCGCGCCATGTACTTCCTGCTGGCAAACGTAGCTGAACGCTTTTCGATGCTTAAATATGGCTTGGCGGTGATCCTTATCTTCATCGGCGCGAAGATGCTGTTGCTCGACGTTATCCACATTCCCGTAGGAATCTCGTTAGGCGTGGTTGCCAGCATACTGGCCCTGACGCTTATTATTAATGCCTGGGTCAACGCCAGAAAGGATAAAGCTTAATTTTATAAAAAGTGAGGTCGCTTAAAACAAGCGGCCTTATATTCTTGTTATTAAAAAACTCTCACCATCACAGAGGGTGAAATCATCGATAAGTGAGAGTTTAAAAAACCCTTTTTGATTAGGATCGTAAAGTTGCTACTATTTTTCAAAAGGGAATAACATGTTAAAAATATCCATTATTTCTACGGCTTGGGCACTTACCAAAATTAATAATTTGAAAACGATGCCGACTCATGCAAAAGTTAAAAACATCATAAAAAATATCAATAGCGTTGATAACAAAATAAGTCGACTATTTGGGGTTACCAGCAACGCTGCACTTAACACTCCAGAGAAAAAAATCACTGCACTACAAAAACTTGAAGATAAGATAAAAGCAATTAATAAAAGTAAAGAATCTCCAATCGACATTGAAAATAGAATAAAAAAAATAAAAGATGCGATCGCGCATTATCAAACTAAGGCTATTAGTGTAAAAGATGGTAGTTTGCAAAAAAAAATCCCAACGAACTTTACTGCCTATGACACTAAAAGCTTTGTCGCTCTGGCTCATGAAGATAAATTTCAGCCTAAAAAAAACATCTCATTAGATAGTTCTAAAGAATTCAACCCTTTAAAAAATGAACAGCTTACAGTTAAAACATTGGCTAAGCTCGATGCGTCAAGTATGAGGTTATTTTCCTTATCCCCTCAGCCTTCGAATATTTCTGCTCAAAGTACTCTACTTGAAAAGTATAATAGTGTTATCTTATCAAACTCCGTTGCCATGGATAATGATGCTGTTTATCAGGGGATTTCCGGCAATGACACTTATAATCGTTTTTACGAGATTATTCCTGACAATGACAATAGCGAGTCAAAAATCGGAAAGATAGAGGATGATATCTATGATGATAATGCTATCTATGACGGTAATACAATCTATGATGATATAGCCACAACCGCTACCGATCATATCTATCAATCGCTTAATGAACTGGGTTTTATTCAGCTCTACAATTCTAGTGAAGATAAGAATAAAGACAGCAAGGCTTAATGTTTAATCTTATAAATATAAAGATAACGATCTAGGCTGTGATGGTCGTGACTTTTTCACGCCAAACTAAGCGGTTTATGATAGTTTAAGCACTTAATATTGATAAATATAACGAGAACGAGAGTTATAATTTAAAGAGGATAAAATGAATATTTCATCATTCTTAAAATTTAGAGTACCTTCAAAAGTTTTATTCGATAGAATATCGGAGAGCCAAAAGCCATCAACTAAAGATATAAAATGTTTTATAAAAAATATCAGCGGTGTGAATAACTCATTCAGCCGTTTTCTTCACATCGGTAGATCCGGTGAAGACTTCAAAAGTCACAATCAGACTTGTGATATCCTGGAAAAACTCTATAAGAATGGTTTTAAGGAAAAAGAAAGTAACATATCAAATGTATTTAGTAAAAAACAGAGAAACATAATCAATAAAGCAAGATGCAAATCTTTTTATAAATCACTGAAGCATAACGAAATAATACCAGTCATTGAAAATACCAAAGAAGATATTAATCATTTTAAAGCTAACTATGTGACAGTCTACCCTCCCAATGACAATATTTATACTAAAGCACAAATGGCATTACAGTATGCAAAAATGGATGCTCTTGACGTTAATGAAACACTTGCATCTATCGAAAACGAGTTACTAGGAAAAGGTTATACCGTGAGGTTTGATAAAGCCTTCGAGAATCAAGATTTCAACGTGGAAAAAAATTTTCTTCGGGCCTCAAATAATAGCAAAACGCTAGGAATTTTTTCTGTCATACGTCAAGACTACGTTATCACCGAACCCAAGACGGTGGTGCCTGTGGTCGAAAAACCTCTTCATCCCTATCAAGAAAGCGTTCGCGGTAAAAATGACGAAAACTACCGGAAAAAATTAAATGCGTTAATTTATGGAAGAATGAGTCAGGTGAATTACTCTGATACGCCACGAATTGCGGACGGCAGTATTGATGCGCCGGATAAATCTCCCATCCTCCGTTATGGAAATTCTAAACTCGTAGAGGGAGAAATATACTACGACTCTAAAAATCGCCCCTGTTTTTACATCTAGAAATTTCATCAACGAGTAATATCCCGCCATAAAATTCGGGTTAACCCTATCAATAATCACTTAAGCGATTATTGATAGAACCTAAAATCATCCTACGCTAGCATCGCAGAATGGTCTGCATTATATTAAGGGTTATGAAATGACAAGCGCTATCGCAGGCATGGAGTCTCGCTCTATTGACTTAATCAATAAGATAAAAAACAATCCATCCACGAGAAATATTAAAAATTTCATAAAGAATGTTACTGCGGTTAAAAATAACTTTGGTCATTTGTTTGGAGTTATAAAAATAAAAAATAACTTTGTTAATCACAGTAAAACCTACTCTGATTTACTCGAACTTAGACACCTACAGGTTAACTTTAGCGAACGAAAGATAGCGATGATAAACAAGCAGATCGCTAACTCACTGAATAATACCATTCAATCTCCTTATAATCTTCGCATCAACGAGAAAATTATAATGAAAAACGGCAATGAAAAAATAAATAAAATATTCGACCGAATATATAACAGTAACGACTTTAACAAACTTCCGCTTTACGATGAGCGTGAAAAATATATGGCAGCCAACAACTTTATTATGAAACAAGAATTAGGAAAGTTGACCGTTGAACCTATAATTTCAGCCTTCAAAAAAATTCAAACGCTTACTCAACCTTTTAGCAGGGAGGTGAAGAAGAAAGCGGGGATAGCCATTGCCAAATCTGTAGAAAAGAAATACTCCATCGATGAGACCATTGCGGAAATAAAAAAAACGTTATTTCCTCGTCAAGCTAACATACAGTTTATTGCTAATCGACCTGATGCTGGTTTTTCTCATCCGGACTATCCTCCAGTGAATGATGAGATCTGCGGATTTTTCGATATTACCCAGCGCCTGCCGCAGGTTAATGCTAAGACATCAGCTATTTTATCGGAAAACTCACTGAAATCGATCAAACAAAAAATTGAAGAACTTTCATTCAAAAAGTTCGTTGAGGATCATCCTACCCATGCCGAAAAAACACGTTATGCTGACAACTATTCTTATGAGAAAAAAGAATACCGTCAATTTCACGAGAAAATAGCATCAGAGTCAGAAGAGTCTGGCTATGCACATAGTGATGATGAATACATCTATGACAAGATAGATGATTATCAAATTGATGCCCTCACCTATGAAACGAATCCTCAGCAGCCAAAGGCATTAAACGGTGCTTCCGCCATTGTTAACTATCAAAAACTGCTAGCTGATGCTGATGCAAAAATCGAAAAGATAAAGCGTGATATATTTAAAATAAACAAAGCAGATACCCAAAGCTTGTCGAACCCCCTTGATGCACAGATAGATCAACTTAACACAGCAAAAAACCGACTCAGCCAACTCGCCCGACTTAAGAGACAAGCGCCACTCCCTCCGATAATCGACATCGGATTTAACGACCCATCAGCCACTTCAAGACATGCGTGATGACACTGACTGCGATAATTAAAAAATATTTAATATAAAAATAACTTTTAAATTTGGTGGCCGCCATGACCTGTCGACTACGTTCTCACAATCGTATAAATATCATCTCGCTTAATGTAACAACGGATAACCCAGTACAAAAAGCCTAAGGCGCCTTTATTCTGAACTTGAAAGGGATAAAAATCGTATCGGGACATTTATGAGCAATTGGAAACACAGCAGTCTCACACCTGAACCTGCCGCTAAAGCCCCTCTCGATAGGGCGCACTTCCCGCTTTGCCAGGCAAGCCAGCGAGGGGCTATTCAAAATATCACTGAGAAAATGCAAGGGTCTCCGACAGGGGCAAGAAAAGCCTCAGCGGATTTAAAACAGGCGCCAGGAACCGACCAGTATCGTAAACACGCCATCACAGCCCTTAGACTCTCAAAGCAGCCCAACCTCACTATTAATCAGTCTGTTGAAAAGATTAAAGAGGTCTTGGCTAACGGCATTACCGGCATTAGGGTCGACTTTATTTCTCAACACACCCCAAGCGCATACCGACTCTAAACCGACGGCGTTGAGATGAATCAGAGTTATTTTTCGATGGTTGCTGAATAACCCCAACCTACAGGGCGACGCTAAACTCATGAGCCAGGCCACAGTCTGGCTGAACGAACAGCGTTTTAATCTCTACCGGTGGTAGCATAAAACGCGTTGCCAGTGCGCGATAAGGCGTCTAATTTTATAGCCTTAACGCGCAGCAAGGCGTTCATACAACTTATGCAAGGTGGCTCATGGCACAACATAAAATCATTCTCGACTGCGATCCCGGCATTGATGACGCGGTGGCTATTTTGCTGGCTCTAGCCTCGCCAGAAGAGATTGAACTGGTCGGTATCACGACGGTTTCAGGCAACGTTTCGCTCGAAAGAACCTCCTATAATGCGCGTCGCATTTGTACCCTTGCGGGCCGAGAAGACATCCCAGTCTATGCCGGATGCGCACGCCCAATGCTTGAAGCCGAGTGCATCCATACCACGGTTCACGGTAATGACGGGCTTGGGAACGTGAAGCTTCCTCAGCCTGCCTTTAGCCTGGAACCTCAGCACGCCGTCGACTTCATCATCCATACCCTGCACGCCGAACCGGGCCAAATCACGCTCTGCCCTATCGGCCCGATGACCAACATTGCGCTGGCGATTATCAAAGACCCGACCATTGTTCCGAAGATAAAACGGCTGGTATTTATGGGCGGTGCGGCTTTCTGTCCGGGCAATGTCTCCCCGACTGCTGAATTCAATATCTACGTTGACCCTTGGGCCGCACACGTGGTGCTGAGCGCGGGTATTCCTCAGGTGATGTTTGGCCTTGATGTCACCCTGCAAGCCAAGATAAACGCCCCTTATCTTGATGCCCTCGAGCAGGTGAATCCTTTACTGAAGACCGCAACGGCGATGCTGCGCAACTATGGGGTTAGCGATCCTTGCCTGCACGACCCTTGCGTCATTGCCTGGCTTATCGACCCTAGCCTGTTTACAGGCATCACGGGAAAAATCAGCGTGAGCTATCAGGATGACCAGCACCGAGGTCAGACGCTGGTTGCCGTTAAGCCTCGTCACCTCGACGATGATTCAACCAATATTGATGTTATGACCGAAGTCGATAATCCTCGCCTGCTGGAGATGCTGGCCGAGCGCTTAAGTCGCCTGTAAAAAAAGCCCCCGCAGTTGGCTAACCGTGGGGGCTTTGTTACATCAAAATTTTACTGCCAGCCGTAACGACGCACAAACCAGCCTTTAACGCCCTGGGTCATCACCATGTAGGCCGCCAGAATCACAATCAGCCATGGGAAGTAGCTGAGCGGCAGTGCCTGAAGTTGCAGGAACCCGGCCACCGGCGAGAAGATAATCCCGATACCGGTAACCACTACCAGCAGCGTCATGATGCACAGTGGCAACGAAGCCCGGCTTTGAATAAATGGCACTTTACGGGTGCGGATCATATGTACAATCAGCGTCTGCGACAGCAGGCCTTCGATGAACCAGCCGGACTGGAATAGAGTCTGCATCTCAGGCGTATTCGCCTTGAACACCCACCACATCAGCGAGAAGGTGAGAATATCAAACACTGAGCTGATAGGACCGAAGAACACCATAAAACGCCCAATATCGCCGGCGTTCCAGCGCTGGGGTTTAGACAGTTGCTCCTCGTCGACGTTATCGAAAGGAATAGCAACCTGCGACACATCATAAATCAGGTTCTGCACCAGCAGATGCAACGGCAGCATAGGCAGGAACGGCAGGAAGGCGCTCGCAACCAATACGCTGAAAACATTACCGAAGTTTGAGCTGGCGGTCATCTTGATGTACTTAAGCATGTTGGCAAAAGTGCGACGCCCTTCTGTCACGCCCTGCTCTAACACCATCAGGCTTTTTTCCAGCAGGATGATATCGGCCGCCTCTTTGGCGATATCGACGGCAGAATCAACCGAAATGCCGATGTCAGCGGCACGCAGCGCGGGAGCATCGTTAATGCCATCTCCCATAAAGCCGACCACGTGCCCTTGCTCACGCAGTACGCGCACAATACGCTCCTTGTGCAGCGGTGCCAGCTTGGCAAATACGCGAGTATTTCTTGCCACCTCAGCCAGCTCAGCGTCACTCAATTTCTCAACGTCGCTGCCAGTCAAAATATTGTCAACTTCGAGCCCTACGTCCTTACAGACTTTTCTCGCGACCAGCGGGTTGTCACCGGTCAGGATCTTGACGGTCACACCTTTACGCTGCAAGGCTTTTAAAGCCGGTGCCGTACTCTCTTTTGGTGGATCGAGGAACGCGATGTAACCGGCAAGGATCAGGCTCGATTCATCCGCTACCGCGTAATCGTGGGTGCGTGCAGGTATGACTTTATGCGCGACCGCAACCACCCGCAGACCCTGCTGATTAAGGTCATCCGTGATACCGCGAATACGGCTCAGCAGCTGCGCGGTCAAGGGGACAGTTTCATCGTTGAGCTTTACCAGCGTACAAATCGACAGGATCTCTTCCAGCGCGCCTTTACAGATCAAACGATGATAATCAGCAGCCTCTGACACCACCACAGACATACGGCGACGGTCAAAGTCGAACGGAATCTCGTCGATTTTGATATAGCGATTCTGTCTCTGTTCCATTTCAACCGCCTCAGCGCCCTCAAGCACTGCGACATCGAGCAGGTTCTTCAACCCAGTTTGATAATGGCTGTTGAGCCACGCCAGATGCAGCACATCATTACATGGCGTACCCAATACGTCGGTATGGCGCTCAAGAATGATTTTGTCCTGCGTCAGGGTGCCGGTTTTGTCGGTGCACAGAATATCCATCGCACCAAAGTTCTGAATGGCATCCAGATGTTTAACAATGACTTTTTGACGAGAAAGTTTGACGGCTCCCTTTGCCAGCGTCGAGGTGACAATCATCGGCAGCATCTCTGGCGTCAGACCTACGGCCACCGACAGCGAGAATAACGCCGCCTCCCACCAGTCACCCTTGGTATAGCCGTTGATCAGCAGCACCACTGGCGTCATCACCATCATAAAGCGGATCAGCAGCCAGCTGACTTTGCTGATGCCGCGCTGGAAGGCGTTCGGCTGGTCGTCTTGCTTCATGACGCGCTCGGCAAGCTGACCAAACCAGGTCTGCGCACCGGTAGAGATAACCATTGCCAACGCCGTACCGCTGATAACGTTGGTGCCCATAAAGCACAGCGTATCCTGCTCAAGAGGATCGCAGTCAACCGGCATGCGGCTATTGGCCTGCTTCTCAACGGGCAGCGACTCTCCGGTCAACGCCGCCTGGCTGATGAACAGGTCTTTGGCGGACAGGATACGCAGGTCGGCCGGGATCATATCGCCCGCAGAGAGTTTCACTAGGTCGCCGGGAACAAGCTGATTGATAGGTAATTCAACGGTGCGGCTTTGCCCGGTTTGAGTATCGCTGCGAAGCACGGTAGCCGTATTGCTGACCATGGCCTTTAGCGCATCGGCGGCTTTATTGGAGCGCGCCTCCTGAACAAAACGCATCAGGGTAGAGATAACCACCATACTGCCAATGACCAGCGTGGCCTTCATATCTTCAGTGGCGTATGAAACTGCTGCCAGAATCGTCAGCAGAAGGTTGAACGGGTTGCGATAGCAAATCCACAGGTGTTGCCACCACGGCATCGGTTGCTGGTCGTTGGTCTGATTCGGGCCAACGCGTTCACGAATGGCCGCCGCTTCAAGCTCTGTCAGCCCCTCGAAATGGCTGTTGAATTGGGCGTAAAGCTGCTCGGCACTGGCGCGCGCGCAGTGTTGGCAATGTTGAACAATAGAAGGCGGCAAGTCTTTGCCGCCGTTTGGCTGGGCATTTTCCAGCATCGGAGAACGGCGGATAAGACGTAGCGGCAAAGTACGGCTGAACACGTGGATCAGTCGTTGAGTCATAGTTTTAAACATAGCTCTTACCTTTCTTGCGCCCACGACAAAATCACCGTGGGCATGGCAAAGGGTGTAAAAAACAGAGCATGCAATCAGAGAGAGCAGGCTGCTGCTTACCAAATGTTGTCCGGTAAGCCGCAGCGAAAAGGCAGGTGCTTACCGGATCAAGACGGACTTACTGCGTCGGGGTCGGGATCCATAAAATTTTTCTCGGTAGGTTAATAAACGGCGATGCGGATTGTCGCGCAAACGCCGCGAACTGAACTGATCTCAATCAATTAAGTGCGCGAATCATACTCCTGATAACATTAACCATATCTAAACCATCACTAAACCTTCCTTAAACCCTCTAAAGCACCCTCGCGGTCGCCCGGCCTGTCGCCTTGCCTTCACCGCAATGCGTAGGTTTTATCCACAGATCGAAAAAGCTTTAACTCTGTGCGAAGTAAATCGACAGGACTTGCAGCAGATTGAAGCGCTCTCAGCAGCAGATTTCCGATAACAAATTTCCTTGTCTCAAGTCAAAAAATGCCCCATTAAGCTCGGGAACAAATCTATATGTAGCGTGTATATTGTCGTTATTAATCTATATATAGCGTTTTAATCGAAGGGACTTCTATTTTGAAACTTGAGAACTCAGGCCTGCTGGTCATCAAGCGCGATGGCTGTCAGGTGCTGTTTGACGGGCAGTTGATCATGCAGGCGGTGCAACGTGCGGCGGCCGCCGTTAACGTCGACGATATGGCATATTGCACCCGCGTGGCGAGTGAGGTGACAGAGACTCTGCGCGGTAAACATCGCATCGACATCCATGAGATTCAGGAAGCGGTTGAAAACCAGCTGATGGCAGGCCCCTATAAGCCGCTGGCGCGCGCCTACATCGAGTATCGCCACGACCGGGACATCAAACGTGAATTGCGCAGCCGTCTCAATCAGGAGATCCGTGGACTGGTGGAGCAAAGTAATCTCGCGTTGCTTAATGAAAACGCCAATAAGGACAGCAAAGTCATTCCCACACAGCGCGACCTGCTGGCGGGGATTGTAGCGAAACACTATGCGCGTCAGCATATTCTGCCTCGTGACGTGGTGCTGGCCCACGAGCGCGGCGAAATTCATTATCACGATCTCGACTACTCACCGTTTTTCCCGATGTTCAACTGCATGCTCATCGACCTCAAAGGCATGTTGAATAAAGGTTTTAAAATGGGCAACGCGGAAATCGATACGCCGAAGTCCATCTCCACCGCGACCGCCGTCACGGCACAGATTATCGCTCAGGTTGCCAGCCACATTTACGGCGGAACCACCATCAACCGTATCGACGAAATTCTAGCGCCCTTTGTCACGCAAAGTTTTGAGAAGCATAGAAAAACGGCAACGCAGTGGGCTATTTCCGACGTTGAAGCCTACGCCCACCAGCTCACAGAAAAAGAGTGCTACGACGCCTTTCAGTCGCTGGAATATGAGGTTAATACGCTTCACACCGCCAACGGCCAGACGCCGTTTGTGACCTTTGGCTTTGGTCTGGGTACCTGTTGGCAAGCGCGGCTGATTCAAAAATCGATTCTGCGCAACCGTATCGCCGGATTAGGAAAAAATCGTAAAACGGCCGTGTTTCCCAAACTGGTTTTCGCCATTCGCGACGGCATAAATCATAAGGCGGCCGACGCCAATTATGACATCAAACAGCTCGCCCTCGAATGTGCCAGCAAGCGTATGTATCCCGATATTCTTAATTACGATCAGGTGGTTAAGGTCACCGGTTCGTTTAAAACCCCGATGGGCTGCCGCAGCTTTCTCGGTGTTTACCAGGAGCACGGCGAAGAGGTTCATGACGGGCGCAACAACATTGGCGTGATAAGCCTGAACCTGCCGCGCATCGCGCTGGAAGCCAAAGGCAATGAACCTGCCTTTTGGGATTTACTCGACCAGCGTCTGCTGCTGGCCAAAAAAGCGTTGATGACCCGTATCGCCCGACTCGACGGGGTAAAAGCCCGCGTCGCGCCGATCCTTTATATGGAGGGTGCCTGCGGCGTGCGCTTGAAAGCCGATGATGACATCAGCGAAATCTTCAAAAACGGGCGGGCCTCCATCTCGCTGGGTTATATCGGCGTGCACGAAACTATCACTGCGCTGTATGGCGGCCAAGCGCATCTGTTTGATAACGCTGCACTGCGCGACAAAGCCGTGTCAATTGTTGCCCGACTGAAGGCGGCCACCGAGGCCTGGAAGCAGGAAACCGGCTACGGCTTCAGCCTCTACAGTACGCCGAGCGAAAACCTGTGCGATCGGTTCTGCCGACTCGATACCGCAGAATTCGGCATGATCCCAGGCGTGACCGACAAAGGCTATTACACCAACAGCTTCCACCTCGACGTAGAGAAGAAGGTCAATCCGTATGAGAAGCTGGATTTCGAGGCGCCTTATCCCCCGGTCAGCAACGGCGGATTCATCTGCTATGGCGAATACCCCAACCTGCAGCACAACCTGCGCGCGCTCGAAGACGTTTGGGACTACAGCTATACCCGCGTCCCCTATTACGGCACGAATACGCCAATAGACGAATGCTACGATTGCGGTTTTACCGGCGAGTTTTCCTGTACCAGCAAAGGATTTACCTGTCCGAAATGCGGCAATCACGATGCCTCGAGGGTGTCGGTCACACGTCGGGTGTGCGGCTATCTCGGCAGCCCGGATGCACGTCCTTTCAACGCCGGTAAGCAGGAAGAGGTTAAGCGCCGCGTAAAGCATCTCGATAATGGGCAGCTCGGTTAATCGCATGAACTATCACGCCTATTATCCGCTAGACGTCGTCAACGGGCCGGGCACCCGTTGTACGCTGTTTGTCTCCGGGTGCGTGCATCAGTGCCGTGGCTGTTATAACAAGAGCACCTGGCGACTCACCTCAGGCCAGCTTTTCACGCCCGAGATAGAAGACCGCATAGTCACTGATTTACAGGATAAGGTCATCCCGCGTCAGGGTCTGTCGCTCTCGGGCGGGGATCCGCTGCATCCGCAAAATCTGTCGGCTGTCGACCATCTTTTGCAGCGCATAAGCGACGAGTGTCCGGGAAAAAACGTTTGGATGTGGACCGGTTATCGCCTCGACGAGCTCAGCGGCGATCAGCGGCGGACGATCGCTCGAGTCAACGTGCTTGTCGACGGGAAATTTGTGCAGGATCTGTACGATCCTTCCCTTGTCTGGCGCGGTAGCAGCAACCAGGTGATCCACTTTTTACGTTAAAACTGCCGCTTAAAATCGTTGAGGATGGACGAAAGATCCATTCTCTTCAGCCTAACGATCGCTGCATCAACGACTTGGCTATTTATTCCCGTCGCCGTCCCGCATTGTTCATCAACCTGCAACTCCTGCTTCACCGAACTGTCATTTTCCCCCTCCAAGATGGTGCCAACGTCGAACCGAGGTTGACACCATGCAAATTTTTGACTCAATCAGACAGTCTTTACATCACCCCCGCGGTCGCCCGGCAGAGCACGTTTCTGCTCCTGACCTACGCGCTGACATTCAGGCAGCGAGGTATTCATTGTGATAGACCTATCTAGACATCCGACCAGTTACCCAACACGTTACCAGCAGATAGCCGCTCAGCTCGAGCAGGAGCTGCGTAGCACTTACCGCTGCGGTGACTATCTGCCTCCGGAAAACCAGCTCGCCGAACGTTTTCAGGTTAACCGCCATACGCTGCGGCGTGCGGTCGATGAACTGGTCGATCGCGGCTGGCTTCAGCGCCGTCAGGGTATCGGCACACTGGTGTTGATGCGCCCTTATGATTATCCGCTGCACTCGCAGGCACGCTTCAGCCAAAACCTGCTGGATCAGGGAAGTCATCCCACCAGCGAAAGGCTGTTGGCGGTGCTCCGTCCGGCGACCGATCACGTTGCGACCGCCCTGGGGCGTCAGGAGGGTGAAACGGTTATTCATCTGCGCACTCTGCGTCGCGTTAACAATGTGCCTGTCTGCGTGATTGACCACTACCTGCCAGATCTCGGCTGGTGGCCCATCCTCCAGAATTTCCAAAACGGTTCGCTGCATGACTTTATCCGCACCGAAATCAATCAGCGTCTGAGCCGCCGCACGACACGTATCAATGCCCGCCGCGCGCAGGCCAAAGAAAGCAAACTGCTGGAAATTGTCCCGCAGGCACCGCTGCTTTGCGTGCGCACCATTAACACCTGTGACAGCAACGGCAGCGTAGCGGAATACTCCGTCAGCCTGACGCGTGCTGACATGATTGAACTCACCATGGAGCACTAATGGACGCCTTAGAAAACCGTCAACGCTGGATGTCGGTGCTGGCCCACAGCCAGCCGTCGGAGCTGCTTGAACACTGGAAGCCGCTCAATCTCAGCCCTACCTTTGAACGCCTGCGCCCGGCTGAAACCGGCCTGACGCAGCTACAGGCCCGGATGGGTGGCACTGGAAAACGCTTCGTGATGGGCGACATGACCGTCACCCGCGCCGTTATCCAGCTTGCCTCCGGCGTCTACGGCTACAGCTATGTTCGCGGTCGCGACAAGGCCCACGCCGAGCTCTGCGCCGTGATTGATGCGCTGCTACAGGTCTCCGGTATGGAGGAGCTGCTCCATAAACGCGTCATTGCGCCACTGGCCGCCAGCCAGCAGGCGCGTCGCGAACAGCGTGCCCGCGAAATTGCGTCCAGCCGCGTCGACTTCTTCACTCTGGTTAGGGGAGAGTAACTATGTCACTCGTTGCAAGTTTTAAGCATCCGGTCGCCGATGCCCAGTTTAGTTTCCGTCGTATCCTCAAAGCGTTAAGCGAACCCGGCTCGATTGTCGCGCTGCCGGAAATGTCCGGCTTCGGCGTGCTGGATTCTGCCAGCGCCTGCGTGCTGCTGACGCTTATCGATCAAGATACGCCGCTGTGGATAAGCCCACGGCTCAACGACGACGTGCTGCGTCAGAATTTGCGATTCCACACCGGTGCCGTACTGACCGAAGACCCGAGCAGCGTTAGCTTTGCGCTGGCGGAGGGTTCGCTCGACAGCGCCACGCTGTTGGCCTTCCCGTGCGGTGATGAAATGTCGCCTGAGCTGGCCACCAGCGTCATCGTGCAGGTTGAGTCGCTGGAAGGCGGCAAGCCGCTGCGCTTGCTGGGCCCGGGGATTGAACAGTCACGCGTTATCTCGGTGCAGCTGCCCGACGCCGTCACCCAATATTTACTCAATCGTCCACACCGCTTCCCGCTGGGGCTGGACTTTATGTTTACCTGCGGTGAGCAGCTGCTTGCCTTGCCGCGCACGACCCGCGTGGAGGCCTGCTAATGTACGTTGCCGTTAAAGGGGGCGAGAAGGCCATCGAGGCCGCTCACGAACTGCTGGCACACCAGCGCCGCGGTGACACTCAGGTCACTGAAATCAACGCCGAACAAATTGAGCAACAGCTTGGCTTGGCCGTCGATCGCGTCATGAGCGAGGGCGGAATTTACGATCCCCAGTTGGCCGCACTGGCTATTAAACAGTCGTCAGGGGATCTGGTTGAGGCCATCTTCCTGCTGCGCGCCTACCGCACCACGCTGCCGCGTCTGGCCATCAGTCAGCCGCTGAATACCGCCAATATGCGCCTCGAACGCCGCGTATCGGCGATTTATAAAGACCTGCCGGGCGGACAAGTGCTAGGCCCGACCTATGACTACACCCACCGCCTGCTGGACTTCGCTCTGCTGGCCGAAGGATTGGATCCCGTCGCCCCCAACGCCGACGAGACGCTCCCCGAATCCTGCGGACACGTGTTTGACCTGTTGGCCAATCAACAGTTGGCGGTCACTGAGCAAGACGACGGCAGCGAGCCGGACGACATTACCCGCACGCCGCCTGTCTATCCGGCCACCCGCGCCGCACGTTTGCAGCAGTTGGTGCGCGGCGACGAAGGTTTTCTGCTGTCGCTGAGTTATTCCACCCAGCGTGGCTATGGCCGCACCCACCCTTTCGCCGGCGAAATTCGCACCGGCTGGCTGACGGTCGAAATCGTGCCGGAAGAGCTGGGCTTTGCTATCGATATCGGCGAGATCCTGCTGACAGAATGCGAGATGGTGAACGGCTTTATTACCCCAGAAGATCGACCACCGCACTTCACCCGTGGGTATGGGCTGGTGTTTGGCCGCGCCGAACGCAAGGCCATGTCGATGTCGCTGGTTGACCGCGCACTACAGGCCCCCGAATACGATGAGCAGGTCCGCAGCCCGGCGCAGGATGAAGAGTTTGTGCTGTCCCACGCCGATAACGTCGAGGCCGCAGGGTTTGTCTCGCACCTGAAGCTCCCTCACTACGTCGATTTCCAGGCTGAACTGGAGCTGTTGCAGCGCCTGCGCAAACAGCATGAAGCGGCCAATGGCAAGGATCTCTCCAATGAAAAATAATAATGCTGCAACCGCAACCGGCTATAACCAGGGTTATCTAGACGAGCAAACCAAGCGCATGATCCGCCGAGCTATTTTGAAGGCCGTGGCGATCCCCGGCTATCAGGTGCCGTTCGCCGGTCGTGAGATGCCGATGCCTTACGGCTGGGGCACCGGCGGTATTCAGATTACTGCCAGCGTGATAGGTCAGGAGGACGTGCTGAAGGTCATCGATCAGGGGGCCGACGATACCACCAACGCCGTGTCGATCCGCCGTTTCTTTAAAAATGTCGCCGGCGTCGAGACGACCGAAAAAACCACCGAGGCGACGCTTATCCAGACCCGCCACCGAATTCCTGAAACACCGCTGCAGGAAGATCAGATCCTGATTTTTCAGGTGCCGATCCCCGAGCCGTTGCGCTTTATCGAGCCGCGTGAAACCGAGACGCGAAAAATGCATGCGCTTGAAGAGTACGGCGTTATGCAGGTGAAGCTTTATGAAGACATCGCCCGCTTCGGCCACATCGCGACCACCTATGCCTATCCGGTGAAGGTCAACAATCGCTACGTGATGGATCCGTCACCTATTCCGAAATTCGACAACCCGAAGATGCACATGATGCCCGCCCTGCAACTGTTCGGCGCGGGACGCGAAAAACGTATCTACGCGCTGCCGCCGTTTACCCAGGTCGAAAGCCTGGACTTTGAGGATCACCCCTTCACGGTGCAGCAATGGGATCAGCCGTGCGCTCTCTGCGGATCGCACGACAGCTATCTCGATGAAGTGGTGCTCGACGATCTCGGCAACCGCATGTTCGTCTGCTCTGACACCGACTACTGCGCTCAGCAGCTCGACACCGCATCTTTAAAAGAGGCCAATAAACAATGAATCCGGTCAACGCTTCTGCCACGCCGCTGCTTTCCGTTGAGAACCTGACCCACCTTTATGCGCCGGGAAAAGGCTTCAGCGACGTGTCGTTTCAGCTCTATCCCGGCGAAGTGCTGGGCATTGTCGGCGAGTCCGGCTCGGGTAAAACCACGCTGTTACAGAGCATCTCCGCGCGCCTGGCCCCTCAGCAGGGTCAGGTGATTTACAACAACGGCGTGCAGCCCGCGCAGTCGCTTTATCAGATGCCGGAAAGCGATCGTCGTCGCCTGCTGCGTACCGACTGGGGCGTAGTTCACCAGCATCCGATGGACGGCCTGCGTCGCCAGGTGTCTGCCGGAGGCAATATCGGTGAACGCCTGATGGCTATCGGTGAACGCAACTATGCCCGCATTCGTCAGGAAGCCGGCAAGTGGCTGGAAGACGTCGAGATCCCGATTTCACGCCTCGATGACCTGCCGACCACCTTCTCGGGCGGTATGCAACAGCGTTTGCAAATCGCCCGCAATCTAGTGACCCATCCTCGTTTGGTGTTTATGGATGAGCCGACCGGCGGGCTAGACGTATCCGTACAGGCACGCCTGCTGGACTTGCTGCGCACGCTGGTGGTCGAGATGCAGCTGGCGGTAGTGATTGTGACCCACGACCTAGGCGTAGCACGTCTGCTGGCCCACCGCCTGCTGGTGATGAAGCAAGGCCAGGTCGTAGAAAGCGGGTTGACCGATCGGGTGCTCGATGACCCACATCACCCTTATACCCAGCTACTCGTTTCATCCGTTTTATCCTAGGAACCCCAAGAGAGTGATAACACTATGACAACCAGACTCCGGGTCGAAAAATTAAGTAAGACTTTCGTATTACATAACCAGCAAGGGATAAAACTGCCGGTGTTTCACAACGTCAGCCTCGAGGTTAACGCAGGGGAATGCGTGGTGCTGCACGGCCGTTCGGGCAGCGGAAAATCGACTCTCCTGCGCTCACTCTACGGCAATTATCTGCCGGACAGCGGCCATATCTGGGTGAAACATCAAGAGCAGTGGGTCGATATGGTTAGCGCGCAGGCCCGAGAAATTCTCGACGTGCGCCGCCACACCCTGGGCTGGGTCAGCCAGTTCCTGCGCGTCATTCCGCGCATCAGTGCGCTGAATCTGGTGATGCAGCCGCTGGTTGAATTGGGCATTGGCAAGGCGGAGGCCGAGCAACGCGCCGGTGAACTATTGCAGCATCTGAACGTGCCGGAGCGCCTGTGGCAGCTCGCACCGTCAACCTTCTCAGGAGGTGAGCAACAGCGAGTCAATATTGCACGCGGCTTTATCGTTGATTATCCGGTGCTGCTGCTCGACGAACCTACCGCTTCGCTGGATGCGACCAATCGTGCAGCGGTGGTGACACTGATTGAAAAAGCCAAGGCGCGCGGTGCCGCCGTGGTGGGTATTTTCCACGATGAAGATGTGCGTGAGCGCGTGGCTGACCGGCTTCACGTGATGACCCCAGAACAGGCTAATGCGGAGAATTTGGCATGATTATCAATAACGTCAATCTGGTTCTGCCCGAAGAAACCGTCAGGGGATCGATTGAGATCCAAGAGGGCGTGATTAGGTCTTTTACCGATAATCCGAGTCATCTGCCGCAGGCGCTCGACGCTGAAGGCGGCTGGCTGATGCCCGGTTTTGTCGAGCTGCATACCGACAATCTGGATAAGTTTTTCACACCGCGTCCGAAGGTTGACTGGCCAGCGCATTCGGCAATGAGCAGCCATGATGCGCTGATGGTGGCGAGCGGGATAACGACAGTGCTCGACGCCGTTGCGGTCGGCGACGTGCGCGACGGTGGCCATCGGCTCGAGAATCTGCAAAAGATGATCGACGCAGTGATCAACAGCCAACAGGCCGGATTGAACCGCGCCGAGCACCGCTTGCATCTGCGCTGTGAACTGCCGCACTCCTCCACGCTGCCGCTGTTCGAAGAGCTGATGCACAAGCCGGGCGTCTCGCTGGTCTCATTGATGGACCACTCGCCGGGCCAGCGCCAATTTGCGACGCCGCAAAAGTATCGTGAATACTATCAGGGAAAATATCAGCTTAACGACGAGCAGATGGAAGAGTTTCAGGCCGCGCAAATCGCCAACTCGCTGCGTTGGGCACAGCCAAACCGCATGGCGATTGCCGCGCACTGCCGCGAGAGAGGTATTGCCCTGGCGAGTCATGACGATGCGACGGCAGAACACGTCAATGAATCCAAAGCGTTGGGCAGCGTGATTGCCGAATTCCCAACCACCGAAGACGCCGCTCGGGCCTCGCACGCAGAAGGACTGCAAGTGTTGATGGGGGCGCCAAATATCGTGCGCGGCGGCTCGCATTCTGGCAACGTGGCGGCAAAACATCTGGCGTCGCTGGGCCTGCTTGATATTCTTTCTTCAGACTATTATCCCGCCAGCCTGATGGACGCAGTGTTCCGCATAGCCAATGATGAGGACAATGCCTTTAACCTGTCGCAGGCGGTGGCATTGGTCACGCGTAATCCGGCGAAAGCCTTGGGATTGCAGGACAGGGGAGTGATTGCAGAAGGTAAGCGCGCCGATCTGGTGTTGGCAAGAGCGCATGACCATCATCACTATGTGCAAAACGTCTGGCGTCAGGGAATACAGGTATTCTGATGGCTAAGCTTGTTTACGTCATGGGTGCATCGGGATCGGGCAAAGACAGCCTGCTGGACGCACTGCGAAATAAAACCCCGCTCGGGTTGCTGGTGGCACATCGCTACATTACCCGCCCGGCGCACGCCGGTGCGGAGAATCACATCGCGCTCAGTCTGGATGAGTTTCAGCAGCGTAAGGCCCACCGGCTGTTCGCACTCGACTGGCAGGCGCATCAGACTCACTATGCGCTCGGGGTCGAGATTGATTTGTGGATGCAGCGTGGGTTCACCGTGGTCGTGAACGGTTCTCGGGCGCACCTGGCCGAGGCCGTGGCTCGCTATGGCGCGGCGCTGCTGCCGGTTTATCTGCACGTTTCGGGCGAGGTGCTCGCCGAACGGCTCGCGCTGCGCGGCCGCGAAACGCCGCTGGAGATTCAGCAGCGCCTGCAACGTGCTGCCGAGTATCAGCACGGCCTGCCTGCCGAATGCCGTCGGCTGAACAACGATGGACGCCTGCAAGACACTCTGGCCGATCTGCTCACGCTGCTTACCGAACAGGCGGTCTGCACCTTTCCGCCTCCAGAACACCCCATTGTCTGCGCACAGGATAACGCTTTATGACGCTTGCAAACGCAACGCCGAGTGACCCGAAAATAGGCAACAACGTCGAGCTCAAACAGACTCGTTTAGGCCAGTACGTACATCTGGGCGACGACGCGGTCTTTGAAGAAGTCGAGGTCGGTGATTACTCCTATACCGCCGGCCATAACCAGATTCACTATGCCACGATAGGTAAATTTGTTTCGATTGCCACCTATGTGCGCATCAATCCAGGCAACCACCCTACCTATCAGCGCATCGCCCAGCACCATTTCACCTATCGCAGTTCGGCCTATGGATTAGGCGAAGACGATAACGACTTCTTTAACTGGCGCCGTGAACACGCAGTCACCGTGGGCCATGATGTCTGGATTGGCCATAACGCGGTGATCATGCCCGGGGTCACCGTAGGCAATGGCGCGGTCATAGGATCCTCGGCGGTGGTGACCAAAGACGTTGAACCTTTCTCAATAGTCGCGGGCGTAGCGGCCAAAAAGATCGGCATGCGTTTTGAAGACTCGCTGATCGAAAGGATCGAGCGCAGCCAGTGGTGGAACTGGAGCCATGAGACGTTGCAGGAGAGAATGCCAGAATTCAGGGATTTGGACAGCTTTGTGGAGAAGTATCTGTAATCGCGCGATCCTCGGGGGAAAATCAGGCGTTTTTGCTTATACATTAGCATAAACAATAGCGTCTTTTCCTCCTCTCCCGCCCGAGCGATTGGGCAAAAAATGCGTAATCCCTCCGCTTGAATGCGTATACATAAAAGCTATACCCCCCTTCCTTTTAAGTCATTTTCCAATCCCCTCCTCCCCCAGATAATGAAAAAAAAGCGGGAGGAACCATGAAGAGAATTATTGTTGGGGTAACGGGCGCCACCGGCGCACCTTTGGCGGTTCGCGTGCTGCAGTTTCTGCGCGAAATGGAGGTGGAAATCCATCTGATTGTCTCGCAGTGGGCAAAAACCACGCTCCAGCAGGAATGCGGCATGAGCTATCGCGATCTCTGTGCCATGGCCGACGTGGTTCACGATCCGCGCAATCAGGGTGCGACCGTGTCGAGCGGATCGTTTCAGGTTGAAGGCATGGTTATCGTGCCGTGCAGCATGAAGACGCTGGCCGCTATCCGCATGGGCTTTGCCGAGAACCTGATTGCCCGCGCCGCCGACGTGATGCTGAAAGAACGCAGAACGCTGTTGATGGTCACCCGAGAGACGCCTCTTAACTCTATCCACCTAGAGAACATGCTGCACCTCAGCAATATGGGCGCCGTTATCTTCCCGCCGACTCCCGCTTTCTACAACAATCCCGAGTCAATTTCGCAAATTCTGGATCATCTCGCCGTAAGGATTCTCGACCAATTTCATCTGTCTCACCCGGCAGCCAAACGCTGGGAAGGACTGGGTCATAAGGAGTAATAACCATGCCATTCCATGATTTACGCAGTTATCTTGACGCGCTCGACGAACAGCAGCAGCTGCTGAGAATTGAAGAACAGGTAAAACCTGAACCCGATATCTCTGCCGCCGCCTGCGCTGCCGCAAAACTGGGCGACAAGTCACCGGCGTTATTGTTCGAAAATATCCTTGGATATCATGACGCACGCATTGCCATGAACGTCCACGGATCCTGGCCAAATTTGGCAATCGCCATGGACATGCCGAAAAACACCCCGCTGAAACAGCAGTTTTTCGAGTTTGTTCGGCGCTATCAGAATTATCCCGGTGAAGTTGAGCATCGTGACAGCGCGCCGTGGCAGGAAGTGGTGATTGAGGACGACATTAACCTGTTCGATATCCTGCCGCTGTTCAGACTTAACCACGGTGACGGCGGCTTCTACATCGATAAAGCCAGCGTAGTCTCGCGTGACCCTTCTCTGGAAGGGAAAGAAAACGAAGACAGTCAGAACGTAGGCATCTACCGCATTGAAGTCAAAGGCAAAAAACACCTCGGCCTGCAACCGGTCCCCGCACATGACATTGCGATTCACCTGCAACGCGCCGAAGAGCTGGGCGTAGACCTGCCGATTGCCATCACTATCGGCAACGACCCGATGATAAGCACCGTCGGTGCTATGCCCATCCTTTACAATCAGTCGGAATATGCGATGGCCGGAGCACTCAACGGCACGCCATATCCCATTGTGAAAACAGCCTTAACCGGGCTGGACGTCCCTTGGGGTTCCGAATTCGTACTCGAGGGCCGCATTCTTTCCCGTGTTCGCGAAGCAGAAGGTCCGTTTGGTGAATTCACCGGGCACTATTCCGGTGGCCGTCAGATGCCGGTCGTCGAAATCACCAAGGTGTCACACCGTAAAAATCCGCTGTTCGAGCATCTGTACCTCGGCATGCCGTGGACCGAAATCGACTACATGATGGGCATCAACACCTGTGCACCGCTTTACGTGCAGCTGAAAGAAGCGTTCCCGGAAGTCGTCGCGGTCAATGCGCTTTATACCCACGGACTGGTGGTGATTGTTTCCACCAAGACGCGCTTCGGCGGCTTTGCGAAGGGCGTGGGTATGCGCGTGCTGACCACTCCGCACGGTTTGGGTTACGCCAAGATGGTGATTGTGGTGGATGAGACTATCGACCCCTTCAACCTGCCGCAGGTGATGTGGGCAATGTCGACCAAGTTTAACCCTGAGTACGACCTGGTGACGGTGCCTGGGCTGTCCATTCTGCCGCTTGATCCGGCTTCACAACCCGCCGGAATGACCAGCAAAGTGATCATTGACGCCACTACGCCAAAAGCACCGGAAGAACACGGGCACTTCTCGCAGGAGCTGCGCGATCCTATTACCACCGATGACTGGGTTGAGAAGCTGCACAATATGATGCAGGTTAACAGCCTGTCTCAGGCAAAAGACTCCTCCAAGGTCAACAACAGCTAAGGAAGCCGCATGAAACAACATCCTGAAATTTGTCCGCGCTGTGAATCCAATGGCCCGGAGGCGCTGAGTCATTCTCCGGTCGAGGGTGCCTGGACGGTGTTCCATTGCCCAACCTGTTTCTTCACCTGGCGCAGTACGGAACCGGACTTCATTACCGATCCGAAGAAGTACAACCCAAACTTTAAATTCTCTCCGGCTGATATGGCGAATTTTGGCGTGATGCCGGCTATTCCCGAATTGAAAACTAAGGGTTAATGACTAAGGCGTAAAAGCCTTAATGACCGTTCGCAGCATGGTGCTAAATTCATGGTGCGAACGGTAAATCAACACCAGATCGTCGGCAACACTCTCAAGTTCCGGCACGGGCAGCGTCAGCAGGTTGTCCCACTCACTCTCGCCAGACAGCACCGGCAGCAGTCCTACGCCCATTCCCTGCTCGACCAGATATTTCATCATCGGCACATCTGAGGCATCCGCCAATACCTGCGGTTTTAGCCCCGCCTTGCTGAAAAACTGCATCACGTTGTCATATACCCCGAAACCCGACTTGCGACGCATTAGTATCAACGGACAATCGGCAAGCTGCTCGAGGGTCACGGTTTTATGCTGTGCCAGAGAAGACTCGGGGAGACACATGACGCGAAAGCACGAACGCGCCAGCGGCTGAATAGACAGCTCTTCATCGCTGGTGGTAAGCGGCAGGTGCACCAACGCGAGGTCGATGCGCCGCCGTTCAAGCAGCTCCTCCAGGTAACCGGTATCCCCCTGATGCAACGAGAAGGTCAGCTGCGGATGTTCAGACTTGAGCAGTTTCACCACCGCCGCAACCTTCGGAATGCCCATCGAAACCGTGCCAATGCGCACCACGCCACGTGAGCCCTCACCGAACGCCTGCATCTCTTCATCGATTTCAGTCGCAAGCTGTAACAGGTCGCTGGCGCGTCGATAGAGATACATGCCTGCCTCGGTAGGCGCCATGCCGCGACTAGACCTATCAAACAGCTTTACACCCCACTCGTCCTCAAGCTGATGCAGCGCCTTGCTCAACGGCGGCTGGGCGATGAACAACACCTCTGAAGCTGCCGAGATTGACCCGTGTTCAAAGACGGCTTTGAAATAACTCAGCGGCTTCAGTTTGATCATATTTCCCTCTTCCACATCAGCTTTTTACCAAAGCCTAGCGTATTGTCTGTCATCTTGATTTCATTCAACTGTAGCTGCCAAACCGGCGCTTTCATGGCGATGGCTACCGGGAAATGTTTGCAGTAGAGCGCGCGACCGACTTTATCCTCTTCCCCTTCAAGCAGCGTCGCGGTACCGCTGTACTGAATGCCTTTGATAAGCGCGATAGTCTTAGGCTGGGTGGCAATAGTGCCCACGACCTGAGGGTTTTTATGCATCAGTGAACCATGGCGTGTCTTCAGCTCAGTCATGAAATACAGGCACATACGTTCGACGTCCGTCACATAAAAGCAGTTGGCGCTCCAGATGTCGCCCTCCGCGTGAGCACAGAGTGCAAGCACGTGGTTTTTGCTAAGATAACGACTAATAAGTTTTACATCATCGGGATCGTTCATACCCGCCTCCTGGCGAAAAATTCGCTCTATTTTAGCGCGATGACCGGCAAGTAACAGTCTGCGCTGTTGCTAAACATGCGTTTTTGCTTCACTTATTGGTATGGCTGTGGGTTAATCTGCTGAATATTTTGTGACGAACCAGAGTAGCTTAATTATCGTGGAAAGCCTGCCTCATACTCCGCCCGCCAATGACTGGTATCTCTATATACTGCGTACCGCGACGGGTATGCTTTATACCGGAATAACGACCGACGTGGCGCGCCGTCTGCAACAGCATCAAAATGGCAAGGGGGCGAAATCCCTGCGTGGAAAAGGTGAACTCAGGTTGGTTTTTCACTGCGTCGCGGGCGATCGTTCACTGGCTTCAAAGCTGGAGTATCAGGTTAAGCAGTTGAGTAAGAAGCAGAAAGAGCGGCTGGTGCAGGACGGTCCGCAAAGCATTACCGATTATCTGGCGGGCTGAAGTCATCATAAAAAACGGGGCGCTTGATGCGCCCCGTTTCAGTAACACGTTGTCTATCGATATCGATTACAGAGCAAGGTTAACCATCACGCCGCCGATAAACGCATCTTTAACCTGGCTCACTGCGCCTGGGGCAGAAACGTACTGCAGGTTAGGACGGATTGTCAGCCAGTTTGTCGCCTGAATACCGTAGTACAGTTCGTAGTTAACTTCAGAACCGCTCTGCACTGGCAGATAGGTTGGGTTGTTGTAGTTATCAACACCGTTGGCAGCATCCTGATCGCGCTGAGTCGCGGTGTAATCACTGTTCACGTGGATACGGCCTACGCCAAAGCCAAGCTCGTCTTTAGGACGTGAGTCGAAAATCCCTTTGTAGGTGACCGCGACAGACTGATAGTTGTCAGTTTTCGAGGTTTTCTTGTCGTTCATCACGCCTTGTACGGTCAGCGTCAGGCCACGGGTGTTGTCACCAGCCACCGAGGTCAACTGTTGCTGCACCAGCACATAGCCGCCGTAAGCGTGGGCATCACGGCTGTACTGTTCGCTACCGTTTACGATAGAACCGCTGCTGTAAACGTCACCCTTAGTCGAGCTGTAGTAAGCACCCAGCGCGTATTTACCCGGCAGCTTGTCTGGACCCAGCGTTGGTTTCCAGCCTACTTCGACCGGGATCAGGTTACCGATTGAACCTGAAGTATCCAGACGGAAGCCGTTACCGGTGTCATAGTTTTTAGGGTTCTGATTATAGATACCGACTTCGGTATAAATTTCAGGGGTAAAGTTCAGCTTGATGCGACCGCCCCACTGGGAAACAGGCCAGTTATACCAACGGTCACCGCGCCAGTTACCCGCCTGGCCACTACCCAGCGCAAGGTTCTGGAAGTTGCTGTTTAGCGAGTCGAAGTCTTCACCCACGGTCACACGACCGGCTTTAACATCGAGGGTGTCGTTGAAGTATCCTTGACGGATCCAGAACTGGGTCAGACGCGTGGTTTGACCACGGCCCCAAACTTCCTGAGAAGAAGACAGTGTGCCGGTACGCGGATCGCCAACGGTGTCGTTGGAGATGTTGCGCCCATTACGGTTGGTCAGGGTCATCTGGAATTCGGTGTCTTTCCAGTTCAACAACTTGTCGAGGTCAAGATCGACCCCAAGCTGCCACTGGTCGGAATAGCGTGCGGTGGTATGCTTATCATAACCGCCCGAGAAGTTGCTGCCTGTCTCAGACGTGTAGTTTGTTTGGAAATCAATACCTTGTTCTTTCAGAGCAGTACGTTCACCGCCCCAGTCACCAAACATCCAGGGAGAGTCGGGTGAGAATGGACCCATATCTGCGGCCAATACTTGGGCAGAGCTAAAAAGCAGTCCAACAGAACAAGCCAGATACAACTTTTTAAAACGACGGGGGGAGTAATTGGCCACTTTAGATTCCTTATAATTCTTAAAGTTCAGTTTTAAACTTCAGTAAAGACAATATTATTCCACGCAGAGTAATATTCTGTGACCTGCATTTGATTATTTAAAACAATATAATTAAATATGTAACACAACGTTGAGCGTTATTGCTTTAAATAACAACAGTTTGGATTTTTTGTGCTAAAACTGCTTTAAGACTGCATTTATTTTTACCTTTACGCAGCGAGTTGGAAACATATCCTCCGAATGTAACTCACTCATTCGATTAATTATCACCCATATCTGCGCTTACTTAATTCTTTATTTTTTTACATTCCATTAGCAAATAAAGCTATTTTTTAAAATTAGCACGATTTATTCATAAAAAAAGGCCGATGTATGAACATCAGCCTGTTTGAAATAGTGCTCTTAGAGCTTAAATGACTTTTTTCACTTAATTGTGATTAAAATGAGGAGGATACTCCACCAGCCCATTTGCGCCTTCAAGAGCATTGTCGGCCAGCACATAAAGCTGGAACGCCTCAGCGGAGTCAGGCCAGCGGCAGTGAAGATTAAACTGCGCTGCGGGTTTGAATCCAAATCGGCCGTAGTACTCGGGCGCACCGAGCACGACAACGGCGGCGTAACCGAATTCATTGAGCGAATCCAGCCCTTCGTATACCAGCTTTTCGCCCAATCCCTGACGGCGCAGAGATTCCTCTACCGCCAGCGGTCCCAGCCCAACCCATTGGCGGTCTTCACCCTGTACGTCGACCGGGGTGAATGCGGCATAACCTACGACCCCCCCTTCATCATCCGTTGCCACGACGCCCAGCGTCAGCAGGCCGTCTTCACGTAGACGCTGCACCAAATCGGCCTCGTCATCACGCCCAAAAGCCTTGCGCAGGAGGTTATCGATGCCCGCAGCATCGACCGGGATTTCAACTCTAATTAACATGATGATACTGCCGGAGAGCCTAACTCACCGTCCTCTTGTCTGCCGGTCTCAATGCGCCCAGCCTCAATAAACGTCGCCAGGCGTTCAAGCCCCTGACGCAGTAAAGCGGGCATGCTGTCGAGTTCGATGGAGTCCATCAGGTTTTTAACGTTCAGGCCCAATTCAGTATCCCCTTCAATTCGCAGACGCCGCTTGAAGAACAGCGTATCGGGGTCTTCCCTACGCGCCGCAACCAGGATCAGGTCGTTAGCGTCGCCGCTAAAGCTTACGTCAGCCTCACCCTGTTGGCTTACGCGCAGCCTGCCGTTATCGACGGTCATTAGCCACTGTAGGCCGAGATCGGTAATATCGATTTTCAGCCAACGGCCGGTCAGAAAATCGAGTTCCCCTTCAGACAGCGCCTCCTGAAATTGCCAGCACAGCACCTGTTGCAGAACCTGGCGCTTAAGTGCAAAAGGGGTAAATTTCAACGGTACACTTAACAGTGACGGCCCTTGACGCACCATACGTGCTCGTAGTTTTTGCAACACTGGCACTTCTCCTTTAGGTAACTGTCTTCTGAACAATATTGCGCTGAAAACGGGTCATTTTGCCATATCGGCAGTTTTGTAACGCAGCCTAAATCAATATTGCCCTACAAAAATAGTGCACCAGAAATATCCCTTACACAACCTCTGCCGTAAATGGCTTTCATTCAACCGCGGATAAGCTGCCTTAAATCAAAATATTGCCGTTTGAGCTTATCTAAAATGAGCCTCGATTGGGTTGCACACCGTGCCATCCCTCTAGCCGTTTTAGCAGGAGATAACTATGGAGTTACTTTGCCCGGCAGGTAATCTGCCAGCGCTAAAGGCAGCGATCGATAATGGTGCCGATGCGGTTTATATCGGTTTGAAAGACGATACCAACGCCCGACATTTTGCCGGTCTGAACTTTACCGAGAAGAAATTACAGGAAGCCGTAGAGTACGTTCATCGCCGCCGACGCAAGCTGCATATTGCTATCAACACTTTCGCTCATCCCGACGGTTATCAGCGCTGGGAGCGTGCCGTAGATATGGCGGCGCAGCTGGGGGCCGACGCGCTGATTCTGGCCGATATCGCGATGCTCGACTACGCAGCAACCCGCTATCCCAGCGTCGAACGTCACGTGTCGGTACAGGCTTCGGCCACTAATGAGCAGGCCATTGCATTCTATAAAAATCACTTCGACGTCGCACGCGTGGTGCTGCCGCGCGTACTGTCGATGCATCAGGTCCGCCAGCTCTCACGCAGCAGCGTGGTTCCGCTGGAAGTGTTCGCCTTTGGCAGCCTGTGCATCATGGCCGAAGGGCGATGCTTCCTGTCTTCCTACCTCACCGGCGAATCCCCGAATACCTCGGGAGCCTGCTCGCCCGCCCGCTTTGTTCGCTGGCAGCAAACGCCACAGGGCATGGAGTCACGGCTGAATAACGTGCTCATCGACCGCTACGAACCTGGGGAAAATGCCGGTTATCCGACGCTATGCAAGGGGCGTTATCGGGTGGACGACGTGTGCTACCACGCGCTTGAAGAGCCCACCAGCCTTAATACACTCGAACTGCTGCCCGAACTGTTCGCAGCCAACGTAGCCTCGGTAAAAATCGAGGGTCGCCAGCGTAGCCCAGCCTATGTCAGCCAGGTAACGCGGATATGGCGCGCTGCCATCGACCGCTGTCAGCGCGATCCGCAGGGTTTTATCAGTGAACATGCCTGGATGACCGAGCTGGGGTCACTGTCCGAAGGCACCCAGACCACTCTTGGGGCCTACCACCGGAAATGGCAATGATTAAGGCGATATCATGAAATACTCATTAGGAACCATCCAGTACTACTGGCAGAAAGCGCAGGTGGAGGCGTTTTATCAGGCTGCCCAAGGCAGTGAGGCCGACATTATTTACCTGGGTGAAAACGTTTGTACCAAACGACGAGAGATGAAGGTCGGTGACTGGCTCGACCTGGCAAAACAGCTGAGCGCCAGCGGCAAGCAGGTGGTTCTCTCAACGCTGGCGCTTTTGCAGGCACCGTCAGAACTGACAGAGCTTAAGCGATACGTCGAAAACGGCGAGTTTTTGCTGGAAGCGAACGATATCGGCACCGTAAATATGGCGGCTGAGCGCAAACTGCCTTTTGTTGCCGGTCATGCGCTCAACTGCTACAACGCCGTCACGCTGAAGATACTGCATCGGCAGGGCATGGTTCGCTGGTGCATGCCGGTCGAACTGTCACGTGACTGGCTGGCCAATATGCTGGCGCAGTGTCAGTCGCTTGGCATCCGTGACAAGTTTGAGGTCGAGGTATTGGCCTACGGGCATCTGCCGCTGGCTTATTCCGCCCGCTGTTTTACCGCCCGCGCCGAGAACCGCGCCAAGGACGACTGCGAAACCTGCTGCGTGAAGTATCCGCAGGGCCGAAAAGTCATGTCACAGGAGAATCAGCAGGTGTTTGTGCTCAACGGGATCCAGACACAGAGCGGTGCCTGCTACAACCTCGGCAATGACCTGGTCGCGATGCAGGGCCTGGTCGATATTGTCCGAATCTCTCCACAAGGCCCGGAAACACTCGACGTGTTAGCCGATTTTCGTGCCAACGAGCGCGGCCTTAATCCGCTGGCGCTTAGCCCACGCGAAGACTGCAACGGCTATTGGCAGAACATTGCCGGGCTAGCGCTTGTCGAGTAAGCAGATCAGTCGTTTCGCAGCGGTTTCTTGCGGTGCAGCAGCGTCCGCAGGCGACCGCTGTCACGCAGGAAACCGAGCCCGATGCCGAGCAGCGTATAGAACGCGCACAGCAACAGCAGCATCAGGATATCCCCACCCACTTCGTGGAAAGGCAGGCCCATCTGGTTAACGCCGGCAATCGCTTTTGTCGCCCAGGTCGACGGCAGCATTGAGGAGACGACGCGTACCCAGCCGGGCTGTGCCTGTAGCGGCCAGAGGGTGCCGGAAATGTAAAATACCGGCATGGTAATAAAAGACAGCGTCAGATAAATCATTTCGACGGTACGCAGGCACTCGGTCACAAACTTACCGAGGCCAAGCACGGCCAGTAAAAACGGGAAGGTCAGCAGGATAATTTCAGCAATGCTGGCGGTTTGCCGGTACCCAAGCACCCACGGCCACAGCACAAACAGCACGATCGACAGAAACAGCCAAATCGGGATTAGCGCCGACAGGCCGCCGAGAAATGCCGGGATTGCGGGTTTGCCGTCGGGCGCACTTTTCAGGGTAATGTTGACCCTGACACTGGCTATCAACAAAGAGTGCTGCAAGAGCATCACCAGCAGTCCGGGGAAAACGATCGCCGCGAAGCTGATTCCTGGGTTAAACAGGTCCAGCGTCTGGCCAACAATAGGCGTGAGCAGCACGTTGGCCTGCCGATTGCTGAACCCGCTTGCCAGAAGAAGTTGCGTATTATACTGCGACAGCAGGCTCTGATAGGCCGCGACAACGTCTTGCTGGATCTGCCCATTGGCCAAACGGTTGGTTGCATCGCCATAAACCGGAATAACAATGTCTTCACCCGCCAGAATCTTCTTTTCAAGATCGATGGGCATGATAACCACAGCAAACAGCTTGCGCTCACCCAGGTCACGACGCGCCTCGGGAATGCTGTCATAGCTTACCGTTTTAATCTTTGAGGTTGCATCAAGGTCGCGGGTCAGCAGACGGCTGGCGCTGCTGTGGTCCTGATCGATGACCGCCACCGGCAGATCCCATACGGTGCGATTGGCGTACACGGTACTCATCAGGCACAGCGAGATAAGCAGCATCATCCACATCGGCTTTTCAAGCATCCCGTGCAGGGAGTGCGTGAAGGTATGCCAGTAAATTGAAAGCCCTTCGCGCGTGGTCATTTTCCCGGCTCCTGCTTCTTCAGGCGCATATACAGTTTGCTGTGCACCAACAGGCCGGTAATCAGTGGATATACCAACAATATGGCGCACACGCTGACGATACGCACGCCTGGGACCTGGCGCAGGAAAACGTCGAACATGGCGTTTAGGGCATGGGTCAACGGCTCGATTTCGGAAATTATGCGCGCAGGCAGCGGCATCGACAGTTCGGGTACCGCCATACCCGAGAAGGTCAGCGCCAGTCCCACGAAAATAGCCATCATCGAGTAGGCGGAGATAGTGGTGCTCGTGAAGGTGAACAGCAACAGCCCCAGGCTTTGCGCCGCAATGACGTAGAAGAAGGCGATAAGCAGCATGTCCAGAGGATTGCCGCTGACTCGCGCATCAAACACGCCGACCAGCAAGGCAATTTCGACCATCAGCAGCGTGGTAAAGCACAGCGTATAGGGCGCAAGCTTGCCGAGCAGTCCGAAGGTGAACGAGGGGGCAGCAAGGAGCGCCTGGCTCCGCGCCATCACGTAAATCATACAGGTGACGGTGAACAATTGCAGCAGATGGATGGTTGCGGCGAACTGCTGGTAATAGATGTAGCTGCCGCTGGCGTTAAACAGGCTGCCGTAAGAGAGATCGACACTGGCAAGCGAAGGCACAGTTTTACCGATTTCTGCGGCGATAATGCTGCGATAGCTATTGTTCAGCTCGGTTATCAGTCCGCTAAAATCCTGAGTAGAATAGAGGCCCGCGCCGTAAAACAAGGCATTGTAATACAGCACGGCGCTCGGCTGGCGTCCTGCGAGCACGTCGGCCTCAAAGCGCGGCGGTATGTACAGCAGCGCGTAGTCCTGCGCGGTACGCAGCCGATATTCCGCCTCCGGAAGTCCGCCCGCATAGGCCTCGACGTGCGCGTGCGAACCTGCGTCGAGCTTGCGGATCAACTCTTGCGATAGCTTGCTGTGGTCGCTGTCCACCACTGACACCGGGAGATCCAGCAGCGTACCCTCAGAAAAATTACTGGCAATCAGCGTAAACAGGATCAGCGGAAAGCACCAGCACAGCCAGTGGATCACCGGTTGGCGAAAAGCGTGGTTCGCCTCACGGGTAAAGGATCGGCTGAAGCAGCGCCATGCGGCTTTGGCGCGATGAGTTGCGTGTGCCATCAGTGGCTCGCTTTCCACTGCCAAAGCGCGCTCATCCCCTGCCTTAATCCTTCCACCGGCTGCAGCGGATAGAGCCGAACTTCGAAGGTTTTTAAATCGAAGTCGCCGGTAGCGCGCGTTGCGCGTTTGGTGGCGTAATCGCCCAGCGGTGCAATGTAGCGGATTTCCGCTTCAACCTGTTTATTGCCAATCCCCGGCACGCGCAGCGAAATTTTGTCGCCTTTACGAATGCCGGCCAGAATATCTTCTCGCAGATTGAAAACGAAATAGGCCTGAGGCAGTTGGACCAGCGTCAACAGTGGGCTATCCGCGCTCTCAAGTTCACCGACTTCTGTCGGAATCGGTCCGACTTCGCCATCCACCGGCGATCTTACCTGAAGATCGTCGGTTTGTGCCTTCAGCTCTAACAGATTCTCTTCCGCAGCTCGCAGCTCGGCGGCATACACCTCGCGCTGTTCAATACGATCGCCATTTACGCCTTCGTCGAGGTTAGCTTTCGCGGCTTGAACCTGCTGATAGGCGCTATCGCGGGCTTCACGCGAATCTTCGAGATCCGAAGCAGAAATATAGCCTTTCGCCGCGACGCTGGCATTACGATTGTAGAGGTCACGCGCATTGGCGTAGGCGGCCTGCGCCTGGGCCAGCGCTGCTTTCAGGTTGCGAATACTCTCTTCACGGGTACCGTTAAGCGAGAGATCGAGCTGCGCCTTGGCCTGATCGCGCGACGCTTGTAACGATCGCAACTGTGCCATGAGCTCGGGGCTGTCGAGAGTTATCAACAGTTGGCCTGCTTTCACATCATCGCCGCGTTGAACGTGACGTTCAACGATCCGCCCCTTGGCTTTAGACGCAACGATAACCTCGGGTGCGTCGACCTCTCCCTGTAATAAAAGTGACTGATTGCTAGCGCGAAATAAGACGGCAAGAGAAATAACCACAGCAACGAGCAGTAAGGTCAGCAATATCCTTTTATTCATATTTTCTCTTACCTTTTAATCTATTTAATAAAGCTATTTCTAGCACATATTTTAAGGGTTTATAAGGCATTGGATTGTGACGATTACTTCACAACGACCTGACGCAGGACGCTTTACCGCTCAAATAGCGTATTCAGGCAGCGATAAATGGTGAATACTGATTTTATGATTAGCTGACAAATATCAAAATTTTGTCAGAGATAACAAGGTGAAAAAATATGTCTGAAGCTGTCGCCAAAAACATTGCTGTGCCTTTTTCTGTGCTCGATCTCGCGCCCGTTCCCCAAGGCAAGACGCCCGCCGACGCATTCCAGTCCTCACTGGAGCTGGCACAACACGCTGAAAAATGGGGCTATCAACGCTACTGGTTAGCTGAGCACCATAATATGACCGGCATCGCCAGCGCCGCGACCTCAGTGCTTATCGGCCACATTGCCGGAGGAACCAAGACGATCCGCGTCGGATCCGGTGGTGTTATGCTGCCAAACCACTCCCCGCTGGTGATCGCTGAACAGTTCGGGACGCTGGCGACGCTGTATCCAGGCCGTATCGATCTGGGTCTGGGACGCGCGCCGGGCACCGATCAGCGCACCATGATTGCCCTGCGTCGACATATGTCAGGTGAGATTGATAACTTCCCGCAGGACGTGCAGGAACTGCAATACTATTTCGGCGATGTTCAACCGGAGCAACCTGTACAAGCAGTGCCAGGACAGGGGCTGCATGTGCCAATCTGGCTGCTGGGCTCAAGCCTTTACAGTGCTCAGCTTGCCGCTGCATTAGGCCTGCCTTTCGCTTTCGCCTCACATTTTGCCCCGGATATGCTCTATCAGGCGCTGGCGATTTACCGGAGTAAATTCCAGCCTTCTGCCCAGCTGCAAAGGCCTCATGCCATGGTGTGCCTCAACGCTATCGCCGCCGATACCGACGAAGAGGCACGCCGCATGTTTACCTCTAATCAGCAGCAGTTCATCAATTTACGTCGCGGTAAGCCGGGGAAATTGCCTGCTCCGGTTGATAATATTGAGAGCCTTTGGTCTGCCCAAGAGCGTTTCGGTGTGGATCAGGCGCTGCGCCTGTCGGTGGTGGGTAATAAAGAGAGTATTCGTCAGGGCCTGCAGGCCATTCTGCGTGAGACAGAAGCGGATGAGCTGATGATTAATGGCCAGATCTTTGACCATCAGGCCCGTTTACACTCCTTTGAAATTGTCTCGCAGCTGCAGGGCGAACTGGTGAAACCGGCACGCATCGACTGATACTGATGTTTTGCGCCCATAAAAAAACCAGCCCGAGGGCTGGTTTTTTATTGCTCATCTACCGATGACCCGAGGGTCAGACAGATTATGCGTCAGTAGTACGACGTGGTGCGCGGCTTGGCGGACGACGTTCGCCAGCAGCAGAGTTACCACCTTCACGACGTTCGCCGTTGAAAGGACGGCCACGGCCACCTTCACGACGCTCACCGCTGAAAGAAGAACGCGGAGCACCATTACCACGACGCTCACCAGCGGCACCAGCCGGACGCTCACGACGTGCTGACTGAGGCTGTGCATCGCCCAGCAACTGCATGTTCATCGGCTTATTCAGGATGCGAGTACGGGTGAAATGAGACAGAATTTCGCCCGGCATACCTTTTGGCAGCTCGATAGTTGAGTGTGAAGAGAACAGCTTGATGTTACCGATGTAACGGCTGCTGATATCGCCTTCGTTAGCGATAGCACCCACGATGTGGCGAACTTCAACGCCATCATCACGGCCCACTTCAATGCGATACAGTTCCATTTCACCCGCGTCACGACGCTCACGACGTGGACGATCGCCTTCACGCGGCGCAGGACGATCGCCATCACGTGCTGGACGACGGTCATTGCGGTCACCGCGCTCTTCGAACTCACGACGTGGTGGACGGCTTTTGAATACGGGATCAGCGGCAACGATCAGAGGACGTTCGCCCTGAGCCATTTTCAGCAGTGCTGCGGCCAGAGTTTCAATATCCAGCTCTTCTTCAGGCTGAAGTTTAGCCAGCAGTCCACGGTACAGGTCCAGATCGCTGCTTTCCAGCTGCTGCTGAACTTTGGCGGCGAACTTGGCCAGACGACGTTGACCCAGAACTTCTGCAGTTGGCAATTCCACTTCTGGAATAGTCAGCTTCATGGTGCGTTCTACGTTGCGCAGCAGACGACGTTCGCGGTTCTCAACGAACAACAGCGCGCGACCTGCACGGCCAGCACGACCAGTACGGCCGATACGGTGAACGTAGGATTCTGAATCCATAGGGATATCGTAGTTCACAACCAGGCTGATACGTTCAACGTCCAGACCACGTGCTGCCACGTCGGTTGCAATCAGAATATCCAGACGACCGTCTTTCAGACGTTCCAGAGTCTGCTCACGCAGGGCCTGGTTCATGTCGCCGTTCAATGCCGCAGAGCTATAACCGCTACGCTCCAGCGCTTCAGCCACTTCCAGGGTCGCGTTTTTGGTGCGAACAAAGATGATAGCTGCGTCAAAATCTTCTGCTTCCAGGAAACGAACCAGTGCTTCGTTTTTACGCATACCGTACACAGACCAGTAGCTCTGGCTGATGTCCGGACGCGTGGTGATGCTTGACTGGATGCGAACTTCCTGTGGATCTTTCATGAAGCGACGCGTAATACGACGAATCGCTTCTGGCATGGTTGCAGAGAACAGCGCGGTCTGATGTTCAGCCGGGATCTGCGCCATGATGGTTTCTACGTCTTCGATGAAGCCCATACGCAGCATTTCATCGGCTTCGTCCAGCACCAGGCCGCTCAGGTTAGAGAGGTTCAGGGTGCCGCGTTTCAGGTGGTCCAGCAGACGACCAGGCGTACCCACAACAACTTGTGGACCCTGACGCAGTGCGCGCAGCTGCACGTCATAGCGTTGGCCGCCGTACAATGCAACAACGTTCACGCCGTGCATGTGTTTAGAGAAATCGGTCATCGCTTCAGCAACCTGAACCGCCAGTTCGCGGGTAGGTGCCAAAACAAGAATCTGTGGTGCTTTCAGGGAAGCATCAATGTTGTGCAACAGTGGCAGCGAGAATGCTGCAGTTTTACCACTACCGGTCTGGGCCATACCCAGAACATCACGACCGCTCAACAGGTGAGGAATACATTCGGCCTGAATCGGTGATGGTTTTTCGTAGCCCAGATCGGTCAGGGCAGAAATGATAGGAGCAGACAGCCCCAGGTCAGCAAAAGAGGTTTCAAGCTCAGTAGTCATGTACACGTGCCTCATTAATAATGGCAGCCAGTCTACATAACTCGTCGAGAAAATTTTCAGTCATTTTCATTGAAAAGTGTGAACCGGCTCAAATTAGTTTATAAAACGAACAAAGCAACCCTCGCCCGTTAAGGCGATTAAAAATGGCATAGCACCATGGTTAATCAGGCTGATTGGTTTCGTCAGCTATTGCTGGTCCGATTCTGATAGGTCGTCTTGCTCTTGGCCCAAAAGCGCCAATTCCAACAATGCATAGCGGTGCTCAACAAAATTATGAACGTTGTTAGCTACCGTCAGTTTGAACAGTGCAGAAGCGCTGTCCTTGTCCCCCAGACTTAGGTAGTGCTTACCTAAATAGAAGTCAGTTTCACTGAGATGCTCAGCGAGCGAAGTGTTATCCGTTGCTTCTGCCTTCAGGCGGTCCATCAGCGTGGATTCGCTGATTTTGCCAAGGTAGAATTCGACGATATTCCATCCCCATTGCCCTCTGTCCGCTTTGTCATAACGCTCTTGGAGCGCTACTTCGGCATTCTTTGGATTGATTTCTCTTTCCACAAGATACAGCCATAACGAACGGAAGGGATCATTTGGATCGTCTCGATAAAACGCCTGCAAATCATCCTGCGCTAGCGAATATCTGCCACCGTAATACAGTGCGATACCGCGATTCAAACGCGCGTAATTGTAAGTTGGATCAAGCTCTAGTACAGAATCAAACGCTTCATAGGCGGCATCGTAGTTGCCGGCCTGCGTTAGGTAAATCCCCAGGTAGTTAAAAACTTCTGGCATATCAGGACGAATAGACAGCGCTTGTGAGAAATCATTTCGCGCCAGTGCTCTTAGCCCGAGACTATCATACAGCACACCGCGCTCATATAACAGCTGTGCGCGTTCATCATCTGTTAATGATCTGCTGGCAAGTATTTGTTCCATACGCGCCAGAATCACTTCCTGCTGCAAAGTTGGCTGCAGCGGGATCGCCAGGACTTCGTTTTTGCGCCAATCATGGTTGCTGCATCCTGCCAACAAAAGTGTTGTCGCAACATAACAACAGCGCAAGAAAGGCTTCATTTCAACTCCCGAAGACAAACATTGGACAAACTTCCTGTTATCCGCTTGCTTAGCATAAGTACGTCCTGCACTCATGATACGAACAGCTCCCGGCCCGATGACCGGGAGACTGTAAACTACAGGTTACAGATTACTCTGCAGCTGGAGTTGCCGATTCTTCAGATGGGGTGGTCGCTTCTTTAATGCTCAAGCGCACACGGCCCTGACGATCAACTTCCAGAACCTTAACCGGAACTTCCTGACCCATCGTCAGATAGTCAGTCACTTTCTCTACGCGCTTGTCAGCGATTTGAGAGATGTGAACCAGACCTTCTTTACCGCCACCGATGGCAACGAACGCGCCAAAGTCAACGATACGGGTAACTTTACCCTGGTAGATGCGGCCAACTTCGATTTCGGCGGTAATTTCTTCAATACGACGGATAGCGTGTTTCGCTTTTTCGCCGTCGGTTGCAGAAATTTTAACAGTACCGTCGTCTTCGATTTCGATAGTGGTGCCGGTTTCTTCAGTCAGTGCACGGATTACAGAACCACCTTTACCGATGACGTCTTTGATCTTGTCAGCGTTAATTTTGATGGTGTGAATACGTGGAGCGAACTGAGAGATATCGCCGCGAGATTCGCTGATTGCCTGGTTCATCACGCCCAGAATGTGCAGACGTGCACCTTTGGCCTGGCTCAGAGCAGCCTGCATGATTTCGCGGGTGATACCTTCGATTTTAATATCCATTTGCAGTGCAGTGATACCTTCGCTGCTGCCTGCTACTTTGAAGTCCATATCACCAAGGTGGTCTTCGTCACCCAGGATGTCGGACAGAACGACAAAGTTTTCGCCTTCTTTAACCAGACCCATCGCGATACCCGCAACGGCGGCTTTAATCGGCACACCTGCGTCCATCAGGGCCAGTGATGCGCCACAAACGGAAGCCATGGAAGATGAACCGTTAGATTCGGTGATTTCAGATACAACGCGAACGGTGTATGGGAAATCTTCAAACTTAGGCATTACTGCCAGTACGCCACGCTTGGCAAGACGGCCGTGACCGATTTCGCGACGCTTAGGCGAACCGACCATACCTGTTTCACCCACGGAGTACGGAGGGAAGTTGTAGTGGAACAGGAAGGTGTCAGTTTTGGCACCCATCAGTTCGTCCAGGCTCTGCGCATCACGGGTAGTCCCCAGCGTTGCGGTAACCAGTGCCTGAGTCTCACCACGAGTAAACAGTGAAGAGCCGTGAGTACGTGGCAGTACGCCAGTACGAACATCAAGACCACGGATCATGTCTTTTTCACGACCATCGATACGCGGTGCGCCACTCAGAACGCGGCTACGTACGACGTTTTTCTCGATAGCGCCCAGCAGATCGGAGATCTCACCAGCGTCCAAGGTTTCGTCTTCGGCAAGCAGTGCAGCGGTAACTTCATCTTTGATAGCGTCAACGCGAGCGTAACGCTCTTGCTTGTCGGTGATACGGTAAGCGTCGCCCAGCAGCGCTTCAGATTTAGCCGCAATGCGAGCTTGCAGGTCAGCATTAACCACTTCTGGCTGCCAATCCCACTTAGGTTTGCCAACTTCAGCAACCAGTGCATTGATTTCGTTGATAACGATCTGCTGTTGGTCGTGGCCGAATACCACAGCGCCCAGCATCTGCTCTTCGCTGAGCACTTCTGCTTCTGATTCAACCATCAGAACCGCGCCCTGCGTACCGGCAACAACCAAGTCCAGTTTGCTTTCAAGCAGTTCATCAGCCGTTGGGTTCAGCACGTACTGGTCGTTAATGTAACCCACGCGAGCTGCACCGATTGGGCCGTTGAATGGAATACCAGACAGGCTCAGGGCAGCAGAAGCACCAATCATCGCAACGATGTCTGGGTTAACCTGCGGGTTCAGAGAAACAACGGTCGCGATAACCTGAACTTCGTTCAGGAAGCTGTCCGGGAACAGTGGGCGAATTGGACGGTCGATCAGACGAGAAGTCAGGGTCTCGCCTTCGCTTGGACGCGCTTCACGACGGAAGAAGCTTCCTGGAATTTTACCGGCAGCGTAAGTACGCTCCTGGTAGTTTACGGTCAGAGGGAAGAAGCTCTGGCCCGGTTTAGCTTTTTTCTGGCCAACAACGGTAACGAATACCGCGGTGTCGTCCATGCTGACCATAACTGCAGCAGTGGCCTGGCGTGCCATCATACCGGTTTCGATGGTCACAGTATGTTGACCGTATTGGAACTTACGAACTGTCGCTTTAAGCAATGTAATATCCTTTTCTTGTGACGCGCAGCTGTTATGACAGCAGTTCACGTCAATAAAATCTGAACTTCTCACTACATCCTCGCGACTAATGACAATCCTTAATCCTCTCGGCGGGATTAAAGTCTCTCATTAGCCGCGCGAACCTCTGTAACGGAAGATCTCGCGAAACGTACTCTTTAAAACTCTACTTTTTTATAAAGCTTCATTTATAGAAAAGTAGCGTAGAAACAACAGATTTGGCAATAGCTAGATTGACTCTTGCTGCCTAGAATAAAGGGGCCACTTGGCCCCTTTACACTGAAACTCGCTAACTTAGCGACGCAGACCCAGACGTTCGATAACGGTGGTGTAACGTGCTACGTCTTTGCTCTTCAGGTAGTCCAGCAGCTTACGACGCTGAGAAACCATACGCAGCAGACCACGACGGCTGTGGTGATCTTTTTTGTGCTCGGAGAAGTGACCTTGCAGATGGTTAATCTGAGCAGTCAGCAGAGCAACCTGAACTTCGGTAGAACCGCTGTCGTTTGCACCACGACCGAAGTCAGCAACGATTTGAGCTTTAGCTTCAACGCTTAGAGACATAATGAACTCCAAAATATTATAGATTAATTTAAACGGGTGCCGATCTCTAATTCAGCTACCCCATGCATAAGCTGCGCTATTCTACTCTTTGAGATGCCCGATCGCAACACGAGCAACACCCTGTTAACTCGCCTTCCTGTATTTACAGGCTGGCAAATTACTCGGGGTACTCTACAACCAGGCGCTTAGGAGCAACGCGGCCTTGATCGTCGATTTCACCGACACCGATGAATTTACGTTCTTCGCCTTCCGTCATGCGCACCAGGCCCGAAAGCGGTGCACCTGAAGCCTGAACAGGTTGGCCCTGCTTGACGTAGCCGGCCACAACGGGCAGTAAATTGACTTCAGGGAAGTCTTCACACGGGCTGTCCATCGGCAGCAACAGCGGGTCGAGCAGCAGGCGCGGTTCAATGCCTTCGGCCTCGGCCTGAGCAACCAGCGCGTGCAGCTGTTCCATGGTGACCATACGTTCAAACGGATAGGTCGCAACCTGCAGACGTCGCAGGAAGGTCACGTGGGCGCCGCAACCCAGCTTTTCGCCGAGGTCATCAACGATGGTGCGAATGTACGTCCCTTTTGAACAGTGGATCTCCAGCTCAACCTCGTTGCCTTCCCAGCGAATGAACTGTAGTTCATAGACCGTGATGCTGCGCGATTCTCGCGGAACTTCTATCCCTTCACGCGCATACTCGTAAAGCTTGCGCCCTTGATATTTCAATGCTGAATACATTGAAGGGATTTGCTGCGTCTCCCCACGGAAACTTTCGAGGGCATTCTCAAGCTCGGCAGCGCTGAATGTGACCGGACGCTCTGAAATTATCTGACCTTCGGCATCAGAAGTATCAGTACGCTGGCCCATGCGGGCAATCACGCGATAGCGCTTGTCCGAGTCGAGCAGAAAGCGTGAAAACTTGGTCGCTTCACCCAGGCACAGCGGCAACATGCCGGTGGCCAGGGGATCCAACGCGCCGGTATGACCCGCGCGATTGGCGTTATAAAGGCGTTTTACCTTTTGCAACGCGTCGTTGGATGACAAACCCAGTGACTTATCCAGTAACAGAACGCCGTGAATATCACGACCGCGGCGACGTGGACGACTCATTAAGATTCCTCGTCATCGCCTGCAGCAGAACGACGTTCAACGTCATTCTTAACAACGTTAGTCACTAGGTTAGACATACGCATGCCTTCAACCAGTGAGTTGTCATAGGCAAAAGTCAGTTCAGGCACGACGCGCAGGCGCATGGCTTTACCAATAAGGGTACGGATGAATCCCTGAGCGTCTTGCAGGGCCTTGATACCGTTTTTAACGCGGTCTGGATCCTGTGGCTCAGTGGTCAGTACGTCAAGGAAAGTCACGAAAACTTTGGCATAGGCCAGATCACGGGAAACTTCGACACCAGAGACGGTCGCCATGCCTACGCGCGGATCTTTAACTTCACGCTGCAGTATGATGGCGATTTCTTTCTGCATCTCCTGAGAGACGCGTTGGGTACGGCTGAATTCTTTAGCCATAATTTGTTACTCCAAACTTTTACTTCAACCATGCATCAGACAAATAAGGGGGCGCAAGGCCCCCAATGGTTCTGACTGTATACCCGAGAGTCCGGGTCAGATCGAAACGTTAAGCGATAGTACGTTTAATTTCGATGATTTCGAAGACTTCGATCACATCGCCAGGACGTACGTCGTTGTAGTTTTTAACGCCGATACCACATTCCATGCCGTTACGAACTTCGCTAACGTCATCTTTGAAGCGGCGCAGGGATTCCAGCTCGCCTTCATAGATAACCACGTTGTCACGCAGAACGCGGATTGGGTTATTGCGCTTGATCATACCTTCAGTAACCATACAGCCTGCGATTGCGCCAAATTTCGGTGACTTGAACACGTCACGAACTTCAGCCAGGCCAATGATTTGCTGTTTGTACTCTGGTGCCAACATACCGCTCATTGCCTGTTTGACTTCGTCAATCAGGTTATAGATTACGGAGTAGTAACGCAGATCCAAGCTTTCGTTTTCAACGACGCGGCGAGCAGAAGCATCGGCACGAACGTTAAAGCCAAGGATGATAGCGTTAGAAGCCGCCGCCAGCGTTGCGTCGGTTTCAGTGATACCACCTACGCCCATGCCCACGATTTTAACTTTAACTTCAGCGGTTGACAGATTCTGCAACGCGTCAGAAATCGCTTCACAAGAACCCTGTACGTCAGATTTCAACACGATGTTCAGTTCAGACACTTCACCTTCGGTCATGTTCGCAAACATGTTTTCCAGTTTAGATTTCTGCTGGCGAGCCAGTTTAACTTCGCGGAACTTACCTTGACGGTACAGCGCAACTTCACGCGCTTTCTTCTCGTCACGTACTACGGTAACTTCGTCACCCGCAGCCGGAACGCTGGACAGACCCAGAACTTCGACAGGGATAGAAGGACCCGCTGAGGTGATGTCGCGACCCATTTCGTCACGCATAGCACGCACACGGCCGTATTCGAAGCCACACAGGATGATATCACCCTTGTTAAGCGTACCTTCTTGAACCAGAACAGTAGCAACTGGGCCACGGCCTTTATCAAGGAAGGATTCGATTACAACACCGTTTGCCATACCGGTACGCACTGCTTTCAGTTCGAGAACTTCAGCCTGCAACAGGATAGCTTCCAGCAAATCGTCAATACCGGTACCCGCTTTAGCAGATACGTGGATGAACGGAGACTCACCGCCCCACTCTTCTGGCATAACGTTGTACTGAGACAGCTCGGTTTTAACGCGATCTGGATCAGCTTCAGGCTTATCGATTTTGTTCACTGCAACAACGATAGGCACGCCAGCTGCTTTCGCATGCTGAACCGCTTCTACGGTCTGTGGCATCACGCCATCGTCCGCAGAAACAACCAGAACAACGATATCGGTCGCCTTGGCACCACGAGCACGCATTGATGTAAACGCGGCGTGTCCAGGGGTATCGAGGAAGGTGATCATGCCGTTTTCGGTTTCAACATGATAAGCACCGATGTGCTGAGTAATACCGCCAGCTTCGCCTGCGGCTACTTTCGTTGAGCGAATATAATCGAGCAAAGAGGTTTTACCGTGGTCAACGTGGCCCATGATGGTCACAACTGGCGCACGTGGCTCGGCAGCAGCTGAAGCACCGGTATCACGGTCGCTCATCAGCGCTTCTTCCAGCTCGTTTTCACGACGCAGGATAACTTTGTGGCCCATTTCTTCAGCAACCAGCTGAGCAGTTTCCTGATCAATAACCTGATTGATGGTGGCCATAGCGCCCAGTTTCATCATAGTTTTGATGACCTGAGAACCTTTAACTGCCATTTTGTTTGCCAGTTCGGCAACGGTAATGGTTTCGCCAACGACTACGTCGCGGTTAACAGCGACTACAGGCTTGTTGAAGCTCTGTTGCAGGCTGCTTGGCTTACGCTTACCTTTGCCATTACGGCCCACGGCACGGGCTTCTTCGCGATCGGCTTTAGATTCAGACAGTTTATTGCCTTTCTTCTGCTTGGTCGCTTTGCCACCGCGAGTACGGGTGCGGCGCTCGCCTTCAACTTTGGCATCGTTCTCATCTTCAGCAGCACGAGCGTGCTGGGAAGTGGTTACGTGGTAGTCCGCAGTTTCAGCTTCTGCTTCACTTGGCGCAGGGGCTTCAGTCCAAACGCCTGAGTCAGCCATTTTACGTGCTTCTTCAGCAACGCGTTTAGCGTTCTCTTCGATTTTGCGCTGGGCTTCTTGTTCCGCTTTACGCTTAAGTTCTGCGGCTTCAGCTTCACGGCGTGCTTTTTCTGCCTGAGCTGGCTTGGTTACTTCGTCGGTATGTTGATTCGTCACTTTATCTTTTTCCGCTGCGTCACGCTTAGCTTTATCAGCGGCCTCACGTTTGGCTTGCTCAGCGGCTTCACGTTTAGCTTTTTCCTGAGTGGCCACTTGCTGGGCCTGCTCTTGTGCTACACGCTGAGCCTGTTCTTCCGCTTCACGCTTTGCCTGCTCTTCCGCTTCGGCCTGGGCAAGTTCTGCCTCGGTCATATCACGTTTAACATAAGTGCGTTTCTTGCGGACCTCGATTTGCACCGATTTACTCTTCCCGCCGGTGCTCGGAACATTAAGTGTACTACGCGTTTTGCGTTGTAACGTCAGTTTGTTTGTCGCATTCGAATTTCCACCATTCAAATGCGCCAGCAAAGTTTCTTTTTCATGCTGGGTGACAGAGTCAGCTTCCGACTTGTCGATCCCTGCATCAGCAAATTGCTGTACCAGGCGATCAACCGGAGTTTGAATCTCCGCTGCCAGCGATTTTACGGTTACATCTGTCATGCTGTTCCTTCCTGCTACAGTTTATTACGCATTGTCGCCAAACCAGCAGATATTGCGTGCGGCCATGATTAACTCACCAGCCTGCTCGTCATTAAGACCTTCAATATCTGTCAGATCGTCAACACCCTGCTCGGCAAGATCTTCCAGCGTGCAAACACCGATTGCTGCCAGTTTAAACGCCATGCTGCGTTCAAGTCCTGCAAGATTAAGCAGGTCTTCAGCTGGCTTGTTGTCACCGAGACTTTCTTCCTGTGCAAGGGCCAGGGTGGTCAGCGCTTCTTTCGCACGTTCGCGCAGCGCATCTACCGTGTCTTCGTCCAGACCATCAATTTCTAACAACTCGTTCACCGGCACGTAAGCCAGTTCTTCGAGGGTTGAGAAACCTTCTTCAACCAGAACAGTCGCGAAATCTTCGTCGATTGCCAAATACTTGGTGAAGGTTTCGATTGCAGCATGCGCCTCGGCCTGATGTTTGGCCTGCAGGTCATCTGCTGTCATCACGTTCAGTTCCCACTTGTCATCGCCACGATGCTGCTTTAAAAGCTGGGAGGCTAAACGCACGTTTTGGCCGTTACGGCCAATCGCCTGTGCCAGGTTGCTGGCTTCAACGGCGATATCCATGGTGCACTTGTCTTCATCAACAACGATAGACGCGACGTCTGCAGGCGCCATAGCGTTGATAACGAATTGCGCAGGATTGTCATCCCAAAGGATGATATCGATACGTTCCCCGCCCAGTTCACTGGAAACGGCCTGAACGCGCGCACCGCGCATACCGACACAAGCACCAACAGGGTCGATACGCTTATCATTAGTCTTCACTGCAATCTTGGCGCGTGAACCAGGGTCACGGGCAGCAGCTTTGATTTCAATAAGTTCTTCGCCGATTTCAGGTACTTCGATGCGGAACAGTTCAACCAGCATCTCGTTACGTGAACGACTAACAAACAGTTGTGCACCGCGCGCTTCTGGGCGCACAGCGTAAAGAACGCCGCGAATACGGTCACCAGAACGGAAGTTCTCACGTGGCAGCATGTCTTCGCGCAGGATAACAGCTTCAGCATTGCTGCCGAGATCCAGGGCGATGCTGTCGCGGTTAACTTTTTTAACCACACCGGTCACTATCTCGCCTTCCTGTTCACGGAATGCGTCAACTACCATTGCGCGCTCGGCTTCACGTACTTTCTGTACGATAACCTGCTTGGCAGTCTGAGTGGTGATACGGTCAAAGGTGACAGATTCGATTTGGTCTTCGATGTAACCACCCAGTTCGATGGATGGATCTTCGTATTGGGCAGCTTCGAGAGTAATTTCGCGCGTCGGCTGAGTCACTTCATTTACAGCAACCCAGCGGCGGAAGGTGTCAAAGTCGCCGGTTTTACGATCGATGGTGACGCGAACTTCGATTTCCTGCTCGTACTTCTTCTTGGTCGCTGTCGACAAAGCAGTTTCCAGCGCTTCAAAAATCTTCTCGCGCGGGAGGGCTTTTTCATTAGAAACTGCTTCTACAACAGCCAGAATCTCTTTATTCATCCTAGTTGCCTCATCCTAACTTTAAAAGTGGGGTACCAGGTTCGCCTTCTGGATGTTGCTCAGTGCGAACACTTCATCTTTCCCATCCACCGTAACCGTGATCATTTCGCCTTCGACAGCCTTGATAATTCCCTGCCATTTGCGGCGGTTCTGCATTGCCATGCGCAATACAACGCTGACTTCATCACCAAGGAAACGTTGATAATGCTCTGCGGTGAACATAGGGCGATCGAGGCCCGGGGAGGAAACTTCCAGGTTGTAGGCGACGGTAATCGGATCTTCTACTTCGAGTACAGCGCTAACCTGGTGGCTGACATCAGCACAATCATCAACGTTGATCCCGTCTTCACTATCAATATAGATGCGTAGTGTAGATTGGCGAGCTCGAATGAACTCAATACCTACCAGCTCGAAACCTAATGCCTCGACCGGTGCTGAAATCATCTCTGTTAATTTTTGTTCTAATGTGGACAAGTCCACCCCCAAGACATAAAAAAAGGGCTTAATAGCCCAGTGATTCTGTTGCCAAATAACAAAAAACCCCGATAAATCGGGGCTTTATGATACTGGACCCTATTTGCCGCATGGCGGCTTCGGTGCACTTTCAGAAGGATTTTTTTCAAATGGATACTCGGAAGCACCAGGGAGATACTAGCAGTATATTTGAAAACAAATACTTGAGGAAAGTGGTTGCGGGGGCCGGATTTGAACCGACGACCTTCGGGTTATGAGCCCGACGAGCTACCAGGCTGCTCCACCCCGCGTCCGAAAACAACGTAACGCGTATATATTGACGCGACTTGATGTCGCAAAATACTACGCTGATAACCGCAAGAATGCAAGTTATCAAAAGATTGGTACCGAGGACGGGACTTGAACCCGTAAGCCCATTCGGGCACTACCACCTCAAGGTAGCGTGTCTACCAATTCCACCACCTCGGCACTCTTTTTTTCTCAATCGCGCTTACTGTCCGAGTAATTGCAATTGTTTGAAACTCTTTGCTTTTCAGCACTGACGACTGGCGTCAATCTTACTTTAACTTTACTGCGACTACAATCTACAACTTACTTAGGAAGATCGCTGGTCGGCCCTGTTGGTGCTGCCGGCGCAGTAGTCTGCTCAGATTTAACTGGCTGACCCAGATTTTCCCACTCGCTGCCTTGTTTGGTTTTATTGGTGCTCAAGTTACCCAGAATCAGGCTAATGACGAAGAAAAGCGCCGCCAAAATAGCTGTCATTCGAGTCATAAAGTTACCGGAACCACTCGAACCGAACAAAGTGCCTGATGCACCCGCTCCGAAAGAGGCTCCCATATCTGCACCTTTACCTTGTTGCAGCATAACCAGACCGACAAGGCCGATTGCTACGATAAGGAAAATCACCAGAAGAGCATCGTACATAGTTGTACCTGTATCCTTGCGGGTTCACCGCGTGCTAATTGCTTCTCACCAGCTTCTTACTATGATTAGCCGTAAGTCTTCAAGGACCTACTGAAGCGGGTCTGAATACTAACCAAACCCTAATGTTCGCGCAAGGGCAATTTTCAGGTTAGCGTTTGATTGCGGAAAAAAGCGCCAAATACAGCAATCCCCCGCCCTTTACGGCGAGAAGATGAACAATTTGGCGCTCACTTTTTACTTTTATTAGAATTACACCGCTTTGACTGCATCGGCGATACGATGCGCCAGACTCTCAACCAGAGACGCGTCTTCACCTTCAACCATAACGCGAATCAGCGGTTCAGTACCCGACTTACGCAACAGTACGCGACCTTTGCCCGACAGCTGTTTCTCAACCTCGGCGGTCACGCTTTTCACTTCCGCATTTTCGAGTGGATCACTTTCACCCGAGAAACGAACGTTTACCAGAATCTGTGGCAATAGTTTCATGCCGCTGCACAGGTCATGCAGGCTCATGTGATTACGAACCATTGCAGTGAGCACTTGCAAACCTGCGACAATACCGTCACCGGTGGTGGTTTTGTCGAGTAAAATCACGTGACCGGAGTTTTCTGCCCCGATGCGCCAGCCCTTCTCCTGCAGTTTCTCGAGCACGTAGCGGTCACCCACTTTCGCACGCGCAAAAGGAATACCCAGCTGCTTAAGCGCCAGCTCAAGGCCCATGTTGCTCATTAGCGTACCGACTACGCCGCCGCGCAGCTGGCCCTGACGCAGACCCTCACGCGCGATGATGTAAAGGATCTGGTCGCCATCGACTTTGTTACCTTCGTGGTCGACCATGATGATACGGTCACCGTCGCCATCGAACGCCAGGCCCAAATCGGCCTTCTCTTCCAGTACACGCTGCTGCAACAGAGTCACGTCGGTCGCACCACAGCCTTCGTTGATGTTCATACCGTCAGGCTCACAGCCGATGGCAATCACTTTCGCACCCAACTCACGCATCACGCTTGGGGCGATGTGATAGGTCGCACCGTTGGCACAGTCGACCACAATCTTCAAACCGCTCAGGCTAAGTTCTGCGGGGAAGGTGCCTTTACAGAACTCGATGTAACGCCCTGCCGCGTCGACGATACGGCTCGCCTTGCCCAATTCGGCAGACTCGACGCAGGTCAGCGGTTTTTCCATCTCGGCTTCAATCGCCTCTTCCACGTGGTCAGGCAGCTTTGCGCCATCCGTTGAGAAGAATTTGATGCCGTTATCGTAATAAGGGTTGTGGGAGGCGGAAATCACAATACCCGCCTCGGCACGGAAGGTGCGAGTGAGGTAAGCGATCGCCGGCGTCGGCATCGGACCGGTAAACGAGGCTGAAAGCCCCGCAGCGGCCAGGCCCGCTTCGAGAGCTGACTCGAGCATATAGCCAGAGATGCGCGTATCTTTACCGATAATCACCTTACCGGAGCTATGACGAGCCAGTACCTTGCCCGCAGCCCAACCGAGCTTTAGTACAAAATCAGGCGTAATCGGGGTATCGCCAACCTTGCCACGAATGCCGTCTGTACCAAAGTATTTACGGTTGCTCATAATTTATTCTCATCCCTTCTTAGCTGAAAGTGTTGCTTCGACGATACGCATGGCCTGCACCGTTTCTTTGACGTCATGGACTCTGACAATATGCGCCCCCTGCATCGCAGCAATTACTGCGCAGGCAACGCTGCCGGTCACCCGCTGTTCGGGGGAAACGTGTAACAGCTGACCAATCATCGATTTTCTCGACATGCCGACGAGTAGCGGTAATCCAAAATGGTGAAACTCTGCCAGTCTGGCCAATAATTCATAGTTATGGTGCAAATTCTTACCGAAACCGAACCCCGGGTCGAGCAGCAATTTTTCCCTCGGGATACCTGCATCGATGCACTGCGCAATATGTTGCACAAAATACTGATCGACTTCAGCGATTAAATCACCGTATTGCGGCGCATGCTGCATTGTTTTTGGCTCACCCTGCATGTGCATCAGGCAAACTGGAAGACCGCTCTCTGCGGCAGCTTTTATCGCACCCGGCTCCTGCAAAGAGCGAATGTCGTTGATCAGATGCGCGCCCACGCCTGCCGACTCTCGGATAACCGACGCCTTTGAGGTATCCACCGACAGCCACACGTCAAAACGTTTTGCCAGCGCCTCGACGACCGGAACCACGCGCGACAGCTCTTCGTCATCGCTGACCTCCGCTGCACCAGGACGCGTGGACTCACCTCCGATGTCGAGAATGGTCGCGCCCGCATTGATCATCTCCTGAGCATGATGTATTGCGAGATCCAGCGTATTGTGACGGCCGCCGTCGGAGAAGGAGTCAGGGGTGACGTTGAGAATTCCCATGACTTGAGGGAACGTGAGATCGAGAGTGCTGCCGTTCGCGGTGAGTTGCATGTTGTGATTCCAGTAAAAGGGGTATTCCCGTAAAGCGATTCTTGGTGCGCAATATGTAAAAAACCCCGGGCAAGGCCGGGGTTTTATTTTAGTCAGAACAGACTAGGTAAGCAAAGCCAGACATCGGCCGACTTACTTGCCGCTGTACTGCTCGCACATCGTATTGCCTGGATTAGGCGTACGTGGCTCATCGACAGGCGTCGGTGCTTTTGGCGTACCGTTGTTGTCATCAGAACCGGTGCTGGTTGCTGCATCCCAACCGGCTGGCGGACGAACCACATCTTTACGCGTCATCAGATCGTCAATCTGTGGTGCATCGATGGTTTCGTACGTCATCAGCGCTTTCGTCATGTTGTGCAAGATGTCCATGTTCTCATCCAGAATCTGACGGGCACGCTTGTAGTTGGTCTCGATTAAAGACTTCACTTCCTGGTCGATAATACGCGCGGTTTCATCGGACATGTGCTTGGCTTTCGCCACTGAACGTCCCAGGAATACTTCGCCCTCTTCTTCTGCATACAGAAGTGGACCCAGTTTCTCGGAGAAGCCCCATTGAGTGACCATGTTACGGGCAATCGAGGTAGCAACTTTAATGTCGTTAGAGGCACCGGTAGAAACTTTACCTGCACCGTAGATAATCTCTTCCGCCAGACGACCGCCGTACAGAGTCGAGATCTGACTTTCAAGTTTCTCACGGCTTGCGCTGATTGCGTCGCCTTCCGGCAGGAAGAACGTCACGCCCAGAGCACGACCACGTGGGATAATAGTCACTTTATGAACCGGGTCGTGACCCTTGTCTTTCAGTAACCAGCCAATAATTGCATGGCCCGCTTCGTGGTAAGCAGTAGATTCTTTCTGCGCTTCGGTCATTACCATGGAGCGACGTTCCGCACCCATCATGATCTTGTCTTTGGCTTTCTCAAACTCGACCATCGACACAACGCGTTTGTTGCCACGGGCAGAGAACAGCGCCGCTTCGTTGACCAGGTTAGCCAGGTCAGCACCGGAGAATCCAGGTGTACCGCGCGCGATTACCGCTGCATCGATATCTGGAGACAGTGGCACGCGACGCATGTGAACTTTAAGGATCTGCTCACGGCCACGAACGTCCGGCAGGCCAACAACAACCTGACGGTCGAAACGACCCGGACGCAGCAACGCAGGGTCCAATACGTCTGGACGGTTGGTGGCCGCGATAACGATAATACCTTCGTTACCTTCAAAGCCATCCATCTCTACCAGCATCTGGTTCAGAGTCTGTTCACGTTCGTCGTGACCACCGCCCAAACCGGCACCGCGCTGACGACCGACGGCGTCGATCTCATCGATGAAGATGATGCAAGGGGCCGCTTTTTTCGCCTGCTCGAACATGTCACGCACACGAGATGCACCCACACCCACGAACATTTCTACGAAGTCGGAACCTGAAATGGTAAAGAACGGCACCTTCGCTTCACCGGCAATCGCTTTTGCCAGAAGGGTTTTACCGGTACCTGGCGGGCCCACCATCAGCACGCCTTTAGGAATCTTACCGCCCAGTTTCTGGAAACGGCTTGGCTCGCGCAGGTAATCTACCAGCTCGCTCACCTCTTCCTTGGCTTCGTCACAACCTGCGACGTCGGCAAAAGTGGTCTTGATCTGATCTTCCGTCAACATGCGGGCTTTGCTTTTACCGAAGGACATCGCGCCCTTGCCGCCGCCGCCCTGCATTTGGCGCATAAAGAAGATCCAGACCCCAATCAGCAACAGCATTGGGAACCAGGAAATAAAGATAGATGCCAGCAGGCTCGGCTCTTCAGGCGGCTCGCCAACAACTTTCACATTCTTGGTCAACAGGGTATCCAGCAGTTTAGGATCGTTGACAGGGATGTAGGTCGTGTATTTGTTACTGTCTTTCTTGGTAACGTCAATCTCACGTCCATTAATGTGTGCTTCACGAATCTGATCTTGGGTCAATTCGGACATGAAGGTAGTGTAATCTACCCTACGGCCATTAGACTCGCTGGGCCCAAAGCTCTGAAATACAGACATCAATACAACCGCGATGACTAACCAGAGAATCAGGTTCTTCGCCATGTCACTCAAGGGATTAACCTCATATTACAACTGTGTTAACAAACAGCGTTAGGGTACTACGATTTCCGCCCTGTCGCTACGATGTACACTTCTCGGGAACGAGCTCGGGAAGCGTCTGGCTTACGAATCTTAACCTTCGTAAACAGGGAGCGAATTTCCCGTAGGTATTCATCAAAACCATCTCCCTGGAACACCTTCACCAGGAAACTTCCGCCTGGTGCCAGTACATCACGACACATATCCAGCGCTAACTCAACCAGATACATCGATTTTGGTATATCGACTGCCGGAGTACCACTCATATTCGGGGCCATATCGGACATGACCACCTGAACTTTGTTTTCTCCTACTCTGTCGAGCAGGGCTTTGAGAACTAATTCATCACGAAAATCGCCTTGAAGGAAATCAACACCTACGATGGGATCCATAGGCAGAATATCACAAGCGATAATACGCCCCTTGTTGCCTATCTGCGTTACGACGTACTGAGACCATCCACCCGGGGCTGCACCTAAGTCAACAACGGTCATTCCCGGTCTGAACAGCTTGTCGACCTGCTGTATTTCATCAAGTTTAAACCAGGCGCGTGAACGCAGCCCTTTTTTCTGTGCTGCCAGCACATATTTATCGCTAAAGTGTTCCTGCAACCAGCGACTGGAACTTGCAGAACGCTTTTTATTAGACATTATTTAGTAACCATATAGTTTTCAAACTACCCTGAGTAGAGCCTTTACAACAAGCTCTTAGCGTCGTTTAGTCTATGGCTAAGTCGTCTCGGCACGTCACTCGGTTACACACCGAGTTGGTGATATAGATGAGATGGCGGTAGAATGCCCCGTTTTCAATCCCAACTTAAGCAAAAAAAGACGATGAATCTTAACAATAAACAAAAACAGTACCTGAAAGGCTTGGCACATCCGTTAAAACCGGTTGTCATGCTGGGTAATAACGGCCTCACTGAAGGTGTGCTTGCCGAAATCGAACAGGCGCTGCAGCATCATGAGCTCATCAAGGTGAAAATTGCAGCCGAAGAGCGAGAAACCAAGACGTTGATCGCAGACGCTATTGTGCGTGAAACCAAAGCAGTCAACGTGCAAGTTATCGGCAATATGCTGGTACTGTATCGCCCTTCTACTGAAGACCGCAAAATTATATTACCGCGTTAACTTTTTAGAGTTTAACGAAAAGCGCTTTGGATTTAACGAAAAGTTGCTATCTATACGTGGTTTTACAAAAAGGCCTTAACGGGCCTTTTTCATTTTACCGCCATCATGACCGGTAAAAAGAGCGGCAGTCATCACATAACCACCGCCTGACCACTCAATTAAATATATTCTACTTTCAGCACTTCGTATTCGACGTCGCCACCCGGCGTTTTGATAACCACCACGTCCTCGGCTTCTTTGCCGATCAGGCCGCGCGCGATAGGCGAGTTGACCGAAATCAGGTTCTGCTTGAAGTCGGCTTCGTCATCACCCACGATGCGATAAGTCTGCTCTTCATCAGTATCAAGGTTCATCACAGCCACCGTTGCGCCAAAAATCACGCGCCCAGTTTGCGGCATCTTCATGATATCAATAACTTGAGCATTGGAAAGTTTAGCTTCAATTTCCTGAATGCGCCCCTCGCAGAAACCCTGCTGCTCGCGAGCGGCGTGGTATTCAGCGTTCTCTTTCAGATCGCCGTGCTCACGTGCGGTTGCAATATCCGCAATAATTTTTGGGCGTCGAACGCTTTTCAGGTGGTCCAGCTCTTCACGTAATCTTTCAGCGCCACGCAATGTCATCGGAATCGGTTTCATATTTTCACTACCTCTAACTTTGTCCTTTCGGTATACACCGTCCTGAATTTATCAGGTAGAAATCAAGCCTTTAGGATCGATTCACTCGGGCGATAAACAAAAAAAACCTCACCCGGGGAAAGCCCCAAGCCAGGATTGGTTTTTCATTTTGAGTCGTATTTTAGCCTAGAGTTCATTCGGGATCATCGTTTACTTTCACCCACGTTGCGCCCCCGTTCGTTGCATCGTAGTATGGCACCACGTCATCCTGCAGTTATCCAGAGCCTTTACTCAAAATAATGCGTTTTTTACGAATTGTCAGTGGATTAGCCTGCGCGATTGCTCTTAATGCAAACGCTGCACAGGTAGAAAACTATACTCAATACCTGCCAGAAGGCACCAACTTGTCGGTGCTGGTACAGAAGATTGGAGCAACCACGCCCGTTGTCGATTACCACGGCGACCAGATGGGCCTGCCTGCCAGTACCATGAAAATATTCACCGCGCTGGCAGCGCTGCTCCAGTTAGGTCCGGATTTCCGTTTTAATACCACCTTTGAGACCAAAGGCAGTATCAGCGACGGCGTTCTGCGCGGCGATTTGATCGCACGTTTTGACGGTGACCCGACTTTTAAGCGTCAGAATATTCGCAATATGGTGGCTGCGCTCAAAAAGCAGGGCGTTAAAGAGATTAGCGGTGACGTCGTCATCGATACCTCCGTTTTTGCCAGTCATGACAAAGCGCCGGGTTGGCCCTGGAACGATATCACCCAGTGCTTCGATGCCCCGCCGGCAGCGGCGATTGTAGACCGGAACTGTTTCTCGGTCTCGCTGTATAGCGCGACCAAACCGGACGAGAATGCGTTTATCCGCGTCGCGTCTTACTATCCGGTGCAGATGTTCAGCCAGGTTCGCACGCTGGCAAAAGGCTCGCCAGATGCTCAGTACTGTGAACTTGACGTGATGCCGGGCGAATTCAACCGCTATACGCTGACTGGATGCCTGACTCAGCGGAGCGAACCGTTGCCGCTGGCCTTCTCGATTCAGGATGGCGCGGCCTATGCGGGCGAGATCCTTAAACAGGAACTTTTGCAGGCGGATATCCAGATAGACGGCCGACTGAAACGTCAGACGCGCGTCACCCCGGCAGGCACTATTTTGGCTCAAACCCAGTCGGCACCTCTGCATGAGCTGCTGCACACGATGCTGAAAAAGTCTGACAACATGATTGCCGACACCGTGTTCCGCACTATCGGCCATCAGCTGTTTGGCGTACCCGGTACCTGGCGTGCAGGCTCGGATGCCGTGCGTCAGATCCTGCGCCAAAAAGCCGGTATCGAGTTGGGCAACACGATTCAGGTAGACGGCTCAGGCCTGTCTCGCCATGACCTGGTGTCGCCAAAAACCATGATGCAGGCGCTGCAATATATCGCCGAGCATGATAAAGAGCTGGATTTCATCTCGATGCTGCCTTTAGCAGGCCATGATGGAACTCTGCAATATCGCGGTGGCCTGCATGAAGCAGGCGTAGACGGCAAGGTGTCGGCGAAAACCGGCTCCCTCGCGGGCGTCTACAATCTGGCAGGCTTCATTACCACCGCCAGCGGTCAGCGTCTGGCCTTTGTGCAGTATCTTTCCGGCTATGCCGTACCGCCTGAAGATCAGCGCACACGTCGCGCACCTTTGGTCCGTTTTGAAAGCCGTCTGTATCGGGATATTTATCAAAACAATTGATTGGATGAGGGTCTGAGCACGTTTTATGAAATTACTCATAGTCGAAGATGATGACCTGCTGCGTCAGGGATTAACCCTGGCGCTTAACGGCGAGAACTATGCCAGCGACAGCGCCTCGACCGCAGCGGAGGCCAACGCGCTTTTGCAAAGCAGTCAGTACAGCCTGATCATTCTCGATCTGGGCCTTCCAGATACCGACGGCGCCACATTATTACGGCAGTGGCGCCGCCAGAATATCTCGCTGCCGGTGCTTATCCTCACCGCGCGCGATGCGCTCGAAGATCGCGTTGACGGATTAGACGCAGGCGCAGATGACTACCTGGTCAAGCCATTCGCTCTGGTTGAACTGATGGCCCGCGTGCGCGCGCTTATCCGCCGCTATCAGGGTCACAGTGACAACCTGCTCGAAGTCGGCAACCTGACGCTCAACCTCTCGTCGCAGCAGGTTTATCAGCAGGGACAACTGGTCGAGATCACGCCGAAAGAGTTCGCTATCCTCTCGCGCCTCATCATGCGCGCCGGTCAAACGGTGAATCGTGAGCTGTTGCAGCAGGATCTTTACTCCTGGCAGGACGATCTGGGATCCAACACCCTCGAGGTTCACGTACACAACCTGCGCCGTAAACTCGGCAAGGATCTTATCCATACCGTACGCGGGATCGGTTATCGCCTGGATACGCCTAAATGACCAGCATGCGCCGCCGTCTGTTGGTGATGCTGGCGCTGATCCTGTTTGTTACGCAGCTGACCAGCGTGTTCTGGCTGTGGCATGAGAGTCAGGAACAGATAAACCTGCTGGTCAATGACACGCTTTCAGCCAAGGTACGTAACGCTCACGTCGAGAAAGAGATAGCCGAGGCCATCGCCTCGCTTATCGCGCCTTCATTGACCATGCTGGCGGTGACACTGCTGCTGTGTTTCTGGGCGATCAACTGGATCATCAGACCACTCAAGCAACTGCAGCACCGCCTTGAAACACGCTCGGCCGATAATCTTACGCCGCTGCCGTTGAACACCGAGATTCAGGAAGTCTTCTCGGTGACCATCGCCTTGAATCAGCTGTTAGCCCGGCTTTCACAAACCATCGCGCAGGAAAGGCTGTTCACCGCCGATGCAGCCCACGAGTTGCGCACCCCGCTGGCGGGGCTGAGACTGCATCTCGAGCTGATGGAAAGGAAAGGCGTTGACGGCAGCAGTATGTTGATAGGCCGTATTGACCAGTTGATGCATACCGTAGAACAACTGCTGATGCTCTCTCGCGCCGGACAAAACTTCGCCGAGGGGCAATATCAGAAGGTTAATCTTGTCATCGACGTAATAGCGCCATTGCGGGAAGAGCTCGAGGAGCTGCTGGCAGGCCATCGACAGCGTCTGATTGTGAAACACAGCGAGCATGCCGAGGTTGAGGGTGACGCAGTGTTGCTGCGTTTAATGCTGAGGAACGTGGTCGAGAATGCCTACCGCTATGGCCCACAAGACAGCGATATCACCATAACGCTCTCAGAAAGCGATCAGGGCGTTTTAGCGCAGGTAGATGACTGCGGGCCTGGGATTGAAGAGAAACGCGTAGGAGAGCTTACACAGGCCTATAAACGTGCCGATCAACGCTTCGGTGGCAGTGGTCTGGGGCTCAATATCGTTTTACGTATTTTGAATATGCATGGCGGAAGCCTGCGTCTGGTCAATCGAAAAGACCGCAGCGGGCTCAGCGCGCAGTGCTGGTTACCGCGTCAGGCCTTTACGCAAAACAGTGCGACCTCGCTGTCAGAATAGCGAAAACGCCAAAAGAAAAGGCCGCATTGAATGCGGCCTTTTTTTCGTCATGATGGAGGTCGATGACTACGCGTAATTAACGCTCATAAATGATTTCAACGCCTTCGTCGTCTTCATCATCCCAGTCGTCCCAGTCGTCATCTTCTTCTTCGACCACGGCCAGCTGTTCACGGTGATAATCATCCCACATGAACTCGACTTTCTCCGGTACGGCTTCTTCAACGGACATGTGCTTAGGATTCTCGTTGATGAACTTCATCACTTCCCAGCACAGCGCGTTAACGCCTTCGCGGTTGGCAGCAGAGATAAGGAAGTAATCGCCTTCCCAGCCCATGCCCTCAGCAATTTCTTTCGCGCGGCGTTCTGCTTCTTCCTGACCAATGACATCAATCTTGTTAAAGACCAACCAACGCGGTTTTTCTGCCAGTTTCTCGCTGTACTGCTGCAGCTCATTGATGATGACTTTGGCATTTTCAACCGGATCAGATTCATCAATAGGCGCAATATCAACAAGGTGCAGAAGCACGCGGCAACGCTCAAGGTGCTTCAGGAAGCGGATACCCAGACCGGCACCGTCAGAAGCGCCTTCAATCAGGCCCGGGATGTCGGCAACCACGAAGCTCTGCTCGTGGTCCATACGCACTACGCCGAGGCTTGGCACCAGCGTGGTAAACGGATAATCGGCTACTTTTGGCTTAGCGGCAGAAACGGCACGAATGAAGGTAGATTTACCGGCATTCGGCAAGCCCAGCATACCCACGTCGGCAAGCAACATAAGTTCCAGGGAGATATCACGCATTTCACCCTTGGTGCCCATGGTTTTCTGACGCGGAGAGCGGTTTACGGACGATTTGAAGCGGGTATTGCCCAAACCGTGCCATCCGCCTTTCGCAACGAGCTGAACCTGACCGTGGCGGGTCATGTCTGCCAGAACTTCGCCGGTGCCCTGATCCAGAGCGCGAGTCCCGACAGGAACTTTGACGGTAATATCTTTACCGCGCTTACCGGTACAGTCACGGCTTTGGCCGTTTTCACCACGTTCGGCGCGGAAAGATTTTACGAAACGGTAATCGATCAGCGTGTTAAGGTTTTCGTCGGCTATCAAATACACGTCGCCGCCGTCTCCGCCGTCACCGCCGTCAGGGCCACCACGAGGAATATATTTTTCGCGGCGGAAGCTAACGCAACCGTTGCCGCCATCGCCTGCTACGACCAGGATCGTCGCTTCATCTACAAACTTCATTTGAACTGTCTCCGTAAATCATTCACCCGGATGCTGCAATCAGCCGCCAGGTCTTGTTCTGTTCTTGGTTGCCATTACGATGGCCAATTGCAGAAAATATCGCCCCTGCAACGACCACAAAGGCACCGAAATAACCCGTCAGGTTAAGCACTGCAGAACAGAAGACAGGCTACTTGCCAGCATAAAAAATGTCTCAGGCTTCGCCAAAGGAAGCAGTGCGATAGCACATAAAGTGTACAGCAAAAAGAGAAGCCGCGTTGATGCCAGCCCTCTTAACATTCATTTTTTTCTTGCCGGTCTTGGCCAACAGAATGTAAAAAGCCCCGCAACTAATTGCGGGGCTTACATCACTTTCAAGGACAAGAGAAAGGTAAATTATTCAGCTTCGATGCTGATGAATTTACGGTTGTTCTTGCCTTTAACTTCGAACTTGACTTTACCGTCAGTCAAAGCAAACAGAGTGTGGTCTTTACCGCAACCCACGTTGATACCAGCATGGAATTTGGTGCCGCGCTGACGAACGATGATGCTGCCTGCCAGTACTGCTTCTCCGCCAAAGCGTTTTACGCCCAGACGTTTAGCTTCTGAATCGCGACCGTTGCGGGTGGAACCGCCAGCCTTCTTGTGTGCCATTGTTCCGCTCTCCTAAACTTAAGCGCTAATGCCGGTGATTTTAACATCAGTGAACCACTGACGGTGGCCCTGCTGCTTACGGTAGTGCTTACGACGACGAAACTTAACGATCTTAATTTTCTCGCCACGACCGTGAGCAACAACTTCTGCCTTGATCACACCGCCAGCAATTAAAGGCAAGCCGATGTTGATTTCTTCACCGTTAGCGATCATCAGAACTTGGTCAAACTCAATTGTTTCACCAGTTGCGATGTCCAGCTTTTCCAAGCGAACAGTTTGACCTTCGCTTACTCGGTGTTGTTTACCACCACTTTGGAAAACCGCGTACATATAAAACTCCGCTTTCCGCGCACTCAACTTTGTATAGTTCAGAGGGCGCTATAAATATTCACAATAGGGCGCGAATTCTACGCAAAAACTCAGCATATGACAAGAGCACATTCACCAGAAAAGAAGAAAAAAAGCGCAGTTCACTTGAACGCGTTTATCTCACTCATTTTTCAAGTACAATCTCTGCTACAGTTTGCATCATGTGCCAATGTGAGCCCGTTCTCATTGCGGTGAAGAGAAATAAAGCCGAAAAATCACAATGAACCTAGAACAGATTACCGACCTCACCGAACAGGATATGGCTGCAGTTAATGCGGCAATTCTCGAACAGTTGAACTCTGATGTTTCGCTCATCAATCAACTAGGATATTACATCATTAGCGGTGGTGGTAAACGAATTCGCCCGATGATTGCCGTTCTTGCTGCTCGCGCCCTTGAGTATCAGGGCGACAAGCACGTCACCGTCGCTGCGTTGATAGAGTTTATCCACACGGCGACCCTCCTGCATGACGATGTGGTTGACGAATCGAATATGCGCCGCGGTAAAGCAACCGCCAATGCGGCCTTTGGCAACGCAGCAAGCGTTCTGGTGGGTGACTTTATCTATACCCGTGCGTTCCAGATGATGACCGACCTGGAATCACTTCCAGTGCTGGCGTTGATGTCTAAAGCAGTAAACGTCATCGCAGAAGGTGAAGTGCTGCAGTTGATGAACTGCAACGACCCGGACATTACTGAAGAGAGCTACATGCAGGTTATCTACAGTAAAACGGCGCGTCTTTTCGAGGCAGCGGCACAGGCATCAGCGATGCTTGCCGGCGGTAATGAGGCACAGGTTCGTGCCTTGCAGGACTACGGTCGTTACCTCGGCACTGCGTTCCAGCTGATTGACGATCTGCTGGACTACGACGCCGACGGAGAAACGCTGGGCAAAAACACTGGCGATGACCTTAACGAAGGCAAACCGACCCTTCCACTTCTGCACGCGATGAAAAACGGCAGTCCGGAACAGTCAAGCATGATACGCCTGGCTATCGAAGAAGGTAACGGCAGGCATTTGCTGGAGCCGGTTCTGCAAGCCATGCATCAATGGGGTTCCCTGGTATATACCCGCCAACGTGCAGAGGAAGAAGCAGACAAGGCTATCGCCGCGCTGCAAATATTGCCTGAGTCGCCTTATCGTCTCGCGCTAGAGGGTCTTGCCCATCTGGCCGTGAAACGCGATTTCTAACTGAATCTTTTTTAAGCAACATCTGGCTGGCAGGGTCCCTCCCTATGGGGTGCCTTGCCTATTCACACTGTCCCTCATTGACGCTCTTTTCTCTGGCTGGCCCTAAACGACTAATTATCGCCATCATCCCCTCGCGTACAATGAACGAAATAATCTGTTCACGTTCCGAATCTTTGAGCTGTTTATAACTCTCAATCCATATCAACAGGGGGTCATGATAGGAAGCACAAAGATATTCAGCGGATTTTTCCTGAATGATTAATGCGGGTTTCATCATTTTCGGTAGACTATTGATATGATATTCCACCGCCCTTCCCTGAACACCCACGCGACGGCGTTTTTCCCATTCTTGCCGTCTGGCCATTCCATGGATACCCTGCGTTGAAGTCGGCAGACCATTTAATCCGACGAGATCCCTTGCTGAAAACCATTCCTTTTTCATGGCGATCCTTTTAATTGTCTTAAGCTCTAGAAGTCACGCAGCCCATGTTTGCGGTCACGCAATCTACAGTTAACACATAAGGTAACTCATTTACATCAACGGTTAATTAGAAATTTAGTTCGTTAAAAATTAATAATTTGAGAAAATATCTATTTAATAAATGGTTTCATCCAATACATTCAGCCTATTTATCATTTCAGTCAAACCTTCCCGAACAATAAAGGTTATAACCTGCCTTCTCTCTATTTCATCTAGTTGCTTATAACTTTCAATCCAAATAACCAGCGGATCCTGATAATGAGAATAAAGATACTGTGCCGACTGTTCTTTTAGCACTAAATTTGAAATTGTTTTAACCGGGAGACTGTCTACATGATATTCAACGCCTCTTCCCTGGACACCAAACCGCCGACGTCGAACCCAGCTTTGCCGTCTTGCCATACTGTGGACTCCCTGAGTAGATGAAGGAAGTCCAGTAAAACCAATTAGTTCCTTCGCTGAAAACCACTCTTGATTCATAAACTTTCTCTCTTGTTATCTCATCTATTTACGTAATGCAAATTATAATCTCCACATCGAGATAATAACTCATATTTCAGGGTAATAGGCTAGCACCTGCATTTACATAGAACGTTTAACTTATACCACTACACAATACGCCTATGCATCACGAAATTAAAACCTGGCGCAGCATAATCGTGATGAAATATTTTTATTGAGAATAATAAAATTAAATGAGTCATTTAACTCTCTAAGGTAAGTTGAGCTTAATATCTAATAAATAATCCTTACAAAAACCATTACTTTCATCATGATATAATTTAAAAAAGCATTTCAAATAAACTTTTTTAGGAAACATGAAATCAAACCACTCATTTAATATTACTTCACGTTTCTAAAAAAACCTCGCCCCCTAAAGGTAATTGGCTTCTAATAACATGACGATTTGCGATAAAATATAACCATTACAGATGGTTGAGACAGGCAATGAAATAGCATTGCGGCTTTAAATAACAGGTACAACTAATGATTAAAAATAATCATTAATTTTTAGAAAGTAATTTGAAGTCATCTCGGAAATTTGCTCTTATATGTTTCTCAATGCAAAGGTTAATAATCGATTGACTTAAACGATCACGTGCCAGCTCATAATACAAGGGAGCAATTATGCTTTTACGGAAAGAAGATTGGCATCACGCGGATATTATCGCGTCGCTGCATAAGCAACGCACCACTCTGGCAGCTTTATCACGCTCTGCCGGATTAAGTTCTTCAACGCTGGCAAACGCGTTATCGCGACCGTGGCCAAAAGGAGAGTGGATAATCGCTAATGCCTTGCAGCTACATCCTTCAGAGATATGGCCAAGTCGCTATTTCGACCCAAAAACCGATGAATTAATAGAAAGAAAAATGCGCAAACACACTCAGCAGATGCCTAAGCCTGACCTCGCGGGGGATTAACGTATATTGTCCTAACAAGACAGACGCTGAAGATTAAACAATAAAACCGCCGGAGGGATCCCCGGCAGGTTTTAAAATATTAATAGGATAGGCAGGTAATATTATTCTCGTAAATAACTTATGGTAAATCACGGCATCAAACTTATTAATCAATGCGTTATTATTCCGTGTTTGATGAGAGCATTTTTCAGACACGGTTTCAAAATGATCACTTGTTGACGAACTGCTCCCCAAGTTCGATATCTTTATGCAGTACGGAAAGCATGGCATCAAGCGCCTGCTTTTCGAATGCGCTTAAATGACCGATCTCCTTAAATTCTGCAATACCATTTTTGCCCAGCAATACCGGCTGTGCAAAGAAGCGCGCATATTCACCGTTCCCCTCGACATAAGAGCATTCAACCACGCCGGATTTTCCCTGGAGAGCATTAACCAGTGAAAGTCCTAAACGCGCGGCCGCCTGTCCCATGGAAAGCGTAGCTGAGCCGCCACCCGCTTTAGCTTCGACGACTTCGGTGCCTGCGTCCTGAATATGCCGGGTCAAGTTTTCGACCTCACTGTCCGAGAAACTGACGCCGGGGATTTGGGAAAGCAAAGGCAGAATAGTGACGCCCGAATGGCCACCAATCACCGAGACCTCAACCTCTTCTGGTGACTTGCCCTTCAACTCTGCGACAAAGGTATTTGCCCGCAGCGTATCAAGGGTGGTCACACCAAACAGTTTGTTCTTGTCGTACACACCTGCTTTTTTGAGTACTTCCGCGGCAATCGCAACCGTACTATTCACCGGATTGGTGATAATACCGATGCAGGCACTTGGACAGGTGGTGGCAATTTGCTGTACCAGGTTTCGAACAATACCCGCGTTTACGTTAAAGAGATCCGAGCGATCCATACCGGGCTTACGCGCTACCCCGGCCGAAATCAGCACCACCTCCGCACCTTCGAGCGCAGGGCGTGCGTCTTCGCCGCTAAATCCTTTAATTTTTACTGCCGTTGGGATATGGCTGAGATCGACCGCCACGCCCGGCGTAACAGGTGCGATATCATACAGAGAGAGTTCAGAGCCTGACGGCAATTGCGTTTTGAGTAGTAGAGCGAGGGCCTGACCGATACCGCCTGCGGCACCAAGGACTGCAACTTTCATCCTATACTCCTTTTTAAATGACGTTAAAAAACACCGCGCATTCATTTACTTAATAACCTTAGTAAACACCTGTATTAAAAACAAACAACCTATTTAGAGATTGCGACGTAGCGCAGAAATTAAATTGTTAAATCATTTTGGCTTATTGAGGTGTTTTGTTTTCTTATCATTGAGATAAAAAAGTTCAGGAATAAAAAATAAAGCGGGGGCATCATGCGATGATAAAAATTAATAAACAACTATGCGGTTTAATTATCAAAAAAAAATTAATTTTATCCATATTATTTTAAAGTTTAAAAATTAAAAAATTCATAGATTCGGCATATCCATTTCTTGTATTGGGCAGATGGATGAGCTTTATCCCTAAATTTTAACTGTTTCTTCATTATTTGAGGGGAGTTTTATTGCATAAAAATGCAAAATTATGCATAATCAACGAAACTAACATCGTGATGCTATGGGTGCAAAATGCGTAATCCTGCCAAACAGGAAGATTTAATCAAAGCTTTCAAGGCCCTCTTGAAGGAAGAGAAGTTCAGCTCTCAGGGTGAAATCGTTCTCGCACTACAGGATGATGGCTTCGAAAACATCAATCAATCCAAAGTCTCTCGCATGTTGACCAAGTTTGGCGCGGTCAGAACGCGTAATGCCAAGATGGAAATGGTCTATTGTCTGCCAGCAGAGATTGGTGTGCCAACCACCACCAGTCCACTGAAAAACCTGGTGCTGGATATCGACTATAACGACGCTGTGGTAGTAATTCGCACCAGCCCGGGTGCCGCTCAGCTCATCGCTCGCCTGCTTGACTCACTCGGCAAATCCGAAGGTATTCTCGGCACTATCGCCGGTGACGACACCATCTTTATAACACCCGCGCGCAAGTTTACCGTTAAACAGCTTCACGACGCTATTCTCAGCCTGTTTGAGCAAGAGCTTTAACCCGTTTCTGGTCAGCAGACGTAGCGCTGCTGACCCGCCTATCACCAAACACTTCCCTATTCACTTCAACTTTATATACATTTTGTGCGCCCCAATACACCCTTGCCAGCACGATCCCCTGATAAATACCGCACAGATAGCTCATTTATACTAATTCATTGATTTGTAAAATCTTTAACAAGAAATGAACAATAAACCATCATTTTTTATTCTTTTCGGTTATTAAAAATTCAGTAACGCGGCTTATTGCTCAATAAAATACTATTAGCAAACTATTAATTTTTGCCGTTATTAGACGTATAATTATTTTCGTGATGAGAATCACAGTTCGTGAGTAGATCGCCCGAGGTTATTGGCGTTTGGCGTTCTCTGAAAAACACGAATTCCGTAAGACGAGATTTGAATATCAATTCAAATGCCGCCGATAAACCGGATTTATCGCTGCAAAAACTGATGCATTTTGTTCGCAAACTTTGTTAGCACGGAACGCGCGACGATGTTAATGCATAATGTCCTTTTCAGTCCTGATGAATCCATTAATTAATCTGCGCTCAGCCTGCACACAGCCATTGTCTGCACGCGAAAGGATGCGCAAAGGTAATTGAGGAAATTATCATGAAAATCATTACTGCTATCGCCGCTCTGGGTTTACTTTCCGCTGTTTCATTCGGTTCTTCTGCTGCACAGTTGGTTAATAATCAACAGGCCGAAAATCTGCAACCTATCGGTACCATCTCCGTAAGCGGTATTGATGGCGTGCCAAGTGATATTCGCCAACAGCTGTCACAGAAAGCAGACAGCGCCGGTGCATCATCTTATCGCGTAATTGAAGCACGCAATGAGGGTAACTATCACGCTACCGCCGAGATCTATAAATAAGAATTCGGATCCTACTCGATCACTGCGTTTTATTGCTTTACCGAACCCTCGTCGTCCTGTCCGACGACACCCTTTTGCCCTCGCTTGCGAGGGCTTTTTTTTAAGGGTCAAAAACTTATTTCTTGCCGCCTTCCTGCGCTTTATGTTCCAGCGCGGCTAACAGTTTGCCGTGGATCCCACCGAAACCGCCGTTGCTCATCACCAGAATGTGATCGCCCGGCTGTGCGGTTTTGGCAATCATCTCAACCAGCGCGTCAACGTCAGCATGCCAATGCGCAGGCTGAACGCAGCGCTCAGCAACTTCTGCGACCTGCCAAGGAATATTGTGCGGCTGCAGCAGGAAGACTTCATCGGCACGTCCCAGTGAAGGCGCCAGCTCATTTTTACTCATTCCCATCTTCATGGTGTTGGAGCGCGGCTCCAGCACGGCAAGAATGCGCGCGGTGCCGCCGACTTTGCTGCGCAGGGCAGCCAGCGTGGCGAGGATGGCCGTAGGATGATGCGCGAAATCGTCATAGACAGTCACACCGTGGGCTTCACCGCGCAGCTCCAGGCGGCGACGCGCGTTGATGAAGCTGCCTAATGCCTTGCAGGCGTCGGCTGGCGTAACGCCCACGTGGCGCGCCGCGGCAATCGCCATCAGGGCATTATGCATATTGTGCTCACCCACCAGCGACCACGACACTTCACCGGCCACTTCTCCGTTGAGGTAAACCTGGAACTTGCTGGCATCCGGCGTGGTTTTCTTCGCATTCCAGGTGCAGCCTTCGCCAGTGTGCTCCTGCTCGCTCCAGCAGCCCATCGCCATCACCTGCTTCAGCGGAGTGTCATGTTCAGGCAGAATAATTTTCCCCTGTCCCGGCACCAGTCGCACCAGATGGTGGAACTGTTTCTGAATCGCTTTCAGGTCGTCAAAGATGTCAGCATGGTCAAATTCGAGATTGTTAAGCACCAGCGTGCGTGGGCTGTAATGCACGAATTTAGAACGCTTGTCGAAGAACGCACAGTCGTATTCGTCGGCTTCAAGCACGATGAACGGGCTATTACCTAGACGTGCAGAAACGTCAAAGTTTCCTGGTACGCCACCAATCACAAAGCCCGGCTCATAGCCGCAGGCTTCCAGAATCCAGGTAACCATGCCCGATGTGGTGGTCTTGCCGTGGGTACCGGCAACGGCAATCACCCAGCGCCCTGGCAGCACGTGATCATGCAGCCACTGTGGGCCCGAAACGTAGGGAATACCCTGCTCCAGAACCGCCTCAACGCAGGGATTGCCACGCGTCATGGCATTACCGATAACCACCAGATCGGGCTTGGGATCCAGCTGAGTCGGCGAGTAGCCCTGAATCAGCTCAATCCCCTGACTTTCCAATAACGTACTCATCGGCGGATAGACATTATCGTCCGATCCAGTCACCTGATGTCCCTGTGCGCGGGCCAGCATAGCCAGTCCGCCCATAAACGTGCCGCAAATCCCAAGAATATGAATGCGCATAAATTTTCCATTATTGCTCTTAAGTCAGTGGCTATTCTAACGCTCAGATTCCTCCAGAAGAAATGGATTTGCCTATGATCCGTCCATATATTTGGGCTAAACTGCATTCGCTTCTGTAAAAGATTTTTTATAAATCCGTTACTCATCCTAGGATTCAGGGAACGTATCATGAAAACGTTAGGCGAATTTATTGTTGAAAAGCAGCAAGATTTTCCACATGCCACAGGCGAGCTTACTGCGCTGCTCTCGGCAATTAAACTTGGTGCTAAGATTATTCATAGGGATATCAACAAGGCAGGTCTGGTAGACATTCTCGGTACCAGCGGCGTTGAAAACGTTCAGGGCGAAGTTCAGATGAAACTTGACCTGTACGCGAACGAAAAGCTTAAGGCAGCCATGAAGGCGCGCGGCGAGATTGCCGGTATTGCGTCGGAAGAAGAAGACGAAATTGTTATCTTCGAAGGCGAACGCGCCAATAATGCAAAATATGTCATTCTGATGGACCCACTCGATGGCTCATCAAACATCGACGTTAACGTGTCTGTCGGCACCATTTTCTCGATTTATCGCCGTACTTCTCCTCTAGGTCAGCCGGTTACCGAAGCAGATTTCCTGCAACCGGGCAGCCAGCAGGTTGCTGCAGGTTATGTGGTTTATGGTTCTTCAACCATGCTGGTTTACACCACGGGTGCAGGCGTTCATGCTTTTACCTATGACCCTTCTCTGGGCGTATTCTGCCTCTCTCACGAGAAAGTCATGTTCCCGCAAAAGGGCTACATGTACTCCATTAATGAAGGCAACTACATCAAATTCCCACGTGGTGTGAAAAAGTACATCAAGTACTGTCAGGAGCAGGACGAAGCGTCCGGTCGCCCTTACACTTCACGTTACATCGGCTCACTGGCGGCAGACTTCCACCGCAACCTGCTGAAAGGCGGCATTTACATTTATCCAAGCACCGCGAGTCACCCTCAGGGCAAGCTGCGTCTGCTGTATGAGTGTAACCCTATGGCCTTCCTCGCGGAGCAGGCAGGCGGCAAAGCCAGCGACGGTAAAGGCCGTATTCTGGATATCGTTCCGACCAAACTGCACGAACGCGCACCGTTCTTCGTTGGCAACAGCGATATGGTCGAAGACGCCGAACGTTTTATCAAACAGTTCCCTGACGAATAAAAACCCCTACAGGGCTGTTTGCTAACTTACTTTTAGTACCCAAATTCTGGGGTGGCATCGCGCCACCCCGCTTCATTTTAGGAAAAAACGGTCCAGGAAAAGGCAGGAATTCCTGTCGGAGTTGGCTATAATGTCCGGCATTCCATTTCTGGTTCAATATAAGGAAACCAACAATGAGCTTAATTAATGTACCGGCTGGCAAAGATATGCCAGAAGATATCTATGTTGTTATCGAAATTCCGGCCAATGCCGACCCAATCAAATATGAAGTAGACAAAGATACCGGTGCACTTTTTGTTGACCGTTTCATGTCAACCGCAATGTTCTACCCGTGCAACTACGGTTACATCAACCATACCCTGTCTCTTGACGGTGACCCGGTTGACGTTCTGGTTCCAACCCCATACCCACTGCAGCCTGGTTCAGTAATCCGCTGCCGTCCGGTTGGCGTTCTGAAAATGACTGACGAATCTGGCGAAGATGCGAAAGTTGTTGCGGTTCCACACACCAAGCTGAGCAAAGAATACGATCACATTAAAGATGTGAACGACCTGCCAGAGCTGCTGCGTGGCCAAATCACCCACTTCTTCGAGCAATACAAAGCGCTGGAGAAAGGCAAATGGGTTAAAGTTGACGGCTGGGATAACGCAGAAGCAGCGAAAGCTGAGATTGTGTCCTCATTCGAGCGTGCTAAAGCGAAATAAGGCCTGCGCCTGTTTTGTTTTATCGCAAAAAAAACACCGCCCATTGGGCGGTGTTTTTTTACTGACTCAGACGACCTTTATTTTATTCTCACTTCTCTTCTTCCGCACGTTTGACCCAATCCCCACCCTCAATACGTTCCATGCCTTCCAGAGAACGAATATACAGGTAGATCCAGGCACTGCCGTACGGCGTAGAGATTAGCTCTCGACGGTAATCTTTTGTGTTACTTTTCAGTTCGTCAAGCTCAGCCATGATGGATGAGTTGATGCGGTAAACTTCGCAGTAGATCTTCCCTTCTCCGGGGATTGCTGCCGGATAGTGCCCCAGATCATACAGGGCATAGCCGTCTAGCTCGTGGTCACCCAACCACTGAGCGTTTGTCATCCAGTGACTATTACCTTGCTTGCGTCGTAAACTGCCGTAGACAATTATTCGCATGGTTAAAACTCAAACTGATAGAGCAAATCTAATGCCTGGTCGATGCCAGACACCGCTTCCAGATACAATTTAGGCATCAAACGATAGCGCAGAGTCAGGGTCGCCAGCGAGTCAAAAATACCCACCCCGTATTTAACCTGCAGCCCAGGGAGGACATAACCACTGACCACTACCTGAGAGCTGTCCCCAACGCCTTGCGTATCAAGCGACAGATTACTGACGCCAAATGCCTCACCGATTTTACCCACAAGTTTGCCACTTTGTGCAACCCCCATGCCGATAAGCATTGAGGTCATGGCGCTGCTGTCGGCCCCCGAACTGTCCAGCCCCTGTCCACGTAACAAATAGGACAGCGCTTCCTGCTGCGACATGGTCGGGTCAGAGAAAACCTCCAGCTTAGGCGCATCTGCATCACCGGTCACCCGCACGCCTGCCACCACGTCATTCTCGGTGGAATCCGGATTACGGATAGCCTCGATGTTGAGCAGCGGCTGGTCAGCAGGGCCTGAGAACAGCAGTTGGCCTTTTCTGACGATTAAATCTTGTCCGTAGGCATGGAACCGGCCTGAAGGGATATCAATCTGGCCGTTTAATCCCAACCCACGTTTGTCCTGTACGACTTTGAGCGCGCCTTTCAGACGAGCCTTAAGACCAAAGGCATCAAGTCGAACATCATCTCCGATGTTCACCACAAGGTTAGTGTTGATAGGTATTGAGGTCGACGCTGGTGCGATCGGCTGACGCTGATCGTTTAGCATAACCTCATCGGACGATACCCCAACCGCGCTCTGCGGAAGTTCCTGAACCGTGATACGTGCCCAGGGAATATCAACCCTACCGTTCAACGAAAACGCCTGCGGTGTAGCATCAAACACTAGATCAGGCGAGACATCAAGCCGAACCATCGGTGGAACCGATACCCTCACCTTATCTCCCTTCGCAGCGATGCGCGCACGCCAGTTATTGGGGTCATTCCAGTCCGCATTGCCGTTTAACGCCAACTGACCGTGCGGGGTCTGAATCACACCGTCGAGCAGCGAGGACATACCGTTAAAGTTGATATTAAGATTAGCATTGGTGATGTCAAACGGCATGAACTGCGCATCGATATCGACATTAGTCAGCGCGAGTTTGCCATAGACCTGCGGTTTTTGAGCGTTACCCCCCACGCGCAGATTGGCGTTAAGGATCCCCGAGGCCTTCTCGCCGTCCATCAGCGCCGGCTGAAGCAGTGCCATCGAGATACGGGTCAGGTTGACGTTGCCGCTCAGATTACGTCGGCCCATCGGGTCCGCGATTTGAAGATTACCGTCAAGCTGCCCGTTGTTGGCAATCTTGATCATCCAGTCAAGATTCGCGCGACCGTTTTGCAGCCCGGCGTTTACGTTGAGCGTATCAAAGGCAACCGGCAGAGGGTTACCCTGCACCAGCTGCTGTACCTTAACGCCTTTACCCACCAGTGACACACTCGCCTGCGGCAATCCCCCCTGCGCTTTCCACGCGACGTTAGCCTTGCCGCTAAACTGTCCTGCAAGCTGGGTATCATCGGTCAGGAAAGGTTTGAGCATCGCCAAATCGAAACGATTGAGGACAATGCTGGCCTGTCCGCTGGTGCCCGCGTCGAGGGTAGTCGGCACGCAGACGTCGGCGTTCGGGTTCTGCCAGCAGTGGGGGCCAACGGTGACGCGCTGTTCGGTGTTGAAATAGGTCAGCGCAATCGGCCGCGTCAGACGCCAGTCACCTACCGGGGTATTGAACAACGTATTGCTGATGTTGCCCTTCCATTGCTGTGTCTTGCGGTCGAAGCTGCCGTTCACGGCCAGATGTCCCCCGACCGGCTTACCGGTAATATTCAGGTTGAGCTGATGCTGCTTCTCATTACCCTTGGCATCCAACGTGATGTCGCTGATGTCCAGCGCATCCTGCTTCAGCTGCTGAACCTTCACCGCCAGCGTGCCCTGAATCTGGTCGCTCGAGGTCACATTGCCCTTGATGCTCACCCGGTTCACGCTCATCGCCTGCCAGCGTACATTGCTGGCCGTCAGGTCGGCCAGCAGCTGAGGTGCCTTGAGGTCACCACGTACCTGCACCAGGCCTTTAACTACGCCGCCGAGCCCCGGCAGCGCGCCGTCAAGATGTGGCGCATCGATGTTGGCATCCAGCGCCCATTTGTCGGCGAGTTTACCTTTAACATCGAGATTGTTGCGGCCCAGCTCAAGATGAAGCTGTGGAATATCCCACTGGCCGTAGCTATTACCGCGCAGATTACCGCGCGCCTTGACCAGATTCTTTTTAACGTTGCCGTCCAGCTCCAGCGTCGGTACCTGCAACTGCCACGTCCCGCCATAGAGACTGCCGCGCATGGCAATTTTACCGGCCAACCTGGCTGGCCACTCTGGCCATTGTTTCGCGGTGTCGATATTGCTTAGCGTCAGCTGAGTGTTCCAGCTCACCGCCTTGCTCCAGTCAACCACGCCGCTGAGGTCGGTATTGCCCTGTAGGGCCGCCAGGCGCATCAGCTTGAGCTTGAACTGTTCAAGGTTACCGGTGCCGTCGAGCGTTAACGATGCCGGGGGCAGCTGCTCGCCGGTGAAGCTCGACCGCAGCGACAGCGCATAGTCGGTCGCCTTGCCGCTGAACTTCATATTGAAGCCTTTTATCTGATACTGCGGGGTACCGGTCAGCGGCCATTGTAGGGCCTCACTTTGCAGGGTGAGGTCCAGAGGCAGTCCCACCTCCGCCAGTTCGGTTTGCAGCGCCAACTGAGCACGCACCGGCCCAGAGAGATTCACACCGACCTTCAGTTGCTTACGCAGCTCACCCCCCACGGTCAGTTTCACCTTCTCACCTTTCAGCGGGTCGATGTTCACTGCGGTATTGACGGTCATATTCACCGGCCAGCTGTCGGTCAATTCAGCCTGACCGATACCATCTATGGATCCCTGCGGTGAACGCACCTCGAGTTTATCCAGTCTAACCCGCTGATTTTCAGTGGTAACTTTCAACAACAGACGATTGACCAGCAGGTCGGTATCGCCGGTCAGACGCAGGTTTTCGCCGGTAATCTGCTGGATTGTCAGGTCCAGCGGCAGTGTAAAGTCCGGCAGATTCGGTAACAGCGGCTTGGCAAATATCGCCTTCAGCGTATCGCCAATCGGTGGCTCCGGCGTGGCAGGCTTCGGCGCTTCTGCCGGTTTGCCGGTGACCTTTTCACTCACCTTGGCGACAGCCTTGTCCGTCGCTTCCTGCACCACCGGCGGCAGCGGATGCTGTGGCGTCTTTGGCAACGCCACCAGCAAACCGTTGATCTGGGTTGGCAGCATCGTTAGCGCACGGCCTTTCCACTCGATACCGGTGCGAAATTCGGCTAGCGATACCGTCTCGTCGTCAATAGCGACGCTGACGTTGTTAAGCGTGAGTAGACGTAGCCTGATGGGATAAGGCGTGCTGAGGTTGGTCAGCGGCTCGCTGGACTCGGGCTCCGTCTTCGTTGACGGCGTCATCTCGTTGGTTTTTACCACCACGCTGACGTCCTGCGCCCGCACGGCATTGATGCAAAGCTGGCTGTGACGCAAGCACGACAAGTCGACCGACAGGTGGAACTCGCCGGCCTTCACGTCGACGCCCGGCATTTTATATTCCACACCTTTCAGCGTCAGACTCCGCCAGCCACCGTCAACGTTGGCGATGGATAATCCCGGCACAAAGCGCTGCGCGCCGTTGAGCACCAGATGCAAGCCGGTTTGGGTGCCGACCAGAAACGCAACGGCACCCATCAGCAGCAGTAAAATAATCAGAAATGCCAGGCAGATCTTTTTAAACAAACTCATAATTCTGGACCCAGGCCGATGTAAAATTGCACGTCATGATTGGTTGGATTGCCTACTGGCGTCGCGATATCCAACTTAACCGGGCCAATAGGTGACGCCCAGCGCACGCCCACACCGGCCCCGGTTTTGAAATCGCTTTTGGAGATGTCATTGACCGCTTCACCGCTGTCGACGAACACCGCACCCCACCATTTTCCGGTGACGTTATACTGGTATTCCACCGAGCCGGTCGCCATTTTAGAGGCCCCCGTCAGCTTGTCGTCGCTGTCTCTCGGCGAGATGGACTCATATTTATAGCCGCGAATGCTGCGATCGCCCCCGGCAAAGAAGCGCAGCGACGGCGGCACTTTCTCGAAATCGTTAGTCTCAATCCAGCCAACGTTGCCCCTAAACACGAAACGGTTTCGGTCGCCTAACATACGGATCCAGACGTTTTGCGCCTGAATAATCGCAAAGTCGATATCAGAGCCCCAGGCGGTATCGGAAACGTCGAGAGAGTAGCGCTGCGAATCACCCCAGGTTGGCATCAGGCCACCGCGTGAGCGGGTACGGCTGAGCGTGACGCCCGGATAGATAAGCATGGTGGTATCGGTAACAGTACCCTGGGTAAAGTGGTCAAGACTCCAGCGCAGGTTGACGGAACGTTGCCAGCCACTGTTGCTGTCCCAGTAGCGCGCTACGGTGGCGGTGCTTGAGTCAGACTTGGTGTCGTTGAGATCGATACGCTTAAAGCCGCCACCGAGGGTGTAATACTGCTGAAGCGGATCTTTAAGCAGTGGGATCTTATAGGTGAGATCCAAGGTCTGTTCTGGTGCAGAAAGGCTGATCGAACTCTCAAGGCTCTGCCCACGGTCGTTCAGCCAGGGTTTCTTCCAGTTGGCCTTCACGCGTGGGCCGACGTCGGTCGCATAACCGCCCCCCAATTCAAGAGTATTACGCGTGCGCGGCGTCACCACTGCGTTCAGCGGCAGTGTCTTGCTGGCTTTCACCTCTTTACTGTCGAATTCGGGAGACACCACCACCGAGTTAAACCAGCCGGTGGCGGCCAAACGACGGTTCAGCTCGGCGAGCTGCGCGGAACTGTAATAGTCGCCCTGATGAAAGGGCACCACGTTTTGCAGATAATCTTCGCGGATCTGCGAACCGTTGAATATCACCTTACCGAAGCGATAGCGCTGTCCGCTGTCGAAATCAATGTCCCAAAAGGCCTGATACTTGTCTTCAATCACGCCAAGCTGGCTTTTACGCATGTTGGCGTCAAAATAGCCTTTACGCAGCGCGAGGCCGCTCAGCGCACTTTTGAAGCCGTCGTAGGTGCCGTGATTGAGGATGGTACCGTTAGCCGGCACTTTGGTCTTCTTAAGTGCTTCAAATTCGGTATCGTCTTTCGCCTGCCCTTCGATAACCACCTGGGTGCCGGCGATTTTAACCGGCGTGCCTGCGGATACCTTGGCAATCAGAACCGGACGACCCGGCGGTGGCGTCTGGACAAAGTTGAAGTCGATGGTGGGCTGATAATAGCCCAAAGGACGCAGCCCAAGCTTTATCGCATCGCTGACTCTTGCGCGAAAACGCCCGTCGGCAGACACCTCATCACTCCCAATGGAAGAAAGGCGCACGCGTACGTTTTTTTCGAGATCCCCACTCAGTCCTTCCAACTGAAGCCGCACTTTCGCAGCGTAGGATAACGGGGGTGCCAGCAGTACGGCTAACAAACAAAGTTCACGGTATCGTGGCACAAGCTCTCCTGCTATGTTTCATTATCCTGGTAAAATATCTATCGAAATCGTTGCAATTATACGATGTGCATAAGGTGCTATTGTGTGCAAAGTCAGTTGCAGATACAACCAACAAACCTGATTGAATAATATTAGTGGAGTCTTTCCGTGGTTCAACTCTCCGATAAAACACAAGCAATTAGCAAAGAAGAAGCGCTGCCTGGCCGCACTACCCCGATGCCGGTCGCGACACTTCACGCGGTTAACGGCCATTCGATGACCCACGTGCCTGACAACATGAACGTCGCCATTTTTGCGATGGGCTGCTTCTGGGGCGTCGAACGCCTTTTTTGGCAGTTGGACGGCGTCTACAGCACGGCCGCCGGCTACTCGGGTGGTTTTACGCCAAATCCGACCTACCGCGAAGTGTGCAGCGGCCTCACCGGCCATGCAGAAGGGGTACGCGTGGTCTTCGACCCGTCGATCGTGAGCTATGAACAACTGCTGCAAACCTTCTGGGAAAACCACGACCCGGCGCAAGGGATGCGTCAGGGCGGCGACATCGGCACGCAGTACCGCTCTGCCCTGTATGTCCTCAGCAAGGAGCAGCAAGACGCCGCACAGGCCAGCTTTGCGCGTTTTCAGGACGCCATGCGGGCCTCTGGAGATGTACGCCATATCACCACCGAGATAAGCGAAGCGCTGCCCTTCTACTATGCGGAAGACGACCACCAGCAGTACCTGTTCAAGAATCCCGAAGGCTACTGTGGGCTAGGCGGCATCGGCGTTTGCCTTCCTCCGCAGTTGACCCCTTAAAACGCCTATAGATTCAGCAGTGGCGATTACATCATTGCCACTGCTATACTATCCGGGCTGCATTCGCGGCCCGGTAATTACGTTTCTTGCTGTTATCTTGGCTTTTATCACCTTAAAGTGATTTTTCTATTAACAAAAACCAAACGGATTACCTTTCCCTGTCGGCCTTAATGCCGGTGTTAAACGGATAGATTATGTTAAACAGTATTTTACTGATTCTTTTACTCATCGCGATCAGTGCATTCTTCTCCTTATCGGAGATATCGCTGGCCGCTTCACGCAAAATCAAACTTAAACTTTTAGCAGATGAAGGAAACATCAACGCCGCTCGCGTACTTAAACTACAAGAAACCCCCGGCCTGTTCTTTACCGTAGTACAAATTGGACTTAACGCCGTCGCCATCCTCGGTGGTATCGTCGGCGACGCCGCATTCTCCCCGGCATTTCAGGTATTTTTTGGTAAATTCCTGTCTCCCGAGCTCGCCGATCAGGTCAGCTTCATCTGTTCCTTCGTGTTGGTCACCAGCCTGTTTATTCTGTTTGCTGACTTGACTCCGAAGCGCATCGGTATGATTTCACCCGAGATTGTTGCCGTTCGGATAGTCAACCCGATGCGTTTCTGCCTGCTCGTGTGCCGACCAATGGTCTGGTTCTTCAACGGCCTGGCAAACCTTATCTTCCGTCTGTTCAAGCTGCCTACCGTGCGTAATGACGACATTACCTCGGACGATATCTATGCCGTGGTGGAAGCCGGTGCGCTGGCCGGTGTACTGCGTAAGCAGGAACACGAGCTGATTGAAAACGTATTTGAGCTTGAATCACGTACCGTACCGTCGTCGATGACCTCGCGTGAAAGCGTGATTTACTTTGACCTGCGCGAAAGCGAAGAGAGCATCAAGGACAAAATATCCACTCATCCGCACTCCAAATTCCTGGTCTGTGACGGACAAATCGACCAGGTAGTCGGCTATGTCGACTCAAAAGACCTGCTGAACCGCGTACTGGGTAATCAGAGCTTGATGCTGAGCAGCGGCGTGCAGATTCGTTCAGCGCTGATTGTCCCCGACACCCTGACGCTGTCCGAAGCACTGGAAAGCTTTAAAACGGCAGGTGAAGACTTCGCAGTTATTCTTAACGAGTACGCGCTGGTGGTCGGCATCATCACCCTTAACGACGTGATGACCACCCTGATGGGTGACCTGGTAGGTCAGGGTATGGAAGAGCAGATTGTTGCCCGTGACGAGAACTCATGGCTTATCGAGGGCGGTACGCCAATCGAAGACGTGATGCGCGTGCTGCATATCGAAGACTTCCCGCAGTCCGGCAACTATGAAACCATCGGCGGCTTCATGATGTTTATGCTGCGTAAAATTCCTAAGCGCACCGACTTTGTGAAATTCTCCGGCTTCAAGTTTGAAGTGGTTGATATTGACAGTTATAAAATCGATCAGTTGCTGGTCACGCGCATTAGCGATAAACCGGTCGCTTCTCTGCTGCCGAAAACTGCCGAAGATTCACCAGCATAATATTGGCTGAGGTTGTTTGCATTATCAGCAACCTTCGACCACGCCCAATAAAAAAGGCCGCGATTTAATTGCGGCCTTTTTTATTCAACGTAAAAGCTATTTAGCATAAATGCTCTATTCCATAGAAAGCTGTATTAGCGTTTACGCTTCGAGCTGCAGATGATTAACCTGCTTGTTCACCTCAGACATCACGCTGAAGTGGCGCTTGTCGCGAATTTTTGGCAACAGGATCTTGCCTTGGTCAAACTCAAAAGCCCCGACGTCTTTGATATACAGACGGCCTCTGAACAACGTTTTCACGTATTTCGCCACAATCAGTGGGTTATAACGCTGGAAAATCCTCATTTTTTTTCACTTTCCTCCCTTTAAGTATCTCTCTTCCCGGACGGGTAATTGTTTAAACATCGTCCGAGTCCTACTGCTATTACACTGAATAGACCTAAAAGATAGCATTCAGTTCCCATCCAACCAGTCTAATTCACTACTTTTACACAGGTTGACGATACTGAAGTTCTCTTTCAAAACGCTGTGCAGTATATCCCTTCAATATGTACCGAATATGACAGCACATTAAGTTTTACCTATATTACAGCCCGAGACTATCAGACAAAATCCAAATTTCTGCTAAGGACAGCACATTGTTGACATTCCAACAGGACAGACCACTTCAAACAATCCTATGCTTAAGCCTTTCCGTGACCTGACCTTTCTCAGGAGAACACATGATTGTTAATCGTTTGTTAATTATAGCCTGCCTGTTTGCGCCATTTATGGCGTCAGCCCACATTTTAGAGATAGGGAGCCGTGTTCCAGCCGTTGGCGTTGAAGATAAAGGAGAACTTATCTACAGCAACGGCGAGTTCAGCTACAGCAACTGGAACAGCGCCAAACTGCCGGGCAAGGTGCGCATCGTGCAGCATATGGCGGGAAGGACCAGCGCCAAGGCGATGAACGCCTCGCTTATCGACGCTATCCGTCAGGATAATCTGCCGCGTGACCGCTACCAGACCACCACTATCATTAACACCGATGATGCGATTATGGGCACCGGCATGTTTGTGCGCAGCAGCATCGAAAGCGGCAAGAAAGAGTTTCCATGGTCGCAAATTGTGGTCGACAGCAACGGCGCAGTGTTGAAAGCCTGGAGGCTCGAAAGCAAAAGTTCGGCGATTATCGTGCTAGATAAGGGCGGTGTGGTGAGATATGCCCAAGAGGGTGCGCTGTCGCCAGAGGAAGTGCATAAGGTGATTGAGCTAGTGAATCAGTTAGTGAAGGAGTAAAGCCACCTCGTGGCGCTTTACTCCCCTTTTAATCAGGCCGGCTTAAAACAGCGAGACGCGAAATCCTGGGTTCAGGAACGATTCACGCGGTGTATAGGTCAGCGTCTGGCCCTGCCAGTCTGTGACGGTCGCACCGGCGGCGCTGGCTACGGCGTGGCCAGCGGCCGTGTCCCAGACCGAGGTAGGCCCGAAGCGCGGATAAAGCTGTGCCGATCCTTCGGCAACCAGACAGAACTTCAGCGAAGAACCGATAGTCACCGTCTGATGTTCACCCAACTGCGACAGATAGTCCTGCAGTTCCTGATCACTGCTGTGAGAACGGCTCACCACCACCAGCGGCGGGTGAGCTTCGCGGGCGGTAATTTCAACCCTATCTCCGTTTTCTTCCTTCCATGCCTTACCGTCTGCCGCCGCGTACAATACGCCGGTAACGGGCACGTAAACCACGCCAAGGACCGGAAGCCCGTTCTCAATCAGCGCGATGTTAACCGTAAATTCACCGTTGCGTTTAAGGAACTCCTTGGTGCCGTCCAGCGGATCGACCAGCCAGAAACGCGTCCAGTTCTGGCGCACCGCCCACGACGGAGGATCTTCTTCGGAAAGCAGTGGCGTTTGTGGGTCGAGAGCGAGAAGTCCTTTCTTGATAACGTTGTGCGCCGCGATATCGGCTGCCGTTACCGGCGAGTCGTCATTTTTCTGCCGCGCATTCAGCGGTTGCTCGCCGTCATAGACTTTCATAATCGCGTCGCCTGCGTCGCGCGCGAGCTGGCAAATTTGTTCCAACATCATTCACCTCAGTTATTCTTTAATATTCTTACCCTATCAATAAAGCCTAGTTTTTTTTGGCGGGAATAGCTATCCCGTATTTGTATTATGTAATCCTCTGACGGAGCCAGTGCCATGTTTAAGCATCACCTGAGACTTTCTACGCTTGCCCTTCTCGTTGCCGCCGGTACGGCCAACGCGGCAACGGTGGATTTACGCATCATGGAAACCACCGATCTGCACAGCAATATGATGGACTTCGATTACTACAAAGATAAACCCACCGACAAGTTTGGATTAGTGCGTACCGCCAGCCTGATTGAGGCGGCGCGCGCAGAGGTCAAAAACTCGGTGCTGGTTGATAACGGTGACATCATTCAGGGCAGTCCGCTCGGTGATTACATGGCGGCCAAAGGCCTCAAAACCGGCGAGATTCATCCGGTTTACAAGGCCATGAACACGCTGGACTATGCGGTCGGCAATCTGGGGAATCACGAGTTCAACTACGGTCTGGACTATCTTCACAAGGCGCTGGCCGGGGCCAGGTTCCCGTACGTTAATGCTAACGTGATTGACGACAAAACGGGCAAGCCACTGTTCACGCCGTTTATCATTATCGACAAACAGGTCACCGACAGCGAGGGGAAAACCCATACCTTGCGCATCGGTTACATCGGATTTGTGCCTCCGCAGATTATGGTCTGGGACAAGGCCAACCTGCAGGGCAAGGTAACCGTTGCCGATATCACCGCGACCGCCAAAAAATGGCTGCCCGAGATGCGTAAACAGGGTGCCGACATTATTGTCGCCATTCCGCACTCAGGCCTTTCCGCCGAACCTTACAAAACTCTCGCCGAGAACTCGGTCTACTATCTCAGCCAGGTCAAAGGCATCGATGCCATCATGTTTGGTCACGCACATGCGGTGTTTCCGAGCGATGAATTCGCCAATATCAAAGGCGCAGATATTAAACAGGGCACCCTCAACGGCGTTCCGGCGGTGATGCCGGGCATGTGGGGAGATCACCTTGGCGTGGTGGATCTGGTATTAAGCAACGACGCCGGTGGCTGGAAGGTGACCCACGCCAAAGCGGAAGCCCGGCCCATCTTCGACAAAATCAATAAAAAGTCGCTGGCGGCAGAAGATCCTAAACTGCTGAAAGTGCTGGCAGCGGATCATGACGCTACCCGCGAGTTTGTCAGCCAGCCGATCGGTAAGTCGACCGCTAACATGTACAGCTATTTGTCGCTGATCCAGGACGATCCCACCGTACAGATTGTGAATAACGCGCAAAAGGCCTACACAGAACACTTTATTCAGGGCGATCCTGATCTGGCCGATCTACCCGTTCTCTCGGCGGCTGCGCCATTCAAGGCCGGTGGCCGTAAAAACGATCCTGCAAGCTTCGTCGAGGTTGAGAAAGGTCCGCTGACCTTCCGTAACGCCGCGGATCTCTATTTGTATCCGAATACGCTGGTGGTCATGAAAGTGACCGGGCAGGAGGTCAAAGACTGGCTGGAGTGTTCAGCAGGTCAATACAACCAGATTGACGTCAACAGCAGCAAGCCGCAGTCGCTTATCAACTGGGACGGCTTCCGCACCTATAATTTCGACGTCATCGACGGCGTCGATTATCAGATAGACGTTACGCAGCCCGCACGCTTCGACGGCGAATGCAATCTCATCAACAAGAATGCCGAACGCATCAAGAATCTGACCTATCAGGGCAAGCCGATACGTTCCGATGCGGTATTTTTGGTCGCGACCAACAACTATCGCGCCTACGGCGGTAAATTTGCCGGTACCGGCGACAAACATATCGCTTTCGCTTCACCCGACGAAAACCGCGCGGTGCTGGCCGCCTATATTAGCGCTGAAACCAAAAAACACGGTGCGGTAACGCCAAGCGCAGACAACAACTGGCGTCTGGCTCCCATCAAGACAAAACTGCCGCTGGATATTCGCTTTGAGACGTCGCCGGACACCAAAGCCGCCGAGTTCATCAAGACCCAGGCCCAGTATCCGGTGACGCGAAAAGGCACCGACGCCGTAGGCTTCGCCATCTACCAAATAAACCTGCAAACCCAAGGCTCCTAAGCCCGATTGCGGCCAAAAAAAGGCGCCCTGGGGCGCCTTTTTTAAATTCTGTCGATCGCGGGGCGATTACAGGATTTCCAGCAGCTCAACTTCGAAAGTCAGTGCGCTGAATGGCGGGATAGATGCGCCGGCACCACGCTCGCCGTAAGCCAGGTTGTGAGGAATGTACAGCTCCCACTTAGAACCTACTGGCATCAGGGTCAGAGCTTCGATCCAGCCAGCGATAACGCCGTTTACCGGGAACTCTGCTGGCTCGCCGCGCTGCACGGAGCTGTCGAATACGGTACCGTCGATCAGTTTACCGGTATAGTGAACGCGAACACGATCCTGACGACCTGGGATAGGACCTTCGCCCTGCGTTATCACGGAGAATTGCAGACCAGACTCGGTGCTGGTCACGCCTTCGCGCTGTGCGTTGGCAGCCAGGAATTCCTGACCTTCAACGGCCAACGCTTCCTGACGCTGACGACGAACGGCATCGGCACGCTCGTGAACTTCGCGCAGTGCACGATGAACCACGTCAACGGGCACAGCAGGGGTATTCCCTTCCAGCGCATCGCGTAAACCTGCAAGAAGTGCATCAGGCTCCAGGCCTTCTAAACCAGATTCCTGCAGCTGTTGACCGACCTGCAAGCCGATACCGTAACTTGCCTGCGCTTCAACGCTGTCAAATGAAGGGGTTGTCATGGAATTTCCTTTAATCATAAAAAGTCGAAGACGCAGCATAACAGCGCAGGACTTTTGGGTAAAATGTTACGATAAAATTCGAGGTACAACGCCAGATTTCGAGTGATTAAGGGGATATCCTCGAATGCAGTTAAACAGCTATACTTAGGCCCATTAACACGCTGTATCTTTTACGTCTGATTTTATTGGCATTACGTGCAACAAGAGAGGTTGTCATGGGCAAATACCCGCCCAGGAGAAGGAAGGCCACCCGCATTTATCAACCGATGTTGAGATCCTGGATTTCGATTATGCAAAAGCCGTTGCAGAAGAAGAAACCCGAGACGGAAACAGAGGCAGACATCGCGCAGGATGAGGCCGTTGAAGCCAACGCGATTGAGCGCCCGATAATGAAGCCAAGAGCGCCTACGCTGTTTAACAAGATTTGGCATCTCAGTGATGATTTTCACTGGATGGAGCCGCTGCCCTATTTCCACCGCCGCTGGATTATTGTCAGCGTTATCGTGGTGCTGCTTGCCTTGCTCTGGCCTTATTCGCCGGAGAATACCTATGCGCCTTCCGATCAACCGACCTCTATTCCGATGCAGGCCGATTTACGCAACGAACAGGGCCGCTCTACGCAGATGCAGCCTGACGATTCGTCTCAGCCGGTTTCTCAGAATCAGGGCAGTTGGAGAAACTATCAGATTCAACAGGGGCAGACGCTGGCACAGCTGTTCCGCGACAATAATCTGATGGTCAACGACGTCTTTGCGATGGCACAGGTGGAGGGGAACGACAAGCCGCTGAGCAACCTGCATGCCGGTCAGCAGGTGAGAATTCAGGTCAACGCACAGGGTGTGGTGACCGCACTTCAGGTGACCAACGATCAGAACAATACCGTCACCTTCAGCCGCCAGTCAGACGGTAGCTATCGACGTCTGCGTTAATCAAACGCGCCCTTCTTGCATCGCCTTATAAAACACGGTTTTTTAAAATGCAAAACGCCGGCACAAGGCCGGCGTTCTGACGGATTACTAAAGCGAATATTACGCTTCTGCAACCACAACTACAGTCAGCTTAGCGAAGACATCGCTGTGAACCTGGAAGTCCACTTCGTGTTCGCCCAGAGTGCGCAGAACGCCTTCTGGCAGACGAACTTCGCTCTTAGCAACCTGAACACCGGCCGCAGTTACTGCGTCAGCGATGTCACGGGTGCCAACAGAGCCGAACAGTTTACCTTCGTCGCCTGCTTTAGACGCGATGGTAACGGTGCCCAGTTCGTTGATGCTGTTTGCGCGAGCTTCAGCGGCGCCCAGAACGTCAGCCAGTTTGGCTTCCAGTTCTGCACGACGTGCTTCGAAATACTCAACGTTTTTCTTGGTAGCAGGTACTGCTTTGCCCTGTGGTACCAGGAAGTTACGAGCGTAGCCCGCTTTAACGTTAACTTGATCACCCAGGCTGCCCAGGTTTGCTACTTTATCAAGCAGAATAACTTGCATTACCTAATCCTCTCTAGTCGTTAATGGACTGCGGCCGATTACTGATGACGATCAGTGTACGGCAGCAAAGACAGGTAGCGTGCGCGCTTGATACAACGAGCGAGCTGACGCTGGTATTTTGCACGAGTACCGGTAATACGGCTCGGGACAATTTTACCACTTTCGGTAATGTAGTTTTTCAGCGTAGCGATATCTTTGTAATCGATCTCAACAACGCCTTCCGCGGTGAAACGGCAGAACTTGCGACGACGGAAATAACGTGCCATTAGGCTAGTCTCCAGAATCTATCAATTCAATCTGCTCGGCATGTAACACCACCTTGTTGAGCCCATTGCGACCTTGATGGCAGCTAATGAATCCAGTGACGGTGAGTTGCGTGCCGACCGTTATACTGTGAGTTAAAACTTGTGACTGATGTCCGCTAACAACCACAGGCATTCTGCACCATGCTTGTCGGCTAAATCCGGCTTCCTGCTGCTGTGATCTGTGCTCTAGCACAAACTGACAGTGAGGAATGCCCGATGGACTGACTTTACGAATTGGGGTCTTGCACACTGTGCCAGACAACACCAGGCGATTAGTCGTCACAAAAATTACTCTTCAGAATCCCCAGCTTCAGAATCATCATTGGCTTCGGCGAAATCTTCACGACGCTCACGGCGTTCGTCTTTCGCTTTAACCATTGGTGAAGCTTCAGTTACCGCGTGTTTAGTACGCATAACCATGCTACGGATAACGGCGTCGTTGAAGCGGAAGTTAGTTTCCAGCTCATCGATCGCTTCCTGCGGAGCTTCAACGTTCAGCAGAACGTAGTGAGCTTTGTGCAGTTTGTTGATCGGATAAGCCAGCTGACGGCGGCCCCAGTCTTCCAGACGGTGAATCTGACCAGCAGCGTTAGTGATTACAGCACTGTAACGCTCGATCATGCCCGGAACCTGTTCGCTCTGGTCAGGGTGGACCATAAAAACGATTTCGTAATGACGCATAGAATTGCTCCTTACGGATTATTCAGCCTCCTGTCAGGGTCAGCCGTGGCCCATGGAAGCAAGGAACGTGTTATGTGTACGGCTGAAAAAATGACGCGCAATTATATGCCCGGGGAATAATAAACTCAAGGACCCAGGCTGATTAATTTTTCGACGTCGTTTGCTCAGCCGTTCTGGCGGCATTTACAGGTGGGAAGTAAAGAATTCGGTGGTTCGATTGGCAGCGTAAACCGTGACCTTGTGCGTGGCCTCCGGTTCGCTGATAAAGGTCAGATTCCTTGCTTGCCCGGCGTGCTCCAGGGCGTGCTTCAGCCGGGCGCTTTCGGCAAACGGCACCAGGTCGTCCTTCTCGCCGTGCCACACCAGTAGCGGCTTGCTGCCGACCTGCTCGATTTTATCGCTAACGTCCAGACTTAGCAGCTGCGCCGTTTGCCGTTCGAACTCATCGCGAGACCGCCCGCTCTCGTCGCCATACGATGGGAACAAATGGTCGGAAAGCGTGACGAAATAACCGGAGCCCATCAGGTTGGCCGCGGCCTTCACCCAGGGAAAGTGCACCAGTGCGGCCATCGTGGTCATGCCGCCCATCGACACGCCGCCCACGCCAAGGCGCTGCTCGTCGGCCAGACCTCGTGCCACAAAGGTCTCCTTAAGCAAGGCTAAATCGTTGACGTTGTTTTGCAGGATGCGCCAGAAATTATTGAACAACACGCGCGAGTCAGGTTCGGCGCGAGCACCGTGCATCAGCGCATCCGGCAGAATGACGCGATAACCGGCCTTCGCGAGATTGTAGCCAAAGTAAGCGTAGATCTCTTTCGACGAGGTGAATCCGTGATAGAAAAATACCGTTGGCAGTTTCTGATGATATTGCCCGGCGGGAACGGCGTGGATAATCTGAATCCCCTCGACGTTTTCCTCATGCATTTCAACCATCTCTCGCTCCTTAGATTTGCAGCCCTCTCAGGGTAAGGTTATCGCTATCCATTTTATCTGTCCGTGAAAATGCCACCACAATCTTTTGGCTATGTTTTATAACCACACTGCGGGGTATAAAAACAAAATGAGCCTTAGAAAGTCAAAATGAAACAATATCGCACTCGCTCAGATGAATGGGCAGGCGCTACACTGAAACAACGACTTAAGGGGATAAATTCAATGAAAATCAGCCTGCCGATTGTTAAGCGCTGCTTCGGGGCACTGGTCCTGCTCAGCGCATTGAGCGCCTGTAGCGTACTGAAAACCACGCCAGTCGCGCCGCCTCCACCGACCAGCAAGGCTCAGGAAGTGGTACGCGCACAAACCACTACGCTGACCAAGATAGGCAACGTGACAGCCAACGTCATCGGCAGTCCGATGGACGTGGAGCGCGCCATTCAGCACAAGGCGGATGCCGCCGGCGCGCACTATTATCTGATTCTGCTAATAAGCGACACCATTATGCCGGGCCGCTGGTATTCCGAGGCTATTCTCTACAAATAGCCTACTGAGCGCCTATTGCCCGCTCGAGAAGCTGCTGGCAAAGGCGTTCATCAATCTGCGTATCGCCGCGTTCGTCGAGCGTGAGGCGGCACCAGGCATCGGCCAGCGGCGGAGAGGAAAACTCCAGCATCTCGGCCGCCGCGTAGAGATTGAAGAGCTGACTGGCGATCGCTCGCCCCTGCGCCTCGTCTCCGCGTTTGAGCCGCTGCTGAAATTGACGCGCCACCTTGTCGAACAGACGGTTCTGCCCGCGCACCTGATACAGCCGCTGCTGGACCTCTTCTGTCGCCAGCGGCATTTTCTTCAGGCTGCGCAGCACGTCGAGGCACATCACGTTACCCGAACCTTCCCAGATGCTGTTCACCGGCATCTCGCGGTACAGGCGCGGCAGCTCGCTCTCTTCGCAGTACCCTATGCCTCCCAGCACCTCCATCGCCTCAGCGACAAAGGGAATGCCCTGACGACAGACCTCAAACTTGGCGGCTGGCGTTAGCAGACGGCTTATGACCTGCTCGCGCCCGTCGGCAACGTTTTCCCGGGCGTGTGCGAGACGAAACAGCAGCGCGGTTTGCCCCTCAAGGCGCAGCGCCATCCGGCTTAGCACCTGACGCATCAGCGGCTGTTCTATCAAGGGTTTACCAAATACCTGGCGCTGGAAGGCATGATAGAGCGCGACCGAAAATGCTCGCCGCATCATACCGTGGCTGCCGAGGGCGCAGTCGAAGCGCGTGTGGCCGCCCATTTTAAGGATATGGCGAACGCCATCGCCCTCTTCGCCTAGCAGCCAACCCACGGCATCTAAAAACTCCACCTCGCTGCTGGCGTTGGAGCGATTACCCAGCTTGTCCTTCAGCCGCTGAATGCGCACGTGATTACGTTCACCGTCGGGCAAAATTCTTGGCAGGAAGAAGCACGACAGCCCACCTTCCGTCTGCGCCAGCACCAGATGTGCGTCGCTTTGCGGCACCGAGAAGAACCACTTGTGGCCCACTAGCCGATAAGGTTTGCCCGGCTCACGTCCTTCGATGGCCGTCGCGGTAGTGGTGTTGCTCAAGACATCTGAACCGCCCTGTTTTTCGGTCATGCCCATACCCATCAGCAGCCCACGTTTTTTATCACCAGGCAACAGATGGGCGTCGTAGCGATCGGAAAGCAGCGGCGTGAGCCAGGCTTTGAATTCAGCGGGGAGCGACTGTTGTAACAGTGGAATAGCACCGTGGGTCATGGTTATCGGACACAGCGTGCCCGCCTCAACCTGGGCATGCAGCAGGAAACGCGCGGCGCGCGCGACGTAGGAACCGATACGGGCGTCCTCCTCCCACGGCAGATTGTGTACTCGATTCGCCACCAGCCCCTGCATCAGCAGGTGCCAGGCCGGGTGAAATCGCACGTCGTCGAGCGGCTCGCCGGTTGGCTCAAAACGCAATAAGTCGGGGGGGTTGGCATTCGCCAGACGGCCCAGCTCCAGCGATTCGGCGGACCCGAGCTGCTGGCCTAGCGAGGCAAGCACATCGAGATCCCAGGCCGCATGCTGGCGGGCAACGGCTTCACGTAGCGCCGTATCAGAGAGGAATAAGTTGCTGTTGCTTAAGGGCTTGGGTTGATTAAACACCCGGTGAGTTTCCCAGTTCATCGCCACCTCCGTCATCCATAGCATCAGGATTCAGTATGATAAAAACTGACGAATTTACCGCAGAGTGGATCACAAACAGGGGAAACGCCCGCAACCGAGGAGGTTGCGGGACAGGAATCAGGCGGGACTTAGCCTTTCGCTTTCACGGCACGCTGGCGTACGGCTTCGAACAGGCAAACGCCGGTCGCGACGGAAACGTTCAGTGAAGACACGGATCCGGCCATCGGGATGCTGATCAGCTCGTCGCAGTGTTCTCGAGTCAGACGACGCATGCCTTCGCCTTCAGCGCCCATGACCAGCGCCATCGGACCGGTCATTTTGCTCTGGAACAAGGTATGGTCCGCTTCACCGGCAGTGCCAACGATCCAGACGTTGTGCTCTTGCAGCACACGCAGCGTGCGCGCAAGGTTGGTCACGTTGATCAAAGGGACGTTTTCGGCCGCGCCGCTGGCGACTTTCTTCGCCGTCGCGTTCAGCTTGGCAGAACGGTCACGAGGAACGATAACGGCGTGCACACCCGCTGCATCGGCAGTACGCAGGCACGCGCCGAGGTTGTGAGGGTCAGTCACGCCGTCCAGCACCAACAGGAACGGTGATTCCAGGCTTTCCAGCAGCGCAGGAAGGTCGTTTTCCTGATACTGGCGACCTTCTTTAACGCGTGCAACGATGCCCTGATGGACCGCGCCTTCAGACTTGTCGTCCAGCCACTGACGGCTTGCCACCTGAATAACGATACCGCTGGCTTCGAGTTCTTCAACAAGCGGCTTCAGACGTTTATCGTCACGGCCTTTGAGGATGAACACTTCCAGAAAACGCTGGGGATCGTTGTCGAGTAAGGCTTTAACGGAGTGAATACCGTAAATAATTTCGCTCATGATGCTCTTTAAAATAATACTTTTTATGAATACCTCATGCGGGAAAACGCGTGTCCGCATGAGGTAGTGATGATTGGCGGCGATTCTATCATTGACTGACGCTGGCATCAGTCAATAAATGCACAAATCAGGATTCGGCCTGTTTTTTCTTCGCACGCTTGGCTTTGGTGGCCGCAGCAATTTTCTGGGTTTTCTCGGAAGGCTTTTTGGTTTTCTTGGGCTTGCCGTCTTTACCGACGGCGCTCGTCACCTTGGCTGACTCGGACTTGACCGCCGCCTTCGCGGTTTCGGCCTTGCCTGTCCGGCGCGCTTTGGCCGGCTTTTCGCCCTCTTTGCGGAACGCGCTATCCGGCTCAAAGTTGACGTTTTTCTTGCCGGTACGACGACGGCCCGCGTTGGCGGCACCGGTAGGACGCATGCTGCGCTCGCCGCCTTTCTTGGCGCGATCGCGGGCCGTTTTACCTTCACCGCGCGGTTTGCGGGTGCTGGACACCAGCGCGAAATCGATTTTACGCTCGTCCATGTGGACGGCCTCAACGCGAATTTCGACCGTGTCACCGAGGCGATAAACGCTGCCCGAAGACTCACCCACCAGACGCTGACCAATATTATCGTAACGATAATAGTCGTTATCCAGTGACGATACGTGCACCAGTCCGTCGATGAACAGATCGCTAAGGCGCACGAAGAATCCAAAGCCCGTCACGCTGGAGATAACGCCGGTGAAGACTTCACCCACGTGGTCCTGCATGAAGTCACACTTAAGCCAGTCCGCGACGTTGCGGGTCGCTTCGTCGGCGCGGCGTTCGGCCATCGAACAGTGATCGCCCAGCATCACCATTTCTTCGTAATCGCTGTGGTAGCCGCCGGTTGGCGTCCAGCGATCCTTCAGCGTGCCGTGCTCTTTCGCCAGCACGTATTTAATGGCACGGTGCAGCGCAAGGTCAGGATAACGGCGGATTGGCGAGGTGAAGTGACCGTAAGAGGTCAACGCCAGACCAAAGTGTCCACGGTTTTCCGGATCGTAAATCGCCTGCTTCATCGAGCGCAGCAGCATGGTTTGCAGCATCTCGCGGTCAGGACGATCTTTGAGCTGTTCCATGATGTCAGCGTAGTCTTTCGGCTCAGGTTTCATCCCGCCGCCCATGGTCAGGCTTAGCTCGGACAATACGCTTTTCAGCGCCGAAATATGGTCGTCGCTTGGACGGTCATGAACGCGGAACAGCGCCGGCTCGTTATGTTTCTCAACAAAACGTGCCGCAGAGATGTTGGCCATGATCATACATTCTTCGATAAGCTTGTGCGCATCGTTACGCACGGTCGCTTCCACGCGTTCAATGCGGCGTTCAGCGTTGAAGATAAACTTGGCTTCTTCGGTTTCGAAGGCAATACCTCCGCGTTCGGCGCGCGCCTGATCCAGCACTTTATACATGTTGTGCAGTTCGACCAGATGCTTAACCAGCGGCGAGTACTGCTCACGCAGCTCTTTGTCGCCTTCGATGATGTGCCAGACCTTGGTGTAGGTCAAACGTGCGTGCGAGCTCATCACCGCTTCGTAGAACTTGGAACTGGTCAGTTTACCGGTCGCGGAGATAGTCATCTCACAGACCATACACAGCCTGTCAACCTGAGGGTTGAGGGAGCAGAGGCCGTTCGACAGCACTTCCGGCAGCATAGGCACAACCTGCGACGGGAAGTAGACCGAAGTGGCACGGCTGCGTGCTTCGTCATCGAGCGCAGTGCCCGGACGAACGTAATAGCTCACGTCGGCAATCGCCACCCACAGACGCCAACCGCCACCGCGCTTCTTCTCACAGTAAACGGCATCATCGAAGTCTCGGGCATCTTCGCCATCGATGGTGACCAGCGGCAAATTGCGCAGATCAACACGGCCTTTTTTGGCCTCTTCAGGCACCTGTTCGCTCAGGCCTGCAACCTGTTTCTCAACCTGTGGCGGCCAAGTGTGTGGGATTTCATGGGTGCGCAGCGCGATATCCACCGCCATGCTGGTTCCCATTTTGTCACCTAACACTTCAACGATTTTACCGACCGCCTTGGTACGGCGCGTTGGACGCTGCGTCAGTTCGACCACCACCATGTAACCCATGCGTGCGCCGCTGACGGCGTCGGCCGGGATCAGGATGTCAAAGCTCAGACGGCTGTCGTCCGGCACCACAAAGCCTGCGCCAGCGTCGGTGAAGTAGCGGCCCACGATCTGACTGGTCTTTGGCACCACCACTCGCACTATGCGCGCTTCGCGACGGCCTTTACGGTCAGTACCGACCGGCTGAGCCAGCACCACGTCACCGTGGATGCACATTTTCATCTGCTCGGCAGACAGGTAAACGTCGTCTTTTTTCACGCCTTCAAGGCGCAGGAAACCGTAACCATCGCGATGGCCAATAACGGTACCCTTCAACAAATCCAGACGCTCAGGCAGGGCATAGCATTGACGACGAGTGAAGACCAGCTGACCGTCGCGTTCCATAGCGCGCAGTCTGCGGCGCAGCGCTTCAAGCTGCTCCTCACCCGAGAGATTCAGTTCATTAGCCAGCTCTTCTCGGCTGGCAGGCGTTTCGCGCTTACCAAGGTGTTCGAGAATAAATTCGCGGCTAGGAATAGGCGATTCGTATTTTTCTGCTTCTCGTTCCAGGAATGGATCTTGTGACATAGCGGTTCCTCCGTTGTCATCAGCAGTTTGTTGAGAGTCTTTCATTCAACAAGCAATAATTTGTAGAGTTGAGAATTATCTTTGACCATGTCGGCCAGCGTGTATTGATTCAACTCATCAAGAAAGTGTTCTACGGCCGTATGCAGCACCTGCTTTAAGCGACAAGCAGGGGTGATGTGGCAAAATTCTGCCGAACAATTAACCAGGGCTAACGGCTCCAGCTCGCGGACGACGTTACCCAATAGAATGGTTTCAGCCGGTTTACCCAGTCTGATCCCCCCGTTTTTACCGCGCATTGCCGTGACCAGTCCTGCCCGGCTTAGCTGATTAATAATTTTCACCATATGATTGCGCGAGACCCCATAAACTTCGGTGACCTCGGAAATGCTGGTGAGCTGACCTTCTGGCAACGACGCCATATAGATCAACGCTCTCAAACCATAATCGGTAAAACTCGTTAACTGCACACTCGCCTCTGGGTACTTTTACCCGTTTTATTCGCATCTATGATGACAATGTAATGCGTATATACCCGTTAACTTATGAAAGCCCGGTATAAGCAAGATTACTCTATTGAATGGGCTGCCCGCCACAAAGTTTGTCTTTAAATCAAACAGACGCTGAAATTCGAAGCATAACTTGAGCGATTTGGCGTTGGTGGCAACAGAAAAAGAAAACCGGGCGTCGTGGCCCGGTTTTGCGTTTCACAATAATCGATGACGATTAGGCGTCGAACGGGTCGCGCAGGATCATGGTCTCGCTACGATCCGGGCCGGTAGAGATGATATCAACCGGCACTTCAGTCAGTGCTTCGACTCGTTTGATGTAATCGCGAGCCGCCTGCGGCAGTTTATCGAGCTCTTTCACGCCAAAGGTGGTTTCACTCCAGCCTGGCATGGTTTCATAAATGGGCTCGATCCCTTCCCAGTTTTCAGCGGCTAACGGCGTGGTGGTCACCTCTTTGCCGTCCGGCAGACGGTAAGCCACACACAGTTTGACCTCTTTCAGGCCGTCAAGCACATCAAGCTTGGTCATGCAGAAGCCAGACAGCGAGTTTATCTGCACTGCACGACGCACGGCGACAATGTCTAGCCAGCCGCAGCGACGGCGGCGACCGGTCGTCGCACCGAATTCGTTGCCCTGCTTGCAGAGATATTCGCCGATATCGTCGAACAGCTCAGTCGGGAACGGCCCTGCACCAACCCGCGTCGAGTAGGCCTTGACGATACCGAGCACGTAATCGACGTGGCGTGGGCCCATACCTGAGCCCGTAGCAACGCCGCCCGCCGTGGTATTTGATGAGGTCACATACGGATAGGTGCCATGGTCGATGTCTAGCAGCGTGCCCTGTGCGCCCTCAAACATGATGAGTTCGCCCTGCTTGCGGGCCCTGTCCAGAAGGTCGGAGACGTCGACAACCATCGCGGTCAGGATGCCAGCCACTGCCGTTACATCATTGAGAACCTGTTGGTAATCAACCACATCGACCTTGTAATAGTGCACCAGCTGGAAGTTGTGATAATCAACAATCTCCTTAAGCTTGTGGGCGAAAGTTTCCATGTTGAACAAATCACCGACACGCAGCGCGCGCCGGGCTACTTTGTCTTCATAGGCTGGACCAATCCCGCGACCCGTAGTGCCGATAGCCTTCGCACCACGGGCTTTCTCACGCGCCATATCGAGTGCGACGTGATAGGAAAGGATAAGCGGGCAAGCCTCAGAAATAAGCAGACGCTCTCGAACCGGGATCCCTCGCGCTTCAAGTTCACCCATCTCTTTCATCAACGCGTCCGGGGCCAGAACCACACCGTTGCCGATGATGCTGGTGACATTTTCACGCAGAATGCCGGAAGGAATTAAATGAAGAACGGTTTTCTCACCGTTGATAACCAGCGTGTGACCGGCATTGTGACCGCCCTGATAGCGCACCACATATTTAGCCCGCTCGGTGAGCAAATCCACAATCTTGCCCTTACCTTCGTCACCCCATTGAGTGCCCAGTACGACAACGTTCTTACCCATCTTGAGAATCACCAGGTTGCTTAAAAAAGAATCCTAACATCCTCTCCCCAGCCTTTCAGTAGTTTTAGCCACCCGCTGGGTGAAAAATGTCCGTTTCGTGCGACAGCTCTCTTGCCGGGGGAAATCCGCCGTGAGGATAGCCTCAGTGACCAGTATAGCGGCTCACCATGAAGAAAATGACCACGCCTGCCACCACCAGCCCGCCGCCAAAACGGCGCAGCAGTCCGTCTGGAAGCTGGGTCATACTTTGGATCATTTTTCGCCACACCTTGGGAAACACCATCGGTCCCAGCCCTTCAACAATCAACACCATTCCCACGGCCAGCCAAAGACTCACGTTCATATTTTTACTCTAATTTCCTGGAGGAGTTATCGCCTGCGGCTAAAAATTTGCGCCGGGCAGATAAAACAAAAGGCCCGTTATGGGCCTTTTGTGGGATGACGTCAAGACGGTCTGCGTCAATTAAGGTTTACTGGTCTTTGCCGGCGTTTTCATGTAGCGGAAGAAATCGTCGTTAGGACTCATTACCATAACATCATTACCGCTGCTGAAGCTCTCTCTGTAAGCCTGTAGGCTACGGATAAAGGCATAGAAGTCAGGATCCTGACTGAACGCATCGGCAAACAGCTTGGCTGCCTGAGCATCCCCTTCACCGCGGGTAATACGTGCCTGACGCTCGGCTTCAGCCAAAGTACGGGTCACTTCGTAATCGGCGGTAGCACGCAGCTTCTCGGCCTCTTCCTGACCCTGTGAACGGTGGCGACGAGCTACCGCTTCACGCTCGGCGCGCATACGCTGGAAGATGGCATCAGAGACTTCGGTCGGCAGGTTGATTTGCTTGATGCGAACATCAACAACTTCGATACCCAGTGCCGCCATGCTGTTCGGGTTAACCGCTGGCACCTTGCCGTTGGTTTCCTGCTCGACGCGCTTGGCCGCTGAAGCAATAGCGTCATCGGCTTCGGTCGTCGCAGCGGCCGCAGCGTCATCGTCGTCGGTACCCTGATTCAGGGCATCACGCACGTCCAGCGTCAGACGACCGCGTGAATCGGTCACGATGTCTTTGACGTCAAGACGACCAATCTCTGAGCGCAGACGGTCACTGAATTTACGTTTCAGCAGCACCTCGGCCTGTGACACATCACCACCGCCGGTAGCCAGGTAGTAACGGCTAAAGTCGCTGATACGCCATTTCAGGTAAGAGTCGACGATCAGGTCTTTCTTCTCTTTGGTGACGAAGCGGTCGGCCTGGTTGTCCATGGTCTGGATGCGCGCATCCAGCGTTTTCACGGACTCAACGAAAGGCACCTTGAAGTGCAGACCCGGCGCATACACCAACGGCTTGTTGTCGCCGTCACGCAGAACCTTGCCGAAACGCAGCACGATACCGCGCTGGCCTTCCTGCACCACAAACAGTGAAGCGTAGAGCGCCACCAGCACTACAACAACGACAAGTAAAATTGACTTACGCATTGGTTATTCTCTCCCTACGCGAACGGTGTCGTCACGCTGTACATCGGCACGGCGCTGATCCATGACACTGCCAGAAGAACTTGAGCTGCTGTTGCTGGCACTGCTGTTTCTACTGCTGCTCGACGGCGAAGGAACCTGTCGCAACGGGATCATGCTACTCGCATCATCGCCGCTGTTATTGGCCGCTGCCGCCGTTTTACCGCCCAGCAGCTGGTCCAGAGGCAGCACCATCAGGTTGTTGCTCTTATCGTTGATAAGCACCTTGCGGGTGTGACTCAGCACGTCCTGCATGGTCTCGATATACAGACGCTCGCGGGTAATCTCCGGCGCGGCTTTATATTCCGGCAACAGTTCGGCGAAGCGGGCAACTTCACCCTGCGCTTCAAGCACGGTACGGTCTTTGTAAGCTTTGGCGTTTTCAAGCAGACGCTGAGCCTGACCGTTAGCACGAGGCTGAACTTCGTTGGCGTAGGCTTCGGCTTCACGAATATACTGCTGCTCGTTCTCACGTGCGGCAATTGCATCATCGAATGCGGCCTTCACTTCCTCTGGCGGACGCGCCGTCTGGAAGTTGACGTCCTGCACGGTAATCCCCATGTGATAAGGACGGATGGTCTCTTCCAGCACGCGCTGTGTATCGCTACGCACCGTTGTACGACCTTCGGTCAGGATCTTGTCCATGGTGTATTTACCGATAACGCCGCGCAGCGCACTGTCGGTCGCCTGGCTCAGGCTGTCGTCAGCGTTGGCCACGCTAAACAGATAGGCGCGGGGATCGGTGACGCGGTACTGCACGTTCATTTCAACGCGCACTACGTTTTCGTCAGAGGTCAGCATAATGCCGGAAGCCGCGAGCTCACGAACGGATTCGACGTTGACCGCCTGAACCTGATCGATAAAGGTCGGTTTCCAGTTCAGGCCCGGCTCAACCAGATGGCTGAACTTGCCGAAACGGGTTACCACACCGCGCTCTGCTTCCTTAATGGTGTAGAATCCGCTGGCAGCCCAGATAACCACGACGGCAGCCACGGCAAGGCCGACGAATCGACCGTTCATATTCTTCTGCGGGCCGGAGGGAGTGCCGTTGCCGGACCCTTTACCGCCGAAACCACCGAGTTTTTTACTGAGCTTACGGAAGATATCATCAAGATCGGGAGGGCCCTGATCGCGCCCGCCCTTATTGTTATTACCACCAGAATTATTTCCACCAGAGTTGCCGCTATTGTTGCTGCTTCCCCAGGGGTCGCGGTCCTGTCCGTTATTACCGGGCTGATTCCACGCCATGTTATAGCTCCATTATTCTATGATTGGTGTTCTTCAGGCTCTATATCAGTCAAGTTATCCCAGGCATTTTTCTCTTCGAAATCTACCGGGAATCCGTTACGAACATATTCGCTCATAGCCGGTTCTTGTTTGCAGAGGCGACGCCAGTCAACAATGGGCATACGCACCATCAGACCGATACTGCCATCCTCTTCAATCCATTCTTTTTCAATCGCCTGAAGCTGGTAAAAACGGCTACGAAGGCGACCCGCTTCCGGTGGCAAACACAATTCTACCTGTGCAATTTCACCTGACAGACGCTCCGTTAATGCCTGAAATAGCAACGGGATACCTTCACCTGTCGCGGCCGATAACCAGACCCTGATTGGCAAATTCTCTTCGTTGCGGTCGATACGTGGGACGAAGTTGTCCAACATATCTATTTTATTCATCACTAACAGCGCAGGAATGTCATCTGCTTCAATCTCTGCCAGCACCGTATTCACCGCGTCGATGTTTTCCTCAACGCGAATATCCGCTGCATCAATCACATGAATTAACAGAGATGCCTGTCGGGTTTCCTGCAATGTTGCTTTAAACGCAGCAACTAAATCATGGGGCAGGTGACGAATAAACCCTACGGTATCTGCCAGTACCGTCTCTCCTACGTCAGCAACCATAATGCGTCGCAGCGTTGGATCCAGGGTGGCAAATAATTGATCGGCCACGTAAACGTCGGCCTCGGTAATTCGGTTAAACAGCGTCGACTTTCCGGCGTTGGTATATCCCACCAGAGAAACCGTCGGAATGTCGGCACGCACTCTTGAACGACGCCCCTGCTCGCGCTGTTTGGCGACGCGTTCAAGGCGGTTTAAAATAAGCGTGATGCGGTCGCGCAGGAGTCGACGGTCGGTTTCGAGCTGGGTTTCCCCAGGACCGCGCGCACCAATCCCACCGCCCTGGCGTTCAAGGTGAGTCCAGCCTCGTACCAGTCGGGTTGCAATATGGCGTAACTGTGCCAATTCTACTTGTAGTTTACCTTCGTGAGTACGGGCGCGCTGGGCAAAAATATCTAGAATAAGTCCGGTACGATCGACCACGCGGCATTCGCACAAGGCTTCCAGGTTACGTTCCTGGCCAGGTGTTAAAGCGTGATCAAACAGGATTACAGATGCGCCAGTAGCTTTAACGGCATCTGCGATTTCTTGGGCCTTTCCTTCACCGACAAAGTATTTAGGGTGTGGAGCCTTACGGCTCCCAGTGATGACTTGCAACGCCTCAACACCGGCAGAAGAGACAAGCGATTCAAATTCGCTCAGGTCTTCCGTGTCTTTGTCTTGCGAGAAATAGATATGAACCAGTACGGCCTGCTCACCGGCTTCATAACGGTCAAACAAGCGTGTGACCTCTCAATTGAGAAATAAAATTCAACGAGGGGCACATAAGCGGCAATAACCCCTTATGAACCCCTTCGAGATTGAACAGCTGGGCGCCTTATTCGGCGTCATCGCCATCCTGCGGCTGCTGTGGAGCAGACGGTGCGCTACCATGATGATAGTTATTGGTAGTACCACCACCTGGATTATTACTGTGATGAGAAACCGGGCGCGAAGGAACAACGGTGGAGATAGCGTGTTTATACACCATCTGGCTTACCGTGTTTTTCAAAAGAATCACAAACTGATCGAAAGACTCAATCTGGCCTTGCAGCTTAATACCATTCACCAAGTAAATAGAAACCGGAACACGTTCGCGACGCAATGCGTTCAGGAACGGATCTTGCAAAGATTGCCCCTTAGCCATTCTATCTTTTCCTTATTTGTTTGTTGTTTGTAACTTTGAGCCTACAAGCTCGAAAATAAATCACATAAAAAAATTTGCGCGTTGAGTACCAATCAATTGTACACAATCAACCAACCTATGCACTAACAACCTGAATTACACGGCTTAAGGCTTCGTCAGGCTTTTCTGAATCAAGCCATTCAACCCCTTCCCAACCTCGTAACCATGTCATCTGGCGTTTAGCCAGCTGCCGTGTCGCACAAACACCACGATAAACCATTTCATCGTAGTCGATTTCACCAGAAAAATATGACCACATCTGGCGGTAACCGACACAACGAACGGAAGGCATGTCCGTATGCAAATCACCCCGAGTGAAAAGCGCTTTTGCTTCGGCCTCAAATCCGTTCGAAACCATTTGGTTAAAGCGCAATTCAATACGATCGTGCAACAATTGGCGACTCGTAGGTGCGATCGCAAATTGATGTACCCGGTAGGGTAAGCTTTCACCCGAAGTTTTAACGAGTTCCGTTAAAGTTTTACCCGAAATATAAAAAACTTCCAGTGCTCTGGAGAGTCTCTGTGGATCATTCGGGTGAATTCGCATTGCCGATACCGGATCAATTTCACTCAATTTTTTGTGCAGCGCTTCCCAGCCCTGCTCCGCAGCCTGCGTCTCAATGCGCTCGCGGACTTTCGCGTCGGCCTGAGGCAGGGGAGAAAGGCCCTCTAGCAGAGCCTTGAAATAAAGCATTGTTCCACCGACCAACAACGGAATTTTCTTACGTGCCGTTATTTCCTGCATCTCTCGCAGCGCATCGGCGCGGAAATCGGCGGCCGAATAAGATTGCGCAGGATCGAGGATATCAATCAGTCGATGAGGTGCTAACGCAAGCTCTTCGGCGGTTGGTTTTGCGGTACCGATGTCCATGCCCTTGTAGATAAGAGCAGAATCGACGCTGATAAGTTCAACTGGAAGATGCTGGCGCAGGGCCATCGCCAAGGCAGTTTTGCCCGAAGCCGTCGGACCCATGATAAAAATAGCGGGAGGTAATGCTTTGTTTTCTGAATCAGTCATGCTTAAAAGCCGCCAAGGCCGGCTGTAAATCAACGGGTTGCAAGAGTCCGGAGGGAGGTGACTTGACCAGATGCGGGCAAAGTCGCTCAACGTCCGCGAGTAATTGTATTGCTTGTGAAACCGTCCAGACGTCATGCTCACTGCCAATGCTGCGGGCAAACCACATAGCTACCGCATCAGGAGTGACCTCCTGCAGAACCGCAATATAGCCTAACAGGTCGGGTATCAACTTTTGTAAATTTTGTTGGCGTAATGGTAAAGGCACTGTGCGCAATGTCCCACGCTGGTGCTCCAATAGCATTTCAATACCAAAGTGTTGCAACAGCGCCTGATGGTGCGTGAATGCGTCGCGCTCTTCCTTGCTTAGCGTCAGTTTAACCGGAATAAGCAGCGGTTGAGGCTTCAATCCTTCAGAGGTGGGGGTCAGCTGGGCCGTTTTCAACCATCTTTCGGCGACCGGCAACGATAACAGCATAATTTTCTGCCCACGTTCAATAAGAGCAAAACTTGCGGCACAGACGGTCATCACGCGGCCAAAGCTTTGGCTATGCCCTGCAAGCACATCTTCATGCCCGGCGGGTCTGGCCTTCTCGACGATGGCCGCGGCCTCAACGGCCTTAACCGCCGCAGGCGTATCGTCGCCAGGCCTCAACAATTGCTGATAAAGCTCGCCCTGCGGTTTGCTGTAGGTATTTTCTTCGCTATAGCGCTGCACGGGCTCGCGCAGATGCGCAGAACGCGATGTCTCAGGGAATATCGGCTTGCCCGCAGACGGCGCTTTGTAAGACGGTTCCTGGCGCGGCGGCGTCGCTCTGGCCGAGGGTGCAGGCTGGGAAAAATGGTTAATGCCCGCCGCCTGACGATTTTCCGGCTGCCAGCGTGGCTGCTCTTCGACCGGCTGCTCGGTATTAAGCTGCAAATCGCCCGCCTGCTGCAATACCGCCACCACCGCCTGATAGATGAAATCATGCACCATCCGTGACTGATGGAACCGCACCTCATGTTTGGCCGGATGCACGTTGACGTCAACCTGATGCGGATCCACATCAAGATACAACACGTAAGCGGGCTGCTGATCGTCTTTGAGCCTGTCATGATAAGCCTGGCGGATCGCATGATTTATCAGGCGATCCTTCATCATGCGGTTATTGACGTAGCAGTACTGCATCTCGGTCAGACTGCGCGAACCGGCAGGATCGGCAACCCAGCCGCGGATCGCCAAATCACCGTGACGCCATTCCACCTCAAGGGCGTGCTCGACAAAAGTGGTACTGCAAATGCTCGCCAGGCGACGCGCGTTCTGCGAGGGATCTTTCACCGCGCGATATTGGCGGACCAGCTTACCGTTATGGCTTAGGTTAAACGCGACGTCGAAACGGGCCAGCGCGATACGCCTCACCACCTCATCAATGTGCGTGAACTCGGTTTTTTCGGTGCGCATGAACTTGCGGCGAGCGGGGGTGTTATAAAATAAATCGAGGACTTCTACGGTCGATCCCTGTGGATGTGCGGCGGGTTTTACCGTCACCGCCATGTCACGCCCTTCGGCGTAAGCCTGCCAGGCTTCGTCCTGCGTGGCGGTGCGCGACGTCAGCATCAAACGCGAAACGGAGCTGATACTGGCCAGCGCCTCACCGCGAAAACCGAGGCTGAGAATCGCTTCGAGATCGTCAAGCGAGCTGATTTTACTGGTGGCGTGACGGGCCAGCGCCAGCGCAAGTTCGTCTTTAGCGATGCCGCAGCCGTTATCGCGGATGCGGATAAGCTTCGCGCCGCCGCGATCGATATCGATATCGATACGCGTCGCACCGGCGTCAAGACTGTTTTCGACCAGCTCTTTCACTACCGATGCGGGCCGTTCAACAACCTCACCTGCCGCTATCTGATTTGCCAGCTGCGGTGGCAGTACCCGAATCGGCATAGCCGCTCCTGTCATCTTAAGAAGAATATCGCTTACGTCCGTTTACGACTGCGGAATGGTCAGCGTCTGCCCAAGCTGCACGTCACCGGATTTCATATGGTTTGCCGTTCTGATGTCGCTCATGCTGACACCGTACTTCGAGGCAATGGCCGACAGCGTATCGCCGCGCACCACTTTGTGCCTTGAAGGTCGTTTCGTCGCACGCGCCGTCGTCACTTTAGCGGTAGTGTTTCTCGACACCGCCGAGGTGCCCGCCGGCACTTTCAGACGCTGTCCGACCCAGACACCGTCTTTCTTCAGCTTGTTAAGATCGCGCAGTGCGCTCATGGTGGTTCCATAATGCACCGCAATGCCCGTCAGCGTTTCACCGCGTTTGACCTGATGAATCTGCGTCGCGCCGCCCAGTGCGGCCGTGGTTTCAATCGGCCCCGGCTGGCTCAAAGAGCTGCTGTCCGGTGCCGAAGCGTTGGAGCTAGTGACCGACGTTGCGCTGGCTAGCAACGGTCGGTTTTCGACCTTTGGGCCGGTTTGTAACGGATGCGCCAGGAAATAACTGCGCAAGCCTTCATAGATGGCATGGGCAATTTTATCCTGATACGCGCTGCTTCCAAGCAGCCGCTCCCCGCTAGGATTACTGATAAAGCCGGTTTCTACCAGCAGCGAAGGAATATCCGGTGAACGCAATACTCCAAGGCTGGCGTGCTCTGGCTTGGCCTTGTGCAGTGCGCCGACTTTGCGCAACTGCTGCAATACTTTAACGGCAACGTCATAACCTACGCGCTGCGAGTGGCCGAACTGCAAGTCAAGCACCGCCTGACTCAAATAAGGATCCGACGCGGTGTTGGCCAGCATATCGCCCGCCCCGCCTAGCAGCTCGGACTGCTTCTCGTGCTGCTCAAGCCAGTTACCCATTTCGCTGTTGGCGCGACGGTTTGAAAGCACCCAGACAGAGGCACCATTCGCGCTGCGGTTAGGTGCCGCATCGGCGTGAATGGAGACCAGCAGGTTGGCGCCTTTTTTACGCGCCACGTCGGAACGGCCCATTACCGAGATGAAGTAATCGCCATCGCGGGTCAATACCGGTTTAAACATCGGATCACGCGCCATCTCTGCCTGCAGTTTGCGGGCGATGGCAATAGTGACATTTTTCTCTTTTAGTCCACCTACGCCCTGTGCGCCGGGGTCTTGCCCACCGTGGCCCGCATCGATGGCGACGATGACCTGATTATCCGAGGTGGTTCCGCTGGTACGTGGCGTGAGCTGTGTGCTCGGCCCTGGCGCAGCGGCGACCCGCGGACTCTGGCTGCCGTCAAACGGATTACCGCGCGGTGGCGGTGGCGTGACCAAGCGGTTCCCCGGCTGGGCACGGGTGATCATTCCCGAAGAAGAGGTGCGCTGTGGCGCGGCGGCGCTGAGGGTAAACACCACGGTGTACTGACCGCCGTCCTGCTGCACCTGGGCATTGGTTCTGACCTTTTGCGTCAGCTCAAACACCAGACGCTGCGTCTTGGCATCCGCAGGCGTACTCGCCCGCACGCGTCTAACCAGATTTTGGCCGCTAAAATTCAGCGGTAAACCACGCATCACGCCCGTTTGCACGATATCGATGACTACGCGTTCCGGGCTATGAAGCGGGAAGAAGGAATAGTCAGGCTTGCCATCAAAGTTGATGGTAACGGTGGATTGCGTACTCCCGTTGGAAACATTGATGTTTTTCATACCTGCGCCAAAAGCAGGAACGAATGCCGTAGGTATCATCACGGTAACCGTGAGTACCAACATAGCCGCGACTCTTTTCCAAAATCTGTTAACGCATTGAATCATTACAGCATTATCCTTGCTTTTGTAGCATCTGCAGCAGCCGGTTACCTGTCTCGGAAACGGCCTTGATGGTCGCCAATCGTCCCTCTGGCTGATAGGCGAGAGTCAGTTCCAGATCGGGCTCAGGCAAAACGCCCGCCCCCTGTTGAGGCCATTCCACCAGACAAATCGCGTCTTCGGTAAAGTAGTCGCGTATGCCCATGAACTCCAGCTCCTCCGGGTCGGCCAGACGGTACAGGTCAAAATGATAGACCGCCATCGGATGAAGCTGATAAGGCTCGACCAGAGTATAGGTCGGACTTTTAACATTGCCGTTATGACCGCGCGCCTGCAGGAACCCACGACTGAAGGTCGTTTTTCCAGCCCCCAGATCGCCAAACAGATGGATGACCGTCGCACCGGTGCAGGCGGCGGCTAAATCAGCCCCAAGTTTCAGGGTGGCGACTTCATCTGGCAAAGGTAAGTTAATTTGATTCATTGGGTAGTTTCTATTTTTCTAGGTCAGGGTTAACCGTTGGGGCTATCCAGGTTAACAAATCCGTTGCCAGCATGCCGCGAGTGCCCTGGCGTTGAGCGATGATATCCGCCGCCGCGCCGTGAACCACAGTTCCGGCACAGGCTGCATCATAGAAAGATAACTTCTGAGCGAGCAGACCGCCAATGATGCCTGACAGAATGTCGCCCATGCCGCCGCTGGCCATACCCGCATTGCCGACGTCGGCCAGCGCGGTCTGGCCCTCTTCGGTGCCAATCAGCGTGCCTGCCCCTTTTAAGACCACTACCCCCCCATAGCGATGGGTAAGGCGTCGTAAAGAAAGTAAGCGATCGCTTTCGATTTCCTTCACAGTGCATCCCAAAAGGCGTGCGGCTTCACCGGGATGGGGCGTCAAGACGCGATTTTGCCGTTTCTCAGGGCTTTTTGCCAGCATGTTAAGCGCATCTGCGTCCCATAACGCGGGTTTTTGATTTTCGGCGATACGTTTGAAGGCAGATTGCCCCCACGCCTTCTGGCCAAGGCCCGGGCCTATTACCACCGCACTGGCCCATTCGAGTGCCTCGGTCAGTGAGTCGTCGTTCAGTTCCTGCACCATCAGTTCAGGACGGGCGGTCAGCAGCGGCGCAATATTCTCTTTGTGAGTGAGTACTCGCACCATTCCTGCACCTGCCCGCAAAGCCGCTTCGGACGCCATGCGGATAGCCCCCGCAAAGCCGGTATCACCGCCGACCAGCAGCAGATGTCCGTGTTCGCCCTTGTGCGAGCAAGGCCGACGCGGCTTTAGCCACTGCCCCAGCCGTGCAGCGTCGAGACGTTGCAGCAGAGGAAGATGGCCACTAAGCCAGCTTTCGAGGCCGAGCGTGTCACAGCGCAACTCACCCACGTAGTCTCGGGCCTGTCCGGTGAGCAGCCCAGGTTTAAGGGCAATGAAAGTCACGGTCAGCGTGGCATGAACCCCTTCACCGGCTGCGGTGCCGGTTTCTGCGGCCAGACCGGAGGGAATATCTAGCGACAAGACAGGCGCATCATAGTGATTAATCGCCTTGATGAGGCGCGTCATCGGCTCTCTGGGTGCAGATTTCAGGCCGGTACCGAGCAGCGCATCAACCACCAGCTCTCTGCCAGAAGGCCACGCCGAGGTGATATCGCCAATCGTGCCACCGGCGTCGAGCCAGCCCTTTCTTGCCTGTTCCGCCTCATCGGGCAGCAGTTTATCGCTGCTTATTGCCAATAACGTGACGTCAAGACCCGCGCCTTTGGCCAATCTTGCTACCTCATAGCCGTCACCACCGTTATTACCGTGGCCACACAACACCAGCCAGCGCGTGGCGTGAGGAAAGGTCGAACGCGCATGGCGAAATGCGGCCGCGGCGGCGCGCTGCATCAGCGTAAATAGCGACAGGCCGGTATCCCGCGCCGCCTGTGCCTCCGCATCTCGCAACCAGTCTGCAGAATAGACGGAGTATGGTAAACTTGCCGGGTTCTGTTTTTCAATTTGGTTAGTCATGACGCACCTCCTCGATCTCGATCAATTAGCCCAACATATCAAGCAATGGGGCCAGTCGCTAGGCTTCCAACAGGTTGGTATCTGCGATACCGACCTCTCGGCCGAAGAGCCAAAGCTGCAAGAGTGGCTTGATAAACAATATCATGGAGAGATGGATTGGATGGCGCGCCACGGCATGATGCGCGCACGTCCGCATGAGCTTTTACCCGGCACGCTGCGGGTGATAAGCGTGCGCATGAACTACCTGCCTGCCAAGGCGGCTTTCGCAAAAACGTTGAATAATCCAATGCTTGGCTATGTTAGCCGCTATGCGTTGGGCCGCGACTATCACAAGGTTCTGCGCCAGCGTCTGAAAAAGCTGGGAGACATGATCCAGACTTACTGCACCGAAGCGCAGCCCGATTCAGCGCTGAGCTTTCGCCCTTTTGTTGATTCCGCACCTATCATGGAACGTCCTCTTGCTGAGAAAGCCGGGCTTGGTTGGGTTGGCAAGCACTCACTTATATTAAACCGTGAGTCAGGTTCCTGGTTCTTCCTGGGCGAACTGCTTATCGACCTCCCTCTGCCGGTGGATAAACCTCAGGAAGAACAGTGTGGGCGATGCGTGGCCTGTATCACTACCTGCCCGACCGGCGCTATTGTCGCGCCCTATCAGGTCGATGCCCGCCGCTGTATCTCCTATCTGACCATCGAGCTCGAAGGGGCCATTCCTGAAGAGTTCCGCCCGCTGATGGGCAATCGTATCTACGGCTGCGACGACTGCCAGCTTATTTGCCCCTGGAATCGCTATTCTCAGCTGACCGACGAAGATGATTTCAGTCCGCGCGCTGCGCTGCATGCGCCGCAGCTGGTCGAATTGTTTAACTGGAAAGAAGAGAAGTTTCTGCGCATTACCGAAGGCTCGCCTATTCGGCGTATCGGACACCTGCGCTGGCTGCGAAATATTTCCGTCGCCTTGGGTAACGCTCCCTATGACGAAAGCATCGTTTTGGCGTTAGAAAGCAGAAAAGGGGAAAATAGCATGCTGGATGAACATATCGAGTGGGCTATCGCGCAGCAGTTGACCAAGCGGAGCGAACATCAGATAGAGGTGCAGTCTTCTCAGAAGAAACGACTGATTCGCGCTGTGGAAAAAGGTTTGCCGAGGGACGCTTAAAAGAGGCAAATTTCTGTAAATGCGCTAGCGTCTCCGCTGTGCATAAAAATAAAATTGCTTTGCCGATCAATTGCAAAAAAAAGAGCAAGCGATCGCCATAACGTTTTGCTATTAATTTTATTCATTAAAAATCAATAAGTTATTTTTTAACAATATCCACAGGACAAATAAAGATCAGTGCAAAAAGTAAACTAAATCTGTGGATAACTCTGTTCACAGAATTAATTCAAGTCATTTTTTTAAACGACGAAAAAGGCCCCAAGAGGGCATGGTGACTGGCTTAGTGATTTGAAGAAGAAAATTGGAGCGGGAAACGAGACTCGAACTCGCGACCCCGACCTTGGCAAGGTCGTGCTCTACCAACTGAGCTATTCCCGCTTAGGAGATGCAATGTGCATCGGTTGTAAATTTCGTCTTGTAAATTCTCTTCGTCTGAAGAGACATCTACTTTTCGACAACTACAACATTTGAAAAGTTTGGAGCGGGAAACGAGACTCGAACTCGCGACCCCGACCTTGGCAAGGTCGTGCTCTACCAACTGAGCTATTCCCGCGTCGCATGGTGCTACTGTTTTCTGTACTGCTATTTTTCTTTGATAAAACTTTGAAAGCCAATCAAAAAAATTTGGAGCGGGAAACGAGACTCGAACTCGCGACCCCGACCTTGGCAAGGTCGTGCTCTACCAACTGAGCTATTCCCGCTCTGCGTACTAACGAAATTCTTCATCGGTACGGGGTGCGCATTATACGAGAAATCTTTCGTCCCGCAAGCCCCCTTTCCCAAAAAAAACCGTTTTTATTCAATAAATCGTTCAAGTGCTGATTAAAAGAGCAAGGCGTTCAATTAACCAGCAATTTTTTACTTTTAACGCCGTAAATCAGACGAAAAAATATTTTAGCCCGTTATCACAGCTTGATAAAGTTTTCGCGATAGTAGGCCAGTTCGGCCACTGACTCGCGAATATCGTCCATCGCCTGATGCGTTCCCTGCTTGGTAAAGCCGTCGAGCACTTCTGGCTTCCAGCGACGCGCGAGCTCTTTCAGCGTACTGACGTCAAGGTAACGGTAATGGAAGTAAGACTCCAGCTCCGGCATGTACTTGAACAGGAAACGGCGATCCTGACCGATACTGTTGCCGCAAATAGGAGATTTACCTGCCGGAACCCACTGTTTCAGGAACTCGATAGTCTTCTGCTGGGCGGCCTGTTCGTCATAAGGGCTGGCCTTGACGCGTTCCACTAATCCGCTTCCGGTGTGCGTACGCACGTTCCATTCGTCCATCAAGGCAAGCTGTGCGTCCGACTGATGCACCGCCATCACCGGCCCCTCGGCCAGAATATTCAGATTGGCGTCTGTCACTAACGTTGCGATTTCGATGATACGGTCGCGCTGCGGATCGAGGCCGGTCATTTCCAAATCGATCCAAATTAGATTGTTATCACTCGCTGACATAAATAGCTCCAGTCATGAAAAGTCCCACAACGGTTAATTAATACGAAATAGCTGGTATCATAGACGTTTTGGTCGCAACGAGCGATTAAAGCCAGTCAAGTGAGGCGCAGTGACTAAGATAAAACTGTCAAAAGGGCAACAACGTCGCGTTAACGCCAACCACGAACGTCGTCTGACTAAGACCGACAAACGTAAAGAGCTGGACGACTCCCTGCACGGCGAACCCCAAGAGGGAGTGGTCATCAGCCGTTTCGGGATGCACGCCGACGTTGAAGCTTCCGACGGCAGCCAGCACCGCTGCAACATCCGTCGGACCATCCGTTCGCTGGTTACCGGCGACCGCGTCGTATGGCGCTCCGGCGAGAACGCCAGCGTCAAAGGTATCGTTGAAGCCGTGCATGAACGCACGTCGGTACTGACACGTCCAGATTTCTACGATGGCGTTAAACCGATTGCCGCTAACATCAATCAGATTGTGATTGTCTCGGCCATCCTGCCCGAGCTGTCACTCAACATCATCGACCGCTATCTGGTGGCCTGCGAAACCGTTGAGGTCGAGCCGCTGATCGTGCTGAACAAAATCGATCTGCTGGACGACGAAAGCCGTAAATTCGTGGCACAAATGATGGATATCTATCGCCACATCAACTATCGCGTCCTTGAAGTGTCGAGCTATACCGGTGAGGGAATGCCGGAATTTATCGCCGCGCTGACCGACCGCATCAGCATCTTTGCCGGTCAGTCGGGCGTGGGTAAATCGAGCCTGCTGAACGCGCTGCTGCCACCGAGCGACCAACAGATTCTGGTTAACGATGTCTCGGATAACTCGGGGCTCGGCCAGCACACCACTACTGCTGCGCGGCTTTATCACTTCCAGCACGGTGGTGACGTCATCGACTCCCCGGGCGTGCGTGAATTCGGCCTGTGGCACCTTGCCCCTGAGCAAATTACCCAGGGCTTTGTCGAGTTCCGCCCTTATCTGGGCTACTGCAAGTTCCGCGACTGTAAACACGGCAGCGATCCGGGCTGTGCAATTCGTGAAGCCGTCGACAAAGGCGAGATTGCCGAGGAGCGTTTTGACAACTATCACCGTATTCTCGAAAGCATGGCCGATGTAAAAACGCGTAAAAACTTCGATGAACTTTAAAAAACGCCGGTAATTTCAGTACAATTGCCGGTTCGTTTTTGGCTATTTATTTTTCATTTTTTTATTTCCTACGATCTGTCGCTTAGTGCGGCAGACGATACTTTAAGAGGCTCCCCGTGCTGGATAGGATCAAAATAAAACTTCAATACTTACTTCCTAAACAAGGGCTGACCCGACTTGCCGGCTGGGGTGCAGAACGCCGCGCCGCGATGCTGACCCAGTGGGTAATCAAAGCTTTTGCCAGCTATTACAAAGTTGATATGAAAGAAGCGCTGGACCCGAACTTTTCGGCTTACCCAACCTTTAATGAATTCTTCGTGCGTCCGCTGCGCGATGGCGCTCGCCCTGTTGTCAGCGGGCTGGACATGCTGTGCCTGCCTGCCGACGGCGCAATAAGCCAGCTGGGTGCGATTGTCGACAGCAAGCTGTTCCAGGCTAAAGGCCATTTCTACACTCTCGAAGCGCTGCTGGCCGGCAACTATCAGTTGGCTGAACAGTTCAAAGAAGGCCTGTTTGCAACCACTTATCTGGCCCCGCGCGACTACCACCGCGTTCACATGCCGTGCGACGGCGTACTGCGCGAGATGACCTACGTACCGGGCGACCTGTTCTCGGTTAACCCGCTGACCGCCGCGAATGTGCCTAATCTGTTCGCACGCAATGAACGCGTCATCTGCGTGTTCGATACTGAATTTGGCCCAATGGTACAAATCCTGGTTGGCGCGACCATCGTGGGCAGCATCGAAACCGTATGGTCTGGTCAGGTTACCCCGCCGCGTGAAGGTATTATCAAACGCTGGACCTACCCTGCTGCCGGTGAAGAAGGCGCGATCGCGCTGGAAAAAGGCCAGGAAATGGGCCGCTTCAAGCTCGGTTCAACCGTTATCAACCTTTTTGCCGCCAATCAGGTCGAATTTATGCCACAGTTGAAAAACGGCACCGTAACGCGCATGGGCGAACCTTTTGCCGAGGCGTTGCGCCCACACGCCGTCGAACCGGTCTCTGCCGAGAACGTTATTTAAGTTTGTTGAAAGGAAATTGTCGTGCGCCTGATCTCAACCCTGTTGCTGAGTTTGCTGTTGGCGCTGCCACTGTATGCCAACGCAGCGCTTTCAGAAGACCAGCTCCAGCAAGAGCTAAAACAAGCCCAATCCAGTAAGGATACGGCCAATCAGGCGCAGATCGTCGAGTTGCTGCAAAATGCGATTAACTGGATGGGTGAGGCACGTGCTTCCCTCGCCCGCTCAGGACAATACCAGACGGTCATCGACGACTTTCCGCGCCTGACGCAGAGCCTGCGACAGGAGCTAAAAACCCAGAGTGAAAAAGCGCTGCCGGTGGACGACAGCCTCTCAAGCGCTGAGCTTGACCAGCAGATCCTGCAGGTCAGCAGCCAGCTGCTCGAAGAAGCACGCCAGCTGCGCCAGGAGCAGGACCGTTCGCGGGAGATAAGTGATTCCCTGAGTCAACTTCCACAGCAGCAGTCTGAGGCCCGCAACGCACTGGCCGACGTCGATCAACGCCTGCAAAATCTCACCAAGAGCAATTCTCCGCTGGCGCAGGCTCAAGCCAAGGCGTTACAGGCAGAATCTGCCGCCCGCAAGGCGCGCGTCGACGAGCTTGAGTTGGCACAGCTTTCTGCGAGTAATCGTCAGGAACTGTCGCGTATCCGCGCCGAACTGTATAAGACGCGTCACGATCGTCTCGATGAACTGCTGCAAACGCTGCGCAACAATCTCAACAGCCAGCGCCAGCGCGAGGCCGAAAATGCGCTTGAAAAAACTGAGCAACTGGCCGAGCAGAGCGGTGAGCTGCCGAAATCGATTACCCAACAGTTGCAGGCCAACCGCGAGCTTTCGCTGGCGCTAAACCAGCAGGCGCAGCGCATGGATCTCATCTCCTCACAGCAACGTCAGGCTGCCGCGCAAACATTGCAGGTTCGTCAGGCACTGAGCACCATCCGCGAGCAGGCGCAGTGGCTCGACGCATCGCCGCTGCTCGGTGAAACCCTGCGTGCCCAGGTTGCCAAGCTGCCTGAAATGCCAAAACCACAGCAGCTCGACGGTGAGATGGGTCAGCTGCGGGTGCAGCGGCTGCACTATGAAGACTTACTCGGTAAACAGCAGCAGTACCGCCAGGGGCGTCAGGACGACGGCCAACCGCTGAGCGCCGCACAGCAAAAAATTCTTCAAGCGCAGTTGAAAACGCAGACCGATTTGCTCAACTCGCTGCTTTCAGGGTGTGACACCCAAATTCTTGAGCTGACCAAGCTCAAGGTCGCCAATACCCAGCTGGTTGACGCGCTTAAAGACATTAATGACGCCGCGCACCGCTATCTGTTCTGGGTCGCCGACGTCAGCCCGCTGAGCTTCAATTATCCGCTACAAACCATGCACGACCTGAATCGTCTGCTGTCGCTGGATACACTCTCGCAGCTGGGCAAAGCCTCGGTGATGATGGTTACCAGCAAAGAAACGCTGCTGCCGCTGTTTGGCGCACTGATTTTGGTGATTGTCAGCATCAGCTCCCGTCGCCACTACTACAACTTCCTTGACCGTGCCAGCAGCCGCGTTGGCAAGGTCACTCAGGACCACTTCTCGCTCACCGCCCGCACGGTATTTTGGTCGATTCTGGTCGCCCTGCCCCTGCCAGTGCTGTGGGCGGCGTTGGGTTACGGCCTGCAAAGCGCGTGGCCATTCCCGATAGCGGTCGCCATCGGTGACGGCGTGACCGCCGCGCTGCCGGTACTGTGGCTGTTTATGATAAGCCACTATCTGGCGCATCCGAAAGGGCTGTTCATCACCCACTTCAACTGGCCGCAGCGCCGCGTTTCGCGTGCGCTACGCTACTACTCGCTGTCAATCTGGCTGGTCGTGCCGTTGATTATGGCGCTGATAACCTTCGATAATCTCAACGACCGCGAGTTCTCCAACACGCTGGGAAGACTGTGCTTTATCATTCTTTGCGTACTGCTGAGTCTGGTGACGCAGAGCCTGAAACGTGCCGGTATTCCGCTGTATCTCGACAAGCAGGGCAACGGCGAGAACCTGCTGAACAGCACGCTCTGGTGGTTGATGCTGAGTGCACCGCTGATTGCGGCCTTTGCCTCAATGCTCGGCTATCTGGCGACCTCACAGGCGCTTCTGGCGCGTCTGGAAACGTCGCTGGCCATCTGGTTCCTGCTGCTGGTCATTTACCACATCATCCGCCGCTGGATGCTGATTCAACGCCGTAAAATTGCCTTCGAACGCGCCAAACAGCGCCGTGCCGAAATCCTCTCGCAGCGTGCGCGCGGTGAAGAGGAACAGCAGGTAAACAGCAATGAAGGGGCGATTGAAATCGAGGAGCCGGTGGTCGATCTCGACGCCATCAGCGCCCAGTCTCTGCGTCTGGTACGTTCACTGCTGGCGATGGTTGCGCTGGTGTCGTTGATTTTCCTGTGGTCGGAAATCCATTCGGCGTTCTCTTTCCTCGAGAACATCAAGCTGTGGGACGTTTCCTCGACCACCCAGGGCGTCGAGAGCATGCAGCCGATCACGCTGGGCCACGTGCTGATCGCCATTCTGGTTCTGATCATCACCACCCAGCTGGTGCGTAACCTGCCCGCCCTGCTCGAGCTGGCGCTGTTACAGCATCTGGATCTGACGCCGGGCACCGGTTATGCGGCGCTGACTATCACCAAATACGCGGTATTGCTGATAGGTGGGCTGACCGGGTTCTCGATGCTTGGCATCGAATGGGGCAAGCTGCAGTGGCTGGTCGCGGCGATGGGCGTGGGGCTGGGCTTTGGTTTGCAGGAGATCTTCGCCAACTTTATTTCAGGCCTGATGATCCTGTTTGAAAAGCCTATCCGCATCGGCGATACGGTGACTATTCGTAATCTGACCGGCAGCGTGACCAAGATTAATACCCGAGCGACAACCATCGTCGACTGGGACCGCAAAGAGATCATCGTGCCAAACAAGGCGTTCATCACCGAGCAGTTTATCAACTGGTCGCTGTCGGACTCCGTCACGCGCGTGGTGTTGACGGTGCCCGCACCGGTAGAGGCAAACAGCGAAGAGGTGACGTCTATTCTTACCCAGGCGGCGCGCAAATGTTCGCTGGTGCTGGATACACCGGCTCCAGAGGCGTATCTGGTCGACCTGCAACAGGGTATTCAGATCTTCGAGCTGCGTATGCACGCCGCAGAAATGGCGCACCGTATGCCGCTGCGTCATGAAATCCACCAGCTGATTCTGGCCGGGTTCCGCGAGCATGGCATTATTCTGCCATTCCCGCCTTTCCAGGTCCGCATGGAGACGTTGCATCGCGGCCAAAACGGCAGCAACGCCACGATCAGCAGCGCCGGTCCACGATCGCCGGGCGACCTCTAAAGCCCCTGTTGGCTCCCTGCATATCACGCACAGGGAGCCACCGCCTTAAATGTCGGCAAACAGTCGCTTCGCAGCGTGACGATGCCGGGCTATCAGCGACTTCACATCCAGGCCGACAATTTGCCCCTCACGTACGCGCCACTTTCCGCCGACCATCACGCTGTCAGCGCGTTCTGCCCCACACAGCAACAGCGCGGCGATCGGGTCATGACTTCCGCTAAAACGCAGCTCGTCCAGCCTAAATAACGCCAGATCCGCCTGTTTACCCACCGCAAGCTGCCCGATATCCTCGCGGCCAATGACCCGTGCAGATCCCCGCGTTGCCCAGCCTAGGATCCGCTCCGGCGTGGCGTATTCTGTTCCGTAACGCAGACGCTGGAGATAAAGCGCCTGCCGCGCCTCATACATCAGGTTTGAGGCGTCGTTTGAGGCGGATCCATCCACGCCAAGGCCGATCGGTGCCCCTGCCGCCTCGAGATCCCGCGTTGGACACATGCCTGACGCCAGCCGCATGTTAGATACCGGACAGTGGCAAATGCCGGTACCCGCAGCGCCCAGTCGGCGGATCTCTTCTTCGTTGAAATGGATCCCATGAGCCAGCCAGGTCCTATCGCTGAGCCAGCCGACGCTGTCGAGATAGTCGACCGTGCGCAGGCCAAAGCGCTCAAGGCAAAACTGCTCCTCGTCCAGCGTTTCGGCCAGATGGGTGTGCAGACGGACATCCTCGCGCTGCGCCATCGCGGCGCTTTCTCGCATGATATCGGGGGTCACGGAGAACGGCGAGCAAGGCGCCAGCGCGATTTGCATCCAGGCTCCCTCGCCGCGCTGGTGATAGCGCTGAATCAGCCGCTGGCTGTCTTCCAGAATCACCTCGGCGGATTGCACCGTATGCATCGGCGGCAGACCGCCGTCGTCTTCCCCGAGGCTCATCGAGCCGCGAGTCAATAAGGCGCGCATGCCCAATTCACCGACCACCTCGACCTGAACGTCGATGGCCTCTTCCATCCCCTGCGGAAACAGATAGTGATGGTCGGTGGTCGTGGTACAGCCAGAGAGCAGCAGCTCGGCCATTGCAACGCGGCTCGCTAACGCCAGCGCTTCAGGCTGGAGACGGGCCCACACGGGATAAAGCTGTTTTAACCACGGGAATAGCGGGGCATTGACCACTGGTGCCCAGGCTCGCGTCAGCGTCTGATAAAAGTGGTGATGGGTGTTGATAAGACCCGGCAGCAGCACGCATTCGGCGGCGTCAATGACACTGTCTACCGGCCGCGCTGGCTGCTGCCCCGCGGACAGCAGCTCGGCGATGCGTGAGCCTTCAATAACGAGACCGCCGGCGGCGTCGAGCTGGTTGGCGGTGAAAACGGCGAGAGGGTTTTTGATCCAAGTACGTTGCGTCAACATAACTGGCTCCTTTAAGTTGATAATCATAAGGTTAGCCAGCTCAGTTATGCCCTGTCTGCTGATCCAGGGGCGCCGCAGCGCAGGATATCAGTTTGCTTTAATCGATTTCACTGGCTCAATGACCGTCGCGGTAGTTTTTTCCATTGGCATCAGGAAATTCAGCAACATAGCGACAATTCCACCGCTGGTCACCGCATGACCAAAGATATTGCCCACGACCTGTGGGAACTGTTTAAGGACTTCAGGCACGGCTTCGATTCCCAGCCCGATCCCCAATGAAATAGCGATAATCAGCATCTCGCGGCGGCCAAGCGGTGCCTGAGTCATAATACGAATACCCGCGGCTACCACACTGCCGAACATCACCAGCGTTGCTCCCCCCAGCACCGGTGCGGGAATTTGCTGCAACAGGCCACCGATAGCCGGGAAAAGGCCTAGCACCACAAGTAAAACGCCGATATAGAGCCCCACGCGGCGACTGGCTACGCCGGTCATCTGGATAACGCCATTATTCTGCGCGAAAGTCGTATTTGGGAAAGAGGATAACATTGCCGCAATCATGCAGCTCACACCGTCAGCTAGAATCCCGCCCTTCAGACGCTTGCGGAAAGCCTCCCCCTCAATCGGCTGCTGCGACAGCATGCAGTTGGCGGTCAGGTCACCGACTGCCTCGAGAATGCTGATGAAAGAGACCAACGCGATCGGCACGAAGACAGTCCAATCGAAATGGAAACCAAAGCGGAACAGGCGCGGCAACTCAAACCAGCTCCCCTGTAGCGGCTTGAAGGTCAGATGGCCGGTCAACGCGGCGGCGAGGCAACCTACGGCAATACCGACCACAATGGCAGACAGGCGCAGCGCACGCACGGGAATACGGTTAAGAATAACAATCACCAGCAGGGTTAATGCCCCAAGCCCAAGGTTAGCCGGTGCGCCAAAGTCGGCTGCGCCGTTGCCACCGCCCCAATCGGTGATGCTCACCTTGATAAGGCTGATACCAATAAGTACGATGACAGTTCCGGTCACCAGCGGTGTAAATACACGGCGCAGCTGACCGATGAAACGACTGATCAACAGCGGAATAAAGGCGGCAACAAAGTTAACGCCGAAGATCATCGCCATGATGTCTTCCGGCGAGCCACCGCGACTTTTCACCAGAAAGCCGCCGGAGAGGATCACGCCCAGAAAAGCAAAACTGGTTCCCTGCAGGCAGATCATTCCTGCGCCGATCCCCATGATACGGCGTGCCTGAATAAAGGTGCCTATCCCGGAAGCCAGCAGCGACATGCTTATCAGATAAGGCAGGTAGGCATTAAGCCCAAGTACTGACCCAACGATCAGCGGCGGAGTGATGATCCCAACCACACTTGCCAGCAGGTGTTGTACGGCGGTGAAAAACGCAGTCGCAGGAGCGATGCGGGCTTCCAGCCCATAGAGCAGCTCTTTTTCATTGGATTCTGACATAACGTGGTTCCGCGATAAGGGAGTATTACCCCTTTAATGCATAAACCAGGCCATTCGGTAAAAAACTAAGCGTAACTTGTATAACTTAATGAAAAATAATGTATTTTTCGCATAATTTTTTACTGAAACTTTAAAATCATAAAATACTAATTTGCATACTTTTGTTTCATCAGACGTGAAATCCTCATAGATTCGCACTATGAATGTGCAAAGCACCGCCACAAGGCAAGATTTGTAGATAAAAAAAATCCTGACCCACAGGGACAGGATTTCTTATCGCTGCGCGAGAATATCAGGCGCGGGTAACGGGGAAAGCCAATACGTCGGCGATGCTGTCGGCACCTAGCGCAATCATAATCAGGCGATCGACGCCCAGCGCAACACCGGAACACTCCGGCATGCCGTGCTTCAAGGCATCCAGCAGATTGTTGTCGATAGGATGCTGCGGCAGGCCGCGTGCGGCGCGCTTTCGGTTGTCCTGCTCAAAGCGCTGACGCTGCTCGTTGCCGTCGGTCAATTCACGGAATCCGTTGGCTAGCTCAACGCCTTTGTAGTAGACCTCAAAACGCTCGGCAACGCGGTGGTCTTCGGTACTTATTTCGGCCAGGGACGCCTGCGTCGCCGGGAAATGGTAAACGAAAGTCGGCTTTTCTCGCCCGATATGCGGTTCAACGCCCATCGCGAACAACAGCTGGAGCAGCGTGTCACGATCCTCTTCTTCATCGGCAATGTTGGAAAGATCCAGCTTGGCGGCTGCTTCACGCAGTTGCGCTTTGTCGGCAGACAAAGGGTCGACGTCAAGATGGCGGATAAACACCTGCTGATAGGAGACCGTTTCGGCGCTGTCGCAGTCGAGGATCTGTTGCAGCAGGTCATCCACTTCATTCATCAGGCGATACATGTCATAGCGTGGGCGATACCACTCGAGCATGGTGAATTCGGGATTATGATACCGACCGGCCTCTTCGTTGCGAAAACTGCGGCCCATCTGATAAATAGGACCACTGCCCGCGGCCAGCAGGCGTTTCATATGATATTCTGGGCTGGTCATCATGTAGAGCGTCATGCCCTCGGCGGTACCGGGGCCGACGAAGCGCGTCTCAAAAGGAAACAGGTGAATGTCGGTGATCGTTGCCTGGCTCATGGTCGGTGTCTCCACCTCCAGAACGCCACGATCGCTGAAAAAACGTCGAATTTCAGCTACGATTGCCGCACGCTTCAACAAATTGGCGATAGATGCACTGGGTTGCCAGCTTGCTGTTTCGCTCATGATGATTTACTCCGATATCAGACAGGGCATGCAGTCTACTCGCATCCCCGCAGGCAAACAAATTTCCGTTGGCTACACTTAAGGCTTAACGTGAGAAAGGGACGACTATGCGAATCTGGGCAAAATTAGGTGTATTTATTTCTGCATTACTTTCAGTCGGTTGTAGCATTAATCCGCCTGACAACGTCAAAGTGGTCAATAACTTCGAGTTAAATCGCTATCTGGGCACCTGGTATGAGGTGGCGCGGCTGGATCACGGCTTCGAAAGGGGCATGGAGCAGGTCACCGCCAATTACAGCCTGCGCAACGACGGCGGCGTGAAGGTGATCAACCGCGGATTCAACCCGGCGAAAAACAAATGGCAGCAGAGTGAAGGAAAAGGCTATTTCACCGGCCCAACCTCACGCGCCGCACTCAAGGTTTCCTTCTTTGGGCCGTTTTATGGCGGCTACAACGTGATTGAGCTCGACAAAGACTATCAGTACGCGCTGGTGTGTGGACCGGATAAAAGCTATCTGTGGATCCTCTCACGAACGCCTCAGCTTGATGCCGGGGTAAAACAGCATTTGCTGGAAACCGCGCAGCGCTATGGTTTTGATACCGATAAACTGGTGTGGGTTAAACAGCCTTAGGCGAGCTAAATCGGGTGACACGGCAAATCGGCGTCACCCAGTTAGCAATTACTGTGCAGCTCTGGAAACGGCGTGACCACCGGCAGAAATGTCTTCACCCACGCCGCGCGTCGTGTTGCAGGCGGTTAACAGGCTTGAGAGAACGATAACTGACACGATGGTGAGAATACTTTTCTTCAGCATATAAAAATCCTTCCTATAAGAGAATGTAAAGTATAACGCTCTAAGTGTAGTTAAAATTGGCGCGGAGTGGAGCGAGTTGATGAAATTTCGGACAAATAAGAACAAGTGCAGAAACGTGGATACTCGACGAAAAAAAGGCCGACCTAAGTCAGCCTGCTCGGGAAATGGCTCCGCCGAGGTGTGACACGTCTTCACCAAAACCGTGAACCGTATTGCATCCGCTTAACGCTGCCAGTGCCAGCACTGAAACCACGATAAACAACATTCTCTTCAACATTGTAAACGTATTCCAAAAATTCAAAGGGTCGAACGTAAGCACCGCGGCAGCCTGGCCACCGCAGCGCCTTATGCGTTATACGTCTGCGCGAAAATTACTTAACGCGAGAAACGTATTCGCCAGAACGGGTATCAACACGAACAACTTCACCGATCTGTACGAACAATGGAACCTTAACAACTGCGCCAGTAGACAGAGTCGCTGGTTTACCGCCGGTACCGGCAGTGTCACCTTTCAGGCCTGGGTCAGTTTCGGTGATTTCAGCTTCGATGAAGTTCGGTGGCTGAACTGCGATAGGACGACCGTCCCACAGAGTCACGATACATTCCGCATTGTCCTGCAACCATTTAGCCGCGTCACCTACGGTTTTCTCTTCAACACCGTGCTGCTCGAAAGTCTCAGGGTGCATGAAGTGGAAGAACTCACCGTCGTTGTACAGGTAGTTCATGTTGGTATCAACAACGTCCGCACCTTCGCAAGAGTCGGTAGACTTGAAGGTTTTCTCTACGCGAGAACCGGTCAGCAGACGACGCATCTTAACGCGTGCGAAAGCCTGACCCTTGCCCGGTTTTACAAATTCACTTGATTCGATAGCGTAAGGCTCGCTTTCGAACATGATTTTAAGACCCGGACGGAAATCGTTGCTAGAATAAGTCGCCATAATGGCCCTCTAATTTTAAACTGGTAGCTTAGCCAAAAAAATGGCACACATTGTAACCCTAAATACGCCATTTAGAGAAGATTGGTTGTATCAACTCGGCGATGTTATTACAGACCCGGACGAACTGCTTACTCTTCTGGCACTTAACGATCATGCAGAACTGCAGCAGGGCCGCGAAGCCCGTCGTTTGTTCCCGTTGCGCGTGCCGCGCGCGTTTGTTGCGCGCATGCAGCCGGGATGTCCACAAGACCCTTTACTTTTGCAGGTTCTGACTGCGCGCGAAGAATTTATCGCGGCGCCCGGCTTTAGCACCGACCCGCTCGATGAACAAAAAAGCGTGGTACCGGGGCTGCTGCACAAGTATCGCAATCGCGCACTACTGCTGGTCAAAGGCGGCTGTGCGGTGAACTGTCGCTACTGCTTCAGACGCCACTTTCCCTATCAGGACAACCAGGGAAACAAAAATAATTGGTCTCAGGCGCTGGAGTATATCCGCACTCAGCCGGAACTGGATGAAATAATTTTCTCCGGTGGTGACCCGCTGATGGCAAAAGACCACGAACTCGACTGGCTCATCAGCGAGCTGGAAGCCATTCCACACATTAAACGTCTGCGTATTCACAGCCGTTTACCGGTGGTTATCCCTGCTCGCATCACGCAGGGGCTCTGTGAGCGCCTGCGTGAGTCCAGGCTGCAGGTCCTGATGGTGACCCACATCAATCACGCTAACGAAATTGATGACGAGCTGAGAAACAGTATGGCGCGTCTGAAAAAATCCGGTGTGACGCTGCTCAACCAAAGCGTGTTGCTGCGCGGCGTGAACGACAACGTCGAGACGCTGGCGACGCTGAGCAATGCGCTGTTTGATGCGGGCATTTTACCGTATTACATCCACGTGCTGGACAAGGTGCAGGGCGCGGCGCACTTTATGGTCGAGGATGACGAGGCAAGAGCGCTTATCAAAGGTTTGCTGAGTCGCGTATCGGGTTATCTGGTGCCCACCCTCACCCGCGAGATTGGTGGGCAGCCGAGCAAGACGCCGCTGGACTTAGGTCTGACGCAATCCTGATTTTTCTCTGAATTTTTTCGGAGTCTGCGCAGATTGATGCCAAGCAAAAGGGATGCCCGTTGGCATCCCTTTTTTATTGGCTATGGTTATCGGTTGTGGCCGCTTATGGGCACTTATAAACCTGACCGACCATTTTGCTGTCCAGCGGTGCAAAGCTGGAGAAGATATTCTGCGTTGGGCTATTGGCACCATAAATGGTATTGCCGCCCAGTGCCGCCGCCTTGTTACGCAAATCGTTTGCCGCGCCGCGCATGGAGCTGCCGTCACCGGAGGTCCCTGACAACCAGTTGCTTTGAGCACCGGTCACGGTTCCCAGAGCCTGACACTGGCTGCTCGGTTTTTCGTCGGTGAATTTCACCTGTTGACCGGCAGAGCTTAATTGATTTGCTGTGCTGCAACCCGCCAGCAGCATGACTGCCGAAAGGCCAAGCAACATTTTAATCCGCATCTCTTTCCCCATTTGTTTTGAGAAGTACCTAACGCCTATCAGATAACATTTCGCAATCTAAGGCATCCGTTGCCGAGTTTACCTAAAATTCAACGCATTATCTGACACGAACCCGTGGCAGAGCGTGCCCATAGTTTACACGTTATTTAATCAGGACGATGAGACTTATCTTACTTAACACCACAAAATAAAGGTACAAATTTCAGAATCACTTCACATTTAAGCGTTCGCTAAGCAGACGGCAGACTAAACCCTGAAAACCATCCATAAAAAAACCCGACCTTAAAGGCCGGGCTTCTTTAGTGCTGACCGAGCCGAAGCCCAGTCAGAACGCAGCAGAAAGACTGCCGGGGGATGATTACATCATGCCGCCCATGCCGCCCATTCCACCCATACCGCCAGCGCCGCCCATGTCGACTTTGTCGTCTTTAGGCAGGTCGGTAATCATGCACTCGGTGGTGATCATCAGGCCAGCTACAGAAGACGCGTACTGCAGAGCAGAACGGGTAACTTTAGTTGGATCCAGGATACCCATCGCGATCATATCGCCGTATTCTTCGGTGTAAGCGTTATAGCCGTAGCTGCCTTCACCCGCTTTCACGTTGTTGGCGATAACAGAAGCTTCTTCACCGGCGTTGATAACGATCTGACGCAGAGGTGCTTCCATTGCACGCAGTGCAACTTTGATACCTACGGTCTGGTCTTCGTTGTCGCCTTTCAGGCCAGCCAGTTTGTGAGCAACGCGGATCAGCGCAACACCACCACCGGCAACCACGCCTTCTTCAACCGCAGCACGGGTAGCGTGCAGGGCATCTTCAACGCGTGCTTTCTTCTCTTTCATTTCAACTTCAGTCGCTGCGCCCACTTTCAGAACGGCAACGCCGCCTGCCAGTTTAGCCACACGCTCTTGCAGTTTTTCTTTATCGTAGTCAGAGGTCGCTTCTTCGATCTGCTGACGGATCTGATTTACGCGGCCCTGAATGGTGGTTTCGTCACCGATACCATCGATGATGATGGTGGTGTCTTTGTTGATAACAACGCGCTTAGCCTGACCCATGTCTTCCAGGGTCGCTTTTTCCAGCTCCATACCGATCTCTTCAGAGATTACGGTACCGCCGGTCAGGGTTGCGATGTCTTGCAGCATAGCTTTACGACGGTCGCCGAAGCCTGGTGCTTTAACAGCAGCAACTTTCACGATGCCACGCATGGTGTTAACAACCAGCGTTGCCAGTGCTTCACCTTCAACGTCTTCTGCAACGATAAGCAGTGGTTTACCGGCTTTAGCAACGGCTTCCAGAACTGGCAGCATTTCGCGAATGTTGGAGATTTTTTTGTCGGCCAGCAGGATGAACGGGCTTTCAAGTTCAACAGCGCCAGTTTCTGGCTTGTTGATGAAGTAAGGAGACAGGTAGCCGCGGTCAAACTGCATACCTTCAACAACGTCCAGCTCGTCGATCAGGCCAGTGCCTTCTTCAACGGTGATAACGCCTTCTTTGCCTACTTTTTCCATCGCCTGAGCAATCAGTTTGCCCACGGTTTCGTCGGAGTTGGCAGAAATAGTACCAACCTGAGCGATAGCTTTAGAGTCAGAGCAAGGAACGGACAGCTTTTTCAGCTCTTCAACCGCGTTAACGACAGCTTTGTCGATACCGCGCTTAACGTCCATTGGGTTCATACCGGCAGCAACAGCTTTCAGACCTTCGGTGATGATGGCCTGAGCCAGCACGGTTGCAGTCGTAGTACCGTCACCCGCAGCATCGTTAGCTTTGGACGCAACTTCTTTCACCATCTGAGCGCCCATGTTTTCGAACTTGTCTTCCAGTTCGATTTCACGCGCAACAGAAACGCCGTCTTTAGTAATCGTTGGCGCACCAAAAGATTTGTCCAAAACGACGTTACGGCCTTTAGGGCCTAAGGTCACTTTAACTGCGTTAGCCAGAATGTTAACGCCGTTCAGCATTTTTACGCGGGCGTCGTTACCGAATTTTACATCTTTAGCTGACATTATAATTTCCCTTAAATTCGTTCAGTTCAGAAAATGGGGTGACGAGACGATTAGGCTTCAACGATTGCCAGAATGTCGCTCTCTGACATGATCAACACTTCTTCATTGTCGATCTTCTCAGCTTTAACGCCGTAACCGTCGTTGAAGATGACGATGTCGCCAACTTTCACGTCCAGCGCTTTCACTTCACCGTTTTCCAGAATGCGACCATGACCGACGGCCAGAATTTCACCACGAGTAGATTTAGCAGCGGCGGAGCCAGTCAGAACGATGCCGCCAGCAGATTTGGTTTCAACTTCTTTACGCTTGACGATAACGCGGTCATGCAATGGACGAATTTTCATTGATAACTCTCCTGTGAGCAGGTCCATATCTAATAATTTAGGGTTGAACGCCAGGTAGAAAGCCTATCCTGACCTCGTGGTTTGATTAATGGGGGCATTACGCGCCCCTTCAAGGGCAGAAAAGAAAATTTTTTTGAATTTTCTTTATCCGCAAACTTAGCGATCCTTATGATCCTGACGGTCTTCATCAATTTGAGATACCAGACGCTCGGTGGGCTCGTCCTTACGCTGGAATTCTCCGTCAAAGGTATTGCCCATCGCCGGGCCTGCGCCACCGGGGCGATAGATATTCAGGTGGGGCATCAGCTTCAGGGTCAGAGATTTCTGCACCGGCGGCAGCAACAGCAGCAGGCCAAGGAGATCGGTGAAGAATCCCGGTACCACAAGCAGAAAACCAGCCAGCACCAGAGAAACACTTTTCACCATCTCGGCGGCCGGACTTTCGCCCAACGCCAGCTTTTGCTGTAGCTGGAAGATAGTTTTCATACCTTGATTGCGCACAAGCGACACGCCCACGCAGGAGGTAAAGACCACCAGCAGCAGGGTAAACGCCACGCCGATGACAGAGGCGACTTTGATAAATAAGGTTATTTCAATGTAAGCCAACAGAAATAACAGAAGCAGAGGTAACCAGCGCACTGCGCTCTCCTTGTGATGACAAGCCCTGAAGTGCCCTGTCAGGCGTCGATTCAGAACTCTATAATGGGGGCCCCATAGGGTTATCCTATGAAGACTGACAACAGTGAGATGGTATCGTTAAGAGGCAATTTCAACCTGTTGGCGATATTTAATTGGGTTGGGGTAATTAATTGTGAGAAATTTCACAGAAATCTAAACCTCTCGTCACAAAGCCCCTGTGGGATGGACTTAGTGCGTGCATTTCGCCATAAGCAGCATATGATCGCACCCGCGGCCGAGCTAAGTGGTGTAATATTTTATTTTATCCAGCGTCCGTAACATAACTCTAATCAGCCTGTAACTGTTTAGCACCAAAAAGAAGGTTCTCATGTCAAATACGATTCGTATCGAGGAAGATCTGCTGGGTACACGTGAAGTTCCCGCCGATGCTTACTGGGGTATTCATACCCTGCGCGCTGTTGAAAACTTTTATATCAGTAACACTAAGATAAGCGATGTGCCGGAGTTTGTTCGCGGCATGGTGATGGTAAAAAAAGCGGCCGCTCTCGCCAATAAAGAGCTGCAAACCATCCCACGCAAAATCGCCGACGTCATCATCGCAGCCTGCGATGAAGTGTTAGATAAAGGGAAATGTATGGATCAGTTCCCAATCGACGTTTTTCAGGGCGGTGCCGGTACTTCCGTAAACATGAACACCAATGAGGTTCTGGCAAACATTGGCCTCGAGCTAATGGGCCACCAAAAAGGCGACTACCAGTTCCTTAATCCCAACGACCACCTCAACAAGTGCCAGTCAACCAACGACGCTTATCCGACCGGCTTCCGCCTGGCCGTCTATGCCTCATTGCTTAAGCTGGTCGATGCTATCGCGCAGCTGGGCGACGGCTTCGAGCGTAAAGCGGTCGAATTTGAAAAAATCCTGAAGATGGGCCGTACTCAGCTTCAGGACGCGGTACCCATGACGCTGGGCCAGGAATTCCATGCGTTTAACGTGCTGCTGAAAGAAGAAACGCGCAACCTGCTGCGCACCGGCGAGCTGCTGCTGGAGGTTAACCTCGGCGCGACCGCTATTGGGACACGCCTGAACACGCCAGAAGGTTATCAGGTGCTGGCAGTGCAGAAGTTGGCCGAAGTCAGCAACCTGCCGTGTATTCCGGCCGAAGACCTGATTGAAGCGACGTCCGACTGTGGTGCTTACGTGATGGTGCACAGCTCGCTTAAACGTCTGGCGGTTAAGCTGTCGAAAATCTGTAACGACCTGCGCCTGCTGTCTTCGGGTCCGCGTGCCGGTCTGAACGAAATCAACCTGCCGGAGCTGCAGGCGGGTTCTTCCATCATGCCAGCCAAGGTAAACCCGGTCATTCCAGAAGTGGTGAATCAGGTTTGTTTCAAAGTTATCGGCAACGACATGTGCGTTACCATGGCCGCCGAAGCAGGCCAGCTACAGCTGAACGTGATGGAACCGGTGATTGGCCAGGCCATGTTTGAGTCTATCCATATCTTGACCAACGCCTGCTACAACCTGTTGGAAAAATGCATCAACGGCATTACAGCCAACAAGGAAGTGTGCGAATTCTACGTCTTTAACTCGATAGGGATCGTCACCTACCTGAACCCGTTCATCGGCCACCACAATGGCGATATCGTCGGTAAAATCTGTGCAGAAACCGGCAAGAGCGTGCGTGAAGTGGTTCTTGAGCGCGGGCTGCTGACTGAAGCCGAGCTGGACGATATCTTCTCGGTTGAGAACCTGATGCACCCGGCCTACAAAGCCAAACGCTACACCGACGAAAACGAGCAATAATCAGCCAGCCTTAACCGCTAAACCTTACCGTTTATAAGCGTAATGGGGGGCGCGGAGGTCTTTTGAACTCCGTGCCCCTTCTTTTATAGAAAAAAACCCTGCCTTCGCTCGCCAATTCATTAATAATTCAACTTCGATTCTTCTGGTAAATGCAGTAAAAAATAATAATTGGAAAAGTGATTATGGTAATTCTTGAACTGGTCATCGTCTTCGCCGCCATCTTTCTGGGTGCACGTCTCGGCGGCGTAGGTATCGGCTTCGCGGGCGGGTTGGGCGTTCTGGCGCTTGCGCTGGCAGGCGTAAAACCCGGGACTATCCCTTTCGACGTCATCTCTATTGTGATGGCCGTTATTGCCGCGATTTCCGCTATGCAGGTCGCAGGAGGAATGGACTATCTGGTGCTGCAAACCGAAAAACTGCTGCGCCGTAATCCTAAACACATCACCCTACTGGCACCAATAGTGACCTATTTCCTGACCGTGCTGGCGGGAACGGGCAATATCTCGCTGTCGGCGCTGCCGGTCATTGCCGAGGTTTCCAAGGAGCAAGGCATCAAGCCCAGCCGTCCGCTGTCAACGGCGGTCGTCGCGGCGCAGATTGCCATCACCGCGTCGCCAATTTCTGCCGCCGTGGTATATATGTCATCAGTCATGGAAGGTCACGGCATCAGCTATCTGCATCTTTTAATGGTGCTTATGCCTTCAACGCTGTGCGCTATTGTGCTGACCTCATTGATTATTAGCCTCTTTTTTGATTCCAAACTGCATGATGATCCCGTCTATCAAAAGCGTTTCAAAGAGGGGCTCATTAGCCTGCGCGGCAACAAGGTGCTTGAGGTAAAACCACGCGCCAAAGCCTCGGTGGGTATCTTCCTGCTTGGGGTTTTATCGGTCGTCGCCTACGCGGTGATAAGCAGCCCAGGAATGGGTCTGATAACCACGCCAATCATGACCACCAATAGCGCCATTTTAATCATCATGCTGAGCGTCGCGACGATTATCACCTTGATGTGCAAGGTTGATACCGATCTTATCCTCTCGTCGGGCACCTTCAAGGCCGGTATGAGCGCCTGCCTCTGTATTTTGGGCGTAGCCTGGCTCGGCGACACCTTCGTGCAGGCCAACCTCGGCTGGATAAAAGAGACGGCGGGTGGCCTGATTCAGTCACACCCTTGGTTGCTGGCGGTGATTTTCTTCTTCAGCTCGGCGCTGCTCTACTCTCAGGCCGCCACAGCCAAGGCGCTGATGCCGCTGGCGTTGGCGCTGAGCGTATCGCCGCTGACCGCCGTTGCAGCCTTCCCTGCGGTATCAGGCCTGTTTATTCTGCCGACCTATCCGACCCTGGTCGCCGCCGTGCAAATGGATGATACCGGCAGCACGCGCATCGGGCGCTTGGTCTTTAATCATCCGTTTTTTATTCCGGGGACGCTGGCTATCGTGCTGTCCGTGATTTTCAGTTTTGCGCTAGGCAGCATTATTCTTTAACAGTTTTACCCTGCGCTATGTCTCTGGTTTAGCTTATTTTCTCGGTAAAGAACCTTAATCATGCTCAGCTGACGTTCTCCCAACCCGCCATGAAGGGTATAATGGCGGGTTGAAAAACAGGCGATGGAAAGACGCAGCGCCTCATCAGAAAGGCTTAATACAAGAGAAAATGCTCCCGTGATGGATTACCCGTTTCTTAAAAAATTCTTCCAACTTTGCTGTCTGCTGCTGTGCAGCCTGACCTTTTTGCCCACCGCCAGCCAGGCCTCATTTTTTGGCGGATCTAATACGCCGCATTTTGTCACGGTCGATCAGGCATTTACCTTCGATTTTTCGCAAAAAGGCTCGGATCTCGCCCTGAACTGGCAAATTCGTGACGGCTACTATCTTTATCGTCAAAAAATCGACATCGTCGCCGAAAATGCCACACTTGCCGCGTTTATTTTGCCAAAAGGGATCGCTCATCATGACGAATTCTTCGGCGATTCGGAAATCTATAAAAACAACCTCAACATTGCCATTCCGCTGCGTGAAGCAAAGGCCAATGCCAAGGTTCGCGTAACGTATCAGGGATGCGCCGCCGCCGGGTTCTGCTATCCGCCGGAGACGCGAGAGATCCCGCTGAGTCAGGTTTCCGCCAACGCGCCAGACTTTGTTGCCCCACCCCACCCTGCTTTCTCAGCCGTGCCTGTCGCGGTGCAAACGACACCTCAGCCCACGCCGCTGCCTTTCTCGCCGCTTTGGGCGCTGATTATCGGCATAGGCATTGCCTTTACGCCGTGCGTCTTGCCGATGTATCCGCTGATTTCGAGCATTATTCTAGGCCGTGAGCGCCCGCATAGCCTGAAGCGGATTTTCCTGCTAGCCATGCTCTACGTTCAGGGCATGGCGCTGACCTATACCCTGCTTGGCGTCGTGGTGGCCGTCGCGGGCCTGCAATTCCAGGCCGCCCTGCAAAGTCCATGGGTACTGATTGCCCTGTCGGTGATGTTTATTGCGCTGGCGCTCTCGATGTTTGGACTCTTCAGCCTGCAACTGCCCTCTTCCGTACAAACCCGTCTTGCGCTGATGAGCAACGGTCAAAAAGGCGGCTCGCTGGTTGGCGTGTTTGTGATGGGCGCGATTGCCGGGCTTATCTGTTCACCCTGCACTACCGCACCGCTCAGCGCCATTCTGCTGTATATCGCCCAAAGCGGAAATCCGTGGGCAGGCGCAGGGACGTTGTACCTTTATGCCTTCGGTATGGGGATCCCACTTATTGCCGCCACGCTGTTCGGCAACCGCCTGCTGCCGCGCAGCGGGCCGTGGATGGATTACGTAAAGGAAGGCTTTGGTTTCGTAATTCTTGCGCTGCCGGTGTTCCTGCTTGAGAGAGTGATTGGCGACACCTGGGGCCTGCGCCTGTGGAGCATTCTGGGCATAGCCTTCTTTGGTTGGGCGCTGCAACTCAGCATGAAGAGTTCGCGCGGCGTTTTCCGAGTAATACAACTGGTGTTTCTCGCCGCCGCCCTGATAGTCAGCCGTCCGCTGCAAGACTGGGTCTTCTCGGCGCCAGTGACGAATGAGGCCGCCAGCCCTACCCTTAAGTTCGAGAAGATCCATAACGTTGACGAACTTAATGCGGCTCTTCAGCAGGCCAGGGGCCGCCGCGTGATGCTTGATCTCTACGCCGACTGGTGTGTCGCCTGCAAAGAGTTTGATAAATATACCTTTACCTCGCAACAGGTTCAGGAAGCGCTTGCCAACACGCTGCTGTTGCAGGCCGACGTGACGCAGAATAGCTCTGAGCAGGCCGCTCTGCTCAAACGCCTGAATGTACTGGGACTGCCGACCATTCTGTTTTTTGGACCGGACGGTAAAGAGCTCCCTCAGTCGCGCGTCACCGGCTTTATGAACAGCGGCGAATTTAGCGCGCATTTGCACAATACCCAGCCTTAAACGACACTAATACCCAGAGCTATTGGCGGTGAAGCACCCTGTGAACGCCATTAGCGCCAGTTTTGAGGAGGAAAAAAGTGCTAAGAGAACAGGTTCTAGACCAAACGCTCAACCTATTGGAACAACGAGGTCTGGCAACAATGTCTTTAGAGTCGGTAGCCGACCTGGTCGATGTCCCTTTAAACGAGCTAAAGCTTTTTTGGCCGGACGCCGAGGCACTGCTCTATGACAGCCTCAGACACCACGGAGAGCAAATTGAGGTTTGGCGTCGTCAGTTACTGTTAGATGAGACGCTGACGCCGCCTCAGAAGCTGCTAGCACGTTATAAAGTACTTAATGAACAGGTCAGGCAGAGCCGCTACCCAGGATGCCTGTTTATCGCTGCGTGCAGCTTTTATCCCGACAGGGAATCTCCAATTCACCAGTTAGCCGAACAGCAGAAAACAGCCTCATTCAACTACACTCTGTCTTTACTACAGGAAATGGGTTCTGATGACCCAGAAATGGTTGCCCACCAGATGGAGCTCATTCTTGAAGGATGTCTAAGCCGACTATTAGTCAAACGCCAGCTTCACGACGTTGAAGTGGCAAGCAGATTGGCTGAAGACGTGCTTAACGTCGCCCGCTGTCGTGAGCACGGTGCGCTTTCCTGAGTTCAAAATGACGAAATTTGCCCCAGCTCTGTGATTTTTGTCTGAAAAGCCAGCAGTCAGTCAGGTTTTGAAGGTTTAAATGCATAAATGCGTTGACGGCGCAGGGGCAATACGGTTTAATGCGCCCCGTTGCCCGGATAGCTCAGTCGGTAGAGCAGGGGATTGAAAATCCCCGTGTCCTTGGTTCGATTCCGAGTCCGGGCACCATATTCTGAAGAACCCGCCTATGGCGGGTTTTTTGCTTTTAGAGCGACAGACTCTGCATTAAACTTTCTTAGTTTTCCCGCTTAGAACGCCCTCAGCCCCCCGGTACACGGCAGACGATTTGTAATTTTTTTATTAAAAAGCCCGCGCCCATTCTCCGCTTTCACTGAAAAATCAACCCGCTTTCGTATCATACCCGCATTGACCAATAGCAAACAGATTTAAACCTTTTCCCATAGCCCTCGAAACGCGTCAGAACTACTATTATTATGATTAACCGTGTTAGACTCTTTTTCTGAAATATTCGTCAAACACTGAAAATTTTATCTTTCATGCAAAGAATAAATGAATGATGGCGTCGTTTTATTGTCTTAATCTAAGTTGGACTTGGTTTAATTACCTGAAAGACAGACATGATGCGGAGTGCTAAAATGCTTAATGACGCAGTGACTGAACAGAACAATTACCTTAGCAACCTAAGAAATTATAACAATGAAACACTATGATTTGAGTGTTATCGTGACTGCGCACAACTGTGCGAAGTACCTAACAGCTTGCCTCAACTCTATCCAGGTAGCTATGGGGGATAAATTCCCTCAGTGCGAACTCGTGCTGATTAATGACTCTTCTTCCGACGACACGCCCGCCCTTTTCGAAGCCTTTGCCGCGGGCCGCAGTAATGTCGTTCAGTATAACGTCGCTTTTAAAAACATCGGTAAAGTCAGGAACTTCGGTGTCTCACAGGCCCGTGGTGACTACATCACCATGGTTGACGGCGACGACCAGCTCAAACCCGACTCCCTGGTGGAAATTATCAATTTCCTGACCACCAACGAGCCAGACATGCTGATAACCAAGCTGACCGAGGTCCGTGACAGCTCTTCACCGGTGAACCACGAGCCTATGCAGCTCAAGCAGATCACCACCGATATTGCCATCAAGAAATACCTCATTCACCAGGCGTTTCAGGCCCACTTTATCGGCAAGTTTATTAAGCGCAGTATTCTTTTACGCTGCAAATTTCCGAATTATATTTGCTACGAAGATGCCTTCGTATTTCCCGAGGTATTAAAAAGCTGCAAGGATATTTATTTCTCTTCCACAGGTCCTTATATGTATTTCAAACATGGTAATACATTATCCAGCGATCTCGATGAAGAGAAAATTAAACTCTGCCGTAATGGACTGGACCAAATGTCATTAGTCCTGAAAGGTGATTATAAATTTCTTCAGGTTTGCCATTGGATTGAATTTATAAATCGAAATCATTTAACGATTTCAAAATGGAAAGACAGAAGCTCGATAAAACAGAATATCGAGGAAGTTGATACGCTGCCGTTCTTACTCCATCCGGCGGTCAGAATTAGCTATAAACGTAAGCTAATTAAAGTTAAAAAACTTATTCGCTCCTGGTAATTCGCGTTGAAACAAGAAAAAACATTCACTATTCTGATGTGAATCATGGAGTTGGTGTTTGGTCAAACGTGACGTGATGTTCACTTTTCAGCCATACTCCTTCCCGGCATCTTCACGCTTTACTTCTGTTGTCCTTCATCAAATCACTCACTTTCATCTTTAACTTTAAAATTACGCTTTGCTGTTATCAACTTGACAAATAGTGCGCTCTCTCAGCAAAAGGCCGCGTCTAAAACAGAAAAATATCGCCTAGCGTTATCCATTTAGTGCTTATGTTGGAAAAAGTAAAACGGGGGTAAATAATCCCTCAGAAAATTGTGATTTATGTCTCACAGATTTAGCATTCTTCATCACAACTCCATAATTAAAAACCCGCACGCGGCGGGTTTATGTGGGCTTGCAGAAACGCACAATAATATTCAGGCAGCCAGCGTCGCTCCCCCGTCGATAACAATATCCTGCATGGTGATATGCCCCGCACGGTCCGAAGCCATAAATAATACCGCCTCCGCGACATCCTGCGGCTTGCCAATCTTGCCCAAAGGGATACCGAGCTTGAACTGCTCAGGAAAACCAGCGATGGTCAGCTGTTCGCTCTCCGGTGAGGTCCACATGCCACGCTGCATCGGGGTATCCGTTGAACCGGGTGAGACCAGATTACAGCGCACGCCGAACGGTGCCATCTCGAGTCCCACACTCAGACAGAGACTGCGCAGTGCGGCCTTTGACGCACAGTAGGCCGACATGCCGATACGCGGAACGTGGGCAGCGTTTGAGGCAATGCTGACGATCGCACCCCGCTTCTGACGACGAAATACGGGCAGCGTATGACGGAACATGTTGAAGGCTCCGCCAGCGTTAACCGCGAGACAGTCGTGCCAGTCCTCGTCACTCAGCTCATCGGTTGCGCCCATGCGCAGGATACCCGCGCCGTTGACCAGTACGTCAAGCCCGTCACGCTCGGCCAGCAGCCGTTGACAAACTTCACGCGCCGCCTTGGCGTCTGTGACATCAAGCACCTCGGTGCGGAAAGGATAATCACCCTCGTTAAAATGCTTGTCGAAGCCAACCACCTCAGCGCCCGCTTTAACGAATGCCAGCGCGGTCGTGTAGCCAATACCCTGCCCCGCGCCAGTGACCCAGACGCGCTTGTTGGCAAATTCCAACGCGTTATCCATCAGGCCTTCTCTCCCGACAACAGCTTGAACCAGCCATTGAGGGTCGGCGTTTTGGCCAGCGCCACGAAGTCGATGTCTTCACGAATTTTACGCCAACGCGTCGCGAGCGCCATGATGCGAACAGAATCGAGACCGTAGTCGATCAGGTTGTCGTCGTTATCCAAATCTTCACTGTCTTCGTCGAGCAACGGCAAGATTTCACGGCGCAGCTGCTCAAGGCTAATGCTTTCACCTTTGGCACCCACCAAATCTTCGGTCATTACCACGCGGCCGCAGCGGCCCGCAGTATAACGAAGCGCCATCAGATGCTCATCGCGCGAGAAGTCGGCCAGACCATCGGCCACCATGAACGGCTGAATATTACGCATAAAGCCGTCGATAGCCGTCGTCAGACAACCGATATGCGCGTAGACGCCGCAGATAATCAGCTGGTCGCGGCCGGTCTCCTGCAAGATTTCCTGCAACGGCGAACGGTGGAAGGCGCTGTAACGCCATTTTACTAACACCTGGTCGTCTTCGTCCGGTGCCAGTGCAGCAACGACTGCCTGCTGTTCAGGGTGCTTATTCAGCCCCGGTCCCCACATGTCGTTAAGCAGCGCACGGTCTTCATCACTCTGATTGTTTGGCTGAGCGGTGTAAAATACCGGGATACCCTGCGCTTTGCAGTAGCTGCGAAGGTTGGCAATATTTTCAACAACCTGCTTGACCAGCGGGCTATCCTCTCCCCAGAAATTGAGGAAGTATTGCTGCATATCGTGAATCAGCAGCGCAGCACGCGAGGGTTCCAGCTCCCATTGCACCTTGTTGGTCGGCAGTTCGGCAACGGTCGGCAGCGCATAAGAATCGAGTTTTGGAATGGCCATCGTTTATTCTCCAGAAGTCTTGATCGGTGATTGCGCTTCAAATGTTTGGCGCAAAAGCTTTTTATCTATTTTGCCGACCGGGGTCAGCGGAAGCCGTTCGACGCGAATAAAGCGGTCAGGCAGCTTGAATTCGGCTATGCCTTGCTCGCGCAGATGACGACGCAAAGCGGGAGATTTCAGCTCGACGTTCGAGACGATAAACGCACAGCTCTTCTCGCCCATCAGCTCGTCGGGCATGGAAACCAGCGCCGCATTGACGATGTCAGCATGGCGCAGCAGCAGATTCTCAATCTCTTCTGCCGCAATCTTCTCGCCACCGCGGTTTATCTGGTCCTTCAGACGCCCCTCAACCTTCACGTAACCATCTTCAGTCAGTGAAATCAGATCGCCAGAACAGTAGAAACCGTTGTCATCAAAGGCTTCAGCGTTATGTTCAGGGCTGTTGTAGTAGCCGCGGAAGGTGTATGGGCCACGCGTCATCAGGCGACCGACTTGCCCGGCTGGCAAAGGATTACCCTGTTCATCGGCGACCCAGAGCTCGTCGTCCGGTGACATCGGATAGCCCTGCGTGGTCAGGATATGCTGCTCGTCATCATCCAGACGGGTGTAATTCACCAACCCTTCTGCCATGCCGAATACCTGCTGTAGCTGGCAGCCAATCTCATTCTGAATGCGTGCCGCCAGCGTTTCCCCCAGCTTGGCGCCGCCGACCTGCAACAGCTTAAGGCTGCTCAGCGCCTGGTTGCTGCCCCATTCTTCAATGGCCTGTAGCCACAGCGTAACCGCAGGAGGGACCAGCGCCGTCACATTAATCTGATGCTTTTCAATCAGCTGGAAGCACACCAGCGCACTCGGATCCGCCGCCAGCACCATCTGACCGCCACCGTAAAACACACCGAGCGCACCTGGTGAGCTCATCGGATAGTTGTGGGCAATCGGCAGCGCACAGAGGTAACGCGTTTCGCTATTGAATCGGCACACCTCAACGCTCAGGCGAATACTGTAGTAGTAGTCGTTATGGGTCCGTGGAATCAGCTTCGGCGTACCGGTGCTGCCCCCCGAAAGCTGGAAAAAGGCGACCCGATCGGCGGCGGTTGGCGAGGCAGTAAACGTTGCCTGCTGTTCGCTAATCCACGCCGCCAGTGATTGTTCTTCCGACTGCGCACCGCGCAGCGCAACCTGCCGTAAGGACGGGTGCTGACCCAGAAACGTATCAAGGAAGGCATCGTCGCCAAACAGTGCATGACTGCGGTCGGCAATCAGCAGGGCTGGCTTGATTTGGCTGGCATAGGACTGGAGCTCGGTACGCTGATGGCTGAACAGTGCATTCACCGGCACCACTCCAATTTTCAGCAGCGCAAAGAACACGACATAAAATTCGTTTACGTTGCCAAGCTGAACGAGCGCGGTGTCACCCGAGGTCAGTCCGCGGCGGCGCAGGGCGCCCGCCAGTTGATTGGACTGCTTCTCAAGCTCGCGATAGGTCATGCTGCCCGCCGCATCAATCATCGCGACGTGGTCGTTATTGGCCTGACGCGTCAAGATGTCGATCAGGGGTTTATCAATCCAGTAACCGCGTTCGCGGTAAAGCCGTGCAAGATTCTCCGGCCAGGCGGTAAAGGCAATGCTCATAGTATTTTCTCGAACGTCAGTTTCTGTCGTTAATTCAGACCAAATGCGCGCAGCATGGTATTGAGTTTGACGCCAGTTTCGCGCCACTCGGATTCGGGTGAGGAGTCGGGAACAATGCCCGCCCCCGCAAACAGGCGCACCCGATCGTCGCTGACCGTGCCGCAGCGAATGGTGACAACCCACTCACCGTTGCCACGATCGTCACACCAGCCGACGATCCCGCCGAATAGCCCACGATCGAAAGGTTCAAGCTGTTCTATCAGATCCCGGGCAACCAACGTTGGTGTCCCGCACAGCGCAGGCGTCGGGTGCAGCAGGCAGGCGAGCGACAGTGCGTTCTCCTGCGCGTCCTGGACTTCACCATTAATCGGCGTCGAGAGGTGCCAGAGCGTCGCGGTGCTCAGCAATTCAGGGGAAGACGGGATATCCAGGGCACGGCTGCGGCTCTTCAGCACCTTACCCATCCCTTCAGTGACGATGCGATGCTCATAAAGGTCTTTACCAGACTCAAGCAGCGCGCGGCTGACTTCCCTATCCTTTTTCGGATGGCTCTCTCGGCGGGTGGAACCGGCTAGCGGATTGGAGTGGAACTTATTGCCGTGTTTACGCAGCAGCAGCTCCGGGCTCGCGCCGATCAGCGCCCCCTTCTCGAGCGGGACATGGAAGTGATAGCCGTTTGGATTCTGACTGACAACCCGACTCAGCAGCGCCGGACGCGCCACCGGCTCACAGGTTTTTATCTCGAGCAGACGCGACAGCACCGTTTTGTCCAGCTTTCCGTCGTTCATCGCCTGCACCGCATCGCTGACCATCTGCATAAACACGTCTTGCCCAGGCAATTCGTTTTTGGTGAGGATCTCTGGCAAAGAAGATTCGGCCTGCGTGGCGACGGACATCGCGGCATCGCGCGCGAGCCAGCGGGTCTTCTGTGGCACGAAAAGCGCCGAAGGTTGGCGTTTATCGAAGGGAATCGCGCCGCACAGTACAGGGTGTTTTATGCCTGCCGCACGTGCGTCGGAAAAAGCGGCCTCAATGGCCTGCTGGAACTTGCCACCCATAACGTCGCCATCGGCAGCAGGTTCTGAAATTTTGACCAGACAACCTTCCGTACTAAGACTTCGGTATGGCGAGGTAAAGAAAAAGCCCGAGGTAGGGGAAAGTTCGGCAACGTTTACGCTTTCAAGGTCTTGCTGCCCATCGGCAAAATCGAACGTTTTCAACACAGTATCCATCTGTATAATCCTACGTGATATAATGATAATTCTCATGATAATTATTATCATTTGTATTTAAACATGTTTAAAGTACGTTATGCATTTATCAGTGTCAATGCGCGAGAATTCAGTCCGGCACGATTCATCCGCTCTGGTATTGCTCGCAACCGACTGAAACCGGCAGTTACTCACATTTAAGGTTTTGAAAATGAAGTGGACAGGTTTTCGCCAACTGGCAGTAATTTTTGGAGTATTTTTTACTTTAACGGCTTCGGCCCACGCCGCTGACGGTTGGCCGAGGGAGATTAAAACCTCGCGGGGTACGATTACGCTCCAGCACGCTCCACAGCGCATTGTTTCCACCAGCGTGACCGTGACCGGCACGCTTTTGGCTATTGATGCCCCCGTTGTTGCTAGTGGAGCGACTAGCCCAAACACGCGAATCGCCGACGCTCAGGGTTTTTTCCGCCAATGGGGTGACGTCGCCAAACAGCGCGGCGTGCAGCGCCTGTATATCGGTGAACCCAATGCTGAAGCGATCGCCGGAGCTGCGCCGGATCTGATCGTGGTGGCCGCCACCGGCGGTGACTCGGCGATAAAACTTTACGACCAGCTGTCGGCCGTTGCGCCGGTATTGGTGGTCAACTACGACGATAAAAGCTGGCAGGAGCTGGCGCAGGAGTTAGGCCAGGCGACGGGCAAGGAGGACCAGGCCGCCAAAGCGGTTGCCCGCTTTGACGCACGTGAGAAAGCGGTGAAGGCGAGCATTCACCTGCCGCCACAGCCGGTTTCTGCCTTGGTTTATCGTCCAGACGGTAAAGCGGCCAATCTGTGGACACCGGCTTCCCCACAGGGGCAGATGCTGCAACAGTTGGGCTTTACGCTCGCACAACCGCCGGCCAATGCTGCTAGCGGCCAGTCGCAGGGCGTGCGTAAGGATATCCTGCAGTTAGCAGGGGAAAATATGGCGGCCGGCCTGAACGGCAAAACGCTGCTGCTGTTTGCTGGCGATAAAAATGACGTGCAGCGTGTGGAAGGAAACGTGTTCTTGAGCCACTTGCCTGCGGTACAAGGCAAGCAGGTCTATGCGTTAGGTGATGATACTTTCAGATTGGATTACTACAGCGCCAGCAATGTGCTAACGCAGTTAGAAAAACAGTTTAGCAGTCACTAAAACTGCGCAGCGGGCCGGAGTTTGACGCTGGCCCGCGGTTAACGTTACTTCACCGAACGCGTCAGATTTTGAACCGCTCCCACCTCGCCCTGGCTGACGTTGCGCAGTGCACGCATAAAGAAGGCCAATACGATGCCAACGATCGCCGCCCCCAGCCCAAAACTCGCCGAGCTAACGGCGGGCAGCATAATAGACCCCATCGAGCCAAGCAGCAGCGCGCCCAACGCATCACCCGTGACGTTCTGCGCCGTCCATAATCCGTTGATTCGTCCCAAATACTCATCTGGCGTCAGGCGCTGAATCAGCCCATATTGCAGCAAAGAATTGATGGCGCTCAGATAACCAAAAATCACCAGACACAGCAGCGCAGTGCTATACCACGGCATCAGGCTAAACAGGCCGACGGCAACAAATGAGGCAATGGCGGTCATCAGCATCATCCAGCCGGGACGCGCCACGCCGGCCACCCGACCGCTTGTAAAGGCACCAATGGCCGCCCCCAAAGGAACCGCTGCATACATTAACCCCAGCCGCGACGGGTCAACGTGCCATTGCCCGGAAAGCGCCGGATAGAGCACGCGAACCGCGCTGGCCATCGTCAAGAGCGCACCAATCAGCGCCACCATGCCGATAATCTTGTTCTGCAACAGGAAGCGGAATCCGCTCATCAGCGCCCGCAGCGGATGTTCCCTCGGCTGCGGCGGCGGTGCGAGCTGCGGCAATTGCAGGATAGGCAGCAAGGTCAGCAGCGTGCCAAGCGCCGCCAGACCATAGTTCCACACTACGCCGCCGCTGGCGATGATCAGGCCGCCGATGGCGGGCGAAAGGATCGAGCCGAAGCGCACGGTCAGCATGTTCAAGGCCCCCGCCTGCACCAGGTTCTCACGCCCCACTAGCGCAGGCGTTGCGGCCAGCAGCGCGGTCACGCCCACTGCGCCAAAGAAGCCGTCCCAGACGGACAGGAAATAAATAACCGCCAGCGAAGGAGAAGGCATGGCAGCGTTAACGCACAAACCGACAAAACCGAGACCGCAGGTGGATCGGGCAAAAAGAATCAACCGGCGGCGCTCGTAGCGGTCGGCCATGACGCCGCCCATCAGCAGCCCGACAAACATCCCGCTCCCCGCCAGCGTTACCGCCAGCCCCACCAGCAGGGTAGAGCCGGTTAACGCCTGTATCTGCACCGGCAGAGCAATGCCGAGTAGGCCAAGCGCCAGAATAGAAATAAAGCGTGCACAGAATACTGACCGGAAGTCAGGGTGCGTTTTCAGTAAACTAAAATTCAATAAAATAGAGGGCTTATCCATGCAAGTTTTTATACCAAAAGTCATTTGAATCGTAGCCAAAATGGCGGTGTAGCGGATCCGCAAGCGTGGATGCTGCAACAGATCGATGAGTCATGCTAACATATACAAATACAAGCGATAACGATAATAAATATCATTAACATTACATCATTGGTTCGAATCAATGGACCGTTTCGATAAAAAATGGATAGAGCTTATGTCTCGGCAGACCCATGCCACCGCACTTAATACCTCACCGCCTTCTTTCCTTGGCTCACGCCAGCTGGGTGGTATTTTCGTGGCTCTCCTGCTGCTCCTTTTGATGATAGTTCTCAGCCTGTCAGTGGGGGAAAAATCTATCCCCTTTGATACGGTCATCACAGCGTTAAAGGGGCAATGTGGCAACGCCGACTGTGTGATAGTGCTCGACGCTCGTCTGCCGCGCACGCTAGCGGGCATTCTGGCGGGAATGGCGCTCGGGCTTTCAGGCGCGCTGATGCAGATTCTCACCCGCAATCCTCTGGCCGATCCTGGCATTCTTGGCGTCAACTGGGGTGCCAGCTTTGCGGTAGTTATCGGCATCGCCTTTTTTGGCGCCACCGATATCAACCACTATCTGTGGTACGCATTTGGCGGTGCGATGATAGCGACACTGCTGGTCGCGGTGATAGGTGCGCTAGGACGCGGACTCATCAATCCTGTCCGTCTCACGCTGGCCGGTGTGGCACTCGGCGCGGTGCTCGAAGGCATGTCTTCGGGTATTTCGCTGCTTAATCCACAGGCCTTCGATCAGCTGCGCTTCTGGCAGGCCGGTACTCTCGACATACGCAGCATGGCCGTTATCCGCACCGTCGCTCCGCCCATTCTCTTTGCCAGCCTGCTGACGCTGTTGATGAGTCGTTCGCTTAATAATCTGACCCTGGGCAGCGAATTGGCCACCGCGTTGGGCACGCGCATCGCTCTGACGCAGCTCACCGGCCTGCTGGCGATAACTTTGCTTTGTGGCAGTGCGACGGCCGCTGTCGGCCCGATAGGCTTCGTCGGTCTGATGATGCCGCACATTGCCCGTCGTCTTTCGCGCGCCAATCCGCGCTGGATGCTGCCCTGGACGTTGGTGCTGACGCCGTCGCTGCTGCTGGCCGCCGACCTGCTGGGTCGAATTCTGGTGGTGGGCGAGATGCGGGTTTCAGTGGTTACCGCCTTCATTGGCGCGCCGATGCTGATTTGGCTGGTACGCCGCCCTGACGGACTGAGCCGAGGATGAGCATGGATCCCGCCCTGAACTCACCGCGTTTGACGCCCCCAAAATCACGCCTCGCACGCCCGCTGCTGACCGCCTTCGCGCTGCTGCTGGGCTGCGTGTTGTTAGCCGTCTACGCGCTTGGCAGCGGCACGCTCTCGCTCAGTGCCCATCAGGTGATTGATGCACTGCGCGGTGAAGGCCCGAAAAATCTGTCGGTTATTGTCACCCAATGGCGTTTACCCCGTGTCGCAATGGCCTTGGTTCTGGGCGCAGCACTGGGCATTAGCGGTGCCATATTTCAGTCACTGATGCGAAATCCGCTCGGCAGCCCCGACGTCATCGGCTTTAACACCGGTGCTTACAGCGGTGTGCTGATCGCTATCGTGTTGTTCAACGGCAGCATCAGCGAAATAACCGCCGGTGCCATGGCGGGAGGCATCCTTACTGGCCTGCTGATTTACTGGCTGGCGTGGCGTAAGGGCGTGCAGACTTTCAGGCTGATCGTGGTCGGCATTGCCATTCGCGCCCTGCTGATTGGCACCAATACCTGGCTCATCATCAATGCCTCGCTGGAGTCGGCGCTGACCGCCGGTTTATGGAGCGCCGGCTCGCTCAACGGCATCACCTGGCAGAAGAGTCTCCCTGCGATCGGCGTCATCGTTGTTGCCGTGCTGCTGGCGCAAATGCTGTGCAGAAGAATGCGGCTGCTTGAAATGGGCGACGACACGGCCTCTGCGCTTGGCGTTCCGGTCGAACGTTCGCGCCTGCTGCTGTTGCTGACCGGGGTTTCGCTGACTGCTGCGGCGACCGCCGTCGCCGGACCGATTTCATTTATCGCGCTGGTTGCCCCACAGATTTCTCGCCGTCTGTGTGCCAATCAGCAACAGCCGCTGCTCTTTGCGGCGTTGACCGGAGCTCTACTGCTGCTGGCCGCCGACGTCACCGCCCAGCGCCTGTTTATGCCCTACCAAATACCCGTTGGCGTGCTTACCGTCAGCCTTGGCGGCATCTATCTGATTGTATTACTCATTCGGGAGTCACGACGCTAATGAGCACTGCACAGTTTTCCCCGTTACGGGCAGAAAATCTCACCCTCGGTTATGAGAAAAAGGTGGTCGCACGCGATTTGTCGGTCGCTGTCCCTGAGGGCAAAGTCACGGTCATTATCGGCCCCAACGCCTGCGGCAAATCGACTCTGCTGCGTACCCTGAGCCGCCTGATGCAGCCGCAAAAGGGCGCGGTGTGGCTGAATGGAAAAATGATCGGTGAGATGCCGACCAAAGAGGTCGCCAAACAGCTGGGCCTGCTGCCGCAAAATTCGACCGCACCGGGAGATATCAGCGTGGCAGATTTGGTCGCCAGAGGGCGTTATCCACATCAGAATCTCTTCAGCCGCTGGCGAGCGGAAGACACACAGGCGGTCGAGGAAGCGATGCGCGCCACCGGCGTGTATGAACTTGCCGACAGGCTGGTCGATAACCTTTCCGGCGGCCAACGCCAGCGCGTCTGGATAGCGATGGTGCTGGCGCAGCAGACGCCGCTGCTGCTGCTCGACGAGCCGACAACCTGGCTGGATATCGCACATCAGATTGATTTGATGGAGTTAATGTGCAGGCTGAATCAGCAAAACGCGCGTACGCTGGTCGTCGTCCTACACGATCTTAATCACGCCTGTCGCTACGCGGGCCATCTTATCGCCATGAAAGACGGCAAGATTGTCGCAGAGGGTGCACCGGCGGATATTGTCACCCCAGAACTGATAGAGCAGGTGTTTGGCCTGCGCTGTCATATCATCGACTGTCCGATTTCCCATACCCCGCTGATCATTCCACTGGGCCACGGCAAATAGGTAAAAAAAACCCCGCACCAGGCGGGGTTGTTTATTCTACAGCGCACGCAGCAGCCGATTCAGCATCGGCCCCAGCACCTTGAAGGACGCCGGAGAAACGATATCTACGTGCGCGCAGTCCAGCTCATGAACCCGTAAAGCATCCACGTAGCGAGACCACGTCTGCTGCACGTCCATCCCCTCTTGCAGAGTACGTTTCGCCACAAACAGAGTCGCCTCGCCGTTAAAGCGCGCCGTGTGGGTCGCCGAAAGCAGCCGTACTGAATCGGCGTAATTGGCCTCGATCTTGTCGAACATGCCGTGCTTGTCGCCGGCGTCGTCTGGATCCAACGCCTCTTCGGAGACGGCAATAAACTGCTGCCTTTCGCGCTGGATCTCCTTGAGCACGTTGTCATCAAGCATGACGTCCCAGTTCTGGGTTTCCGGCGGATAGGTGTCCAGCAACCCAAGAAACGCCACCTCTTCACCCCGTGCCTGAAGGCGTGCCGCGATACCCTGCGCCAGCGTGCCACCGAGCGAATAGCCGATGAAGTGATAAGGCCCGTGCGGCTGCACGCTCAGCACGGTTTGCAGATGCGCGTCGCACACTTCGTCCATATTCTGACTGGTGCATAGCGGGCCATCCGGATGCGGCGACTGGATGCCGACCACCGACCACTGCTGGTCGATATAGCGTGGCAACACGCTGAACTGCCAAGAGAAACCGGATGCCGGATGCAAACAAAACAGCGTGGGTCCGGTGCCGCTGCGCAGCGGCAGTAGCGCCTCGAATCCACAGTTATCGGCTTCAGCCTGACTCTGCTCTTCGCTCAGTAACGCCGCAAGCTGTTCAATTCTGGAGGCCACCATAATCTGCCCTACCGTGACCGGTCTACTCAGCTCGCGGCGCAGTTGGGCGGCGAGGCGCATCGCGAGCAGTGAGTGGCCACCGAGTGCAAAAAAGTCATCGTCGGCGAACACGGTTTCACGGCCCAGCAACGCTGCAACCGTTTCAGCTACCACCGTCTCCAGTCCCGGCTCCGGCTCACGTCCCTGGGTCTGCTGCGCAGATTCCGGCTGCGGCAGGGCTTTACGGTCCAGTTTACCGTTGGCGCTCAGCGGCAACGTCGGCAGCTCGACCAACGCCACCGGCACCATATGCGGCGGCAACAGGCCGGTTAGCGCCTGGCGCAGCGCCTCGGGATCCAGGCGCACGTCGGGCTGAGCAACCAGATACCCCACCAGCTGGCGAGAATCGCCGCCGGTCGCATCCTGCCCTACGTGACCCAGGGTCAGGGCATGCGTCACCGCCTGCGCGATGCCAGGCAATGAGAGCAGCGCATGGTCTATGTCGCTCAGCTCGATACGCTGTCCACGAATTTTGAGCTGGAAGTCGCTGCGCCCGAGGTACTCTACCGCGCCGGTCGACAACCAACGCGCCACGTCACCGGTGCGATACATGCGTCCACCGTTGCCCTGTGGGTCGGCTACGAAACGGCTGGCAGTCAGGTCAGGGCGCGCAAGATAGCCGTGTGCCAACTGCACGCCGGTCAGGTAGAGGTCACCCGCGACGCCCGGTGGTACCGGCTGGAGGCGGGCATCGAGAATACGCAGACCGGTGTTCCAGACCGGCAGGCCAATCGGCACATTTGCCCCGCTGACGGCGGCCAAGGCCTCGCCCCACGCAGGATGCCAACTCACATCAACGGCGGCCTCGGTCGGTCCATAAAGATTGTGCAGCGCGACTCCAGTCCGACGCTGCCACAGGCGGCACAGCTCGGCCGGTAACGCTTCGCCGCTGCAAAATACCTGACGCAGCGAGGCACATTGGCGCACTGCGTCCGGCTCTTCCAGCGTGCTGACAAACGCGGCCAGCATCGAGGGAACAAAATGCATCGTGGTCACGCGGTGAGAGGCGATCAGTTGCTGAAGCAGCTGAGGATCGCGATGCGCTTCCGGCGGGGCCATAAACAGTTTTGCGCCGACGATAAGCGGCCAGAAAAACTCCCAGACCGAGACGTCGAAGCTGCTCGGCGTTTTTTGCAGTACGACGTCGTCACCGTGCATCGGGTAGTGGTTTTGCATCCACAGCAGACGGTTTACGATAGCCTGGTGACCTACCACCACGCCTTTAGGCCTGCCCGTCGACCCTGAGGTAAAGATGATATAAGCCGGATGATGAGGCGAAGCGCCCTTAAAACTCTGAGGTAAATCTGAGCTTATGCTGAGAGGCGCGTCGTACAGCATCACGTTGCCGAAGCTGGCGAAGCGAGGCAACTGGCTGTTGTCGGTAATAATCAGACGCGGCGAGGCGTCCTCCAGCATCATCGCCAGACGATCGTCAGGATAACTGGTGTCCATCGGCAAGTAAGCAGCCCCGACCTCGACGATTGCCATCAGCGCCAGCGAAAGGAATACGGATCGCGGCAACGCTACGGCGACGATATCTCCGGGTTGAACGCCCTGTTCCACCAGCCTTTGCGCCAGAGCAAGGGTCTGTTCGCGGGTCTCGCGATAGGTAAAATAATGCTGCTCATCGGCGAGCGCCGGGCTGTCAGGGGTTTTCTCGGCCTGTTGTGCCAGAAGACGGCTAAGGGTGTTTTCCTCGACCGGGAAGGCGGTGTCGTTGACGCGAGCCAACAGCGCATGGTCATCGGCGCTCAGCATATTGGCATCGCCAACCCGCAGCGCGGGGTTGGCAGCAAACTGTTCGAGCAGCAGCGGCAAGCGTGCCAAGTGGGTAGCCAGCTCGTCCGCCTGATAACGTTCGCCGTTGGCGAGCAAGTCGACGGTAAGCTGCCCCGTCTCATCGATATAAAGCGCAATCTCCAGGTCGCGAACCGGTCCTGATGCCAGCTCGTGCGTGACACCCTCCATGCCATTGAAATCGAGACGGAAATCGAACATCTTGAAGTTAAAGACAGTGCCATAAAGCGGCTGGGCATCGCCGATACTGCCGACGTCGCGCTGGATCTGCTCGGCGTCGTAGCGCTGATGACGACGCGCCATCTTCAGCTCACGCGCAATCTCAGCGGCCACCTCGACCAAGGTATTCTGTGGTGCGACGTTAAACGCCATCGGCAGCACGTTGATAACCGGTCCGGTGGCGCAGAGCGCGGCGGATCCCATGCGGCGCATAAAGATAAATCCGGCACCAAATTCGTTTTGCCCGCTCAACCGTGCGACCCACAGCGAAACCAGCGCTAACGCCATGTCTGAAGGCGTTAATCTGTGCGCCTCACCGGCCGCAATGAGCTGAGAAAACGGTTCGTGCGAACAGGCCTGAGACAGGCGGAAAATATGCGTCGACGGCGTCTGACCGGCCAATGGCTGCGGGCTGACGCTGGCCGCAGGCGGCAGCTGACGTGCCTTTTCAAGCCAGAACTCCCTGTCGCGCTGACGGACGGAGGATTGCTCATACTGCTGATACTCTTCCACGACCTCGCGGAAAGCCACGAACGGCGTCTCCTCGGGCTGTTGCTGCTGACACAGGGCGGTATAGAGATGAGCGATGCGGCGAGCGATGGCGGTGAAGCTGTAGGCATCCACGATCGCATGGTGGTAACGCTGGTACCAAAACCAACGATCCTCCCCCACGCGGATCAGTATGTGGCGCAACAGCGGCTGTCCGTCGGCCACACGCAGAGCGCCATTGAGATCCTGACGCATCAGCGCGATCGCCGCCGACTCCTGACTTTCAGCAGTTTGCTGCCCGGATGCCGCTTTTGACCGCGCACGATCGTAAAGATCGACCCACTCCACGGCAGGGATCGTCGCCGTCGCGTCAAACCACTGCATCGGCACGCCGTCTTGCTCTTCAAAACGCATACGCAGCGTGTCAGCCTCCGCCAGCCCCTGAGCAATGGCCTCACTCATGTGCTCGCGCTCGAGCGAGCCGGTCAGCTCGATATAGTGAGCAACGGCATAGGCGTTATCGTGGGGAGAAAGTTGATCTGCAACCCAAATACCCGGCTGTGCGGCCACCAGCGGCATCATATCGCGGCTGGAAGAATGTGGTTTTGAACTCTGTTTGTTTGGCGTCTCAGCCTTCACTGGCTGTCGCTTCGAAGTCACGTCTTGCACCCTAAGTACTCCTGATAAATAGCTTATGAAGCGGCGCGCTGCGAGGCGGGACGCATATCCTGCCAATGGCTTTCCAGCCAGCTGATACAATCAGCGCGCAATGCCGGCCCAAAAATCGGCTGCCAGCCCGCAGGAATTTCGCTGAAATCCGGCCACAGGCTGAACTGCTTCTCCTCGTTTTCCAGGATCAGACTGCGCTGATTTTCGTCATCGAAGGGGTTAAGCTTTTCCATGCTGAGCTCCTGACTTGATTGAATTTAATGAAAAAGAGAGAGAGGGCTGACGAGCGATGAATTTCTCGGCCCAAAGCGCCTGCAGGCCGTCAACCAATCCACCGCGCCAGCACAGCGCGTCGTGTCCGCCTTCAACGATGCGGTAATGCACGCTGTGATTGGAGTCCTGCAGAATGTTGACCAGGCTGTCGTTCACCTGATGAATCAGGCCTTCATGCCTACCGGCCTCCATAAATATTCTGAGTGCGGCGTTCTGCCCCAGTCCCTGCTGCACCTGTTTTGGCAGCCAGCAGGCGTCTTCGGGCACCGTGTGGCGCTGCAGCATATCGCGACGCGGCCACCAAAATGAGCCGGACTGTGCCAGCACGCAGCCAAAGCGTTGCGGCCAGTGAAGCGCGGCGTACAGCGACGACAGCCCGCCAAAGCTTTGCCCTGCGACTACGGTTTTGGACGGGCTGCGCGTATGAGGCGCCAGGCTCGCGACCTCCGGCAGCAGCTCTTCCTGCACGGCTAACCAGAAATCAGGGTTGCAGGTGAGCTCTTCGCTGCGGTGCTGGGTGTCGATCGCCTCAATCAGCACGTACACCGCTTCGGGCAATTTTCCCTGCGCCGTTTGCTGCATCAGCGGTTCCCAAATCGGCATTTTCTGCGACCAAAATTGGCCGTCGAGCAGGATAGCCAACGGGCGCGATGCGGGGTTCTCACTTTCACCGGTGGTATAGATCCACACCTTGCGCTCATTGCCAAGACGAGAGCTATTCCACTGATAACGCTGTATTTTAGCTGGCGGTGCGGGCATACAGAGTCCGCTGGAGGTGGCGTAACAGTCAAAATCTTGCCAGGCAGACTGGGCAGGTGCATCCGGCAGGCTTACGCCGGAAAGCGCGTGGCCCTTCGCACCGGGCCAGCTGCGAGTTGGATTCAGTAGATCATGGCTCGCGCTGGCAAAAATGCTTCTCCACCAGCTGCGCACCGCAAACATACGGCCGAACGCATCTTCTGCATCATCGGGAACACCGCGGTCCTCGACGCTCGGGATAAAGCTGTAGCTGCCGCGCCAGTCGGATTTCAGTTCGATTTGCCAGTGCCAGACGTCGGTTCCACTCAGGCGCTGTAGGCTTTGAGGCGGCGATGACTGATGGTGATCGGTAAGACAGTTAATGTTGATCCAGACCCGTTTGTAGGCGGAGGTAAATTCACTCCCCTGCGGATCGCGCCAGAAGAAGGTGACTTTGCATCGCCCCTCACCGGAGGGCTCTATCCAGGGCGTACCCCGTCGAGCGACTTCCAGCCACCAACCGCTGCTCCCTGCATGCTTGCTGTTTAACAGCGTTTCGCTCGCTGATGTCGACAGCCTGTCTAAACAATCTGGTTTCAAAACAATTACTCTTGTTATGATTCAAAAACATTAAACGGTACAGAGAATAGTATTGATAATTATTTTCATTTGCAATAGCGTGTAACCAACCATGAAAATAACGGCGTGATGTTTTGTGCAGGATTGACGCTAACGCGGGTAACTTGCTGGCAGTGTTAGTTTTTGAGGGGATATTGTTAGGCTTAATTCTGACTCCGCGTGCCAAACACACGGAGTCAGTCGAGGCGAACCTATTGGCTCATCGCAGATTTTTTCTTCATTTCATCTTTCTTCATCTTGCCTTTAGACATCGAATCTTTGGACATAGAATCCTTAGACATCGCGTCTTTAGACATCCCCATACTGTCTTTCTTGACCACTGGCTTTTTCATCGCATCCTCAGCGTGTGCGCCCATCATGCCCAACATCAATGTTGAAGAGATCAAAACAGCGATTAACTTTTTCATAGTATTTCCTTCTAAGGTAAGAAAATGCACAGAGTGTGCAGGGTCATTCAGAATTCGTCTTTAGCTACCGCCAAACCAGTTGTACCCCTGATCCTCCCAATATCCGCCGGGATAGGCGTTAGTCACCTCAATCACCTTGATATGTTTTGGATTCTTGTAGCCAAGCTTGGTCGGCATTCTTAATTTCATAGGGAAGCCATACTGACGCGGCAAAATCTGACCGTCATAAGTCAATGCCAGCAACGTTTGGGGATGCAGCGCAGTCGCCATATCAATGCTGGTGTAATAGTCATCAGCGCATTTGAAGCTCACGTATTTAGCATTGAGATCCGCACCGACCAGCTTCAAGAAAGTTGAAAATGGAACCCCTCCCCACTTACCGACTGCGCTCCAGCCTTCTACACAGATATGACGGGTTATCTGGCTGACCTGAGCCATCTGATAAAGTTGAGTCAGCGACCAACTGGATTTGTCCAATACATTGCCCGCTATCTGCAGACGGTAAGTCTGGGCATCCACCTCTGGAGCCTCCTCTTCGCCGTAAAATGCGTTAAAAGGAAAGGGGCGAGTTATCATCGATTCGGCATATTCCGGTGCCAGACGATCCGCGCCAAAGAGCCACGCCTGTACTCTGTCGTTAAAGCCGGAAATTGCAACCAAGGCCTTTTCCACACTGCTGTTATCGCTGATATCACAGCCCGTGAGCATCACCATCCCGCCAAGCGTCAGGCCCTGTCGCAAAAAATGGCGGCGGGAGGTTGACTCGAGCTTACGAGCAATCAAGCGCTGAGCCTCATGGATCACGTCCTGCGTATCGGCATTCGGAATAATGATTTTGCTGTCTTTTTTTCTCATGATGGCCTCAGCGTCCGCGCAGCATTGCCAGTAATGTTCTGGGTACCAACATCACCATAATTAAATGGACGGCGACAAAACCGACCATCGCTGACATGGCAAAAAAGTGTACGTAGCGAGCAGCATCAAACCCGCCCATCAAGGTTCTTAATAATGGAAACTGCACCGATTTCCACACCACCAGCCCGGAGACCACCAACAGGACGCCATCCGCCATGACGAACAGATAAGCAACGCGCTGCACCGTGTTGTAATGACGTAAATCGTTGTGCGCCAGCTTGCCTTTCACGGCGGCAAGAAGATCGTCCCACAGTGCGCGCGGGGTTACCGGAAAGAATTTTTTCTGTAATCGGCCGGTGGCAACGTTCATCAGGAGATAAAAAAGGCCGTTTATGCCGAATAACCACATCCCGGCAAAGTGCCATTGAATGGCGCCCCCCAGCCAGCCGCCGAGCGTTATGGTTTTCGAAAACTCAAAGTCGAACAACGGCGAGGCGTTATAAATTTGCCATCCGCTGGTGACCATAATCAATATTGCCAACGCATTGATCCAATGCGCTAAACGCAGCCATAAGGCGTGGATATTTTGCTGTCCTGCGGGCAGTAAAGGTGTGGTATGCAGTGCCATCATGCACTCCCTGACTCAGCGGTTTCGATGGGGAGAGTATTAAGCCGATTTGTTCCCCAAGACCTCACGCAAAGTTAAATAAAATGTGATAACTCCAACGGATGACCTTGTGTAGACTGCAAGGTAATGCACAGGTTTTAACCACCTCAGGGCCAGTAATGGAAAAGAATAAAAAGATCCTGATTGTCGAAGACGACAGTAATATTGCTGAACTTCTGACGCTTCATCTCACTGACGAAGGTTATGAAATAACCCATGCGCCCGATGGCAATCTGGGCGTCGCGCTGCTGGAAAAAGGGGGATGGGATGCGTTAATTCTCGATTTAATGCTGCCGGGCATCGACGGGCTCGAGATTTGCCGTAGGGCGCGCAATATGACGCGCTATACCCCAATCATCATGATAAGCGCACGCTCGAGCGAAGTGCATCGCGTACTCGGGCTGGAACTTGGGGCCGACGACTATCTCGCCAAGCCATTTTCTATGCTGGAGTTGGTTGCTCGCGTTAAAGCATTATTCCGCCGTCAGGAAGCGATGGGACGTAATCTGCAAATGGATGCAGGCACGCTGAGTTTTAAAGGGCTGGTTATTGATCCCATTTCCAGAGAAGTGCTGCTTAATCAGCAGAGTATCGAGCTCACACCTCGCGAATTCGACCTGCTTTATTTCTTTGCCAGGAATCCAGGAAAAGTATTCTCACGCCTCAGCCTGCTTAATCAGGTATGGGGCTATCAGCATGAAGGCTATGAGCATACGGTGAACACTCATATCAACCGCCTGCGCATCAAAATCGAGGCCAACCCTGCCGAGCCAGAAAGGATCCTGACCGTATGGGGTATGGGCTATAAGTTCATGCTCTCCAGCGATGAAAACCAGGGGTAAACCGTGAAAAATATGACGCTATCGCAGAGGTTAACGCTGGTTTTTATTGTGCTGCTGGTCGCCTGCGGCTCAATCTCAGGGTATTTGCAGGTACGGTCGAGCAATCAATATAGCCAGGCGGTTATTCAACGCCTTTCGCAGAATCTGGCCAAACACATCGCCGAGAGCAATCCCCTGCTGAGTCAGAACGGATTAAATAATGCCTCGGTGCACACGCTTTTCGATCAACTGATGGCGGTCAACCCCAGCGTTGAGGTTTATCTCCTCGATAAACAGGGAAAAATTATTGGCGATGCGGCACCCAAAGGGTCAGTAAAAAGGACGCAGGTCAATTTGCAGCCGGTGCAGGCGTTATTGCAGGGTGCCAAAATGCCGGTCTATGGCGACAACCCACGAAGCGCAGACAGCGCTTCACTCCAGGTCTTTAGTGCCGCCCCACTGATCGACAATGGGCAGGTGCAGGGGTACGTCTATATCGTATTATTGGGCGACGAGGTTACCGCGTTGGATAAAGACGCCCAGTTTCACTGGGCCGTGCTGATGGCGGTGCGTTCAATGGGGCTGGTTATTTTATTTGGATTGGTGGCCGGTGCCATCGCCTTTCGTTGGGTGACGCGTCCCATCCGCCGATTGACCGAGCAGGTCAGCAATCTGGACAGCGGCGGGATGGAGGCTGTGCAACAGCTATCTAAAACGATTGCCTCCCCCCAAGGCCCGCGTGACGAGGTTTTTCTGCTGCAACAGGCGTTTATCAAGATGGCCAAGCGCATTGACGAACAGTGGCAAAGGCTCACCCGTCAGGACCAGCAGCGGCGGGAGTTTATCGCCAACATCTCGCATGATTTGCGTACCCCGTTAACCTCCCTGCATGGTTATCTGGAAACGCTGTCGGTCAAATCAGAGCAGCTAAGCGACGAGGAGCGAAACCGTTATCTGAACATTGCGCTGGTGCAGAGCAGAAAGGTTGGCCGTCTGGCTCAAGAGCTTTTTGAACTGGCGCGCCTCGAATATGGTGTGGTCAAACCGCAAAAAGAACCCTTTTCGATGGGCGAGTTGGTTCAGGACGTGTATCAGAAGTTTGAGCTCACCGCAGAGACACGTCATCTGATCCTTCGTGCGGATATCTCGCCAGGCATCCCTTTGGTGAATGCCGACCTGGCGTTGATAGAGCGTGTTATGACTAATCTGCTGGATAACGCCATTCGTTTCACCCCCGATTACGGCACCATTGAGATTCGTCTCTGGCAGCAGAAAGAGAAGGTAGTGGTTCAACTTAACGACAGCGGACCGGGCATTGCCGCAGAGCTGAAAGAAGACTTGTTCATTCGCCCCTCAATTTTGAGTACCGGTCGAAAACGAGCCGGCGGCTTAGGCTTGATGATCGTAAAACGAATACTCGAATTACACGGCAGCAATATTGCGCTGATTGAGCAGCCCGGCAAAGGTGCCTGTTTTGAATTTTCGGTGCCACTTTAACGCCGATGTTTTATGCATTGTATAAGTGCCGTGAATCATTTTGATTGAGGAAGTGCAACGAATAAGCGATGGTAAGTCTCCCTTATACGTCAGGAGAGACGACGATGGATACGCCTTCAAAAACGTTGCTAGCTCAGCCACTTAACCCAGGCGAAACGATTGGATTTTTTTCGCCCTCTTCCCCTGTCACCGTCACCGCCCCGAACCGGTTTGCGCGCGCCAGGCAGTTCGTTGAGAGCAAGGGCTTCAGGCTAAAAGCGGGACAGCTGACGCATAAGGCAGACTTCTACCGCGCGGGATCGATACAGGAGCGGGCAGAAGAGCTGAATCAGCTGCTGCGCGATCCGCAGGTACGCTGCGTGATGTCGACTATCGGCGGCATGAACAGCAATTCGTTGCTGCCCTACCTCGACTATGAGGCGATTGAGGCCGATCCTAAAATTATTATCGGCTATTCGGACACCACCGCGCTGCTACTCGGCATTTATGCCCAAACGGGGCTGATTACTTTTTACGGTCCCGCGCTGGTCGCCTCCTTCGGCGAGTTTCCTCCTCTGGTTGATACCACCTGGGATTCCTTCGCACAGATACTGGTCACGCCACCCGCCTTGCCTTACGCCTATCCCTTACCGCCTTTCTGGAGCGACGAACGTCTCAACTGGGATAACCTGGTGCCCGAACGTCCTAAACAGTGCTATGACAACGACTGCCGCTTCCTGGGTAACGGGAAAGTTTCCGGCAGAGTGCTAGGCGGCAATTTGAATACGATGTCTGGTATCTGGGGCAGTCCGTATATGCCGGAGATCGGACAGGGCGATATTTTATTGATTGAAGACAGCCTGAAGGATATTGCGACCGTCGAGCGTGCGTTCTCTCTGCTGAAAATTAACGGCGTTTTCGACCGCGTTGCCGCCATTTTGCTGGGAAAACACGAAGGATTTAATGATTCCGCTACCGGGCGTCGTCCGGTAGACGTATTACTTGAGGTGCTCGGTGACCGCGTTCCTCCCCTGGTCGATGGCTTTGACTGTTGCCACACACATCCGATGCTGACTCTCCCGTTAGGCAGCCAAATTCAGATCGATTTTGAGAGCAATAAGATTGAATTAATTTCACCTTATCTTATTCATCAATGACCGTTGATTAACGAGTCACCACTTTGCGTGATCTGCCACCCAAAACCTAAACAAAGCCCGGGTGCAAACTACAATTAACCTTTGATTGACATAGTATTAACGTATTCCTAAGGAGAAAAATGATGAGCCAATCCCACAAGCATCCTATTCCTGCGTCTATTGCAGAACGAACTCTGATCACACCCGAGAAATATCAGCAATATTATCAACAATCTGTGCAGGATCCTGAGGCATTTTGGGGCGAGCAGGCTAAAGTGCTGGACTGGATCAAACCTTTCACCCTAGTAAAAAACACCTCGTTTGCACCGGGCAACATCGATATTCGATGGTTTGAAGACGGTACGCTGAATCTGGCCGCAAACTGCCTCGACCGTCACCTCGCCGAACGAGGGGATCAGGTCGCTATCATCTGGGAAGGCGACGATCCGAAGGCCGAGAACAAATTTGTGACCTACAGGCAGCTGCACGAAGACGTGTGTAAATTTGCCAATGTATTGAAAGACCATGGCGTGACCAAAGGTGACGTGGTGGCTATCTATATGCCGATGGTGCCTGAAGCTGCCGTCGCGATGCTGGCCTGTGCACGCATCGGCGCGGTGCATTCCGTCATCTTTGCCGGTTTCTCTCCGGAAGCCGTATCTGGCCGTATTATCGACTCTAACGCCAAGCTGGTCATTACTGCCGACGAAGGCCTGCGTGCCGGTCGCACTATTCCACTGAAGCAAAACGTCGATGACGCGCTGAAAAATCCTGCCGTCGTCAGTGTGACTAACGTGATTGTTTACCAGCGCACCGGTAAGAAAGGTGAGTGGAAAGAGGGGCGGGACCTGTGGTGGCATGACGTTATCGCCAACGCTTCGGCTGAGTGTCCACCGACCGAGATGAAGGCTGAGGATCCGCTGTTTATCCTTTACACTTCCGGCTCGACCGGCAAGCCAAAGGGTGTGCTTCACACCACCGGCGGTTATCTGGTTTATGCCGCGCTGACCTTCAAATACGTCTTCGACTATCACCCTGGCGACGTCTATTGGTGTACGGCGGACGTGGGCTGGGTAACAGGCCACAGCTACCTGCTGTACGGCCCACTGGCGGTGGGCGCGATTACGCTGATGTTCGAGGGTGTGCCAAACTATCCGACCACCAACCGTATGTCTCAGATAGTTGATAAACATAAGGTTAACATTCTCTATACCGCTCCGACCGCCATCCGCGCACTGATGGCAGAGGGCGATAAAGCCATTGAAGGCACCAGCCGCAGTTCGCTGCGTATTCTGGGGTCGGTGGGTGAACCCATTAACCCGGAAGCCTGGGAGTGGTATTACAAGACTATCGGCAACAGCCAGTGCCCTATCGTTGATACCTGGTGGCAGACCGAAACCGGCGGTTTTATGATTACCCCACTGCCGGGTGCGACCGAGCTGAAAGCCGGTTCGGCGACCCGTCCATTCTTCGGCGTGCAGCCTGCGCTGGTCGATAACGAGGGCAATCCGCAGGAAGGTGCAACCGAGGGTAATCTGGTTATCACCGATTCCTGGCCGGGACAAGCGCGTACGCTATTCGGCGACCACGAGCGCTTCGAGCAGACCTATTTCTCAACCTTCAAAAATATGTATTTCAGCGGCGACGGCGCGCGTCGTGACGAAGACGGCTATCACTGGATAACCGGCCGCGTTGATGACGTGCTGAACATCTCCGGTCACCGTCTGGGCACGGCGGAAATCGAGTCCGCGCTGGTTTCACATCCAAAAATTGCCGAGGCGGCCGTGGTTGGCTTCCCACACAGCATCAAAGGGCAGGCTATTTATGCCTACGTCACGCTGAATCACGGTGAAGAACCGTCGCCAGAGCTCTATACCGAAGTGCGTAACTGGGTACGTAAAGAGATAGGGCCGATCGCCACACCGGATATTCTTCACTGGACCGATTCATTACCAAAAACCCGCTCGGGCAAGATTATGCGTCGTATCCTGCGCAAGATTGCCGCTGGCGACACCACTAACTTCGGAGATACTTCTACCCTCGCCGATCCTGGCGTGGTCGATAAACTGCTGGAAGAAAAACAATCAATGAAAGCGTCGTCATAATTTTCACCGCTTCAGCGCGGTGAACTCAATCAATGCCTCATAGGAGTGGTGTAGATGAATGATCTCATTTATCAAAAGGTTGAAAGTAACCCGCGCTTTAAAGAGTTGGTGCAAAAACGCAGCCGGTTCGCCTGGCTGCTTTCTGGCATTACGCTGTTGTTGTACGTTGCTTTCATCTTTCTTATCGCCTTCGAACCCGGGTGGCTGGGCACGCCGCTGTATGCCGGTGCGACCATCACCCGTGGGATCCCGGTTGGCGTAGGGCTGATTGTTATCTCTTTTGTACTGACCGGAATCTATGTGTTTCGTGCCAACGGCGAGTTTGATCGTCTGACGGCCGATATCATCCGTGAGGTGCAACCATGAACGCGCGTCGTCTGGGCGTTCTGGCCTCTCTGGCGTTGAGCTCTACCGCCTGGGCCGCTGAGGGCGTTGGCGGTGAAGTTAAACGGCAGCCGCTCAACGTTGAAGCTATCATCATGTTCGTGCTGTTCGTGGGCGCGACGCTGTATATCACCTATTGGGCTTCTAAACGCACCCGCTCTCGTCAGGACTATTACACCGCAGGTGGGCAGATTACGGGCCTGCAAAACGGTCTGGCTATCGCGGGCGACTTTATGTCTGCCGCATCTTTTCTTGGCATCTCCGCGCTGGTTTACACCTCGGGATATGATGGACTTATCTACTCAATTGGTTTTCTGATTGGCTGGCCGATCATTCTGTTTCTTATCGCCGAACGTCTCCGCAATCTGGGCAAGTATACTTTTGCTGACGTAGCCTCCTACCGCCTGAAGCAGAAACCGATTCGTACTCTATCGGCCTGCGGCTCGCTGGTTGTCGTCGCACTGTATCTGATTGCACAGATGGTCGGTGCGGGTAAGCTGATTCAACTGCTGTTCGGGCTGAACTATCTAGTGGCCGTGGTATTGGTCGGTATTCTGATGGTGCTGTACGTTCTCTTTGGTGGCATGCTGGCCACCACTTGGGTACAAATCATCAAGGCCGTGCTGCTACTGGCGGGGGCAACTTTCATGGCAATTATGGTCATGAAGTCGGTCGGCTTTAACTTTAATACGCTGTTCTCTCAGGCGGTTGCCGTGCATCCGAAAGGGGTAGCGATCATGAGTCCGGGAGGGCTGGTATCTGACCCGATATCGGCACTGTCCCTCGGGCTGGCACTGATGTTTGGTACCGCTGGCCTACCGCATATACTGATGCGATTCTTCACAGTGAATGATGCCAAGGAAGCCCGCAAAAGTGTGTTCTATGCCACTGGTTTTATTGGTTATTTTTATATTTTGACCTTTATTATCGGCTTCGGTGCTATCGTGCTGGTCAGCGCCAATCCTGCCTTCAAAGATGCCAGTGGTGTCCTGCTCGGCGGTAACAATATGGCAGCGGTGCATTTGGCTAACGCGGTTGGCGGCAGTTTCTTCCTCGGTTTTATCTCGGCGGTGGCCTTCGCGACAATTCTGGCCGTTGTCGCTGGATTAACGTTAGCAGGCGCTTCTGCGGTTTCTCATGACCTTTATGCCAGCGTCATGAAGGACGGTAAGGCAACTGAATTAGCCGAGCTGCGGGTGTCGAAATCTACCGTAGTGGTGCTGGGTTTCGTCGCGATCGCACTGGGTATTTTGTTTGAAAAACAGAATATTGCGTTTATGGTCGGATTGGCGTTCTCAATTGCGGCAAGCTGTAATTTCCCGATTATTTTACTGTCGATGTATTGGTCCAAACTGACTACGCGCGGGGCGATGATTGGAGGCTGGTTAGGGTTGCTCACTGCGGTCATTTTGATGATCCTTGGCCCGACAATTTGGGTACAGATTCTGGGCCACGCCAAGCCAATTTACCCTTATGAATACCCTGCACTGTTCTCGATGATTGTTGCTTTTGTCGGCATCTGGTTCTTTTCGATTACCGATAAATCGGCAGAAGGACAGCGGGAAAGAGAGCTTTTTTGGCCGCAGTTTGTACGTTCTCAGACCGGTATTGGCATTTCGCAGAGCAGTAAGCACTAGATAACGCCCAAAAATTCTCCAAAAAAGAAGCCCTCAGTCGCGAGACTGAGGGCTTTTTGTTCTTTATTTGATGGCTGGCAGTTTATGCATGACTTCGCCATACCCCCTTCGGGCCGCTGCAAGCAACAAAAAAACCCCAGTCTTTCGACTGAGGTTTCTCTGTTTATTTGATGCCTGGCAGTTCCCTACTCTCGCATGGGGAGACCCCACACTACCATCGGCGCTACGGCGTTTCACTTCTGAGTTCGGCATGGGGTCAGGTGGGACCACCGCGCTACTGCCGCCAGGC